>JAAIGE0100724998.1_pt1 | contig 14919 bp, 16 predicted proteins | sample 6487951 | NCBI WGS metagenome assembly JAAIGE01 (sample SAMN13974128, study PRJNA590717) | phyllosphere metagenome | biome: tomato field; feature: multiple bacterial spot infested tomato fields; material: tomato leaves; isolation source: leaves from tomato fields | host: Solanum lycopersicum ... | reverse complement strand
CGGCATCCAGCCGAGCACCGTACGACCCGGGCAGGCGACGTTGCGGTACTGGTTGTGCCCGCCGATGAAGTAGGCCGTCTGCGTGTTGCGCGGGTCGTTGTAGACGAAGCCCTTGCCAGCGCGCTCGCTCTCCGCTGCGTGGTGAGCGATGATCTCCTTGGCAGCCTTCTTCTGCGCGTCGGAGATCTGGTAGTCCGGCGCACGAGTGACGTTGTCGAACTCGATCGTGATCGAGACGTCGTCGATGTCGCCGGGGTAGGTGCTGCTCGGGCGCTCGTCCGGGTGCACGACTCCGCACTTGGTGCCGTCGACCTGGATGACGTAGGTGGGGTGGCTGTTGCGGTCGTTGTCACGCGACACGTAGCCGAGCGTGCTGGAGCCGATGGCCTGATCTGCGATGTGCAGGATCACGCCAGTCGGGTTCTTGCCGCTCTTGCGCTTGCTCTTGTGGTACCGAGTGACCTTGGTACCGGGTGCCCATGTTGCCACGGTGATCTCCTTTGTTGGTGGTGGACTACTCAGCCAGGATCGGAATCCTGTTGTCTGGATCGAGCCGTCCACCCTTGACTCGTTCCCAGAACCTCACGTCCTCCTGCCCGAGCCTCCATACCGCGATGCCTGCGAGACCCCACTGGTCGTGGGCCACGTCTCGGCTGTGCGCCATGTACTCGGCGTCGGAGTAGTGCGAGAGGCTCGTGCCCTTGGGGTCGCAGAGGTAGGCGGTAGCCACCCAGCAGTCGATGTCCCGAGGGATGATGCGAACCTGACGAGTCTGACCGGCCGGAATGCCGATGTTCATCAGGTGTACGAAGTCCCAGTCCTGAGAGATGCTCTTCGAGCGAGTGGCGCTCTCCTCCACGTCGGCGTTGGGCCGGAAGCGGTTGAACGAATCCCAGGTGACGTTGCTCCGCTGGATACGGCCCACGTTCTCGAACGTGTAGCCTCCGAGCTGAACGTCGACGGCCTCGCGAGGGTTGTACCACCAGCCGTCTCCCCACCTTACGTGATCGAACCAGGCCGGTCCGCTGAGCGACACCATTCCCGACGGGCCGCTGGTGTACTGGCTGTCAGTGTAGTCGAGCCGGAGCGGCACGCTATTTTCTGACAAGCTGTAGTACACTCTAGCACGGTTACCCCGAACTCTCAAACCCACGACAGCACGCCCGCTCTCAGGCGTATTGCTGATACCAGCGCCCGCTCCCTGATATGTGGCCAGGGTAGTGCCATTACGGCTCAGGCGGAGGGTGCCGTGCTGGTCCACGGTGGCCTCGAAGCTACCGCAGTACACTCCAGCGCGGCCTCCCTCGGGCAGCTGGAACCGGCCCTGTACGTGCACCTCGTGCCCGCCGTTGAGCGCCGTGAGGCTGAGCCTGCCAGCCCCGGCCACACGATACTGCCCGTAGGTGCGGGGCTCCTGCTGGGGGTTGCCGCGCCTCCAGTGGCTCCAGCCCGCGCCGCTCTTGCTGTAGTAGATGTCGAGCGCGCCCGTGTTGGCGCAGTCGTCATCCATGATCGTGGCGCTCTGAGGGGTGCGCTGGAGCACTTCGAGCGTGAGGTTGTGCACGTCCTGGTTGTGCCAGTTGCCGTCCTTGTCGACGATCTGCATGGGGCGCACGTCGTGCTGCATGTACTGACCGCTCGGGCGCTGGTCGGCCATCTGGCCAACGACGCCTGCTGCCGCTGCGCCGAACCGGGTGAGGTAGCGCTTGCCGTTGAAGCTGCTGGCGACCATGCCGTTGTTGGCAGCGTGACGCGCCGTGCTCCACCAGTAGCAGCCGATGAGCGTGAACGGGCTGTTGGTCTCGATGTCTCGGTAGACCATCCAGCTGGCCATGGTCTGGCCCTGGGGGTTGCTGCCGCTCGTGCGAGGCCACACGTTCCACTGACCCGTGCTCATGAACCAGAACCAGTAGTACGCGCCGCTGTTGCCACGGTAGGGCCAGCCGGGGTAGTCAGGCAGCTGCTCCAGCGGAGCGTGAATGTGCCAGTTCTGCCCGTAGGCGGGCACCCCCATGAGCACCTTGTGTGCCGGGATGGTCTTGGCAACCCAGTCGTACACGGTCTTGACCCAGAAGTAGGGTGCGATGGGGCCAGGCGCTGAGCCCGACCAGCCGAAGTCGTACGTCATGATGGCGACCTGGTCGAAGTACGCACCGAACCGAGCGTAGTCGAGCCAAAGCTCTCCACCGACGCTGAAGTTGCCCTCAGTGGCAGCGGGGAGCGCAGCGCCCACCTTCTTGCCAAACTGGCGAGCATGGTCACCGAAGGCCCGGTAGCCAGCCATGGCCTCGTCGCTGTTCATCGTGTTGCCGAAGCCCTCAGCGTCGAGGTCGAGACCGTAGATCCACGGGTAGGTGGCGTAGATCTCCTCCATGCGAGCGAGCACCGAGGCTCGGTAGGTGGCGTCGGTGCCCATGGCCTTCCATGCGGCGGTGCTGAAGCACTGGATGGTCAGCCACCACTTGATGCGGGGCCACTTGGCCCGGTAGCTGGAGACCGTGGTGTGGATGCCGAGACTCTGGAGCCCGGTGCCCTCGTTCAGCTGGTAGCCGACCAGGAACACCTCGTCGATCTGGTCTCCGAACTTGTCGAGCACGCCCTGAGTGCGGACGGTGTTGGCCGCGTGCCAGAGGGTTACCTTGTGTCCCATCAGGCCACACTCCAGGTGAGGTCGCCGAGGATGAGGTATGTGGCCCCCGTGACGGCGACCTGCGAGTAGAACTGAATCTCCCCGTTGGTGTTGACGCGCCACTGCATAGGAACGAAGCCCGCCGACCGGAAGATGAGCCCCGAGCCCATGCGGAACTTGCTGTCCTTGGGGCGGAAGTTGGAGCCGATGCTGCCGAGGGTGTTGTACACCGCAGCCGAGAAGCTGGCAGGGCAGGTGATGACGCCGCTCTCCATGCTGCAGATGGTGCCCTGCTTCACGACTCGGCTGTTGACGTAGCTCGTGTTGTTGCCGTATCCGCTCGCGAGGGCGATGGCCTCGAACTCGGGCTCAACCGGCGTGGGGGTGCCTCCGCCTCCCTGCCCGATCTGCTCCAGGAGCCAGCCGTCGTTAGCGCGAACGATCCGCACCAGCTCTGCGAGCTGTGCGAACATGTCCGGGCCGTAGGTCGGTACCGCGGGGGTTTCGAGTGCCATCACCATTCTCCGTGTTCTGCGAGGACATCGTCCCAGCTGTCGTGCCAGGCCCAAACGGCGCTCCACCCGTCGGGGTGCGCCTCGGTCACGCTGCCGAGGTCTGAGCGCTCATTGGAGCCCGGGTCTGCGTGGATACCGCGCACGGCCACCACAGCTGACATTATACCGGTTGTGCTGAGCCCTACGCGCTGGTCGGCGCGGGCCGTGAGGTGGGGCGTAACGCCAGCGCCTGCCGTGAGGCTGTAGCGGTACCCGTCGAACTCTTGCCGGGTGCTCACCTCCCCGAAGTACATGAGCCCCCACTGCACGAGCTGCTGACGGGTCGGGTACAGCACCCCCAGATACGGGCTTGCGGAGTCCTCGTCGGTGGTCACCCAGGTGTCGTAGTCGACCTGCACCATTCCGTTGATGTGCCGCCACCGAGGGGCAGGCACGAGCCCGAGGTCGTTGACCTGAGGAGCCCAGCTGAACAGGCTGGAGCCCGGGGTCAGCTGCACGTCGGTGACCTTGGCCTGGTCCTTGGCAGTCACCCGCACGGCCACACCGAGTACCGGCTTGCTCGGGGTCAGCACGCCGAACGTGCGCACGAACGCCATCAGCTCACGACTCCCGTGGTCCACGGCATCTCGGTCACGTTGGGCACCCAACCAGTGCCGGTAGTGCCCGCCTGCAGGATGAGGTCCGTGATCTTCACGTCGCCCTCAGGGGTGGTGATGCGCACCTTGATCGTGAGGGTCTGCTTGTACGTACTGGGGTTCTGGACCACCACTCGTCGCTCAGCCATCACAACTCCAAAGTCTGCGTCTCGGTCGTGCCGTCGGTGTACTGGAAGATAACCTCGATCTGCATCTGGCTCTCGGCGTCTGCCTCCACCTGAGCACTGAACACGAAGTTGCTGCGGTTGTCGGCTGCCACGGTCTGCTCCAGGCTGCCACCGTTGGCCCCGAATGCGAAGCTGTAGCGGCCCGTTGCGCCGCCCTCCACCACGCTCACGCCCGAGCCCGCCCAGTGAGCCATGCCGTTGTCGCCGCGGCTGTTGAGCAGCAGGTTGAACGGGTTGATGTCTCGCGTGTCGATGGTCTGGCCCGTGGTGAGCGCTCCGGGGTCGGTGGAGTCGTCGCTGGAGGCGAGGCTGCGCAGCTTGTTCGCGAGGGTGATCTTGCTCTTGCGGAGATCCACCCAGTCGATGTCGAGCTGCACGATGCGGTTCTTCACGGACTGACTGTAGTCCTTGTCCATGACGAAGATGACGTCCAGCACCTCGAAGCGGTCGATCTCTTCGGTGCGGCCCACCAGCCCGCTCACGGCGTACTCGTAGCTCAGCGTGGGGCGGCTGCGGTCCACGAGGAACGCCTGCAGGAAGCGGAGCATGGCCTGGGGGGTCATGCCGCTCTTGAAGTCGTACGTCATGACCCGAAGCTCGTCGGTCCACGAGTAGTCCTCGATGTAGTCCACTCCGTTGTTGGCCGGTGCGATGGTCAGCCCGTCCTCGTTGCGCCCGTAGAGCCGGGTGACAAGGTTGGTCGTGTCCTCCCGGCGCTGAGCGCTCTCGATGCCGCTCTCGTACGTGAAGTACGTGCCGCGGTCGCGCCCACCCTGGCTCAGCAGGTGCACGAACTTGGTCTGGTCGTCGAAGACGAGGTCGCCTCCGTACACCTTGGCGATCTGCTTCAGCACGGCGAGCACGGTGCCCTTGTCGTTCTCCCAGCCGAGCACGGCCGACGTGTCGACCTGCCCAACGTACCAGCCGGTGTCGGCGAGCACGGTGCTCAGGGCGTCGAAGGCGGTGCCGGTCCAGCTCTGGGGCTCCACGGTGCCCGCGTAGAGCAGGTCGTACCACAGGCGCTCTGCGTACACGTGGACAGTGTTCTCGGTGCGACTGCTGGTCTTGGTCACGCCTCGGGCCACATAGCGCCGTCCCTTGAACAAGATGGGCATCTCAGCCTCGATGTATGTGGCCTTGGGGTCGCTCAGGCTGAGCGTGAACTCCAGCGTGGACTCGTTGCTCTGCGTGTCGAACGTCTTGCACGCGAGGAGCGTGTCCTGGAGGAGCACTCCGCCCCCGCTCGGGACCACCAGAAGCGGGTCGAGGGAGAACGGCTCTACCGGACGGGTGTTCGGCAGGGGCGGAGTGGGCGGGGGAGCCGTAACCAGCGAGATCTCGTCGAGGTAGCTGGCTTCGGTCGCCAGGCTCACCTCGTACTGGATCCACGCCGTAGACGGCTCGGTCTCGATCGCGGAGGCAGGCTTCCAGGCGCTCCACGTAAGCAGGTCGGCGCTTGTGCGGTAGCGGACAGTTGCCCCGCTGCCATTGAGCGTGATGAGAGGGGTGTCGTCTCCCCACAGGCCAGGCACGGCTCGGGTGTGGGCCACCACGGGCAGGGCAGCGCCAGGGCGCACCGCGAGACGGCCCGAGACCGTGTAGGCGTCGGTGCCGGTTGCCTCCAGGGCGGCGTCTGCCAGGCGGTTGCGCTGCCCGAGCTGCCCCACGTTGCCCGTGAACGGGGCGACCACCACGACCTCGTCGAAGACGCCGCGGCTCCACTCGCTCTCCGGACCCCTGGCCACATCTACGTGGGCGAGGCAGGCCGCGTTGAGCGCCGAGCTGGTGCCGCTCTCCGAGTTGATGGCTCCGTCTTCCTGGCGCACGAGCTGCACGTTCCAGGTGCCGAGCGTGAGGTCCATGACCATGCCGAGCCAGTACCACTTACCGGCCTCAACAGTCATGTCCATGTACTCGTTCACGAGCTGGGTGCCCGCAGCGGAGTAGAAGCGGTAGTTGAGCAGCGTGCCGCTGGCGCTCACGTTCACGGCCGCGTGGAACAGCGGTGCTGCACCTGGCGTGCTGCGCGTGCTGATGAGCGGGTTCCACTGCTCAGGTGCAGGCAGCATGAACCACAGACCCACCATGAGCGAGCCCGAGGTGGGCAGCAGAGTGCCGTCGTTCACGATGCGGACGGAGGACTGCTCCGTGGCGCTTCCGTTGTTGTTCAGGCGCAGGCCGGTGCCCCAGCGGCTCGCCACGGGGGTCGCGCTGGTAGCGCCGTAGTTGTACGCCAGGACCTCACGGTTGCGGCCCGACGAGTCCGGCACGGGGCGGGGCTCTTCATTGCCGACGAAGCTGTCCATGCGGAGGAGCGCCTGCGTAACGGCGTCGGCGTCCCACTCACCGGTCCAGTCTCCACGGCTGGTGATGCGGCTGTAGGTAACCATCAGATCCTCCGGGCTCGCACAGAAGCCACCGCTCGGGTGAACGTGCCGTCTGTGATGTCAATGTCGAGAGACATGTTGTCGATCCCCTGAAGGCGCTGGAATCGCTTGAACCGGTCAGCCACGTTGAGCACCTTCTCACGGCCATCGGCAACACGGGTCTGGCGCACGGAGGGGGAGTTGAACTGGGTGCCAACCCACTGATACCGCACCAGCGGGTCAGCGTCGGTGGAGTCTCCGTCGAAGACCGGCCCCTGAAGGCTACCCGCCTCCACGAGCACGGCAGTAGCGTCGAGCGTGTCTCCAGGCTGCTCAGCACTGTCGACGAACACCAGACCAGCGGTGCTGTTCGAAGATGCAGGGCTGAGGACAGAAGACTCTACCGTGTACACGGCGGGCACGCCTGCCTGCAAGGTGATGGAGGGCAGCGTAACCGCACCAGAAGAAGTGCTAATAGAAGGACGGAACTGCGCCGTGAGAGTGCGGGTGCGGTTCGACATGAGCTTGACCGAGATACCCATACGGGTGCGAACAGGGAACCGGGCATAGATGGCGTGCCTACGAGCGGCCACACTACCGGAAGCGGTCCAGCGAATCATGTAGTCTTCACCGAGCGCAGAGCCGTCTTCCTTGGTAACAGTGATGCTCGTCGAAGATGCCTCTGTGAACGCAGTGATTGCACCGCGAGCGAAGGGGTCTGCCGCGTAGTTGCGTCGGTTCTCGCTCCACGCCGAGTAAGACTGCTGGTACACGGCGAAATCGAGGCTGTTGAAGTCCAAGACCAGGATCTGACCCTCGATGAGAGGGCCGCTGATCTCTACTGCATCATTGACGATGAGCGCCTGCGTAGAGCTGAGCACCCCCTCAAACTCCACCGTGGGGTAGTAGCTCGTGTTGCCCTCAGCCTCCAGCACCAGCGCGCCGGGGGCTGCTGTCTCCGCTCGCGACACGGGAGCGTACCCGTAGGGGTTGGGGGTGGTTACGGTGGCCTCGCCCGCCAGGCGGCTCACGCCCTGGTCGCTGAACCAGAGCACCGAGTCGCGCTCCCACTCGATTGCGCTGGAGAGCACGCCCTGCCACTCCCAGCCGTCAGCCGCGTTGGGCGTGAACGGCAGCAGCCCCCCGAGCAGGGGGTTGAGCGCGCGGGAGATGGAGTCGGCCTTGGCGAGCACGTCGTGCACGTCCGAGCCGGTCAGCTCCAGGCGGAAGGTCCACTCGGTGCTGGTCATGGTGGTCTGGTAGTACAGCGCGCCGTCGCCAGCGGGCAGGTCGTCCAGCTGCACCTCCACGGGCAGGGCGGGCCACGCCTTGAGGATGGCCTTGAAGCCCTCGATGCTGTCGGTGTCGAATGCACCAAGCTTGAAGCTCATTCGAGTACTCCCTGCGCTCGAAGCTCTCGCGTCATGTCGGTGCGGAGCTGGGTGGAAAGGTTGCGGATGTCCTGGTCGTTGCGGACGGTCATGCTGTCCACGCTCACGAGCGGCCCCTGAACAGTGAAGCCCTGGGTGCCGGGTGCCATGGCGTAGTTGGGCGTTGATGTGGCCTGGGTGCTGGCAAGCTGAGGCGTCACCATCATCGTGCTCTTGAACGTGTGGTCCATGGCCAGGCTGGGGAGCTTGCGCGCCTCCTGCATGACCCGCTCGTTCATGTGCTGGATGGGCTTGATGGCGTCGTCCTCGCTCTGCTCCACGCCGAGGCCCACACCCGAGGGCAGGTAGTCACCGACCTCAGCAGCCATGCGGCGCGACGGCGACTTGATACCGAAGAAGTCCTTGATGCCGCCCATGACCCGGTCGACGAATCCGCTGATCTTACCGAGGAGCCAGCCGGTCGCGTCGCTGATGCCTCGCCAGAGGCCGCGCACGAGGTCGCCACCGGCTCCGGCGATTGCGCCCACCGAGCCGCCGATGGCTCCGAGGATGCCGCCGATGATCTGCGGAATAGCGCCCACCACCGTGCCGATGATCTGAGGCAGGTTGCGCACGAGCGCCACGAGGAGCTGGACACCCGCCATGACGAGCTTGGGGATGGCCCCGGTGATGGCTCCAAGCACTCCGGTGATGATCTGCGGAATGGCACCGACCACGGTGTTGATGATGGTCGGCAGTGCCTCCACCAGAGAGATGAACAGCTGGATACCCGCGTCGATGAGGAGCGGGATAGCGCCGATCACTGCGTCGATGACGGCGGTGATGATCTGGGGCAGCACTTCCACGATCATGGTAATGATCTCGGGCAGCGCGGTGACCAGGCTCGTGAGCAGCTCGATACCCGTGGAGATCATGACCGGGATGCCAGTGATGATGAAGTTGACGATCTGGTGAATCAGCTCGGGGAGGTAGCTCACCAGCACCGGGATGGAGTTGACGATACCCGTAGCGAACGCCATGATCAGCTGCAAGGCCACACCAAGCAGCGCGGGCAGGTTGGTCACGATGCCGTCGACGATGCCAGTGATCATGAACGCGACCTGAGGCAGCAGCGACGGCACCGCCTGAGCGAGCCCCTCTCCGAGCGCCACGACGGCCTTCATGCCCGCGTCGACGAGCATGGGGAGGCTGGTAGCGATCATGCCCACGAGCCCGGTGATGGCGGGCACTGCCGCCTCAATCAGGCCGGGGAGTGCGCTGCTGATGCCCGTGATGAGCCCACCGATGAGCGCCACGCCAGCGTCGAGGATGGCCGGGATAGCGCTGCTGATAGCGCCAACCAGGCTCTCCATCATGCCGCCGAGCTGAGGCCCGAGGGTCTGAATGTTGTTGCCGAGGTTCTCGATCACCGGCGTGATGTTGGTGACCACGCTCTCGAAGCTGCTGATGACGTTGCCTGCGAGGGTGGCCACATCAGCGTCGGCGCTGCCGAGCCCGGTCAGCAGGTTGGCGAAGCTCCCCTGGAGCATGCCGATGGAGCCCGAGATGGTCTGCTCAGCTTCGAGCGCCGTGGTGCCGGTGATGCCCATCTCGGTCTGGACCGTGTTGATGGCCTCGATGATCTTGTCAAACGACACCTCGTTGACGTTGGCCGCGGTGACCTCCATCGTGTCGCCGAGCACACCCGAGTCGTTGATGAGGCGAGCCATCTCAGCCTGAGTACCACCGTACCCGAGCTTGAGGTTGTCGAGCATCGTGTAGTTCTGCTTGGCGAAGCCCTGATACGCGTTCTGGATGTCGGAGATGTTGCTACCGAACTTGTTCGCGTTGTCGGACATGTCGATCATGGCGGTGTTCGCCACTTCGCCAGCCTTGGCCGTGTCGCCGCCGAGACCCTGGAGGAGCGCCGCGCTGAACGACGTAACCTGCGACATGTAGTCATTGGCGCTGAGGCCAGCGGTCTTGTACGCGTCGTCTGCGTACTTCTTCATCATGCCGGCGGATTCGCCGAACATGGTCTCGATACCGCCGATGTTCTGCTCGTAGTCGGCGTAGGCACTCACCACGCTTGCAGTGAGTGCCCCGCCCGCCGCTACGGCTGCGGTCGTGAAGCCGACGAGAGCAGCGCCCGCGCCCTTCAGACCGTTCTTGACCAGCCCACCCAGCTTGGAGTCCGCTTTGCTCGCGCCGTCGCCGATGCCCTCAAGACCCTGGATGACGACCTTGTCGCCATCGAGCGAGACCTTGATCTTCACATCGTTGTCAGCCATCGCGTTCTCCTTTCTGTGGTTGGCTTACTCGGGTAGAGGTAGACGCTCGCCCTCACGCTTGGTGAGCCAGTAGACACCGGCCCCGGGGTCAGGCCCCTTGCCCTTGTGGTGAGCGTCGATGGCTGCCTTGTTCTCCTGCCGCCAAAGCTCCTGCCCTTCGGCGATAGCCTGCTGAGCCAGGCAGTCGACGGAGTAGACGGAGTAGTCCTCCATCCGCTCCTCACGTCCGAGTGTTGAGTTGTGCAAGTGATCCGCCAGCGGCCTACCGCAACCGGGGCACTTGACCTCCTTCATGTGACGCCACTGAGAGACGATCTCGAGATCGATCTCTTTCCAGGTATCAGGCCGGTCCTCGTCAAGGAGGCGAACCGGGGACCGGCCTGACGCCAGGGCCATGTCGAGCAGTAGTGCTAGACGCGGCCCGACTTCGTAGGGCGGATGCTGACATCGCCCGACGAGTTCTGCCATGCCATGAACGCCGCGATGACCGGCTGGAGGCCCGGACCGCTGATGACGGCGTCCGGGTGTCGCGAGCTGACCGTGTAGGCTTCCTTGGTCAGCGGCTCAACCGGCTCGCCCTTCTCCGCAGCCTCGACCGGGTCCTGACCGAACAGACCGATGAAGGTCTTGGGCAGCACCCGCTCGTACTGGTCGATGGGCGTGAGGTTGGAGGCCGACGTGAGCTTCTGGAACTCCTCCAGCGAGATGCGGCTGAACTGCACCCAGATGGAGTCGGTCGGGGGCTTGGTTTCGGCCACACGAGCGCGCAGCTTGTCGACGTTGTCCCCGAGGAACTGCTGACCGCCAGCGAGGAGCGTCATGCCCTCCGCCTTGGCCAGCTCCTTCTTGGCGTCCTCGTGTTCCTGCGAGTAGTCGGCTCCGACCTCGATCTCCAGGGTGAGGATGCTCTGACGACGCTCCTCCACCTTGGCCTTCAGCTGCTCATACGACGTAAACATGGCGTTCTCCTCCGTGTTTGTGTTGGACCGGCGCGCGGGTTACGCGGCGGCGAGGGCCACCGGCTTGGCAGAGCGCGCCATGACGGTGATGTTGGCGGTGACACCGATGAAGACGTTGTTCGCCTCCAGCGGGTCGATGCTGGTGATGACGACCTTCCACACCCAGACCTTCTGGTCCGCGGCGAGGGGGGTCTCGTGGGGCAGGCCGTCGCGACGCCACATGTAGACGATGTCGCCCACGTTGAGGCTCTCGATGAGGTCGTCGTCGTCCTGGCCCGTGCCCTTGATCACGAGCGAGTCGATGGTGTGGGTGGTCGAGCCGGGGATCTGCTCCGAGGCCGGGTCGCACAGCCAGTCGATGGACTCGGAGTCCGTGCTCGACGTGCCGTTGAAGGTCTGGATGGAGCAGTCGAGGCCGGTGCCGGTCTGCAGCTCCAGGAGCTTCGGGCCGTTGATGTCGACGACCGCGGGGGCCACACCAACGGAGACGTTGCCCCGGCTGGTCTTGGTGGCGGGGTTCCACTGCACGAGTGCCATGGGGGTATTCCTTCCTAGTTTGGTCGGAGAGAGGGCGGTTGCCGCCTCTCCAGGGTGGTGTGGCCTTAGCCGAGGTCCTCGGGGTCGTAGCTCGCGTCTCCGCCAGCGACCTGGGAGGGCTCCTGGTAGGTGTTACCCTCACCCGTGCTCTCCTCGGTCGCCTGCGAGACGCCCTCCGTGGCCTCCAGGTCCTCGATGTCGACCTTGTCGTCCTCGGGGAGGTGGGGCCGGTAACCCAGCACCGACTCCGAGGGCTTGAGGTCACGCACCTTGGTGTGGACCTTCTCGTTGTAGTTGGCCTCGGACACCGCGTAGCGGACCTTGGTCTCCTTGTGCTGGACGACGATTCCGTGCGTCATGAGATTCCTCCTTGGTTGAGTTGTACGGTGACTTGCGACTCGTACCGGCCCTCGACCTGAGCACCGGTGTACCCCATGCTGACGCTCAGGGTGGTGCCGCCTACGTACGTGCCCTGGAGGAGGCTCATGACGAGTACGGCAAGATTGAAGCTGGCTTCCACGCTGCCTGCGACGCAGTAGAGGCTGAACTGAGCGTCCCACGAGAGGGCATCGCCATTGATGGCCTCCTCGATGACGTCGACCAGCAGAGGGCGAGCCACCACGTAGGGCGGCTTCTGCTCGGTGCGGGCGTACCCGTGCACGACCTGGACCTTGCCCTCCAGCGGGGCCGTGATCTGCGCCATGGTGATCATCAGATGCCCAGCTTCTGAATGTCGAAGCCGATCTTGGCTGCTTCCTTGCCGAGCTTGGATGCCGCCTTAGTGTGGAAGGGACGCGCGGCCACACGACTCGTGCCGAGGGCGACGTACGTGGCGTACTCGACCGTGGGACCGATGAGGTACGTGGTGGGGCCGATCTTCTCGGCGGTCGTGCTGTTGAGCATGGCGCTGGTGTCGACGGCGTGCGCCGCCTGGATCTCGCGCTTGACGAGGCCGACGCCCACCTGGGCAAGTGTGGCCATGCCGGTCGTGCTCTGCTGCTTGGCCTTGCTGGCAGCGGCGGCGTACCGGGAAGCGAGCTGGCCCATGGTGATGCTCACGATAGCCCCTCCTTGCCTTCCTGGTTCACGTTGGTGGTATCCGAGGCGATTGCCTTGCGGATCATTGCGGCCCCGTTGAGCGAGACCTTGTCGATCATGAACACCCGGCCCACCAGCTCGGGCTCTGCGACGCAGGTGACGACCTTGACGGCCATGCCTGCCTCGATCTGCGTGCCCCGGGCGACCTTGATGCTGTAGGTGTTCTCCGTGGCGCTCTCGACCGCGTTGGTGAGGCTGGTGCCCTGCACGAGCGCCGGGATGGGCTCCTCGGTGACCTTGACCTGCTCCCGCACGATCTCGATGCCCTGTGTGGTCGGCTCCCCCAGCATGTAGAGGTCGACCGTGTCGATGAGCACCGAGCTGAGGAGGAACGCGCCCTCAGCTAACGTCTGTGTCGACATCGCCATAGCGGCCTCCCATCATGTCGTCTCGCATGGACACCTTCTTGACGTGAGCGATGTCCGGGATGGTGAGACGGCTCAGCACGCCGTTGCCGGTCGCGGCCACCACGGGGCTCATGCTCCGGTAGTAGGCGATGAGACCGTCCCAGTTGGGGGCGTCGACCGAGATGGCCGTACCCTCCGAGCTGGAGGAGCGCACCACGGGCTGAGCCCTCAGGAAGTTGAGAAGCTGGAGGGCCGCGAAGTAGACGTCGTGCGTCTCGACGTAGCCCTCCTGCCCAGGCCACACTCCAGAGGCGTCGGGGATGAGCGCGCCGCCGAGGGCTGTCTGCTTCATGCCGTCCGTGATGAGACGGAAGTTCGGCAGGTTAGCGAGGAGCGCGTTCAGCTCGTCCATCATGTCCTCCAGGGTAGCGAAGAGGGGTGGGTGCCAGACCCGCTAGCTCCCACCCCTCTCCAGGTTGACTTACTCGGCGACGACGTCGTCCGCGGTGCCGTCCTGACCGTCCGGGCCGTTCTCCGCCGGGGTGATGGCCGCGAACGGGTAGTCGGTCGGGCGACCGCCCGCGACGCTGTACGCCGTGGCGAACGCGACGCGGAACTTGAAGCGCAGGGCGACCATGTCGCGCTCCGCCAGGTTGATGCCGCCCACGGTGGCCTCCGTGAGGAGCTTGACCTGGACGTCCTCGCGGATGCCGAGCACGACCTTCGAGGCGTCACCGACGAGCGCGGTGGCCTGGTCGCGCTGCCAGCCACGGTTGTTCAGGTACCGCAGGTCCTGACCGTAGATGGAGGCGGTGGAGCCGTCCGAGCGGAGGGCGTCGAGGTAGATCGGCGCGTTGTCGGCGTCGCGGAGGCCGCGCAGGTGGCGGCGCAGGAACCGGCCCGTGAAGGCCGCGTTGACGTCGAACTCGTCGTCCTCCACGAGACCGAAGGCCGCGTTGAAGTCCTCCGCGAGGTCGATCTCCGAGCCCTCGACGACGAAGTTGCCAGCCGCGATGGCACCGGGCACGAGGGCCGGGTCCGCCCAGGAAGCGGGCTTGCCGTCGCCGAAGAAGATGGCCTGGTCGAGCACGCGGCCGAACTCGGCGGCGACGAGCGGGCGAACCTCGCCCCAGATGTCGAACTGCGAGTCGGCGATGACGTTCTCGTGCACGGGCACGATGACGGCGATCTCCTCCGCGATCAGCTCCTTCTTGTCCCAGCTGACCTTCGTCGTGGGCTTGACACCGGTCGCGTCCGGCAGCTCGGTGACGAAGCCAGCCGACGGCAGCGCCGCCAGGACGGGCATCCGGGCCACACCAGCGCTCATGCGCACGTTGCGGAACGCGGCGAGTGCGGCGGAGCCCGAGGTCTCCGGCTTGATGATTTCGTTGATGTCCTGGCGCGCCAGCAGGGCCAGAGCGTCAGTGCGGTTGATGTCAGCCATTGGACTGACCCCCTAACTGGTTGAAGGTGGACTACTTGCTGAGCGCTGCTCGGAGCAGTGCGTTCTGGTCGGGGTTCTTGGCGGCGGGTACGGCCGACGTGTTCCCGAGTGCCGCGGTGACGGCGGAGGGGTTGTCCTTGAGGAACTTGGTGACGATGTCCTTGACCGGCGTGTCGGTCTCGAACAGCGACTGCGAGAAGGAGCGGCTGTCGAGCGCTCGGCTGAGCGGGCCTCCGACCTCGGACAGGAACTCCTCCAGGCGGTCGTAGCGCGCCTTGAGAGCCGTGTGGTCCTCGGTCTTGACGGCAGCAGCGGCGGCGGTCTCCAGCTCGGTGACCTTGGCCTCCAGCTCGGGCACGCGGGCAGCGGCGGCAGTAGCCGTACGCAGCTTCTCCTTCTGGGCGGCGTGAGCCTTGACCAGGGGATGCGTGTCGGGGAGCTGGTCTCCCTCAGTGGTGACCTCTGCCGTGGTCTCTTCCGTGGTCGTTTCGGCCTCGGTGGACGCTTCGGTGTTGGTCTCCACCTCCTGACCCGTTTCGG
>JAAIGE0100118501.1_pt1 | contig 14943 bp, 12 predicted proteins | sample 6487951 | NCBI WGS metagenome assembly JAAIGE01 (sample SAMN13974128, study PRJNA590717) | phyllosphere metagenome | biome: tomato field; feature: multiple bacterial spot infested tomato fields; material: tomato leaves; isolation source: leaves from tomato fields | host: Solanum lycopersicum ... | reverse complement strand
GCAGCTGGAAGAACTCCTGCGCACCGCGCTGGATTACCACAACTTCGTGCTGACCAAGTACCTGAACACCGACGCCGTCGATTTCCAGAAGACCTTCGATGAAGCACTGGCCTTCGGCGAGTACGTGCAGCCGATGAAGTCCGACGTGGCCGGCATCCTGCACGACCTGCGCAAGCAGGGTAAGCGCGTGCTGTTCGAAGGTGCGCAGGGCGCGCTGCTGGACATCGACCACGGTACCTACCCGTACGTCACCAGCTCCAACACCACCGTCGGTGGTGCGCTGGCCGGTGCCGGCGTCGGTGCTGACGCGATCGACTACGTGCTGGGCATCGCCAAGGCCTACGCGACCCGCGTTGGCGGCGGCCCGTTCCCGACCGAGCTGGACGATGAAATCGGCCAGGGCATCCGCGACCGCGGCGCCGAATACGGTGCCTCGACCGGCCGCCCGCGTCGCTGTGGCTGGATGGACATCGTCGCGCTGAAGCGCGCCGTGGCCATCAATGGCATCAGCGGCCTGTGCATCACCAAGCTGGACGTGCTGGACGGCATGGAAAAGCTGAAGGTCTGCATCGCCTACGAATACAACGGCAAGCGTACCGAGTACGCGCCGCTGGACGCGCAGGGCTGGGAAGAGTGCACCCCGGTGTACCTGGAGTTCCCGGGCTGGACCGAAAACACCCACGGCATCACCAACTGGGATGACCTGCCGCCGGCCGCACGCGCCTACCTGCGTTCGCTGGAAGAGCTGGCCGGCTGCCCGATCAGCATCGTCTCCACCGGCCCGGACCGCGACCACACCATGGTCCTGCAGGATCCGTTCGCCTGAGTGATGCGGCGATGCCGGGTTCTGCCCGGCAACGTTGCCGCACTTGGTAGCGCCGGGCCATGCCCGGCACCGCTGGAAGAAAAAGCCCCGCGAAAGCGGGGCTTTTTCGTTACTGTGTCGCCAAGGCCAGCGGGGAAGCGACGCGATGACCAGGATGTCAGCGTGAAGGGCGAAACAGTAGCGCGAATCACCCTGTGGGTGCTGTGGAGCCTGTGGGCGCTTGCCTGCGTGGTGCTGGTGCTGGGCGCGATCGCCAATCACATGGCCTCACGCACGCAGGTGCTGCCTCTGGTACTGAACCCGGGTACGACGGCCGAGATCACGGTCTACCGTTTCATTGATGACCAACTTCGGCTGCGCCTGCGTTATGCGGATGACGGTACTGCCACGGTGATCGATCCTGAGGTACGCCTGCGCGCGGAAACCCCGACAGATCAGACTGACTTCCGCGCCGACACGCGTTCGGGCGCGCCGTGCTCCGACATCACCCGCGCGCTGGAATCGGTTGAACCTGGTGGATTTGCCGCCTCGTATTTCGGTTATGGCCGAGGGGATGCGCTGCCGCGCGGTCGTTCCTGGCTGCGGCTGACTGTGCTGGACGTCGACCCGGCGCTGGCCGGTCGCGCGGCCTCGGTGGAACTGCTGCCGCCGATGGACGTGCTGAAGCTGACCAACCTGGACTATGTGTGGTTGTGGCCGTTCTTTTTCTGGAAGGTGGCGGCGTTGTTGCTGCTGGTTCCAGGCATCGCACTGGTGATCTTCACCATCGCGCTGCGCAGGCAGCGTCCACGCGCTGCCTAGGCGCCACGACCAGACCGTGCGGGTTGCGACTTAATCCCCTCCGTCCCCTTTTGTCAGCAATGGATAGGGATTGATCGACTCGCCCTTCCACCACTGCTTCTCCGGGCCCAGCACGTGCACTTCGAAATGCAGGTGCGGGGCTTCAGGGTTGGCGTTGCCGGTGCTGCCGACGTAACCGATCACATCGCCGCGCTTGATGGTCTGCTTCTCGGCCAGGCCGTCGGCGTAGCGCTGCAGGTGCGCGTAGTAGTAGCACCAGCGGCCGCTGGGTTCGAACTGATAGATGGTCAGGCCGCCGCGTTCGCTGTCGAACAGCTTCTCGACATGTCCATCGGCCACCGCCAGCACCGGTGTACCGGCAGCCGCCATGATGTCGATCGCATCGTGCACGCGGCCTTCGCTGCGTGCGTCGGTGAAGGTGTCCTGCAGTTGCGACGGTGCAATGCCCTGTACAGGCAGCAGCAGACCAGAGGGTGTGTCGCCCGTTGCTGCTGGGGCGGGCGCGGCGATTGCCGTTGTCGCCTGCTCCACGGGTACGGCACGGGCGCTGTCGGCCGCAGCGGAGGTCTGCGCCACTGCAAGGGGGCGGGCATCCCTGTCATCGGACGGCGTGCCATCGCGTTGCAGCCACCATCCGGCTGCCACGCCCATCACCAGCCCCAGTACGATCAATTGCGCTAGTCGCATCGGCTCACTCCTGCATGACGACCGGTACCGAGGTATCTACCGCTGCAGCCACGCGCAGCGCATCCCAGTTGGTCATGCGCACGCAGCCGTGCGATTCGGTCTTGCCGACATGGCCGGGCACCGGCGTGCCGTGCAGGCCGTAATGGGGTTTGGACAGGTCGATCCAGACCCGGCCGACCGGATTGTTAGGCCCAGGCGGAATCGTGGCCTTGCGATCGCCCTTCCTGGCATCCCAGAACAGCTTCGGGTTGTAGTGGAATGGCGGGTCCGGGTAGACGCCGAGGATCTTCCACTCACCGATCGGCAGCGGGTCGTGCTCGCTGCCCGACGACACCGGTACCTGCGCGATCACCTTGCCCTGCGCGTCCAGCAGCTGCAGGGTGGAGTCGGATTTGTCGACCACCAGTTTGGCGGCCTTGGGCAATGCAGCGGGCGCAACATTGGGCACCTGGATGCGGCTGCCGGCCTTGCTCAGATCCACACCGGGATTGAGCGCCTTCAGCAGCTCCGGTGCGGCATGGAAGCGTTCGCCCAGCGATTCCTCCACGCTGCTGAAGCCGAGTGCCTTCAGCTTGGCCTGGTCGGCGGGCTTTTTGGGAACCGCAACGAACGGACCGGCCACGTCCTCTGCGGTCAGCGTGTAGCTGGCAAGGGGGCCGACCGAGTCGGCCTGCAGGGCCTTCCAGGTGGCGTCGTCCAGTTCGCCGCTGACCGTCAGTCCGTGCGCTGCCTGGAAGCCGGACACCGCGCGGCGTTGATTGCTGCCCACTTCGCCATCGATTTCGCCCGGAGAGAAATTGGCGCGGTCCAGAAGTACCTGGGCGTGCAGGGGCGAGTGCGCCGCCGTGTCAGGGCCGGCCTTTTCGGCGATGGGTGCTGGCAGGCCGGCGGGCGGGGGCGTCTGCGCAAAGGCGGGCGACATCAGCAGCGACAGGGCGAGCAGGGCGGGGCGGCATACGGGCATGGGCATCTCCAAGCAGATCACGCCTCCACCCTGCCCGTAGACGCTGCGCAGCCGCCGTGAAAGAAAACTGATGCCAGCATGAGCAGTGGGGCCGCGCCGCCGGGCCATCCTCCCACCGCAGAAGCGGGAGGCCGGGTCTCACCAAGGTGAACGGATTCCGACGCGGTCGAGTGGGAGGCGATCAAGATTCCCGTTTGGCAGGCCGATATGGGCGCATCCCCCCCGTTTTGGATTCACCCCATGAACTACTTGAGGAACGTCAGGGTCGCCTGGCGTCTTGGGCTCGGCTTTGGCCTGTTGTTGCTGCTGGTTGCAGCCGTGGTCGCTACCGGTGCCACCGCCACCATGGTGCAGAAGCGCGCGATGGAGCAGGTGGTCGAGGTCGGCGTAGCCAAGGTGCGGCTGTTGTCGGAGATGCTTGATGCCAACAACCAGATGATGGTCGTGCGCCGCGAGATGCTGATCCGCCAGGGCGAAGACCGTGCCAACGACGAGCAGCGCATCGCCGATCTGGTCAAGCGCTACGAGACCAGTTGGACGGCCTACCAGGCCCTGCCCGGCGATGCCGAAGGCAAGGTGATCGGCGAGGCCATCGCCGCCAAGCGCGCGATCGCCCGTCCGCTCAACAAGCAGACCAGCGAACTGATGGAACAGGGGGATTTCCCCGGCGCCGTGGCGCTGACCCTGGGCCCGGTCCAGGAAGCGGCCAATGGCTGGAACAAGGCACTGGCCGATGGTGTGGCCTTCGAAGAGAAGGAAAGCCGTGATGCCGCCGCCGAGGCGATCCGCCTGGGCGAGCGCAGCCTGCTGCAGCTGCTGGTGCTGGGCGGCGTCGCGCTGTTGGTCGGCATCGGTGCCTCGGTGATGATCGGCCGCAGCTTGACCGGTCCGCTGGCCCGCGCGGTGAACCTGGCTGAACGTCTGTCCAAGGGACAGCTGGATCAGGAGTTCCGCCTTGGCGGCCGCGATGAACTGACCCAGCTGGGTGAAGCTATGGCCAGCGTGCGCCAGAGCGTGCAGGCCGCCATCGGCGCGCAGCTGCAGATGGCCGAGCAGCATGAAGCCGGCGCGATCCGTTACCGGATGGACGCCAGTGCGTTCCCCGGCGACTTCGGCCGCATGGTGCAGGCAACCAACCACCTGGTCGAATCGCACGTGCAGGTGCAGCTGCTGATGGCCGAGGTGATGCAGCGCTATGCCATCGGCGACCTCAGTCGCGATCTGCCCGAGTACCCGGGTGAGAAGGGCACGCTGACCCGTACCCTGGCGGCGGTGAAGCAGAGCCTGATGGCGATCAACGCGCAGATCGATGAACTGGCCCGTGCCGCGCGCGCTGGCGATTTCAGCGTGCGTGGCGACGCCGCGGCATTCCAGTACCAGTTCCAGGCGATGGTGAACCACCTCAACGGCATGATGGCCAGTTCGCAGGCCAGCATCGCCGATGTCTCCGACGTGCTGCGCGCCATCTCGCATGGCAACCTCACCGCGCGCATGGAGGGCGAGTACGAGGGCGTGTTCGCGCGCATGCGTGACGATGCCAATGCCACCACCACGCAGCTGACCGGAATCGTGCGTGGCATCCAGGTGGCCGCCGACAGCATCAACAACGCGGCACAGGAACTGGCGGCCGGCAACAACGATCTGTCGCGCCGTACCGAACAACAGGCCGCGAATCTGGAAGAGGCTGCGGCCTCGATGGAAGAGCTGACCTCCACCGTGCGCCAGAACGCCGAGCTGGCACGCCAGGCCGACAGCGAAGCGCATGCGGCCGGCGTTGCCGTGCGCGAGACCGAGCAGGCCATGGCGCAGATGGCCACGGTGATGGGTGAGATCGACCAGTCTTCGGCGCGCATTTCGGAAATCTCCACGGTGATCGATGGCATCGCCTTCCAGACCAACATCCTGGCGCTGAACGCTGCAGTGGAAGCGGCGCGTGCCGGCGAACAGGGCCGCGGCTTTGCGGTGGTGGCCAGCGAAGTGCGTACGCTGGCACAGCGTGCCGGTGTCGCTGCCAAGGAGATCAAGGAGTTGATCGAGGACGCCGCTGCCAAGGTGCAGAGTGGTCTGGCCGTGACCGTGGAATCGGAAGCCGCCATTGCCCGCGTGGCCCAGGCGAGCTCGCGTACCACCCAGCTGATGAGCGACATCGCCGCCGCCAGCAAGGAACAGGCGGCCGGCATCGAGCAGGTCAACCAGGTGGTGGTGCAGATGGACCAGGTGACCCAGCAGAACGCTGCGCTGGTGGAAGAGGCGACCGCTGCCAGCCGCGCGCTGGAAGAGCAGGCGCATGCGCTGACCACGTCGGTGTCGGTGTTCCAGCTGGAGCAGGGGGCACGCATGCCCAGCCTGCCTGCACGCGCGGCGTAAGCCAACGACAGCGCGATGTTGGATGGCGCCCTGCATGCGATGACCCGCATGCAGGGCGTCGATGCACGCAACGGTTGAGGGCCGCTAGCGCCCGCGTGCCGAGCGTTCGATCAACCAACCGGCCGCGTACAGCAACAGCAGGGTTGGCGGAACCAGCACCGCATACGCGGTCGACCAGGGCTTGCCGTACAGCAGGCTGCCTGCGCCGATGGCATCAAGCGCGGCAGACTGCAGGGTGATGGGGAGTGCCATCAGGATGTAGGTACCCTTCGGGTCGGCGTCTGTCTGCGCGCCGTGGACCAGCCACGCGGTCAACAGCAGGTAGACCACGCACAGCGCAAGGCCTGTCCAGCTCAGCAGTCGTCGCATCTTCATCTGCAGGCCTCCTGTCAACGGACGTCGAAGCGGGCCTGCAGGGGCAGGCTTACATTCCGCAACAGATCCCTGACCACCACCTGCGCGGTCCACGTGCCCTTCGGGTCACCTGCCTCGGCGACGAACTTCAGCTGCACACTGGTCATGTACAGCAGGGTTGGCGGGCCGGGCAGGGCGGCAGTGAAGCAGGGAACATCGCGTTCGTCGACACTGGTACTGCCGTCCGGGCGAAGCATGCGCAGATCGCAGTGCACCTTGGGTACGCGGTTCTCATCCAGTTGCGGGTTGGACACGAATGTCAGCAGGAACAATTCTCCGCCCAGGTGGACTTCGCTGGCCTCGGTAAAGCTGGGAGTGCTCTCCGGTGGAGTTTCCCACTTGGCCCGCCAGTCGGCGTCGGAGGTGACCAGCAGGGATGCCGCAAAGCCATCGCTGGATTTCATGGCATCGGTCTGCGGCACCGCCTTGCCGTCGCCATTTATCCAGCCATCGCTGGCAAAGGTGGTCAGTGGCAGCATCAGGGCCATCATGGCCAGTGCGTAGGTCCCTCGCATCAACGCTCTCCTTGGTAGCCGCATCCTGCGGCGGAGCCGGCAGTATCGCGCAACCTTGGCCGGCACAGCAGAGGGAGAGCCAGGAAGAGGTTCCTTCGCCTGCCGATCCGGGCGATGCTTGCCAGCAAAGGAGCTGGCATGGGAACGGGACGTGAGGAAAAACAGGGCTGTGATGCCGCGTCGGCCGCGCCGCTGCACGTACTGATGCTGCCAGGCCTGGATGGCACCGGCAGCATGTCGACCCCGTTGCTGTCCGCACTGGAGGCTCATGGGCTGACGACGCAGGCGATCGCGCTGCCTGCGCAGGGCGGGCAGGATTACGCCACGCTTGCCAGATGGCTGTGGCCGCAGCTGCCCCGCCACCCCTTCATCCTGCTTGCCGAGTCCTTCTCGGGGCCGTTGGCGGTCGAGCTGGCCGCGCGACAGCCCGCAGCGCTGCGCGGACTGGTGCTGGCCGCGACCTTTGCGCGCCGGCCCGTGCCATTGCCGGCAGCCGGCGCGGCACTGCTGTCACCGGCCTGGCCGGTGCCTCCCGTGGCGTTGCTGGCGCGCCTGCTGCTGGGGCGCTGGCGCACCGGCGAGCACATGTCGATGCTGCGCGATGCGTTGGCTCAGATTCCAGCGACCACGTTGCGGCAGCGCGCCGCAGCGACCCTGCGGGTGGACGTACGCGCATTGCTGCCGCAGATCGGGGTGCCGACGCTGTGCCTGCAGGCGGGTCATGACCGGCTGCTGTGGCCGCCGAGCGTAGCCGAGCTGCAGACCCTGCTGCCGGACGCGTGGCACGTGGCCCTGGACGGGCCGCATCTGCTGCTGCAGGCCTGTGCCGAACCGGCCGCCGCGGTGGTGGCCGGTTGGGTGAGGGCGCTGCCCGCTACCGGCTAATTGCCGGCGCGGGTGCGTGCGGCCTTCTTCGTCGCGGTCTTGCGTACCGCCTTTTTTGCTGCACGGGTCTTCGCGGCCTTCTTCGCTGCGGTGCTGCGTGAGGCGCTCTTCTGCGTTGCCTTCCCGGCGGCCGCCTTCTTTGCAGCAGTCTTCCTGGTGGCGGCCTTCTTCGCAGGCGTCTTTTTCGCAGTGGTCTTCTTCGCCACCTTCTTCGTTGCCTTGCGCGCGCCGCCGCTGCGCTTGCCACCACCATCCTGCTTGTTCACGGTGGCCCAGGCGATGCGCTCGGCGGTGCCTTCGCTGGCACCACGTTCGCGCTCGCTCTCTTCGATATGCTCGGCCTGGCGCTTCTGTTTGTCGGTATAGGCGGATTTGTCACCACGGGGCATGGGGATTCTCCTGTCGGATGGTCAGGCCAGCAGGCGCAGCTTCGGCTCGCGGGCCCACTGGCGGCTGGCGGCAGCGGCGAGGAAGGCCTTGCTGTCTTCGGCCTCCACGGTGCCGGCATCGTTGCCGACGCGCGCTGCCTTCAGCAGGGCCTGTGCGCCTTCGTCACTGGCGATGGCTTTCAGGTGCGCCCAGGCATCGCTGACAAAGCCCACGGCTGCCGCTTCCTTGGCCAAGGCCTTGCCGACGTCGGCACTCAGCACTACCGCTACTGCATCGAACACCACCGACGGGGTACCGGCCAGCTGTCCATCGGCGGCCTGCACCTTGCCGTCGCTGAGTGTGGCACCACCGATTCTAGGTGCGATCAGCTTGACGCTGGCGCCGGCCTTTTCGGCGGCCTTGCGCAGAGTGGCGATCACCCGTGCGTCGGAGCCCTCGTCGAACAGGATGCCGATGCAGCGCCCCTGCAGCAGGGGCTTGTTGCGGCCGATCACGCGGACCTCGGGTGCGGCGGGCAGGTCCTGTGCAGGGGTTGCCGTCGGTGCCGGGGCGGGCAGGGTGCCCAGTGCCAGCCCGTCGGCCACGCGCTTGGCCAGGCCTTCGTCGATGTTGCGCAGATGGCTGACGGTGCGCACGCGCACCTTCTCGGTTTCCACCTTCGACAGCTCGAACACCAGCGCCGAGGCCAGGTGCGCCTGTTCCGGTTTTTCCAGGCTGCGGAAGAACATCCGCGCCTGGCTGTAGTGGTCGGCAAAGCTCTCCGCGCGGGTGCGGCCCTTGCGCCCATCATCGGCGCTGGCGTGGCTGCGGAAACCGGCAGGCGTCTCGCGAGGGCTGTCTTCCTGCAGCGAGCTGGGGTCGTAGGCCACGCGCCCCTTCGGCACCTGCATCTGCATGTGGCCATCGCGCTGGTGGTTGGCGAACGGGCACTTCGGTGCGTTGATCGGAATCTGGTTGAAGTTCGGTCCACCCAGGCGGATCAGCTGGGTATCCAGATAGGAGAACAGCCGCCCCTGCAGCAGCGGGTCATTGCTGAAATCGATGCCCGGCGGCACGTTGGCCGGGCAGAAGGCGACCTGCTCGGTCTCGGCGAAGAAGTTGTCCGGCCAGCGGTCCAGCACCATGCGTCCGATCACCTGCAGCGGCACCAGCGACTCGGGAATGATCTTGGTCGGGTCCAGGTGGTCGAACGGGAAGCCATCGGCCTGTTCTTCGGTGAACAGCTGCACGGCCAGCTCCCACTCGGGGAAGTCGCCGCGCTGGATCGCCTCGAACAGGTCGCGGCGGTGGAAATCGTTGTCGGCGGCCTGCAGCTTCAGCGCCTCGTCCCAGATCGTGGACTGCAGCCCCAGCTTCGGACGCCAATGGAACTTGACGAAGGTGGAATTTCCTTCTTCATCCAGCAGGCGGAAGCTGTGGATGCCGAAGCCTTCGATGGTGCGCAGCGAGCGCGGGATCGTGCGGTCACTCATCGCCCACATGATCATGTGCATCGACTCGGGCATCAGCGAGACGAAATCCCAGAACGTATCGTGCGCGCTGGCCGCCTGCGGGAACGCGCGGTCCGGTTCCATCTTCACCGCATGGATCAGGTCGGGGAACTTGATCGCATCCTGGATGAAGAACACCGGAATGTTGTTGCCGACCAGGTCCCAGTTGCCTTCCCTGGTGTAGAACTTCACCGCGAAGCCGCGCACGTCGCGCGGGGTGTCGACCGAGCCTGGGCCGCCGGCAACCGTGGAGAAGCGGGTGAACACCGGCGTCTTCACCCCGACCTCGGTGAGGATCTTCGCCCGGGTCACCTTGCCCAGCGACCGGGTCAGTTCGAAGAAGCCGTGGGCAGCCGAACCGCGCGCGTGGACGATGCGCTCGGGAATGCGTTCGTGGTCGAAGTGGGTGATCTTCTCGCGCAGCAGGAAGTCTTCCAGCAAGGTCGGCCCACGCGGCCCCTGGCGCAGGGAATTCTGGTTGTCGGCGACAGGGATGCCCTGGTTGCTGGTCAGTACCGGATGGGCGCCTCCTGCCAGCTGATGCAGTTCATCGCCCTGGCCGCGGCTGTCACGGTCGGCGGAGGGAGTGACGGGAGCGCGCTTGCCGGTCGGCTTGCTGGCGGCCATGGAGGTTCTCCTGGAGCGGGTAGGGGCAGACTCCGGACACTGGCGCGGGTGGCGTTAATCCCCAGTCCCCTGGGGGTGAACGCGCAGGGAAATCGGCGGCTCGGGTATGCTTGCCGCATGCGAGTCGAACCCGCCGACATCGAAGCCCTGTTCGACGCCATTCCGGACGTGCTGTTCTTCATGAAGGACCGCCAGGGCCGCTACACCTACGTCAACCAGACCATGCTGCGACGGCTGGGCCTGCGTGCGCGCAAGGACGTGATCGGCCGTACCGCGGCCGAGATCTACCCGACCGGCCTCAGTGCGGATTACGTCGACCAGGACGCCCGTGTGCTGTCCGGCGAGGTGATCGAGAACCTTATGGAGCTGCACCTGTTCGCCAATCGCGAACCGGGCTGGTGCCTGACCTGCAAGCGCCCGCTGGTGGTCGACGGGGCGATCGAGGGCCTGATCGGCATTTCCCGGGACCTTGGCCAGAAGGACAGCCTGGGCGCCCAGTACGAGCAGCTGCGGCTGGCGCTGGCCCACCTCAATGCGCACTACGCCGAGAACGTGCGCATGCAGACCCTGCTGGACATCACCGGCTTCTCGCTGTCCAAGCTGGAGCGCAGTTTCCGCAAAGTGTTCCAGATGACCCCGCAGCAGGTGTTGACCCGGCTGCGGATCCAGATGGCCATGCACCTGCTGCATGGCGACGACAGCATCGCCTGCATCGGCCAGGCCTGCGGTTTCAGCGACCAGAGCGCCTTTACCCGCAAGTTCAAGGCTGAAACCGGTTTCTCGCCGCGCGCCTATCGCGCCCGTATCGGTGGGAACGTCGGCGAGCCAGCGCTGGCCTGAGCCGCCTGCTGCGCTGTGCCTATCCCCGTGGGCATGGGACAGGGTAAGGTGTCGCCCCTGTAGCCGCCGCCAGCCCTGCCGATGCCCAACTCGATTCCGACCGATTCGCCGTCCCGCCTCGGGCACTCGCTCAAGCCCCGCCAGCTGATCATGATGGGCCTGGGCAGCGCCATCGGCGCCGGCCTGTTCCTCGGCTCGGGCGTGGGTGTGCAGGCGGCCGGTCCGGCGGTGCTGGTGTCGTATCTGGTGGCTGGCGCGCTGGTGATCATCGTGATGAACGCGCTGGGTGAGATGGCGGCGGCCAAGCCCACCAGCGGCGCGTTCTCGGTGTATGCGGCCGACGCCATGGGCGCTACCGCCGGTGCCACCGTGGGCTGGCTGTGGTGGGTGCAGCTGGTGATCGTGATCGCCGCCGAGGCCGTCGGCGCGGCCGGGCTGCTGGCCTCGGTCTGGCCGGTGATACCGGTGCCGATGGCGGCGCTGGCCTTCATGCTGTTTTTCACCGCGATCAACCTGCTCGGAGTGAAGAACTTCGGCGAGTTCGAATTCTGGTTCGCCATCCTCAAGGTTGCGGCGATCCTGGCCTTCATCGCCATCGGCGTGGCGCTGCTGATGGGCTGGCTGCCGCAGGTGACCTCGCCGGGCCTGAGCAACTTCACCGAGCATGGCGGCTTCGCGCCGAAGGGGCTGGCTGGTATTGGCGCGGCACTGCTGGTTGTCGTTTTTGCCTTTGGCGGCACCGAGATCGTGGCGGTCGCCGCAGCCGAAACCGAAGATCCCGAGCGCAGCATCGCCCGTGCCATCCGCACCGTGGCCTGGCGCATCCTGGTGTTCTACATCGGTTCCCTGAGCGTGATCATCGCCGTGGTGCCGTGGACCAGCGAGGCGCTGAAGTCGCCGTTCGCTGCGGTGCTGGATATCGCCCGCATCCCGGGCGCAGGTACGGCCATCACCCTGATCGCCGTGATCGCGCTGCTGTCGGCGCTCAATGCCAACCTCTACGGCGCCTCGCGCATGATGTATTCGCTGGCGCAGCGTCGTGAAGCGCCGGCCGTGCTCGGCTGGACCGACCCGCGCCAGGTGCCGGTGATCGCCGTGCTGGCCAGCGTGCTGTTCGGCTTTGCCGCCACGGTGATGGAGCTGCTGTTCCCGGACCGCGTACTGCCGGTGCTGCTGAACATCGTCGGTTCCACCTGCCTGCTGGTGTGGACGCTGTCGCTGGTCTCGCAGTTGGTGCTGCGCCGCCGCGCCGACCGCCTCGGCACCCGCCTGCCGTTCCGCATGGCCGGTTTCCCATGGCTGACCGTCTGTGCGCTGGGCATCCTGGCACTGATCTTCGGCCTGCTGCTGAGCGAGTCGCATACCCGGCTGCAGTTCCTGTCGATGGTGGCGCTGACCGCCACGATCGCCGCCGGCAGTGCCATCGCACGGCGCATGCGCGAGGCGTGACTGAAGCTGCCGGCCAGCGGCCGGCACTACCACGGGGGCTGCACATCCGCCGTGCCATCCTGATCGCGTGGGCCGCCAGCGGCCCGTCGACCAGGAGTACCGCATGCTGCGCAGTCGCCCCTTCCTGATGTTCACCGGCCAGGCTGAGGCCGCCCTGGCCCTGTACGCCGAAGCCTTCGCCGATTTCCGCCTGCTGGCCCTGCAGCGCCACCCGGAAGGCCCGGGAGCGGGCGTGCCGGGGCAGGTGCGCCAGGCCATCTTCCTGCTCGGCGGCACCCATTACCTGTGCTTTGACAGCCTGGATGTGCACGATTTCACCTTCTCGCCATCGATCTCGCTGTTCGTGGAGTGTTCCGGCGCCGAGCAGTTCGAACGTGCCGCACGCGTACTGGGCGAGGGCGGCCATTGGTTGATGCCGGTGGGCGACTATGACTTCAGCAACCGCTACGGCTGGGTGCAGGATCGCTTCGGCGTGTCGTGGCAGTTGAGCCTGGGGCAGATGCCCGACCCGTGATCGGATGTGTTGTGGGTGCGGACCTTGGTCCGCACCGGTGCTGTCAGGCGCCGATGGTGCGATAGCGCTGAAGAAGCGTATGAGCCTTGCTGAAGTTCGCGTGTCCCTGCCGTTGCAGCTGCTGGGAGATATCCTGCAGCATGCCTGCGACGTTCAAGGCGCCGTCTTCTGTGATGAATTGACTTAGCATGCCATCGTGAAGGACGACAACATTCTTCCTGATACGTTCGTCGATGAATGCCGAGGCCGCACGCGCGTCGTTGAAGCGCATGGCGAGCTGCTCCCCGGGTGTCAGCTTGCAGCTGCGGATGCTCTGCAAGCTCAGGCGATACTGGAAGTCCTTTGATACGCCAATATCGCCAAGCAGGAACGACACGCGAAGGATCGGCTCGTCTGGTCGTGTGTTCGATGCCAGCGGGACGTTGTACCTCCAGTACCTGTGGGATGTCATGCCGCGGAGTACCCGAAAGTCCCTTGCCGACTTCTGCAGCCACGCATGCAGGATCGTCTTCACTTGATTGACAATCATATTGGCGTCTTCGGCGGCCGCATCGAGAATGGCCACCAGAGCCTCACCATGGGAATGCACCAGATCATGGAGTTCAGGCGTCAGTCCATCCGTGTCGATGCCGGGCGTTTCTGCTTCCGTATCGTACGCATCCCACAATTCGTCCACGACTTCGGCTCGGCGGACCCACAGGCCGAGGGCGGGTGAGGTATCAGGTGAGTTCATGCAGGTGACGTTCCATTTCCAGAAAGGCGAGGAGCCGCTGTTTGCTGTTGCTGCCGATCAAAGCATCCCTTCCATCACCGATGCTGATTCGCCAATGGTCTTCGATCAGACCTGTCGTGAAGGTGGACAGGAATCTGCTGCCTGGTAGATCGGGCGCGTTTGCCAGTTCGGCGGAGAAAGCGGCAGTCAGCTTCTTCAACGAAAGCAGGTGCCATTGGTTACGAGCGCGGCCGTGACCGGCGGAAGTCGATGCGTGACCATTGGGTGTGGCAAAGATGCGCAGGGGGACATGATGGGGATACAGCTTGCTCAGACCGCGCGAGTAGCGGAGAAGCTGTTTGTTGCCCTCGCCGGAATCGACCTTGATCTCGATCGCGATCACCCACGGTGTCGGGGCGGAGTGGCTGACAACCAGGATGTCGACACGCCCCTTGTCATGCAGGGGATGCTCGGCGTGGACATGAACAGCATCGTGTGGCGTTTCACTCACGCGTGCAGCCATGGCAGTTGCTTCACTGCCTTCGACACAGGCTAGAAGGCGTTCCAGTAGCGTTGTGCCGAAACCATGACGTTGCCGAGGATCCATGCACCAGGCAATCGCTTCGGAATGCGCCCGCTCGTATCGGATGAAGCCCAGTGCAGCAAATGCCGACACTGAATGCAGCAAGGGGGACCGTTGGCCGGAATACCGTTGCAGATGCGCGTCCAGTTGTTGGTGCAACGCGGCGGAAGCGCCGCTCTGTGCGTCCTCGATGGCGGCATCCACCTGGTCCACCCATGTGCGGATCTGGGCATTGGACTGCATGTGCGACGCAGGCACGGTCTCCGGCGAGGCGGTTTTCGGCGTGCGAAACTGGATTGCACTCCACGTTGCCACTACATCGTCAACAAGCGGGATCATTCCTGACAGGTCCTGTTCCATGGAAACGTGCACGTCCAGTATCACATCCAGCCTGATCGGCCGAGAGGGACGATTCTTGAACGATCTGTTGAAACGAGAACGGCCCGCTTGCGCGGGCCGTTCTCTTACCGTTGCCGCGATGGCTTACGCCTCGACTTCATCATCCTTGTAGGCGTCGACCGGGATACAGGCGCACATCACGTTCTTGTCGCCGTACACGTTGTCGACGCGAGCCACCGGCGGCCAGTACTTCTGCAGCTTCAGGCTCGGCAGCGGGAACGCAGCCAGTTCACGCGGGTAGGCGTGGGTCCACTCGCTGGCGGTCACCGCGGTCGCAGTATGCGGCGCGTTCTTCAGCGGGTTGTCCTCGCGGTCCAGGCGGCCGTCTTCTATCGCGGTGATCTCTTCGCGGATCTGGATCATCGCGTCGATGAAGCGATCCAGCTCATGCAGCGATTCGCTCTCGGTCGGCTCGACCATCAGCGTGCCGGCCACCGGGAAGCTCAGCGTCGGGGCATGGAAGCCGAAGTCGATCAGGCG
>JAAIGE0101138549.1_pt1 | contig 14944 bp, 16 predicted proteins | sample 6487951 | NCBI WGS metagenome assembly JAAIGE01 (sample SAMN13974128, study PRJNA590717) | phyllosphere metagenome | biome: tomato field; feature: multiple bacterial spot infested tomato fields; material: tomato leaves; isolation source: leaves from tomato fields | host: Solanum lycopersicum ... | reverse complement strand
CCGGATCGAGGGCATCGCCTACGACGCGGACACCCTCGTGCAGCTCAAGATATTCGCGGATGAATTGAACGCGGGCTGGGCCGTCCTCCGCCCCGGCGGGTGACAACAGAGGTGGGCCCCGTGGGGCTCGAACTCGGCCGATGGGTCATCAGCCGGGTCATTTTCGATCAGGATCGCTGATTTTCCGGGCTCCGGAGCGTCGGGTCAATCCGCCTGAGAGGCGAGAATCAGCATGAGTGTTGCCATATTGTTGCCACGCCGCCCCCTCGGAGAGCCGGCTCGCGGAGCTGAGAGTTTGCCCGTGTGGGATCCTCATACGGGCGCTACACGATAGTCGGCCGTAGCGCGCCGCGATCACTGCACGCGTTCGTGAGTGGCGGGGCCAACAGGGTGATTTATCGAACCGAGAGGGGCATCTAGACCTCGCCTGTGGCGTGGCGCGCATGAGATTGTGAGCACCTAGGCCAGATTGGACGAGGCTTCGGTCCGAGTTCCAACGGTCGCCTCCAGACGACTATCACTCCGATTGTTGGGCCTTCGAGGACCTAATCAGAGGCGAGCCGCACTCGGACGGGCTCCTTTGTCGGGTGTGAGCGGTCATCCCGAGTGTGGTTGCACGCGTCGAGCGCTCGCGGTCACGTCGACGGCGACCACATCGCCAGCGGCTCGAAATCCCGACGTCGCGGATGAGGTCGGTCCCCCAACCCTCCATACGGCGGGTTGGTAAGACCCGGGCGTTGCGGCGACGAGCAAGCACACAAGCGCGAATACTTTCGGCCCGGAGGGAGCGAGGACTAATCGGTGCGACTCGCCGGCGGCGTACACGAGCGACTCAACGGCGGCGTACGTATCGGCTACGGATCGGAGGTCGTACTTGAACAAGTCGCTTTGCGGACTTGCGACAGTGGGTTGATTGACCTCAAGCACGGCCGCCTGGAATCGCTTGTCCTCGCTCACCGCCAGGAACGCCCAAACACGAGAAGGTTCCAGCAACTCCGTCAGCCCAAGGACACGGTGAGGCTCGAGCCCCAATCCAGCGACTAGCCCGAGCGGGACAGAGGTCGGTCGCAGCGCACCGCTGAAGTAGCGTGTCACCGGGCCCGCGCTAAGCGCCAAATGGTCTTCGACGGCCTGACTGCTTGCCTCATACATCGCTGGGGCGTAGACGAACTGAACTTGGCTGTCGGTCCGAGAGCTACAGACCGCTTCTACGACTCTCGCCATCGTGGTGCGACGCATGCTGCTGATGTCGACGCGAACGCGGGCGCCTCCTTCGAGCAGATCAGTGAGACGCGCGATCGCTTCATCCTCGGTGTCGAGAGCTGTGTCGTTGGCGACGAGCCATGCCTTGTTGTCGTCGTAGTCCCCATCGCCAAGCGACTGGTAATCGATTGCCACCTTCAGTGACTGAGACTCCGCTGTGGCGCGCGCGATGTAGGTCGACCGCGACTCGTATCCACAGACTGATAGCTCAAAGTCGAACCTGTCCGTTCGAGAGAATGTGGTGTCAACCACGCGCATACTGATCCCAATCAATCGGTAGCTCAGGCGACCGACGACTCGCCGGCGGACGAAGAACGGTCGACAGGCTGACGTCCTTACCAAGTCGAAGCGGGAGCTCCTTTCCGTCGCGGATCGCTAATAGATTCGTCAACCGGAATCGCTGGTTGGCGAAGGATGACAGAACAGCAGGGCTGCGGCGATCACGCAGGTGGACAATGGCACCCGCATAAAGACAGAGCAACAAGGCGCGCTCCACCTCGGGAGTCACGCGACGATCGACCGTGAAGCTGTTCGGCGCATCAGCAGAGAATGTACTGAGGTTCCGATCATGCAGATACCGCGCGATCGCGTCGACCAATTGCAGTGGAGGAATTGCCTCCCCCGTCCCCTGTCGCGTCGGTAGCACACGCAGCAATGACTCGAAACGTGTCGCCACACCCTCGATCGCGTCGAACTGAAATCCGCGTGAGACGCTCCCCGTGCGCGCGTCGTAAAGGTCTAGCATGTGTGCGAAAGCGCTCTTGATCCAACGGGGGTTCCCCTCGAGGACGGTCACGATGGCATTCGGGCCGGTGAAGGGCTCGAACGACTTTTTGCGGCTACGTCGAACTGGTTTCCCATCCCTGAAGTTCAATAGGGCGTCACGATATACGAGAAGCGGCGTGATCTTCCGCAGAGTCGACGAGCGTTCGAAGTACGTCATTTGCGTTGGCTCTTGCAGGTTAACGCCGCGCCGACGAAGCCATTCGCGAAGCGCAGTATCCCGTTGGGCGAGCGCCGCTACGAAGAAGACGCCGGTCTGCGCCTCTGCGGATCTCTCGCGTCGACTGGTGTGCCGCTCCGACAGGGCCTCCGTCAGGTCCCGGTGCGGGAGATCACGCGCCTTAAGTGCCTCTGCCCAGAGCCCATTGGTAAGCATTCGAAGTTCACGCGTTGATTGCCCCGTGAGATATATCGTCTGAAAATCATGGCCGGGCGCCGGCCGTGACTCGTCACCGTAGAACTCCATGTATCGATCGAACGGGCTCATTGAGAGCTTAAGGATGATGAACGGGGGCCCGCCTCGCACAAAGGACGTGACCATCTGATGCACTTCCGCGGGCGCAAGCTCCATCTCATCGAGGAGCAATGCCCAAGGGTGGCCCACCTGTCCGGTCGCACGGTTGAAAGCCTGCACTGCCGGGGCTACGAGCCGGAGGGCGTCGGGTTGCGCAAGCGGATGGGCAGAAACATCGCTTCTTGCAAGCGTCGCCAGGAAGAGTTCGAGTTCCATCTGGAGCGCGAGAAACCCACCAGCAACCTGCCGCAGTCCCCATAGACCGCAGAAGTGTTGGACCAGGGCGGCCTCGTCAGACGGCTCCAATCGAGCTGGAAGATGGACGCCGGCAGGCGAGCGACCTGTCCGATACCGCATAGTGTCGATCAACGCCAGCAGGACCTGCGAAGAGAATGCTGCCCGCACGTTCAACAGCGATGATTGACTCGCCCAAAGCTCATCGGCGGGGACGAACACCGAGGAAAACTGGATGCGGCGCCTGGCGGCCTCAGCTTCTGGGCCGGCCCAGGCGACCAACCCTTCCCCAGTAAGCATCCGCAACAGGGTGGTCTTTCCGCTACCCCGCGGCCCGATCACGTACACGTGATCCTGCCCACCCAGACGGTCGAAGCTAGCAGGAACCACGAATGTACTCGCCACCTGGTCCGCAGTCATCCGCTTCGCGTTGAGCGTATCCATGGAGCTACCGGTCAAAGCGATCCCACCTCTCGGGCGATGGACAAGAGTTGACCCCCAGGAGCGCGAATGAACGTCAAACCACTTCCGCTCGCCATCTCCTCAAGCATCGCCTCATCCTCGGGCATCAAATAGGGCAACTCGGGAACGGTACGTAGTAGCTCGTGGCGCTGGACGAACATCCCCGGCGCTTGTGGCACCGACTCATTGATCCTCGCAAGCAACACTCGTGGCTCGATTGTGCTTCCAAAGCCCGCTAGACCAGGCAAGCCCGAACCGAGCCGCTCCGAGCGGTACCAGCCGATCCCGACGCCCCACGTCCAACTTCGCACTGTCCCGAGCAGTCCCGGCCCGCCTCCGTCGAGGTCGGCGTCGACCTCGACGATGTGAAACTGGTTGCGAGCGACCGTATTCACCGGGTCCCAAATCTTCGCCCCCAGACTCGCGGCGCAGATCATGATTGGACCGTTGGATGACGTGCTGGTGGCGTTCGCGAGCTGAGGGATGTGCTTGTGGCCATGGACCACCAGCCAGCGTCCGGTTGCGTAGGCACGGGTCAGCAGTTCAATCAGTTCCCCTCCACGGCGCATGGGACCATATGTGTCTTGAAGGTGTGAGCGGAGCTGGTGCTCCAATGGATGGTGGTGCACCAGGAGTAAGTTGAGCTTGGGTTCCGCCGACGCGAGGTACGACTCGAGCTCGGCTTCGACGTTCGGACCAAGCCCACCGCGATCGACGAATTTGAAGTATGCGTCGCGGTCCGAATCCTGCACCACGTCCACGGGGTAAGAGGGGAAATCCGCAGTGGAATTCAGAATAACGATTCGGTGATCCGGCGCCTCTACAACGCTCCAGCCCCGTTCCCAATAGTGGGCATCTAGCGAAGGATCACCGGTAGGAAAGCTCGGGAGCAGATCCTTGAGGGTTGCTGCGGGGTCGGGCGCAAACGAGTGCGTCACGACGTCGTGATTTCCTGCGGTCGCTAACAGTCGCGCGCCAAGCTCCGCGGCGATTGCGTGTGATCGTCTCCAGCCGTATTGAAGGCCCTCTGCATTCGCCTTGTTAGCGATGTCACCGGGGAGCAGCAGGTAGTCGGACCGAAGCCGCTGAGCGGAGACCAAGTTCTCAAGGTCGGTGAGCGGATACTGTCCGGCCCGAGGCGACTGAGGCTCAACGAACACCCGAGTGTCCTGGTTCTCTCGCTCGTCGGCGTGGATGTCCGACATGATCGCGATGCGGAGACTTGGCACCCTGCCCTCGGCTGTCTGTGATCGGTGAGGATCAGCGCGTTCGATCCTCATCGATGAGGCTAACTCACTCATGCACGGAAGCAGCGGCGACTCGGCGCCCCCGCCCTTCCGAGATCTAGACTCGTCTGCGACGAGGGAGGCCTGTGACGGTCCGCTATATGGGTACGAAGCGGCACATGGTGGACCATGTGCGCGATGCCGTCCTCAGTGTCGAGCCGTCGGGCAAGCTTGTCGATCTGTTTTCTGGCATGGGAACGGTCGCCGCCCGCATGCAAGAGGACATGCCAGTCGTGTTGAACGACGCGATGCATTTCACGGCCGCACTCGCGCGGGCACGATTCCTCGGAGGGGCGAGGACGTCGACCTGGCAAGACGCTGTTCAGAGGTTACGACCGGCGTTTGATCAGCAGCTCGCTTACCTCAGCTCTAGGTACCACGAAACGCTCGCTGCGGAAAGAGCGGCGCTTCGAGGATCGCAAGCCGACCTGGTCGCCTATATGGCCGCGGTAAAGCACGCCGCAAACTCCGCTGAACGTAGACGGGCGGCTCATCAAGCCGCAGAGTCCTCCGGAGAGAGCCACTACCAACTCGTCGCGATCTACTTCGCCGGAGGCTACTTCAGCATGCGGCAATCCGTCGCCTTGGACGCGCTTCGAGCCGCGATCGACGAAGACGGCGTGCTCGAGGATCGCGACTGGCTGCTCGCCGCGTGGCTTGGGGCGGCATCGTTAGCGGTGAACGCCCCCGGTCACACCGCCCAGTACCTTTCCGCTGGCTCCGCCGCAGGCTATAAACGCGTGCTTAGAGCGTGGACGCACGATGTTCTGGACGATTTCGCTCAGGGATTACGCGACGTTCAGCAACTCGGATCACAGACCTGGAGGACGGCTAATGAGGTTCGCGTGGGAGATGCCCTCGCCGCCGTGGCGGCGGGGAATCTATCTGGGATTGGGGTGGTCTACGCGGATCCCCCGTATACGCGCGACCACTATTCCCGGTTCTACCACGTGTACGAGACGATGTACCGGTACGACTTCCCCGATGCTAAGGGGCAAGGCAGAACCCGCTCAGACGGCTTTGTAAGCGCATTCTCGAGCAAGCGAGCTGTTGCCTCCGCGTTCCACGGACTCTTCAGGAGTGTCTCGCGGATGAAGGTCCCGCTTGTAGTCAGCTACCCATCGGCGGGTTTGCTCCAGCAAGCTGGGCATTCTGTAGAGGCAATCGCGACTCAGCACAAGTTCGCAGTTGAACTCCGCCAAGTCGATGCTCAACATTCGACTCTGGGTGCGTCACGAGGTGCATCCCGTGTCGAAGCCGTGGAGCACCTGTTCGTTTGCAGACCGCTGGATGCTAAGCCGGGCCAAGCGAACACACTCACGTTGTAGTCCCGTTCGATTGACCGGGATCGCATCTACTTTGCGCCTCGTTTATAGCCGCATTACCCCCGCCTGAGACGCCGCGCTCGGGCGAGATACGGCGTCAGCGAGCCGGCCACAGTCGGCGGTGGACGCGTTCGATGGACGTGTTAGACGCGTCGGAGACAGCGCGCGCCACGAAGTTCGCCGCGCGTCGGGGCAGTGGTCGTGTCACGCAACCGACCCAAACTAAGCGGCCGCATGCCGGTCGACAAGCGTAGGACTCGCTGGACCTAGGAGGCTTCATTCTTGCGCTGCCACCATCGCCGCGGGGGGAGTTGACTGAGCGCGGCGGCCGCGGAAGCCTCCGTGGTGTGCGCTCGTTGTTTGTCGCGAACGCGGTCCGGTGCCCAGGCTGCCAGTGCAAGGCCACCTAAGTAACCTACCCAGCCCACGGTGATTACCGTCCAGCTGGCCCAGAACGCGATGACGGCGTCGACCCGATCCAATACTGTGCCGAGCACGATTGCGATGAGGCTGACGAAGGCGATACCGAAACCGACCACTACGAACTGCGTGCGCCGCCTCCGAGTTAGTTCAGCCACAGCCAGTTCTACGAAGTAGTAGTTGACTCGGTCAACCGCTACGTCTCTTTGATGCTTGTTCTGCGCGTTGTTGAGTACTTTGACCCAGAGGTCGTATCGGAATGAGACGCTGGCCCGACTGGCGATGGCGAAGATCAAAGTTGCGACAGCCGCTCCACTCGCGATCAGCGTTCCAATCGTCGCCCAATCCATGAAGGTCATTATCGCTGCCGGGCGCACATAGGGCGGCGCGTGTGGACGTCCCCGCGACGGTACGAGACGGCCGTAGGCCGGTCGCCCGCCGCGCGTGAGCCGGTCCCGGTGCGGGCACCGGAAACGAGATCGGTGACGGTCACACCGCTGAGGCCCCGAGGACAGTCTGCTAGCGGGGAACGCGTGCGTCCGTATATTCCGTCGGCGTCAGCCGAGTTAGTGAAGGACCCATCCAGGGTTCCTCGGAAGTTCGACGAATCCAGATTGCAGCGCATCCGCGGCCCCGGATAGGCCTTCCATCAGCGTCGAGGAGGATGCGCGCAGGCGTTCGGCTAACTCCTGGACGCCGGCCGCCGTGACCCACATCTCGCTGGCCGACTTGTTGACTCTCGATCGAGCTGCGTAGAACACCTGCTCGCCCTCCCGGACGGTGTGCCACGGCAGCAGTCGATCCGGGGAGTCGTCGGACGGCTCGTTCAGCCACAGCGCGTGGATGACCGCGTTTCGATACTCGAGTAGCTCACCGGCTGTTTTGAGATGACCTCTCAGCGCCTCTGCTGACGCAGTTGGGCGTCCGAGCGTTCGCTCATCGATGATCGCGTCCGCCTGCTGGAGAAGGGTCGAGACGGGTCGGCCCGTGAATAGAATCCAAGCCTCGTCGCTTCCTGCGAGGTACGCGACCACGCGACTGATGTTGTCCTCGAGGAGCGCGCTCGCCATCACAACCGACCCAAGCGCAGCGCGTAAGTCGGCGAGCTCAGGCACAGACGGGACCCGCTGATCGAGACTCGATTCTCAGCACTCGCGAATCATCTCATGGCACGCCCGTAGGCCGGTCAGCGAGCGTGCGAACAACGGCGCCTCGCCGGACGTTGGCGGCGGTACCAGTGTTAGCCCGCGATTGTAGATCGCCCCGCCCGCGTCATGCACAATCGGAGGAGGCGAGCCGGCGGACTGGATTGGGACCGGAGTGGCGCGCTCTCGTCGCGTTCTGGACTCGGAGAACCGATCGCACAAGCCCTGGTGTTCGGGGCGAGGGGAGATAAGAGCAAGTAATGGATGAGAGCGTCGCTGACTGCCTGCAAGAAGCGGAACGAATCCAGTGGGAACACTGGGCTCGCCCCTGGCGTGAGGCATTTCAACGAGGACGTGAGTCGGGCACAGATAGCTCCCCAGATGCGACGCTGGTGGCCGGGTGGCGTTCACTCATAGATGCGGGTGGTTCTGAGCTCTTCCGCGAGGCCCTGAGAGCTCGCCAGCCGCGCCGCGAGTACCTGACCCTTGTCGGCGATGATGCTGCGATCGCTGCTCTCGTCGAGCCCCGGTCGAGCTGGCCAGATCGTGGGCTCCTTGGCTCGATTTCGCCACACGGCTCCTTCGGATTGCGAGCCCTCATCGCATCCGAGTTCCCGGATGAGGTCATGGGGCTCGTCTACAAGACGGTCGAAGATGCGCAGAAGCGGAATGTTCGCCGTGAGCTCCGCGAGTTGCTTTGTGGCGACATAGCTACAGATGGGCGAGAATCTGAGTGGCCTCAGCGCTTTCGGCCCGCACTCGCCTATGCGAACGACACGGGCGCTGTGGAGATTGGTGCTTCTCCGTTCCGACGAATCGAGTACCTCCTGACTGCCATCGAGGCCACCAGCGACGCGTACGAGCGCAGGTCGCTCGCGGAGGAGCTCCGCAAGCTTGCAGGGTCAGAGCCAGCGGTGTTCGAGACGGGTGTTCCATTCCATCTTGCGGTGCGGGAGGCGCATCGGGACGACCTGATCGTCACGGTCGCTTTGGAAAATGCCTCAGTTAAGCGGCTTCTCAAAGTCTTGGGTGAGGACCCGGCCTTTCCCAGCCACCGGCGCGCGGACGGGATGTGGCGAGCAATCGACAAAGGCGACCTTGCGACTCTCACCTCCACCTACCTGTGGTGGATAGATTCGACCCTCTACTCCGTGCCGACATCGCTGTCTAACCCCACGAGCACCTGGCTCGGGGACGGTGCCATCGAAAGCGACCTCCGCGCACGAATTGACATGGCAGCCCAGACGCTGCCCGTCGGAGGTATCTCGGAAGAGACAGAGGCAACGGGGGCGTTAATTGCGAACCTGGTGGCGGTCGCCGAGCGTGCCCTTCCAGCCGTCAGCGGCCTCAACCCCCCGATTCGGCTGAGTATCACGTCGACAAATTCGCGCACACACGAGCCCATCTACGGCGCCGACATCGGTATCCTTCTGCGGGTAGAGCTTCCTGAACGCGAGCTTGTAGTAACCGGCCATCTTGTCCAGGTCAAGCAATCGGAGACTCGGGAAGACGGCGCTACGCCGCCGAGCTGGAAGATTACGCGCGATCAGATCGATTTGATGCTCGAACACGATCCAACTGCGACATATTGGCTGTTGTGTCCGAGCGGGTCCAGGCTGATTGTCGTCTCAGCGAAAACGTTGCTCCTGCGATTCAGACTCGGGGCGAGCAGTTGCACAGTCCAGTACGAGGACGTCCGGTCAGCTGGTGTTCCTCTCGGCAACGCGATTGTCGACTTGCTGCTCGGCCTATGGATCGGCTCGCGCTCTGCGGTCAAGGCCGCGGCCGGCGAGGACAGTCGCCACAGGCCAGCCAACATACTCGAGATTCGTCTGCAGGAAGCCGGCTGACGCGCCACTCGTGGTGGCTCGGTGCCGGGACCGCTGCATAGTTATGTTCAACTTCTAGTCAGGCCGCCGCCGTGACCTGCCCCGCCTGCACGGATTGCGGTCGCCCACCGCGCGTGAGCCGGTCCCTATCCGGGCACCGCTCGCGAGCGGGGCCGATCCGCGCGTTCAAGCCCTATCCGTCTCCCGAGTGGCAGGGCGAGTTAGTGGTGTCTGTGGAAGGGCGCTTGACTCTTTGATCGGTGAAGCTGCTGTCGAGGGGAAGTGATTGGACCCGTGTAAGTTGGCGCCGTGACCGATCAACCGCGCGCACTCGTGGAACATTGGCGCCGCATTCCGAACGAGACCGTTATCGAGCTCGGGAGGATCACTGTTCTCGCCGGTGCAATTGAGGGAATCATCTTTGGCGTCGCGGAGTGGCTCGGCGAAGACATTCTCGGAATCGCTCACCCCCGCCGATGTTCTGTCTCCCAAGTGCGTCGTGTACTGAGCACTCCTGGTGCCGTTCGAGCGTTCGCCTATGCCATACGACTCGACGACACGAGTCGCTGGGGCGCGTGGCTAGAACATGCCGGGTCAGCGCTAACCGCGAGAAATGACATGGTCCACGCGCGGATGATCTACGTGTGGGTGGGCGAGAATCGCCTTCAGTTTGCGCGAGGTTCCCGAGATGGGCGGAAGTCGCCGCGCCCGATCCGCGAAATCGCCGAAGTTAGGGCGATGCTGGAGGCGGTGGCAGACGAGGGCGAGGCGTTGCATCTCATCGCGATGATTCACGGCGAACGGATAGCGCGTCAGGCCAAAGTTGACGTTCTCAACATCTCCGCTGACTAACTAACCGTCGCCATCGCGCCACGCTGAATGAGCCGCAAGTGCCAAGGGTGATTCAGGACTGCCGAGCGGTGCCGCGCCGTGGCTCCTCGATTACGCGACCTCCGCTCTCATCCAGCCTGGGGATCATCCTCGCGAGCACGCGCCAATGCGCTTCGGAGATCGGCCAGTTCCGCTGCTGAGTTCGTCGCCTCCTGAACGTGAGTTCTGATGTGGACGTGCACGATCACGGATTCGGCAGACGCGATCGCGTCCAGCACGTTCTGACTCTGCCTCCCATAGAACCCACCACGAAGGTCGGAGCCGACGTCGCGCAAGACTTGCATCGCGCCATCGATCTCGTCGAGTAAGTCGCTAATCGGTCCCGGACGATCCCGCGCATCCGTCGGCGCCGCGCAGTACTCATGGACCGTTCGCAGACCGTGCTCGGCGAGGTGATAAGCGCGACTGCCGGACTCGTTCAGCGAATCGTCACGCCCGCGTGAGTTTAGCCCCACGTCCGTCCTCCTTCACCTCACATGCACTCGAGCGCGAATCTATATCAGTCCGACGCTTTCGTGGTGGATCCGACAGTTCTCCGCGATCCCTATCCGGGCGGTGCCCGCTGAAGTTGCGAGACGCGCAGCGGCGATCGGCGTGCGCGGAGTCGGCTGCTGGACAGGTGAAGATGCGCCCTTTCACATCGGGTCCGGGCGGGCCGTGGCCGGCATCCAGGAGAAGGTCGCGAGTGCCTCCAAGCGCGCGGCCACTCTCCCGCCTAGTTCGCAAGCATCGGGTAGACCCGGCCACTGGTACCGCGTCGCGCGCGGGACCGCAACCAGGTGCGCAGTATCGTGACGGGCCGCTCCGCACGCGAGCCGTTGCATAGCAACGCAGCGAATACCACCGCAGTCGGCGGTGGCTCGCGGTCTCCTGCACGCTGGCGACGAGGCCCAGATCACAGCGAAGGTGAGCGCTCCTCCCGAGGCTCACCTCTAGTCGCTTCTAGTCGCCGCCGACCGCGCGGCCCGTAAGAAGTGGAATGACGTTGGACGTCCTGCTCTGGACCTCTACGTCAGCGTCACGCCCATCAAAGCGAGGGGCCCGTGCAGTGGCGATGTCAAAGAGGTCGCGGGGCGCGCGCGCCTGATCGACGAGCGACTCGCGCGGGATGCCCGACGCCTCCAGCAGCTCCGTCGACCGCGGCAGCATGGACGGCTGCTCGACCGCTTTCACCAGGCCCGGCTCGTTCCTGCGCCAACCGCGCTGGCTCAGGGTGATGATGGCGTTGCGGTAGGTCACATCGCTGATGGCGCCCAATCGGCGCGCGCGGAAGAGAAGCGCCTGGATGCTGACGCCCCACTGCTCCTTGAACGTCCCGAGGGCGTCCCACGCGCGAGCGTTCATCGCAGTCGGCAATACGTCCCGGATTTCCGCCGCGGGCATCAGCAGCTCTGACGCGAATCGGTTGGCCTGCTCCTCCACAATGCGACCGCCGGGCTCGGCATCACGATGCATGACGAGGTGGCCGAGTTCGTGAGCGACGTCGAACCGCTGTCGGTAGTAGTCGCTCTTGACGGGGTTGAGGACGACCACCGGTCGGCTCGCGGACTCGAAGGAGTACGCGTCCACCGAGGATGTTTGCGTCGGGCTGAACACGACGAGCACACCGTGGTTCTCGAGCAGGCGCACCATGTGCTTCAGCGGTCCCGTGTCGATGCCCCAAGCACGCCGGAGCTCGCGGGCTGCCTCCTCCGGGCCGTCTCCCACGTCGTCGGCTGCCACCTCGAATGAAGGAACGTCGACCTCAGGGAACTCGACATGCTTCTCGATGGCGTCCGCAATGTCGACGGCAAGCAGTCCATACGCGAACGCCTGGTCACGAGCCCGCTGGCTCGTCGACCGCAGCGAGCGGAAGTGAGGGACAGCGTCCTCGGTTGCCGCTTCTGTGCCTCGGGGTGCGAAGAACGCCGGTGTCACTCCCAGCCCCAACGCCAACTGGGCCACGTTGGCAGCGGTGGGACGCTTTGTTCCTGCCTCCCACGCAGCGACGGTCGTCGCGCTCTTCTCGATACGAGCGGCCAGGTCGCTCTTGCGCAGCCCCTCAAGCTGACGTGCGAGTGTTAGCCGGTCGCCGGCGAACAGGGTGGGCACCTGTGGGCTGCTCAAGCTGCGCCCTCCGCTACATTCTTCTTGCGCAGGCGCACGGTGATATCCGGTTCCTGCTGCGTCGGCGAGGGAGCGTCGGGAACCACACGGCCGCCCTGGTCGGGCTCCGGTCCGCTCAACAGATCCTCATGCCAGTGCCACGGTCCCCCGAGGTCGTCGTTGTAGCGGGCGTGACCGATGGCGAGTTCGCGTTCGGCTGTCTCGCGGTCCAAGGCATGCACCAAGACGAGCGTGGGCATGGGAACCGTCGGAAGGTCATCCTGAGAAGCGAGATCGTTGCGCTGCTCGATGTCGAGCATCACGTCGAGCAGCGTCAGAAGTTCCGTCTCGTCAGGTCTCTGGCGGGCAACCGCCTGAAGCGTAGGGCTGGCCTTTGTCCAGTCGATCCGTGCGATCTCGCCTCGCGAGAACGAGTGCGTGATAAATCGGAACCCGCCAACCGTCCAGCCGTTGCTGCCGCGGAAGTTCGAGCGGGTCACCGTTCCGGCGGGGATCACGGGCATCGTGAGACGCGCCCGCTCGCTCAGTCCCTCGTAGAGGACATCGAGGCCGACCGACTCCATGCCTTCGGCGACTTCATACTCTCCACAGGAGAAGGCGCGGTCGAGGCGGTCGGCGATGAGTTCATACCGACCGACCCCGGCGGTGAGCGCTCCGTACCCGTTGGCGCGGGTGAGGTCGTCGAGCGCCTGCTCACAGGCGGAGTTGAAGGCCCACGCGATGCCGCGTGCGACATCGTTGGCGTGGAGGACGTCGAGGGCGCGTTGGCGAGTGATCACAGGATCAGATTACACCCGCAGGCAGTATCCGTGTTCCTGGAATCACCCACGTGTCTACTTCTTCGTCGTAGACGCGTTGTAAAGTGTCGATTGACGAAGGAGCCCCGACCGGCAGTTCAGGGACGGACTCTGGACGCAGCAGGTCGGGGCTGAGGTGTCTGGTCGACTCCTTGACTCTAGAGGCTCCGTGGTCTCTGCACGAGTGGGCTCAAGTCCGGTCGGGTGATCTGTTATCGGCAACAGAGAAGGAGCGCATCATGGCGAAGTCGTCGTCACGGTCGTCCAAGCCCTCGAAGGCATCGCTGAGCAAGGCGGGACGGACGCTCGCGTCCAACTCGTCGAGCAAGCCAGCCAAGTCGAAGGCGGGCTCGACGCTCGGCAAGGGCTGAGCATCGAGGGGGTCGACGGCGTTGCCGTCGGCCCCCTCTGCTGTGGCCACCTCCGACAACTGCCCCAACATGGTCCGCATGCGCAGCGCTGTGCCGTACCTTCATCGCTACGCTGGAATTCATGCCTCGGCCCCAGCCGCTTCAATCCTTCGACGCCGAAGGCGACGACATTCCGCTCATGCTCGCCCGCAGTTGGGCTGACTCGACCTTCGAGCTGCTGAGATCGTCCAAGGAGCATCGACGACGGCACGCGAGCCTCGACTCGATGTACGAGCGCATGGATGGTGACGGGATCACGTGGGACGGGGTCCAAGAGTCCTTACGTCAGGTTTGGAGTACTGACTGCCTTCTAATCTTGAGTGCGGCCAATCTTGAGGCTTGGGTGCGCAAGCTCTACATCGCCCGGCGCCGACGAGTTCCGGAGCCGCTCGGGAACTTGAAGCGTCTGCGGAACGCGATTGAGCATCTCGACGAGGCGGAGCTCGATGAAGGGTCATGGACAGCGACTGCGCGTACCGCCGCTGCTCGCACTCGCGGCATCGGAGCCCTGCCAAATCAGTCGCTCGCCATTGGCCTGACCGGCGACGGCAAGCTGTTCGGTGTGATCACACACGACGAACTCGAGGGTTTGGTGGCGGGACTACTCGACGAGCTTGCACAGGAGCTTGATGACTATGCGAGGGATTGGTTCGAGTTCGTTAGCTCTGGTCGCTGAAGCTATCGCCACGCGGGTATTGACCTGGGGGAGACCAGATCCTCATCGGTAATGAATGGCAGGATTCACGGGGATCGAGCCGCGAGCATCATCGAGCGCCCTGCGCGCGGGTGTCGCTGCCGAGACTTTCACCTGCCCCAGCCGACAGTGCTGCGCGGATGGCGGTCCTCCAGCGGGCAGTGCCGGCGTCGATGATGCGGTGGTGAAGGCGCTGTGGGTGGAGCGAACGGATAGCCCGCGCGATGCGATGCGCGAAGAGCGCGGGACGAACGACAACTCAGTGAGGCCGACGGAGATGCCGGTGATCATGCCTTCCGAGCCCTACAAAGTCGACGACACGGGTGATGACGACCCCGAGCGCACAAGAGCAGAAGAGACAATGCACGCAGGCACTTTTCAGTGAGAAGCCGCGACCCGTTGTGAGCACTGCTCAGAAGTGTCAACCTCGTTACATGGTCCGAGGGCGCAGAAATGCGAGGAAGACGGCCGCTGCGGAGCACCGGCTCCGAGAACTCGCGCAGAAGGAAGCAGAGCAATCTGCGGTGGACGAGCGTGCCCGACGAACGTCTCGCGTCATGAAGAAGGCCGGCACTGAGCGGGGCGCGCTCGAGCGGCTGAGTCGGGTCTCGCGCGAGATCGAACGACTCCACCGAGAGGAGCAGAAGCTCCTTCAGGAACGGGACGCGCTTGTGGACGGACTCCGAAGGGCCGGGCAGAGCTGGAACATGCTCAGCTCCCGGACGCGACTCAGTCGACAGGCGCTGATGAAGCGGTCAGCCCTATAGACGTTCTCGGGGGACTGG
>JAAIGE0100879229.1_pt1 | contig 14956 bp, 10 predicted proteins | sample 6487951 | NCBI WGS metagenome assembly JAAIGE01 (sample SAMN13974128, study PRJNA590717) | phyllosphere metagenome | biome: tomato field; feature: multiple bacterial spot infested tomato fields; material: tomato leaves; isolation source: leaves from tomato fields | host: Solanum lycopersicum ... | reverse complement strand
TGGCGCCCCCTCGCGCAGTCCTACTCGGGGCCGGGGTCGCCGTACTGGGCGGTCAAGGGATTCCTCGGGCTGCTGCTGCCCGCCGATCACCCGGTGTGGACCGCTCCGAGCGAACCGCTGCCCGTCGAGCGCGGCGACGTCGTGACCGCGATCGCCTCGCCCGGCTGGGTCCTGTCGGCGACCGCATCCGACGGCATCGTGCGCATCGCGAATCACGGCACCGACCACGCCCACCCCGGCACCCTCGTCACCGACTCGCCGCTATACGCCCGCATCGGCTACGCCACCGCGGCCGCCCCTCTCGTCGACGAACGGGGCTGGCTCGAACCGCTCGAGCAGTCGGTCGTGCTGGTCGACGCCGCCGACCGGGCGACACACCGCACGGCGATGACGCTTCTCGCCGCGCGTGTCGACGAATCGGGCGGCGCACGTGTCGGCGTGGCCGCATCGACCTGGGACGCGCACTGGGTCGCCCCCGAGCCCACCGCCCACCGACACGGCTCGGGCCTCGCGGGTGACGTCGAGATCGCGGCCCGCCTGAGCGTGCACTCGCTGGTGCGAGGGTCGTCCGAGGTGCGCGTCGTGGTCGTCGACCGGATCGCAGAGGGCATCGACCCCGACCTGCTCACGCTGCGGCTGGGCGGGTGGGCGCTCGCCGCGCAGACCGGCGACGCCGCGCAGGAACAGGTGCAGACGGATGCCGCGGCCGTGGCGCTCGGCGGACGGGTCAGCGGCATCCGCGTGCTCGCGAACGACGTCGACTCGGGCGAGCGTGCGGGCCGCGACGGTGTCGACGGTGTCGACGGTGGCGGCTCGGCCCGCATCGTGCGTGTCGGCGACGCGAGCCCCCTGGGCGGCCACGCGGCGGTGCCCGTGGTCGAGCTCGCCGTCACCCCCGGCGCGACGGTCGTCGCTCTCGTCGATCTCGCCGGCGCCCCGCAGGGCGCCGCCGACCCGGCGGCGCCCGTCGTTCCCGCCGCCGAGGTGCGCCTCGACGCCTCGACGATCACCGTGCGGTGGCCCGACGGCATCCGCACCGAGACCGTCCTCACAGACCCCGAGCAGCCCGGGGAGGGCGCTCGGCACCACGGAACCCGACGTGGGGTTTCGCACGCAATCGCAAAGGAGCAGCACGCATGAAGCGCAAGTTCGCAGCCGCGGCGGGGATGGTGGCCATCGCCAGCATCTCGCTCGCCGCCTGCAGCGGCGGATCGGCCCCCGAAGCCGAAGAAGCCGACGGTCCCGTCACCCTGACCCTGTCGGGCTGGAGCCTCGAGACGACGCCGGAGTTCCAGGTGCTCGCCGACGCGTTCCAGGAGCAGAACCCCGATGTCACCGTCGAGCTCAAAGAGTACGACGCCGCCGAGTACAACACGCTGGTCACCGCCGACCTCGCGGCCGGAGTCGGACCCGACATCATCACCCAGAAAGAAGTGAAGTTCGTCACGACCTTCCAAGAGGGCGGCCAGCTCATGGACGTCTCCGACGTCGAGCTGCCCGACGGCGTCGGCGGCGCCTCGTCGTACGAGGTCGACGGCACGGCATACGGCGTGCCGTACCGCCAGGACAAGTGGGTGCTGTTCTACAACAAGGCCCTCTTCGACGCGGCCGGGGTCGACTACCCCGACGGCTCGTGGACGTGGGACGACTACGAGGACGCCGCCGAGACGATCGCCGCGGGCGGCAACGTCAAGGGCACCTACCAGCACCGCTGGCAGTCGACCGTGCAGGGCTTCGCCTCGGCGCAGGAGGACACCGACGTGCTGTCGGGCGACTACGGCTACTTCGCCGACTTCTACGAGCGCGTCATCGCGCTGCAGGAGGCGGGTGCGCAGATCGACTACAACACGTCTGCGGCCAACCAGCTCACCTACCAGGGCGAGTTCGGCAAGCAGAGCGCGGCGATGATGCCGATGGGCACGTGGTACACGGCGACGCTCGTCTCGCAGCAGGCGTCGGGCGAGGCCGACGACTTCGAGTGGGGCATCGCACCGATCCCGCAGCTCGACGAGTCCACCACGGGCACCGACAACACCCCGGTGACCTTCGGCGACCCGACCGGTTTCTCGATCAACGCGAACATCGACGGCGGCAAGACGCAGGCGGCGAAGGACTTCCTCGCCTTCGCGGCGAGCCTCGAGGCCGCCGAGCTGCTGGCCGAGATCGGCATCACGCCGGCCGCGTCGAACGACGCCGTCACCGAGGCGTACTTCGCCCTCGAAGGAGCGCCGACCGACGACCTGTCGAAGTTCGCGTGGTCGACCGGTGACGTCCATCCCGAGAACCCGACGTCGAACAAGACCGCCGCGATCCAGAACATCCTGCTCGACATGCACACGGCGATCCTGTCGGGTTCGACCCCGGTCGACCAGGCGATCACCGAGGCCGAAGAGCGCGTCGCCAACGAGGTCGGCCTCGACTGACCCTCATCGCCGGTGACGACCATCACCGGCACCCGCGGCCGGCGCGGCGCGCCCGCGCCGGCCGCATCCCCTCCTCTCCGTCCCGGAGACCCTCGCGTCTAGGAGACCCCCATGACCACCGCCGCCACAGGTAAGGCCGGCACCGACAAGGCCCGCTCCGAGCAGGCCGGCGCCGCGAAGGCCGGCAGCCCGCAACCGCGGACGCCCCGTCGTCGCCGGTCGAAGCTGACCCTGCGCAACACGCTGCTGGGCTGGAGCTTCATCCTGCCGAACTTCCTCGGCTTCGCCCTGCTGACGCTCGTGCCCGTCATCACGTTGTTCTACATGTCGCTGACGAACTGGAACATCTTCGGTACGGCGAACTGGGTGGGCCTCGACAACTTCGAGCGCCTGCTCGGCGACAACAGCTTTCGCATCTCGTTCGTCAACACGCTCTACTACGCAGCTCTCCACATCCCGCTGACCATCATCGCGTCGCTCGGCCTCGCACTGCTGCTGAACAACAAGCTGCGCGGCGTCGCCTTCTTCCGCACCGCGGCGTTCTTCCCCTACATCACCTCGATCGTCGCGATCGCCGTGGTGTGGAACCTGCTGTTCAGCCCCGACTACGGCCCGATCAACGAGATCCTCCGCGCCATCGGCATAGCCAACCCGCCCGGCTGGCTCACGTCGTCGGAGTGGGCGATGCCCGCCGTGGTCATCGTCAGCACCTGGCGCGACATGGGCTACTACATGATCCTCTTCCTCGCAGGCCTGCAGACCGTGCCGCGCGAGCTCTACGAGGCCGCTCGCATGGACGGCGCCGGCGCGTGGCAGCGATTCGTCAACGTCACCCTGCCGTGCCTGCGTCCGACGATGTTCTTCGTCACCGTCATGCTGACGATCAACTCGTTCAAGATCTTCGACCTCATCCTCGTGATGACCGAAGGCGGACCGGGTCAGTCGACCCTCGTCATCTCGCAGTTCATCTACCGCAAGGGCTTCGAAGAGAACCAGTTCGGCTACGCGTCCGCCGCGGCCGTCGCGCTCTTCTTCCTCTGCATCACCGTCACCGTCATCCAGTTCTTCTGGAACAAGCGGAGGAGTAACTGATGACCGATCTGCTCGTCCCCGCCGAAGACCGACGCGAGCTGCGCAAGCTCGCCGACGGTCCGAGCCCCGACGTCCACCGGCCCGACACGAAGACCCCGCTGCAGCGCATCGGCCGCATCGCCGGGTATATCGCGCTGATCGTGGCTGCCGCGGCGCTGCTGCTGCCGTTCTTCTGGATGATCATGAGCTCGCTCAAGACCGCGAACGAGGTCTTCTCGGTTCCGATCCAGTGGATCCCCGAGGTGTTCGTCTGGCAGAACTACGTCGACATCTGGCAAGAGTCGGGAATGCTGACGTGGATCCGCAACACGCTGTTCCTCGCGGTCGTCGTGACCTTCCTGCAGGTGCTCACCGGCTCGTTCGCCGCCTACGGCTTCTCGCGCATCCGGTTCCCGGGTCGCGACGTGCTCTTCCTCACCTACATCGGCACCATCGCGGTGCCGTGGCAGTCGTACATGATCCCGCAGTTCATCCTGCTGACCAACGTGCAGGTATCGAACACCCTGTGGGCGATCATCCTCATCCAGGCGTTCGGCGCCTTCGGCGTCTTCTTGATGAAGCAGTTCTACGAGACCATCCCCGAAGAGCTGTCCGAAGCCGCCCGCCTCGACGGCCTGAGCGAATACGGCATCTGGCGCCGCATCATGCTTCCGCTGTCGATCCCCGCTCTCGCGAGCCTCACGCTGCTGACCTTCGTCAGCACCTGGAACGACTACCTCGGGCCGCTGATCTACCTGCGAAACCCCGACCTGTGGACCATCCAGCTGGGCCTGAAGAGCTTCGTGTCGAACCTCTACGACACCGACTACGCCCTGCTATTCGCGGGCCTCGTCATCTCGGTGGTGCCGATCGCGATCATCTTCCTGCTCGGGCAGAAGTACTTCGTCGAGGGCATCGCGACGAGCGGGATGAAGGGCTGAGGCCGTGAAGCGTATCTCGCACAACACGTACGCCTCGATCTTCGCTGTCGTCTATCTCGGCTTGATGACCAACCTGCTGCTGGTGGTGACCTGCCTGCCGCTGGTCGTGCTGCTGGTCGTCACCGACCCGGCCCTGTCGTGGCCGCTGCTCGCGGCGGTCGCCCCGCTGTGCGCGCCCGCCCTGACGGCCGCCTTCGCGACGTTCCGCGCTCACGGCCAGGGCGAGGCGCGCGTCGCCCGCGTCTTCTTCGAGGCGTGGCGGCGGACGTTCGCGAAGGCCGCGCTGCTGGGTGCGATCGTGACCGCAGCCCTCGTGGTGGTGCTCGTCGACGTGCGGTTCTTCGCACCGCTGGCCGCGGGTGTCGCCGTGGTGCCGGTGCTCGCGGTGCTGACCGTGCTGCTGCTGGCGGGCGGGCTCGTCGCGCTGGTCTCGGTCGCCGAAGAGCCGCGGGCGCGCCTGCGCACGATCGCGAAGGCGGCGCTCTACCTCAGCGTCCGCCGCTGGTGGCTGAGCCTCGTCTCACTCGCGGTCATCGCGGTGCAGGTGGCTCTGTTCACCTCGATGCCGGCTCTTGCCATCGGTCTCACCGCGGCGCCCGCGCTGTACCTCGCCTGGGCCAACGCCCGCTACATCCTGCGTCCCGTGCTCGGAGAACCCGAGCCGGTCACCGCGTGAACAACCCAACGAAGGAACCCCTCGTCATGACCTCGCTTCCCGACACCGCCACGGCGGTCGTCGTCGACCCGAAGATCGAGGCGGCCACCGCCGCCGCCCTGTCGACCCTGCGACGCAACATCACCGCGTTCGGCCTCCGCTATCCCGACGACACGACGACGGACGACCGCTACCCGGTGCGCCCCGCCCAGGGCGGGTTCGCCGCGGGCGCCAACCGCGGGTGGACCACGAGCTTCTGGCCGGGCATGATGTGGATCGCCTACGAAACCACGGGCGACACCTTCTTCCGCGACGCGGGGCTCGCCCACGCCGCCGACTTCGCCCGCAGAGTGCGGGTCGGCGACGACCTCGACACCCACGACCTCGGGTTCTTGTACACGCTCGCGACGGTCGCGCCGTGGCGGCTGTTGGGCGATTCCGACAGCGACGAGCTGCGCGAGGCCGCCCTCGACGCGCGTGCCGCCTCGCTCGAGGCCGCCGACCACCTCATGCGCCGCTTCCTCGAGCCCGCCGGCATCGTGCAGGCGTGGGGAGATCTCTCCGACCCGGCCCAGCGGGGCCGCACCATCGTCGACAGCCTCATGAACATGCCGCTGCTGACGTGGGCGGGAGAGCAGACGGGCGAGGCCCGGTTCGCCGATGCGGTCCGGCGGCACACGACGCAGCTGCGCACCCACATTCTGCGGAGCGACGACACGACCTTCCACACCTTCTACTGGGATGCCGTGACCGGCGAGCCCCTGCGCGGTGCGACCGAGCAGGGCGCCTTCGACGACTCGTGCTGGGCGCGTGGGCAGGCGTGGGGCGTCTACGGCTTCGCGATGAACCACAAGGTGACCGGCGACCCCGAGCTGCTCGATGCGTCGCGCCGCTGCGCCGACTACTTCCTCGCGCACCTGCCCAGCGATCGGGTCCCGTTCTGGGACATGGTCTACACCGACGGTGCCGAGGCTCCGCGCGACAGCTCGTCGGCGGCGATCGCCGTGTGCGGACTGTTCGAGCTGGCCGAGGTGCTCGAGCGTCGCGGCTTCGACGACGCCGGACGATCGGGCGGCGAGAGCGACGACGCGGCCGCCGAGCGCTACCGCGCCGCGGCGTACGAGATCGTGCACTCGCTCATCGACAGCTACACCCCGGCGACGCCCGAGGCGTCCGACGCCGTCCTGCTGCACAGCGTCTACGACCTGCCCAAGTCGGTCGGTGTCGACGAGGGCACCCTGTGGGGCGACTACTTCTACCTCGAGGCGCTCACCCGCGCCGCACGCCCGGGCTGGAAGCCGTACTGGTGAGGCTCGTCAGCTACCGTACCGAGGCGGGTCCGCGATCGGGCGCCGTCGTCGACGCGGCCGGCGGTGAGCGCCTCGTCGACCTCGGCGTAGCGACGGTCGTCGAGATCGTGACCGACGCCGCGTCGACGGATGCCGCGCGCACTGCCCTCGAGCGGGCGCAGGCGTCCGGCGCATCCGAGCTTCCCCTGCTCTCGTCGGTGCGTCTGGCGCCGCCGGTTCGGCCGGGCAAGATCGTGTGCCTCGGCTACAACTACCGCGGTCATGTGCCCGACGGCGTCGACCCGACGGCGGACGACCCCGCGACCCCCGACGTGTTCGTCAAGACGCCGAACACGCTCGCGGGCCCCGACGACGCGGTCGTCGTGCCCGCGGTGGCCGACGACGTCGACTACGAGGGCGAGGTGGCGATCGTCATCGGCCGACGGGCCAAGGACGTCTCACCCGAGGCCGCTCTCGATCACGTCGCGGGCTACACGATCCTCAACGACGTGTCGGACCGCTCGTGGCAGCGCCGACAGAGCCAGTGGGCCCTCGGCAAGTGCTTCGACGGGTTCGCTCCGATCGGCCCGTGGCTCGTGACGCCCGATGAGGCCGGCGACCCGCAGGACATGCTGGTCGAGGTGATCCGCGACGGCGTCGTCACCGTGTCGCAGTCGACCGCGACGACGATCTTCTCGGTCGCCTACGTCGTGTCGTACCTCAGCTCGGTGATGACCCTCGAACCCGGCGACGTCGTCTCGACCGGCACCCCGCAGAAACTGCCCGAGGCGCAAGCCGCCCACCGCCCCCTGCGGCCGGGCGACGCCGTGACCGTACGCATCGAACGTCTCGGCGAACTGACCACCGCTTTCATCGGAGACCCTGCATGATCCTCGACTCCTTCCGCCTCGACGGCCGCGTGGCTCTGGTCACCGGCTCGACCCGCGGTCTCGGACAGGGCGCCGCGGTCGCGCTCGCCGAGGCCGGCGCCGACGTCGCACTGCTCGACCGGGGCGACGCGTCCGAGACCGCCGAGCTCATCACCGCGCTCGGGCGCCGGGTGCACCGCATCCGGCTCGATCTGGGCTCGGCGACTCCCGAGCAGCTCGCGGGCGCCGTCGACGAGGCGGCCGACGCTCTCGGCGGTCTCGACGTCCTCGTCAACAACGCCGGCACCATCCGGCGTGCGCCCGCGGCCGAGCACCCCGCCTCGGACTGGAGCGACGTGCTCGCCGTCAACCTCGACGCCGTGTTCCACCTGTCGCAGGCGGCGGGCCGCCGCATGATCGCCCAGGGATCGGGACGCATCATCAACGTCGCCTCGATGCTGTCGTTCCAGGGCGGCATCCTGGTGCCCGGCTACGCGGCCTCGAAGCACGCGGTCGCCGGCCTCACCAAGGCTCTCGCGAACGAGTGGGCGGCGTCGGGCGTGACGGTCAACGCCATCGCGCCCGGCTACATGGCCACCGACAACACGGCGCCGATCCGGGCCGACGCCGCGCGTGAGGCGTCGATCATGGCGCGCATCCCCGCCGGACGCTGGGGCACGGCCGGCGACCTGCAGGGCGCTTTCGTCTTTCTCGCCTCGGATGCCGCGGCCTACGTCACCGGTGCGATCGTGCCGGTCGACGGCGGCTGGCTCGTCCGTTGACCCCCGTGCTCTTCCCGACACCCGACACCCCTGGAGGCCCTTCCATGCAGCAGCGCTACGCGACCAACCCGTCGCAGGTCCCCGGCATGACGACTGCCGACCTGCGCGAGAACTACCTCGTTCCCGAGGTCTTCGTGCCCGGTGAGATCACCGTCGTGCTCACCCACCACGACCGCATCGTGCTCGGCGGCGCCGTGCCCGCCGGCGGTGAGCTCGTGCTGCCCGGGTATCCCGAGATCCGCTCGGAGTTCTTCCTCGAGCACCGCGAGGTCGGCATCATCAACGTCGGCGGCACGGGAACGGTCACCGCCGACGGCGAGGTGTACACCCTCGTAAAGGGCGCGTGCCTGTACCTCGGCCGCGGCATCCGCGACGTCGTATTCGCCGACGCGTCCGACGGCGCGTCGCACGACGGTGCGAACGGGGGCGCCCAGTTCTACCTGTTCTCCGCCCCGGCCCATACGGCGTACCCCGCCGCGCTGGTGTCGCCCGGCGAGGGAACGGTGCGTGAACTCGGCGACCAGGTGACGAGCAACCGGCGCACGCTCAACCAGTACATCCACGAGAACGGCGTGAAGAGCTGCCAGATCGTCATGGGCGTCACGAGCCTGCACGAGGGATCGATGTGGAACACCATGCCGGCCCACACGCACGATCGTCGCACCGAGTGCTACCTGTACTTCGACGTGCCCGACGACGCGCGCGTCATCCACCTGCTCGGCGAGCGCGGAGAGACACGGCACCTCGTGGTCGCCGACCGTCAGGCGATCATCTCGCCGAGCTGGTCGCTGCACTCGGGTGTCGGGACGGCCGCTTACTCGTTCATCTGGGCGATGGCCGGCGAGAACCAGACGTTCGACGACATGGATGCCGCGCCCGTGACGACGCTCAAATGAGCGGCTCGGCGGGGCGGGGATCGCGTTCGGCGCCCGGCGTGCTGCTCGCCGTCGGCGAGACCATGGCTATGGTCGCGCCCCGGTCGGCCGAGCCCGTCGAGCACGCGGAGCACTTCCGGGTGGATGCCGGGGGAGCCGAGTCGAACGTCGCGGCGCACGCGGCCGCGCTCGGTGCGCCGGCCGCGTGGTTCTCGCGCCTCGGCGACGACGCTCTCGGCCGCCGGGTCGCGGCGCGGGTCGCCGGGCGCGGTGTCGATGTCTCGCGCGTGCTCGTCGACCCGGCGCATCCGACCGGTCTCTATGTCAAAGACCCGGGCGCGGGGGTCGCCTATTACCGCGCCGGGTCGGCCGCGTCGCACCTCGACCTTTCCGACGCCGATGCCCTCTCGTGGCGCGGAGTCTCGATGCTGCACGTGTCGGGCATCACCGCCGCGCTGTCGGGATCGGCACCCGCATTCTTGGGTCGCGTGGTCGACCGGGCCCGTGAGGCCGGGGTGCCGGTCTCGTTCGACGTGAACCATCGGGCCGCGCTGTGGAGCGCCGCCGCCGCCGCAGAACCGCTGCTCGCCCTCGCTCGGCGCGCCGACGTGGTCTTCGTCGGCCGCGACGAGGCCGAGGTGCTGTGGGGCGTCGCCGACGCGGCCGCGGTCCGGGCGCTGCTGCCCGGGGCGCCCCAGCTCGTCGTCAAGGACGGCGCCGTGGGCGCGACCCTCTTCGCGGGCGACGACACGGTCTTCGAGCCGGCGCTGGTGGTCGACGTGGTCGAACCGGTCGGCGCGGGCGACGCCTTCGCCGGCGGGTACCTCGCCTCCCTGGCTGCGGGCGAACCCCCCGCAGACCGACTGCGCGCGGGCCATTGCCGCGCGGCGCTGACCATGGGCACCACGGGGGACTTCCCCGACGTGCCGGCCGCGGCCGCGGCATCCGCCCGTCCCGCCACCGAGAGGACCCCCGCATGAGCGCGACCGCCGCCACTACTGGCGTCACCACTGGCGTCACCGCAGCCGGCACTGCCCCTGCTGCCGCCGGCAGCGCCCCATTCGAGACGATCTTCGCCGGGGCCCCGCTCATGGCGATCCTGCGGGGGATGGGCACCGAGCGTTCGGCCCGCCTCGCGACGACCGCGTGGGAGCTCGGCATCGACTCGGTCGAGGTGCCCCTGCAGACGCCCGAAGACGACCGGGCGCTGCGCGAGGTCGTGCGGCTCGCGGCCGAGCGCGGCAAGGCCGTCGGGGCCGGCACCATCGTCTCGGTCGCGCAGGTCGAGCAGGCCGTCGACGCCGGCGCCGCCTATCTCGTCTCGCCGGGCCTCGACGCCGAGGTCGTCGAGGCGTCCCGGCGGCACGGCATCCCCATTCTGCCGGGGGTCGCGACACCGACCGAGGTGCAGCGGGCCGTCTCGCTGGGCCTGACGTGGGTCAAGGCCTTTCCGGCGCAGTGGCTGGGCGCCGACTGGTTCTCGTACATCCGCGGACCGTTCCCGCAGGTGCGTTTCGTCGCGACCGGCGGCATGGACGCCGGCAACGCTCGCGTCTTCTTGGACGCCGGTGTGCGGGTCGTGGCCGTCGGCTCGGCCCTCGAAGACGAGGCGCAGCTGCCGCGCCTGGCCGCACTGCTCGAACGCTGAACGCCCTGCTCGAACTCTGAACGCCCTGCTCCACAGCCGAACACCCCGCTCGAAGGAACACCCTGCCGCGACGTCGCGGATGGGCATGCATCGCAAACGAAGGAGATTGCACATGTCGAAACCTCAGCGCAGCCGGCGGTCCGACCGCCCGCCCGTGCGGCTGAAGGCCGCCGGGGTGGCCGTCGCCGCCGCGGCGATGCTCGCCCCGCTGGCGTTGCCCTCGGCCGCCCTCGCGGCGCCGCAGGACCCGGTGGCCGTCACCGTCGACGGCGCCGACGTCGCGGCGGCGGCCGAGAACCGCAACGGCCTCACCTTCAAGGGGTTCGGTGTGCTGTCGGCCAACTCGACCAGCTCGCTGCTCATGGACTACAAGGCGCAGCATCCCGAGAAGTACTGGGAGCTGCTCGAGACGCTGTTCGGCGGATCGCGACCGATCATGAACACCGTCAAGATCGAGATGGGCAACGACCGCAACACCTCGACCGGCCCCAACGCCGCATCGATGCGCAGCCGCGACGAGTATCCCAACGTGGGCCGTGAGCCGGGCTTCCAGTTGGCCGCCGACGCCCAGCTCGTCGCCGAGGGCGATCTGCACCTCAGCATCCTGCGCTGGACCCGCCCCGCGTGGGTCACGAACGACGCCGACCAGTACATCTGGTTCAAGAACACCGCGCTGGCCGCCTACCGCGAGTACGGCATCATGGTCGACTCGATCAACCCCGACTTCAACGAGACGCACGACCCGGCCGAGCAGGTGTACATCGACTTCTCGTCGCGGCTGCGCGCCGACGAGGCCGGGTACGAGGGCGCCACCGCCGGCGATCCCAACAACGGGTTCGCCTCGGCCGAAGAACGCGACCTGTTCCGCAGCATCCGCACCGTCGCCGGCGACACCGTCGGAACGCCGCCGGTGTCGTTCGGCAACGCGATGACGGATGCCGCCGACGCCACCCTGCGCGACGCCGTCGACATCGTCGGGTTCCACTACGCCAGCGCCGACGACGCCGCCGGCAACATGAAGCGCATCGCCGAAGAGCTCGACACAGAGATCTGGAACTCGGAGGGCCAGGCGACGTTCTCGAACTCGGCCGACCGCCCCAACAACACCAACAGCGACGAGCAGGGCGGTGTCGGCACCGCGTTCGGCGGTCCGAACAGTGCGCTCGAGATGGGCAACTGGATCACGACCGGCTTCGACGATTCGCGGCGCACGCTGACGATCTTCCAGCCCGCGATCGGGTCGTTCTACGACGGTTTCCAGTACTCCTCGAAAGAGCTCGTGAGCGCTCGCGACCCGTGGTCGGGGTGGCTCTACTACGACGGCGGACTCGCGGTCGTGCAGCAGTTCGCGCAGTTCGCGAAGATGGGGTGGGAGAACGACGACAACACCGCCGGCATCTGGCGGGGCATCCCGCAGGCGTCGGGCAGCGAGCTCGGCGGCGGCAACCCGCCCAGCGGCGCCCGCGCCGGCCGGTCGTCGTACACGACCCTCGCCGCCCCCGACGCGACGGACTTCTCGACGGTCATCGTCAACGACAGCACGTTCACCAAGACCTACCGCATCGCGGCATCCGATCTCGATCTGGGTGACGACGACACCGTGGAGCTGTGGGAGACCCGCGCGGCCGCCCCGGGCCAGGCGTACGACGACGCCTACGTGAACCCCATCGCCGAGATCGAGCCCGACGCCGACGGCGTCTACACCGTCTCGGTGGCTCCGTGGTCGACGCTGACCGCGACCACGCTCGACCAGGCCGTCGCCGGTGGCGACGGGTCGCTCGAGCCCCGCGACGGGTTCGGCAACCGACTGCCGAGCAGCCCCGAATACACGGGCGCCGAGGGCGGTCGCGACGTTCTCGACACCGACGAGACCGGAGCGGTCAGCGGCGTCACCGACGACGACGTGCTCTACGCCGACGACTTCGACTACGCCGGGCTCGACACGATCCGCACCTACGACCCCGCGACGGGGTCGCTGATCGACTCGGGTTCGACCTACCTCGAGACGCGCGGCGCCGGCGCCAAGCCCGCGGGCACCCCGAGAGACGAGGCGCAGGATGCCGGGGCCACACCCCGGTACACCAACGACACCAACGGGGCTTTCGAGTCGGTCGACACCGGCGACGGCCAACGCGGGCGCGTGCTGCGTCAGCAGATCGGCGCCGGAATGATCGGCGGCGCCTGGAACGGCGGCGACCCCAAGACGACGATCGGCGACTTCCGCTGGGCGAACTACGAGGCGTCGGTCGACGTGCTGTTCGAACAGGGCACGGGTCAGTACGCGACGATCGGCGCGCGCGAGCAGGGTGGCACCTCGAACGGTCAGAACGTCTCGGCCGCCGAGTTCCGCATCGACCCCGCCGGGGCATGGAGCCTGCTGCGGTTCGGCACCGCCGTCGCCAGCGGCACGGTGGCGGCCGACGCGGCCGTCGCGTTCGCGGCGGGCACCGACGTGTGGAACCGGATCGCGGTGACCGTCGCCGGCGACGAGTACTCGGCGTCGGTCAACGGCGTCGAGGTCGTCAGCTACACCGACCCCTCGCCGCAGGCGGCCGGACGCATCCAGCTGGGCTCGGCCTTCACGCACACGCAGTTCGACGACCTGCAGGTGCGCACCGTGCCCGGGTTCACGCCCTACTACGACCACGTCGTCGACGGCATGCACCAGACCAGCTGGGACGACACCTCGGTGCCGGTGCTGCAGTTCGACGACCAGTGGAGCCACGTCAACGGTCAGGGCATGTACGAATGGCAGCGCACGGCATCGAAGAGCACGGCGCGCGGCGCGACGATGACCTACACCTTCACCGGCACGGGGCTCGACATCCTCGGGACCAACGACGGCGGCGCGACCGTCGACGTCGTCGTCGACGGGGTGACCATCGCGACGGGTCAGCGCACCTACGCGGCGGGCAGCGAGCGCACGACCTTCATGCTCCGAGGGCTCGCCGACGGTGAGCACACCGTCGAGATCTCGACGGCGAACGACCGGGTGCTGAATATCGATGCGGTCGGCGTCATCACGGCCCGCGCCCAGTCCGACGCGGTCGACACGGCGGTGCTCGATGCCGCCGTCGACGAGGTCTCGGGCCTCGACGAGTCCGAATACGCCCCGGGCACGTGGCAGCCGTTCGCCACGATCCTCGCCGGTGCGCGTTCGGCCGTCGCCGACCCGTCGGCGTACGGTCTCGACGCCGAGGGCGCGGTCGCGCTGCAGACACGGCTTGAAGCCGCGGCCGCGCGACTGGTGCCGAACGATGTCAGCGAGGATGTCGCTGACCGCGGCGTCATCGCCGTTCCGGCCGGTGGCGACCTGCCCGCCGAACTCGCCTTCGACGGTGCGGACGTGCCCGTCCTGTGGGACGGTGACGCCGCAGCCGCGGTCGCCGCCGCGCCCGAGCTCGGCACGGTCGCGTTGACCGGTCGTACCAGCGAGCGACTGGACTCTGGTGTCTACCAGCGCTTCTCGGCGAGCGTGCTCGTCGTGCCGGGCGACCTCGAATACTTCGTCGACGCCGGGGCCGCAGCGACCGTCGATGCGGGCACCGCCGGCTCGGCGTTCGCTGCCGTGGCCGCCGCCGTGCCCGACCTGCGCAACGACACCGCCGAGCGCCGGTGGGAGGGCGCCGGCTCGACATGGGGCTATGAGACGGCGGCGACCGCAGCCGCGGCCGGCAGCGACCGCGACTGGGCGTCCTCGTACCGGGGCGCCGACTACGGCAAGCCGGTGACCTACCGCCTGAGCCTGCCGGCCGGCGCCTACCGCGTCGTCGCCGTCCAGGCGCCGCGCGCGGGCCTCACGACCAACGTCTACGCGACGGTCCGGTCGGGCGGCACCGAGAGCCGTGCCACCGCGGTCTCGAACGGGGCGGCCACCCCGGTCGCACAGCAGGTGGTCGTCGCGGCCGACGGCGTCGTCGACGTCGAGTTCGGCACCAACGGCACGAGCGGCTACAACGCCCGACTGGCCCTGGTCTACGTGCAGCGGGTTCCGCTCGAGCTCGGGGTGCAGGGTGCACTGACCGAGTCGGCGCCGCTGCCGTCGACCGTCGTCGTCGAGGGGGCCGAGACCGCGGTGACGTGGGATGCGGCATCCGTCGAACAGGACCGTGAGGCGTACGCGTCGATCACGGCGCGCGGAACGGTCGGCGGCGATCAGCCGGTCGTCGCCCGGTACGAGATCGTGCCGGCGGGGCTTGCGTACTACATCGACTCGGGCACCGGCGGTGCGGCGTCGCCGCAGTACACGGCCGTCGACGCGACGGTCGACGGACTGCGCAACGACGTGGTCGACCGGGTGTCCGAGGCGCCCGACGCCTGGGGCCACGTGGCCGAGGGCATGAAGACGAAGTCGAGCACCGACCTCGCCGACAAGTACTCGACGGGTCTCTACCAAGACACGA
>JAAIGE0100596610.1_pt1 | contig 14962 bp, 11 predicted proteins | sample 6487951 | NCBI WGS metagenome assembly JAAIGE01 (sample SAMN13974128, study PRJNA590717) | phyllosphere metagenome | biome: tomato field; feature: multiple bacterial spot infested tomato fields; material: tomato leaves; isolation source: leaves from tomato fields | host: Solanum lycopersicum ... | reverse complement strand
GGTTCAGGGAGGTGGGCCGACAACGACTGCTAGAATTTCTGGAGCATGGAATGGACTTCGAGGCATACTTCAAGACCGAGCTGGATGGCTTGCATTCAGAAGGTCGTTATCGCGTTTTCGCCGATCTGGAGCGGCAGCAGGGCAAATTCCCCCTGGCAACCCGGTACACCGCAGACGGTGAGCAGCGAGAAGTGACGGTCTGGTGCTCCAACGACTATCTCGGCATGGGCCAGAACCCCAAGGTGATAGAGGCGATGAAAGCCGCCATCGACCACTGTGGCGCGGGTGCGGGAGGCACCCGGAATATCTCTGGTACCAACCACTTCCACGTCAAGCTGGAGCAGGAACTTGCCGATCTGCACGGCAAGGAATCGGCGCTCATTTTCACCTCGGGATATGTATCCAACTGGGCGACGCTCGGCACGCTCGGTCAAAAAATCCCCGGCCTCATTATCTTCTCGGATGCGCTCAATCATGCCTCGATGATCGAAGGCATTCGTTATGGCCGCTGTGAAAAAGTCATCTGGAAGCACAACGACCTCGAAGATCTGGAAGCCAAGCTGAAGGCTGCAGATCCCCGCGCGCCGAAGTTGATTGCCTTCGAGTCGGTTTATTCGATGGATGGCGACATTGCGCCCATCGAGGAAATTTGTGATCTCGCCGATAAGTACGGTGCAATGACCTATCTCGACGAGGTCCATGCAGTCGGCATGTACGGCCCTCGCGGCGGCGGTGTTGCAGAGCGCGAAGGCCTGATGCACCGTTTGACCATCATCGAAGGTACCCTCGGCAAGGCCTTTGGCGTGATGGGTGGTTACATTGCCGCTTCCGAAGCGCTTTGCGATTTCGTTCGCTCTTTCGCGTCCGGCTTTATCTTCACCACGGCATTGCCGCCATCGCTCGCTGCCGGTGCGGTGGCGTCTATCCAACACCTCAAGGCGAGCCCGTTTGAGCGCGCCCGTCATCAGGAACGGGTTCGCACGCTGCGCTCCATGCTGGATGCGAGCGGAATTCCGCACCTGCCTAATCCGAGCCACATCGTGCCGGTCATCGTTGGCGATGCGGCCAAGTGCAAGTGGATTTCGGACATCCTGCTGGACGACCACGGCATCTACGTCCAGCCGATCAACTATCCGACCGTTCCGCGCAAAACCGAACGTCTGCGCATCACCCCGACACCGCTGCACAGCGATGCGGATATGGAGCACCTGGTCGGCGTTGTGCATCAGCTCTGGTCACGTTGCGCGCTGGCGCGCGCTGTCGCTTGAGGCCCTGAATCTTTCTTTGCCAAGGGCGCAGTCTGGATATGCCCGCGCCCTTCTGCTGTCTTCAGTGCTCCAGCATCTCGTGAACGATCTGCTTTCCGCTGAGTGACGCAGGATAATACGTTGGCCAGTTGGTCAACTCCTTCAACAGCTTTGCCCGGTCGTCGCCCCAATAAAGATGGTAATGGCCCGCCTTTTCCGGCGCGATTATGTGATCGCTGAACTGGATGAACTTCGGCGCCGCTTCATCGCCTCCGGTTTTCTTGAAGATGAAACGAACGCCGCGATTGCCTTTTTCGTAAGTCAGTACCTCGAAGCCATCGCTCGCATACGTCGCTTTCAGAGCCTTTTCGTTACGATAGAACGTAACATCGTCGCCTTCTATAACGATGCGATTGACGTCGGTCTTGTAGCCGATCTCGTAGTAGTCGCGGTATTCCTTGGCACTTTTACCGCCATGTTCCGCCTTGTGCTGCATGACTGGATCAAGCGCGCCGTCCATCAGATACGGATAAACGGATTGCCAATCTCCATCCCAGTCGGAGAGCGGGCGTGGCTTGATCTGACTGTCGTCGAAATAGCCGTCATAGACCTTCTTCGCCTCCTCGGAATGGTCATGCGAATGGCTGTGTTCGTGACTATCGGCTTGGGTCTGTGTTGCGTGTGCGAGTGTAGCGGTGGAAAAAACCAGCGCGGAGCCAAGCGTCAGGGCAAGCGCCCTCCTGATGATCATCGTCTAAATCCTCTTTGTCATGTAATAACGTTACATTTGGTAGCGGTATTTGCGTGATTGATCAACTCCGTTTCGAACGAAGACAGGTTTTAGAGGAGTTGGAGTGGATGGGGCTTCAGGCCGCCTTCTGTTTCTGCAGAATGGCGGTTTCGGCGTGGGCGCGTGCTTCCTCGTCCGCGGTCAGCACATCTTCCATCGTGCTTGCCGTGCGGGCGTCGTCCATGCGATTCATCACCGTTTCCACGATCTCCGCCATGTCGAGGAAACCGATCCGGCCGTCGACAAAGGCATGAAACGCCGTTTCATCTGCTGCATTGAGAACAGCGCCCTGCACGCCGCCACGTTCAAGCGCCAAGCGGGCAAGCCGCAAAGCGGGGAAACGGTCTTCATCCGGCGCTTCGAAATCCAGTCGTGACAGCTTGGCAAAATCCAGCCGTTCGACATCGATCTCGCCCCGTGATGGGTATGTCAGTGCGTAGGAGATTGCGGTGCGCATATCGGGGCAACCCAACTGCGCGATCACCGAACCATCGGTGTAAGCGACCATCGAATGAATGATCGATTGTGGATGAACGATCACCTCGATCTGTTCCGGCATCAGATCGAACAGATATTTGGCCTCGATCATTTCCAGCGCCTTGTTGAACATGGAGGCGCTGCCGATCGAGACTTTCAGGCCCATCGACCAGTTGGGATGAGCACGGGCGATCTCTGCCGTCACGCCCGCCATCTGCTCACGGCTCCATGTACGGAATGGCCCGCCGGAGGCCGTGAGGACGATACGTTCGATACTATCCCGGTTGTGCGGTTCCAGACACTGAAAGATGGCGCTGTGTTCGCTATCGACAGGGATGAGATTGCCTCCGCCCTGCCGGATGGTGGCGATGAACAGGTCGCCGCCGGACACAAGGCATTCCTTGTTGGCGAGTGCGATGTTGGCCCCGCGCCGCGCAGCCGTCAGCGTCGGCTCCAGCCCCGGCGTTCCGGCAATTGCCGCCATCACCCAATCGGCGTCCATCTCGGCTGCTTCCTGCAAGCCGCTTTTGCCAGAGGCGACGGTGATGCCCGTGCCGGAAAGAGCATCTTTCAGGGCCTGATAATTCTCGTCCTGCGCCGTCACGGCCAGCTTTGCACCAAAACTGCGGGCCTGCTCGGCCAACAGCGTGATATTGCCAGCACCCGTTACGGCCAGAAGCTCGAAACGGTCCCTGCCGCCAAGCTGACGAATGACATCGAGTGTGTTCGTGCCGATCGAGCCGGTGGACCCCAGCACGCTCAGCTTTTCAGGGAAGGATTGACCCTGGACAATCGTCATCTGCACATCCGGCTTTCAAAAGTTTATATTTCAAGGCTCTACAAGCGAAACATGGGCAGAACAAGATGGAAGCTGGCTATTGTTTCCGGCACTATGTCGCTCCATATCCCAGTCCATAAAAACAGAGGGACGGCATGCAGCGCTTTTTGATCTCCAGCGGTCGGATTTTTCTAGCAACCTTCGTGCTCGTGCTGGTCTTCATACCCTTCGATCCGGGCCTTTCGCAAAAAGCCCAGGCTTTGCCTGGTCAAATCGTCGGCTTCAACAAGGCAATCACCGATTTTGGCACCTTCCGCTGGATGCTTTATAGCACCGGCCTGTTCGCCATCGTTGCCTATATTGCCGGTCGGTTTTTGATGAGCAGCCCTTATTCAGCGCGTGTTCGAACCGCGTGGCGGCTATTTGCCTATTTCTTCCTGACCATCGGCAGCGCCAGCATCTTCGTGCATCTGCTGAAATTCCTGATAGGCCGTGCAAGGCCGGAACTGTTCGTCGATGTCGGCGCCTATAGCTTGACGCCGTTTACAGGCGATATCCTCTACGAAAGCTTCCCTTCAGGTCATTCTGCCGCCGCCGGTTCTTTTTTTGGGGCTTTCGCCATGCTCGTTCCACGCTTTCGCTATGTCTTCATGGCGCTGGCACTGATCATCGGCATTTCGCGCGTAATCGTCGGCGCGCACTACCCGAGCGACGTGGCTGCCGGTCTTTTGTTGGGCATATGGACTGCCGTGCTTCTTGCCTTTATCTTCGCCCGCAAAGAGTGGCTGTTCCGTTTCGTCAAGGGCTGGCCGCACCCCAAGAATGCACCACTTCCTCACACCGATTGAGCGTTCGGACACATGAAACAGACGGGCGCCAGCGAGGATCAGCAACGTATCAAAACGACGGTAGCAATCGCGGGCGGCGGTCCAGCGGGAATGATGCTGGGCCTGCTTCTTGCTCGCGCCGGTGTCGATGTGACCGTGATTGAGAAACACGGAGATTTCCTGCGTGATTTCCGTGGCGATACGATCCATCCGTCGACGTTGGAACTCATTGAGCAGCTGGGTTTCATCAAGGAGTTTCTGGGTCTGCCCCATACCAGGGCTGAGAAGCTGCATGCAGAGATCGGCACCGAGAAGATAACGATTGCCGATTTTTCCTGGCTGCCGGTGAAAAACAAATTCATTGCTTTCATGCCCCAATGGGATTTCCTCAACTTCATCGCAGGCAAGGCAGGTCAATACGAGAATTTCCGGCTGCTAATGAGCGCGCCTGTCATCGATCTGATTGAGAGCGGTGGCAGGGTTCGCGGGCTTGCGATTTCGACGCGAGAGGGAAAGCTGTTGGTGGAGGCCGATCTCGTGGTCGGTGGGGATGGCCGCGATTCGGTGGTCCGGCAAAAGGCGGGACTGGAGGTCGAGCGCTTCGGCGTGCCGACGGAAGTGCTGTGGATGCGACTTTCCAAACAGCCGGGCGATCCAACGGAAACGATGGGTCATGCCGGGCCAAGGCAGGGCTTCGTTCTGATCGACCGTGGGGACTACTGGCAGTGCGGCTATGTCGTGCGCAAAGGCTTCTTCGCCGACATCAGGCAGAAGGGGATCGAGGCGTTTCGCGAGCGAGTGGCTGAAGTTTGCCCGTTGCCCAAAGACAGGCTTGAGGAAATCCGCAGTTTTGACGACGCGCATCTGCTGACAGTGCGGATCGAACGGCTGAAGCGGTGGTGGAGGCCGGGGCTGATCTGTATTGGAGATGCGGCCCACGCCATGTCTCCGATTGGCGGGGTGGGCGTCAATCTCGCCATTCAGGATGCGGTCGCCGCCGCCAATGTGCTGGTGCCTGCGCTCAGGGATCGAGGCTCCGTTTCGGATGCGGATCTCGCGGCTATCGAACGCCGCCGGACGTTTCCGACAAAGGCGACGCAGCGTCTGCAATTGATGATGAAGAGCCGCAACAGGACAGACGACGCCGATGCGAAGAAGGCGAAAGGGCCGCCCGCCTTTGTGCGCGCCATCCTCCGTGTTCCGCTGCTGGCGCATCTCGCCGGTCGCCTGATCGGGCTGGGTTTCCGGCGGGAAAAAATCACCTATCGATTATAGTTCGAGCCCATCTCACGCATCCTGCCGATGTTCCACGTAGAGACGTTTCAGCACACGCGCCGTTCCCGCCGCACCGTCAAGATCAAGGCCGGTTTCGCCGGGTTCGGGCAGCGCCAGCGTTGCCTTGATTGCTTGCGCCATCGACTGTGGGGATATCGCGTTTTCCTCCAGCACCTGCGCAAGGCCAAGTTTTTGAAGACGGGAGGCGCGTGCGCCCTGTTCTGTCTCACCGCTTGCCGCAAATGGGATCAGCAACGAGCGGCATCTGGCCTGCAGAACATCGCAAACGGTGTTGTAGCCTGCCTGAGAGATTGAGAGGTGGGCACCGGAAAGCAGGCTGGCAAAATCCTTGCGGAAGCGGAAGATTGAAATGTTGTCGCCTGCCTGTGCTGAAATCGCATCGAAATCCGCCTGTGGCATGTTGGGGCCGGTGATGAAGCACCAGCTTTTGAGTTCGGGTATCTGTGGCGCAGCTTCCAGAGCTGATTTCAGCAATGTCCCGCCGACCGCCCCGCCGCCTGCGGATACCACTACGTCGAAACGTTCCTGCGGTGCCGCCGGTTTGGCCGGCGCAACAAGGCCGGTATAGACGATGCGCTGGCTGATGTGCTGCGCCAGCGGAAATGTCTCTTCAAGTCGCACGAAATTCGGATCGCCATGAACCAGCACATTGTCGAAATGCTTCTTCACTAGGTCGATGGTTTCCTCATCGCGACCGGGCTTGGCGCGCTCCTGCAAAATATCGCGCAATGATGTCATCACCAGCGGGCGCTTGACGCTTTTCTCGATTGCCGCAAGCAAAGGTAACAGCTCGAAACGTACCTGCCTTCGACCGAATGGAAATGCCTCGATGATGACGATGTCCGGCATCGTGCCGTGATAGGCGCCGAGCAACATGCTGGTTCGATTATCCTTGAAGACGTCATCGACCGGCTGGCCGTTTGCATCCATGAGGCCGGAGAAATTGCCGTCGGCAACCGCAATCGGTGGCAGTTCGATGTGGTGGATACCTTCGCCCGGAAAACCCGGAACCGGCGTTCCACCCGTCACCATCGTCACATCGAAGCCGTTAGCGACAAGCGCGTGGGCGACACGGCTGGCGCGCGCAATGTGGCCGATGCCGAGCAAGTGCTGGACATAGAAGAAAATACGCGGGTTGGAGCGGGCCACTGTCACGGCGTTTTCTCCCATTCCTGTTCGAACAGATTTTTCAGGTCGGTGATGCTGGTGCGGTGATCGAAGAACTTACGCACACGGTTTTCCGCAGCATCGCCAAGTCTTGTCCGAAGCGTTGGATCGGTAATTGCGCTCTGCAAGGCTTTCGAGAAAGCTAACGGATTTTCTGGTTCGTTCAGTAGTCCGTTTTCGCCGTCCACGAAGAATTCTGGGATTCCGGAGATATTTGTGGAGATGCAGGCAAGTGCCTGGCTTGATGCTTCTACCAGTACGTTCGGCAAGCCATCGCGGTCGCCGTCGGCGGTGATGCGACAAGCAAGCGCAAAGAGGTCCGCCTGCCGATAGTGTTCAAGCACCTGCTTCTGGTCCATTGCGCCGGTCCAGACAATCCGGTCGGAAAGACCGAGTTTTTCAGCAAGGGGCTTGAGCGCTGACAGTTCGTCACCGCCACCGATATGGGTGAAGCGCCAGTGCAGCGAAGTGGGCAGGGCGGCGAGTGCATTGAGCAGAACGTCGATACCCTTTTTCTTCACCGCACGGCCAACGCTTAAGATACGCACCGGATCGGCGGGGTCGGAGCCGTCGCGTGCAGGGCGCACGCCTTCGAAATGCGGAAAACGGGTAAGGTCCAGTCCATGGTAGCTGAGATGTACCTTGGTTTTATCGGCGGAAAGATTCAGCAGGTGCTGAAAGCCGCTCGCGGTACAGGTCACGGCCCAGCGGGCGCTGTCGAGTTTATGCGAAAGGTCGGCATCGCTGGATGTCCAGATATCCTTGGCATGGGCCGAAATCGTCCACGGAATGCCTGTGATCAGATGCGTGTAGGCGGCGACCGAGGCGGGTGTGTGAATGAAGTGCACATGCATCCATCCGGCATCGGCGGGCCATTCATTGGAAAGGACGGCGGCCTGCCCAAACCGGCGAAAACGGTTGCGGGTAAAATCGTGCCGCAGATCACGGAAGAACTGGCGCACAGCGTTGCCGAAGCCGGGCTTCGTTCGACACGCCCAGAGTGCCTTTAGAACCCGGAGCGGTTCTTCATGCAGATATTCCGGCAGGTAGGTCACGGGCGCGCGGATTTCGTCATGCACCGGATGCCGCTTTTTGTCGGTTGGGCGGCGCATGGACATGAGTTCCAGCTCCAGTCCGGCTCTCTCCAGCCCAAGCAGTTCCTGTGCGATGAATGTTTCGGAAAGACGTGGATAGCCCTTGAGGAGCACCACGATTTTCTTGGCTGCGGTCACGGCTGCGTGCCTTCTTTCAAAATGGGAGACGGCGCGTCACGCTGTCGCTGACATGACCTGGGACGTGTCGTCCGGCTGAAGCCACTCGGCTATACGACGGGAAATATTTTCCAGTCCATCCAGTTTGAGATTTCTGCCGTTTGCCGATGGCGGCGGACGCTTCAGCACTGCTTTCAGCGCTTGCGCCATACGCAGCGGATTTTCTGCGTCTTCGGGCGAAAGCATGTCGAACAGGCCGAGCTCCGACGCTCGGCTGGCCCGGATCAACTGCTCCTCACGCGGAACGATGCGCGGTACCACCAGCGCTGGCTTGTCGAAGGAGAGAATTTCGCAGACCGTGTTGTAGCCACCCATGGAGACGACGGCCTGCGCGCCTGCGACGAGGTCTTCCATACGGTTGTCGAATTCGATGATTTCCATATGCGGAATATCGGCGACGCTGTGGGCAAATTTCTGGCGCTGCTCTGCTGGCATGTAGGGTCCAAGAACCACAAGTGCCTTCTGCGTCAGGCTGCGGTCAGCCTTATAGGCGCGGATGACGTCATCGATTAGCTCGCTGCCATCGCCGCCGCCGCCCGTCGTCACCAGAATATAGTCGCCGTCATGCCGATGGCTCGGTTCGGCCTGCGTCTTGGAACGCTGCAAAAAGCCCACGAAATCCATCTTGTCGCGCACCGCCTGCGGGACATCGAGCCCCGTCAGCGGATCGTGGAAATCGGGGGGGCCATAAACCCAGACGTGATGGTAGTAACGTTCGATCTTGTTGAGCACATCATTGCGCTTCCATTCGGCCTCCAGCAACTGCGGCGCATCCATGACGTCGCGCAGGCCGATCACGAGTTTCGTGCCCCTGGATTTGAGATAGGTCAGCGTTTCCTCGACCTCACCGCGCAGGCCCATCGGCTCCTTGTCGACGATGAAGATGTCCGGCTGAAAACTTTCCGCTGTATGATAGATGATCGAGCGGCGCATCTTCAGGGTTTCCTGAAGGTCTATGTGCTGATCGAGCGAGGTATATTCCCCGTTCCTCAACTTGATGACGCTTGGGATTTTTACAAAATCCACCCGCGTCCGATAGTCGAAAGCACCGGCGATGGTTGCACCGGAAATGATCAGGACATTCAGGCCGCGATAGTCTTCCACCAGCGCATGGGCGATGGTCCGGCAACGGCGCAGGTGTCCCAGCCCGAAAGAATCATGGCTGTACATGAGAATGCGGGCATCGTTCAAACGAGGGGTCACAGGGAAAACCTTCTTTTACCGCGCAGGGCCTTGGCACATAGGGGCCGTGTGTCGAATTTTCGGCTATGGCTCATAAGGTCGTCCAGTTCATTTAAAAGGATCTGCCGCATCACGTAGTCCATCGCCAAGGAAATTAAAGGCAAGCACCACAAGAACCACGGGGATAACAGGAAGCAAAAGCCACGGATAAAGCGCAATCACGCTCACACTTCGCGCTTCCGTGAGCAAAATGCCCCAACTTGTGATCGGTGGACGAAGGCCCAACCCTAGGAAACTGAGCGCGGTCTCGCCCAAAATCATGCCCGGAATGGTCAATGTCGCCGACGCGATGAGGTGGGACATGAAGCCGGGAATGAGATGCCTGCCGATGATACGGCTCGTTTTCGCGCCCATCAATTGCGCGGCGAGAACATAGTCTTCTTCACGCAGCGCCAGAAGTTTTGAGCGAACGGCACGCGCAAGTCCGGTCCAGTCCAGAAGTCCGAGGATAATGGTTATGCCGAGATAAACGAGGATAGGGCTCCATGTTACCGGCATGATGGCCGCAAGCGCAAGCCAGAGCGGAATGCTGGGGATGGATTGGAGAACCTCGATGATGCGTTGAACGATGAGATCGAAAACGCCACCGCGATACCCGGCAAGCCCACCGATCACGATACCGAGAACGAAGCTCATGGCGACGCCCAGAAGGCCGATGGTCAGCGAAATGCGCGCGCCGTAGATGATGCGCGATAGCACGTCCCGACCCAGACGGTCCGTGCCGAGCAGGAACATATTGCCGTCTTTGGCCGGGCAGACGAGGTGTACGTTGCTGTCGAACAGACCCCAGAAACGATAGTCGTCTCCCCGGCAGAAGAACCGCAGCTTTTGTACGTCCGTCGGCACGTCAACATAAACCCGGCGAAGGTTTTCCATGTCGAGGCTTTGGGTGCGGCCATATACGAAGGGACCGACGAATTCCCCATCGTGGAACAGGTGGATACGCTGCGGCGGGGCGTAGATGTTTTCGACGTCGCGGGTATGCAGATTATAGGGTGCAAGAAACTCGCAGACCACGATCGAAAAATACATGAAAAGCAGGAAGATGCCGGAATAGAGCGCAAGCTTGTGCTGCTTGAACTGCCACCACATCAACTTCAATTGCGAGGCGCGACCAACCATCGCCAGACCACCGGTTGCCGGCTCGACCAGATAGGGGTCGAATGGCGCGGTTGAGACGTAGTGCGGCAAATCTTCGCCGGGCTTTGGAATGGAAGAAGTCATTTGACGTTACCGCCTCCAAAGCGAATGCGAGGATCGAGAATGGCAAGCGCGATATCCGAAATCAGCACGCCGATGACGGTGAGGAAGGCGAGGAACATCAGGAACGAGCCCGCCAGATACATGTCCTGACTTTGCAAAGCACGGATCAGCATCGGGCCGGTCGTCTCCAGAGACAGGACGACGGCGGTGATTTCGGCACCGGAGATGATCGCGGGCAGAATTGAGCCGATATCCGAAATGAAGAAGTTGAGCGACATGCGCAGCGGATATTTCATCAGCACCTTGAAGGGATGAAGTCCTTTCGCGCGCGCCGTCACCACATATTGCTTCTGCAACTCATCCAGCAGATTGGCCCGAAGGCGGCGGATCATGCCCGCCGTTCCCGCCGTGCCTATGATGAGAACCGGGATCCACAGATGCTCGAGAATGGACTTGAATTTGTCCCAGCTCATCGGCTGGTTCAGATATTCGCGATCCATCAGATGGCCGATGGATGTACCGAACCAGACATTGGCGAAATACATCAGGATCAGCGCCAGCATGAAGTTTGGAATGGCGATGCCGAGAAGCCCGAAAAAGGTGAGGCCGTAATCGCCCCAGCTATATTTGTGTGTGGCGGAATAGATGCCGATCGGGAACGCCAGAACCCAGGTGACGATGATCGTGCAGAACGACACCAGAATGGTCAGCCACAGGCGATCACCGACAACCTCGTTGACCGGAAGCTGGTATTCGAACGAGTACCCGAAGTCGCCGACCAGCATACCGGTCGCCCAGCGGAAATAGCGGATCGGCGCTGGTTGATCGAAGCCGTAGCGAACGCGCAACTCTTCGATTTCGGCCATGTTGGCGGTTTCGCCCAGCGCTCGCATTTCAGCGACATAGCTTTCGAAGTAGTCCCCCGGCGGCAGTTCGATGATGGTGAAAACCAGCATCGAAATGAGGATCAGGGTCGGAATCATAACGAGGATGCGACCGATTATATATCTCAGCATGTCACGCGTCCCCGTCATACCAGAATGCATCCGGCATATAGACACCGAGATAGGAGGTCGGCTCGAAACCGTAGAGCGCTTTTTCCGGCACGTTGCGCATTTTCTTCACATGCACGATGGGCTGAAGCGCGCTATTGACGGTGCCGATGGAAAAGACCTGGTCGGTGTAAAGCGAAAGCATTTCCAGCCAGATCGTCCGTCGCTCGTCGTCCGTTACACTGCGCCGCCACTGCTTGAAGAGGTCGAGAAGACGGATGGCTTCCGGCAGGTCGGGCTCCTTGCCCTCTCGTCCCCCGGAAAGATAATGCACGCCCCATACCGGCCACTGAAGCTGGTCGTCGCCCGTTGGCGCAAGCCCCGAGGGCAGCATGTCTGCGGTTGGAATGGCGTTGTCCATACCGAACCACACAGACATCATCACCTCGCCGCCCATGGCGCGCTTGCGGAAAACATCGCGCTGCGTCGGCCTGCTGGAGAGCGAAATGCCGATGTGGCGCCAATGATCGGTGATCAGCTCCAGCACATCGGTTTCCAGCGTGCTTTCGCCGGAGGTCTCCACGATGATATGCGCCTGTCGGCCATCCGGCAGCAGTCGCATGCCTTTGTCGTTGCGGTTCGTCAGCCCGATTTCATCCAGCAACCGATTTGCCAGATCAGGGTCGAACTGCGCCCACGCGGTAGCAAATTCCGGCTTGAACAGAGGGCTGTCCGGCAAAATGCTGTCGGCACTTTCCTTGGCCAGCCCATAGAAGCAGACCATATTGATCTCATGCCGGTTTATGGCAACCGAAAGCGCCCGGCGCATTCGCACATCGCGAAACAGATTGCGCCATACCTCATCGCCGCTATTGAGATTGGGCAGCAGGCAGACGCGCGAGCCTTGGCTGCGCTTCCACAGACTGACCTTCACCGGGTAGCGGTCTTCCGCGTCCTTTAGGAAGGTATAGTCGTTGAAATCGAGCCCCATGAACTGCAAGTCGCTGTCGCCCGATGCCGTCTTGGCGGCGATGATCTCCGATGAGGTGACGTTGAGGAGGAATCGGTCGATATAGGGCAGCTGTAGACCGTTTTCGTCGACACGGTGATAATAGGCATTGCGCTCGAATATGAACTGTTCGGCAGGCGGCGCGTTGACAACGCGCCAGGCATCAAGCGTTGGTAGATCGGGATTTTCCGGGCGCAGCTGCCGCGACATTTTGATGTGCAGGCTGCTCCAGTCATCAACCTTGTTCTTCTTCGCCAGCTTGGCAAGGTTTTCCGGTGTCTGATACTTGCTGTGGAACTGCTTCATGTAAGCGGCTGGCAGGAACAGGCGCGCAGGCGTTGCACCAGCCAGCTTGGCCAGAAAGTCCGGGTTCGGACCTTCCCATGTATATTTCACGGTGAGTTTGTCGATGACCTCGACCACTGGCGGCTTGCCATACACCAGAAGCTCGATCGGTGGCCCGCCCTTGTGGATTTCCCGGTTGAGCGCCACGTCCTCCCAGAAATAGCGGAAGTCTTCCGTGGTGAAATCGCTGCCATCCGACCATTTGTGGCCGTCGCGCAGTTTCAGCGTGAAGATACGCTCCTCATCGATGGTGTAGGATTCCAGAATATCCGGCTGGAACTCGAACTTTTCGTTATAGCCCACCAGCCGCGCGTAGCTATTGATCGGCATAAGGCGGATGTCGCGCTGTCCGCCAATCAGGATACGCGCTGTGCCACCATGCTTGCCCGGTTCGCGGCCGAGTTGGCTCAAGTTCACGACACGAGGGTTCTTCGGCAAACGCTGATCGAGCGGAGGAAGTTCGCCCTTCTCGATCTTTTCCTTGAAGAATTCCGAATCCTTGTTTGCGGCGAACGCCTTGAAGGGAAGGAAGACCGAGGCCAGAAGCGCAAGGGTGGTGCGGCGCGTTATCAAGACCGTAACTCCCGCACATCGGCATTGGGATTGGCAAGCACCAGATGCCCGCCGCCCAGATCGGCAGTAACGAGTTGACCATCTCGTTCATCGCGGAACTGTTTGCCCCAGTCGAACTTGCCGGTCGCACTGATCTTGCCGATGGTGTTGAAATCCAGAGGCCGGTCGAGATCAGGGAAGGGAACGGCAGCCAGAAGAGATTTCGTATAGGGATGCACGGGATTGCGCATCAGCGTTTCACGCGGCGCAAGCTCGACGATCTTACCCTCGCACATCACCGCCACACGATCCGCCATGTAATCGACCACGGCGAGATTGTGGGAAATGAAGAGATAGGTGAGACCCAGATCCTTTTGCAAATCCTTGAGCAGGTTAAGGATTTGCGCCTGCACGGAGACATCCAGCGCGGATACGGGCTCATCGCAGATCAGCAGCTCCGGGCCGAGCATCAACGCGCGGGCAATGCCGATACGCTGGCGTTGGCCGCCGGAGAAACTGTGCGGATAACGGTTGAGCGCGCTGTCTCCAAGACCGATGGCGCGCAGAAGGTTGCGCACCCGCGTCGAGCGATATTTGGAATCGCCGCGCCCATGGATTTGCAGGGGCTCGCTCAGGATGTTGCCGACCGTCATGCGTGGAGACAGCGAGGAGATAGGGTCCTGAAACACCATCTGGATTTTCGTCCGCAACTCGCGCAGATCGTCATCCTTGGCGTTGAGGACGTCTATATCGCCGCTTTTGCTGTGGAAGGTGATGGAGCCCTCATCGGGGCGCACCGCGCGCATCAGGATTTTACTGACGGTCGTTTTGCCGCTGCCGCTTTCACCCACAAGACCAAGGCACTCACCACGCATGATCTCGAAGCTGACGCCGTCCACCGCCTTGGTCGCGCTGGATTTGCCGGAGGTAAACCAGCTGGATTTGCGCGTGGTGAAGGTCTTGCTGATGTTGTCGACTTTCAGCAATACGCCGGGCGCCTTGTCGACGGTCTCGGTTTTCTTGCCGATCAGGCTTTCCTTGTCGACCGTCACTTCGCGAAGCGCCTTCAGGCGCTCCCCCGGCTTCATGTCGAAATGCGGTACGGCGGCCATCAGGCCCTTGAGGTATGGGTGTGCGGGCGCGCGGAAGATGTCGTCCACCTTGCCCGCTTCCATGATCTCGCCCTGATAGATGACGGCGACTTCATCGGCGATATTGGCGACGACGCCGAGATCGTGGGTGATCAGCAGCATGCTCATGTTGAGCCGGCTTTGCAGGTCTCGCAAGAGCTTGAGGATCTGCGCCTGTATCGTCACGTCGAGCGCGGTTGTCGGCTCATCGGCGATCAACAGCGCCGGGCGACAGATCAACGCCATGGCGATCATGGCGCGCTGGCGCATACCTCCGGAAAGCTCGAACGGATACATATTGCAGATCTTTTTCGGATCGGAAAATCCGACGAGATCGAGCGTTTCCTCGATTTTCTCCTGCCGCTCCCTTGGCGTCAGGACGCTATGGATGCGCAGTGCCTCATCAATCTGGTTGCCGATGGTGTGGAGCGGCGAGAATGACGTCATCGGCTCCTGAAAGATCAGGCCGATGCGGTTGCCACGGATCGCCCGCATGGGCTTGCCATCCGGTTCCAGTTGCAGAAGATCGACGGGAATATCGGAGGGGCGCGCCGGGTCGGTGAACAGCACGCGACCATTGACGCTTGCCGGTAACCCGCTGCGGCGGGGTTTCGGCCCGCACCCGCGTGCCGCGCT
>JAAIGE0100151702.1_pt1 | contig 14966 bp, 13 predicted proteins | sample 6487951 | NCBI WGS metagenome assembly JAAIGE01 (sample SAMN13974128, study PRJNA590717) | phyllosphere metagenome | biome: tomato field; feature: multiple bacterial spot infested tomato fields; material: tomato leaves; isolation source: leaves from tomato fields | host: Solanum lycopersicum ... | reverse complement strand
TCCGCCAGTGATTTGGGGGGCCGCCGCCACGCGCCATCCATGGCGCGGGGCGGCTAAACCGGCATCCCTGCCGGTTTACCCCCCAAATCCCTGTCGAATTCCGGCCAGCGTGGTTTAACGGGGCGCCTGAGATCAAGATCACAAGCAGATCAAGATCAAGAGCGGCTCGCTTCGCATCGTGGTTACCGTTGGGTGTGGTCACTCATGGCAGGGAATTTATCGCCTTTATGACCGCATCGGCGATGGTCTTTGTAATAAGCCGACGCTGACGGTGATCAATCTTTGGGCTCAGCCATGTGGGCAGGCTGTTCAGCACGGGCAGAATCGCCGTGAGCGCGCCCTCGCGCAACGGCCCGCCGGGCTGATGGCCCAGTTGGCCGACCACTTTCATGAGTTCCGACTCGTAGGCTAGCCTCAATCGCTCAACGCTCGCCTGCATCGGCGCGCCCAGGCAAGTGGCGTCCATGACCGCCAACTTGAAGTGCCCGGTCATCTGTTCATGCAATTGAAGGTGGCCTTCAATCAGCTTTGCCAGGCGTTGCGCGGGCGTCAATCTACGGGTGTTGATCCGGTCGACGTGCGACAACAGCGCCTGATACAGCTCTGTCAGCCACTCAAACAGCATGGCTTCCTTGCTCTCTACATGGTGATAAATCGCGCCCGGGCTGATGCCGACATGCGCCGCCAATTCGCGCATGCTGACCTGGCTGAAGCTACGCTCCTTGAACAGCTCCAGGGCTCTGCGCTGGAACTCCGAGCGGCTGAGCGCGGGAGCCGTCCTCATGTGTCGAGTGCCTGCTGCTTGGCAATTTCCTGGTTGCGCAGGATGAACCGCTGCAATTTGCCACTGGGGGTCTTGGGCAGTTGCTCAACGAACTCGATTTCCCGTGGGTACGCATGTGCGGCCAGGCGCTGTCGGACATGCAAGCGCAAGACTTCCGCCAACTCGACACTGGGCAGGTACTCGCGGTTGAGCACGACAAACGCTTTGATCAGCTCGGTACGTTGCGGGTCGGGCTTGCCGATCACCGCGGTTTCGACCACTGCCGGGTGTTCGATAAGCGCGCTCTCTACATCGAAAGGCCCCACGCGGTAGCCGGACGTGGTGATCACATCGTCGTTACGGCCGACAAAGCTGATACTGCCGTCCTCATTGAGCTCCACGATATCGCCGCTCAAGTAGTAACGGCCCACAAACGCCTTGGTGGGCATGTGAAGGTAACCATTGAACCAGCACAGGGGCGAGCGCTCGCGATCCACCGCGAGGACGCCCGGTTGGCCTGTCGGCAACTCCCGCTGCGCATCGTCCAGCACGACAATCCGGTACCCCGGCACCGCATAACCGGCAGAACCCTCACGGACCCGATGGCGTAACCCATGGTGATTGCACAGCACCATGCCGATTTCGGTTTGGCCGTAATGGTCGTGAATGACCACGCCGAGCTGTTCGGCGAACCAACGGATGACTTGCGGGTTGAGCGGTTCGCCGGCGCTGCTGACGATACGCAGTTGGCCACGCACGGCGTCGGCGAACTCCGCCCCGGCATCAATCAGCAGGCGAAAGGCCGTAGGCGAGCCGGCCAGGTTGCTGATCCCGTACTTGGCGATAATCCGGCTGGTGCTTTGTACGGTGAAAGGGCCGTCATGGAACAGCGCGGCCCGGCCGCAGGCCAGTGGCCCGGTCACGGCGTAATACAAGCCATAGGCCCAGCCGGGGTCGGCGAGGTTCCAGAAACGGTCGTCTTCGCGCAGGTCGATTGAATCGCGCATATAACGTTTGAAGGCCAGGATGGCGCTCAAAGGCACCTCCAGCGGCTTGGCCGGCCCGGTGGTGCCCGAGGTGCACATCAGCAGGAACGGCGCACGGGCGTCCAGCAGCTCAGGTGTGCAGTCGGGTTGCTGATGCTCCAGCACCTCCCAAAACGCGTAGTCGCTGGGGCGCTGTGGGGTGGCGTCGGTCACGATGACGCGGGGGCAGTCGAGGAGCTCGTCCAGCTTGGGACGGTTGTGGGCGTCGGTCACGATCCAGCGCGCGTTGGAACAGTCCAGTCGCTGTTCAATGGCCTTGGGGCCGAACGCGGTAAAGAGCGGTTGGTAGACCGCCCCGATGCGCCAGGTTCCCAGGATGGCGATCACCAATTCAACCGTGCGTGGCATCAGGCCGGCAACCCGATCCCCCGGCTGCACGCCATGGGCGCGCAGGAAGTTGCCGAAGCGCGCCGCGTGCGCCTGCAGTTCGCTGAAGGTGTACTGCGTGGCGCGGCCATCGCGCGTTTCGCAATACAACGCCACGGCATTGCCCTGGGCGTGCCGGTCGCAGCATTCAATGCAAGCATTCAAGGCGCCGAGTTCGCCGTGCAAGTCCTGGGCAGCCAGGTGTAGATAATCGAAGGATGAGACTGCTGAGTCGTAATCGCGCATAACGTACCTGATTATTATTGTTGGAATTTGTGCTGTGCCCACGCAGGTTGCGCGGGCGCTTGGATGTTGCTAGTGGTCCATCATTTGGGCCGCTTGCTGGGTCGCGTGGCTGGTCCGCGTGGCCAGCTTGCGCACTTCGTCGGCGACCACCGCAAACCCGCGACCGGCTTCGCCAGCTCGCGCCGCTTCGATGGCGGCATTCAATGCCAACAGGTTGGTCTGGCTGGCAATGCCCTGAATGGTGGCGACAATCTGCGTCAGCTTGGTGAGGGTTTCCTGCATCACCTGGTGTTGTTGCGCCTGCGCCTCGCGCATCGCACTTTCTTCATGGTGGGCATGGATATCGGTGATGGCACCCACCACCCGTTGCGGCGCGCCGTCCGGTGCGCGGCGGGTTTGCCCACGGCCGCGAAACCAGCGGTAAGTGCCATTGGTGTGTTTGAGTCGATACTCCACATCGAACGGAGTTTTGCCGCTGCGGTCGTCCACATGGGCGACGAACGCGCCGATGGCCCGTGCGCTATCCTCGGGATGCAAGCGCGAGGTCCAGCTTTCCAGGGTGTTGGGGAACTCCTCCACCGTGTTGCACCCCAGCAGCCGACGCATCTGCGAAGACCACCAAATGGTGTTGTTCGGGTTCGCTGGGTCACCGGCCACCACCTCGATATCCCAGAGCCCGTCGTGCAGCATTTCTCGAGAAATATCGAAACGTGTGGCCGCCAGTTCGAGCGCCTCGTGGTGCAGGTACTGTTCATGAATGTCACGCACGGTTCCCCCCATGGCAAGCGCTGTGCCCTGCGCATCGCGTCGGGCGGCTCCGCTGATCCGGCACCAGCGATAGTCATTGCCGAGTGCCGACTTCATCCGCACGTCGAGCGCAAAGGCCGTACGCCCGCTGCGGTCGGCAAGGTGCCGGGCGAGCGCCGCCCGATGCGCTGGCTGGTCATCCGGGTGCAGTTGTTCGCTCCAGCTGCCAAGCTGGTCAATCGCCTGGGCCAGGTTCGACGCAGACCCCGTCCACGTCATCGCAGCACCCGGTGCGGGGGTAGCAGCGCCATCCAGTTCCAGCTCCCAGAACCGTTCACCTGCGCCCTGTGTGATCAGCGCCCAGCGCGCCTCCCACTGCCGCACCAGCTGTTCATGGCAGGCCAGGCGCTCTTCCAGTTGGCGGGTTTCCAACGTCTGTGCGCGGGCCTGCTCCTTGAGGACTCGCCGTTCTTGCAGCAGTTGTTCGACGCTTGCCAGGATGCGGCGCAACAACGGGTGGCTTGACGACAGCGGTGTACCTGGCTGGTCAGGCTGCTCCAGTCGGTCGGCGAGCGGTGCCAATACGTAGCGGGTGGTTCGGCTGAAAAAGAGCATGGGGCACCTCTACCGCGGTCAAATGGGGTCAGCCTGCAAGGACGGCGTCGGCGCCGATAAGGCCTGGGAGTCAAAGATTGCCGCCCCCGGCAGGGCCTGCCAGGCCGAGGGGCCAGCGGCGATTTCCTGAGCGCTCAGCAGGCAATTGTCGAGTGCGCGCTGCAGCGCTTGGGTGTCCAGGCCCTGGCCGATAAAGACCAGCTCCTGCCGGCAATCGCCGACAATGCTGTCCCACTTGGCCATGATGTTCTGCAACCGATATTCATCCTGCGGCCATTGCGACTGCTCGATGAAGCTCCACCAGTGCCCGACGTAGTCCCACTGGAACTGCCTGCCGCTTTGCACCAGCAGGCCGGTTTCCAAGTGCCTGCTGGCGAGCCAGAAGTAACCTTTGCTGCGCAACAGGCGCCCGTTGTGCCAGGGCTGCTGGAGAAAATCGAGTAATCGCTGTGGGTGAAACGGGGCACGCTCGCGGTACACCCAGGAGGTCACGCCATAGGTGTCCGATTCAGAGGCCGGCGCGTCGTCGGCCTGCATTTTTTTCATCCAGCCGGGCGAGGCCGCAAGGCTAGGCAAATCAAACAGGTGAGTACCGAGGATGGCGGATAACTCCACGTTACCCTGAGCCATCGGGATGATCCGCGCGCTTGGGTTAAGGCCGGCGAGGATCGCGTGCACGGCCTGGTAGCCGGGCTCGTCGATCAGGTCCAGTTTGTTGACGAGAATGACGTTGGCGTATTCCACTTGCTCGATCAGCAGGTCGGTCAGATGGCGCGTGGGGGCGTCCTCGCGGGCCACCATGCCCGGCGATTCGAGCAATGCTTCAAAGCGACTGCCATCGACCACCGTCACCAAGGTGTCGAGCCGCGCCAGTTCGCTGAGGCTGAAGCCCTGCGCGTCAAGGAAGGCGAACGTCTCGGCTACCGGCATCGGCTCGGAGATCCCCGTGGACTCGATCAGCAAGTAGTCGAAACGTTGCTGGCGCGCCAGGGCGCTGATCTGCTCGAGCAAATCGGCGCGCAGCGTGCAGCAGATGCAGCCATTGCTCATCTCGATCAACTCATCGCGACCCCGGTGCAGCGCCACGTCGCGCTGCACCTGCTCGGCATCGATGTTGACCTCGCTCATATCATTGACGATGACCGCCACGCGCAGGCCGTCGCGATTGCGCAGGATATGGTTGAGCAGGGTGGTTTTGCCGGCGCCGAGGAAGCCGGAAAGCACCGTCACCGGCAGTCGGCCTGTCAGGGCGCCGCCCATCATGCGTTCACCGTGCTATCGGCGTGGTCCAGGTAGCTTTCGAACAGGTCGACCACCACGAACCCCTCATCTGCTGCGTCGCCCCAGAGCTCTTTCACGCGAAACTCGACGTGGTAGGTCGGCTGATGCGCCGCGCTCAGATCACCGTGGCCGATCGCGTCGGGGAAGGGCCACTTTTGCGTGGTGCGGTGCACAACCACGCCTTCTTTGCCGCGCACATAGGCCGGCATGCGGGTATGCCCGGCCACATACTCGTCTCGCACCACCACCCGGTCGCCCACCTCAAAGGGCGCGCGGCCGGTGATTGCTGGGCGCCCACTGGCATGCGCGGGGTTCGCCAGCTTGAAGTGCGAGCCCAGGGCCTGATCGAGTTCCGCCTGGGTGATTACACCGGTTTCGACCAGCAGGGTGGCGGTCGCGATGACATAGCGTTCGTAGTATTGGGTGCCGACATGTTGGCGCACATCCAGGCGCTCCACGGCATGGCGCACTTCGTCCACGCTGAACTTTTTCAAGTGATCGGCGCCGACAAACATCAGGCTGTAGGCCAGGTGCTCCCAGTCCTGCTTGAACACGGGTTGGTAGCTCAGGCTGTTGATGGTGTGAGGGACTTTGCCAAAGCCTTGAAACCCACCGAGATCGTGAAAGCCATCCATTGTGAATACCTCTGAAAAATGCAAAAAACAAAGGGCACCGGTTACGCCACGTAAGGCAGGGCCACGCCGATAAGGACATCCTTGGTGATCAGTTTTCGCAGGGCCTCTTCATCCATGGCTTCGCTGCCCTTGGGCCGTACAGGCAGCACCAGATAGCGGGTTTCGGCGCTGGTGTCCCAGACCTTGACGATGACGTCGGCCGGCAGCTCGGTGCCCAGCTCCCGCAGCACGGTGCGCCCTTCGCGCACCAGTCGGGCGCGGAACTCGAAGCCCTTGTACCATTCCGGCGGCAAGCCGAGGACAGGCCAATTGGTGCAGGAGCACAGGCTGCACACAATCACGTTTTTCACGCCGGGCGTGTCTGGCAGCGCAACAATGTATTCACCCTGCGGGCCGGTATAGCCAAATTGGGCGCACGCCGCGTTGCCGTCTTTGAGCAGCAGTTCGCGAAACTGCGGGTCTACCCAGGCCTTGGCCACCACCCGAGCCCCGTTCTCCGGGCTCCATTGGTGCGCCATCAGCTGTGTCATGTGTTCGATGTAACCGTCGGGGATCAGATCCTTCTGCTTGAGCACCTGCAGTAGCGCTTGCGCGCGTTCGCCCGGTGTTGATGTGGTTGCTTGATGTGCGCTCATAAGTTGACTCCTCATCGTTGAGCTTCTGGGCAGCGCCTGGCGGCTTGTTCTTTTTGCGCTGCGCGGGATTACCGGCTAACAGTGTTTCCAGTCAACCGACGCCTCGAACGCTGCGGCGGCCTGGTAAATCGTGCCTTCGGCGTAGTGCTTGCCAACCAGCATCAGCCCCACAGGTAAACCGTCTACCAGGCCGCAGGGAATCGACATGGCCGGATGGCCGGTGATGTCCTGGGCGGAGGCATTGCCGATCATTTCCAGCGCACGGGCGACGTACTCGGTAACCGAGCAACCCGGCTGCGGGTGGGGCTGGGCGATGATCGGCACGGTGGGCATCACCAGCAGGTCATAGCGCGCCAACGCGGCGTCATACCCGGCGCGTGCCACGCGCCTGAGGTTTTGTGCCTTGGCGTAGAACCGCCCGTTGTAGCGCTCCAGACCGTATTGCCCGACGAACATGCACAGCTTGAGAGAGGCGGATAGCTCATTGGCTTGAGCGCGCCATCCGGCTTGCTGGTCCAGCAAGCCGAGGTCATACAGCCCTTGCCAGTTAAAGCCGGCCCCATTGCCGTGCATCATCTGCATCATCAAGCCTTCGCAGCCGATGGGGTGCCACAGCGAACCAGCAATGCTGTGCTCAGGCACCGACACCTCCTCGACCTGCGCGCCCAGCCGCGCAAACGCTGCAATGGCCTGGCGTACGCACGACGCCACACGCGGGTCCTGGTTGGCCAATTCAAAACCTTCGCGCAGGATGCCGATCCTCAGCCCGCTGACACCGCGCTCCAGGTAATCGCTGTAAGCGTCGACCTGCGGCGCGGTTTGTCGCGGATCAAGCCCATCGGCGCCGGCCATCACCTCCAGCATCAAGGCGTTGTCGCGTACGTTTGCGGTAATGGGGCCGGCGTGATCGATAGTCGCCTCGATGGCCATGATGCCGGTGTAGGGCACCAGCCCGTGGGTCGGCTTCATGCCGTAAGTGCCGCAGAAGGCGGAAGGGATGCGGATTGAGCCGCCCTGGTCACCGCCGACGGCCAGGTCGACCTCGCCGGCAGCGACCAGCGCTGCGCTGCCGGAAGACGAACCACCCGAGGCAAACCCTTGGCGATAGGGGTTGTGCACCGGTGCAGGATCGGAGGTGTGGCTGCCGCCGGACAGGCAGTAGTGTTCGCACGTTGCCTTGCCGAGAATGGTGGCGCCGGCATCCAGCAAGCGCGTGACAACCGTGGCGTCGAAAGCGGGGACGAAGCCTTCAAGCGGCTTGGCACCATTCATCATGGGCACGCCAGCCAGCGAAATATTGTCCTTGAGGGCGACCGTTTTACCCGCCAGCTTGCCTTCGCGCGCACCGTTGACTTCGGTGCGGAAGTACCAGGCGTTGAGCGGGTTGTGTGCGGCTGAGGGGCGGTAGCCTGAGCTGCGTTCATAACGCACCGGGGGGATGAAGTCCGGCAGCTCGTCAACCAGGTCATAGGCATCGAAGCTTGCCTGCATAAGCGCCAGGTATTCATCGGCTTGCTGCGCATCGAGCTGCATGTGCAGGCTGCTCGAAATAGCCAATAGCTGTTCAAGGGTGGGGCGAGCGATTGCCATGGTTGGCTGTCCTTATCGTAAATGGCCGAAGAGCACTGCATGCTCACTATCAGCGGGCCTGGGGCTCAAGATAGTCCGCGCATCCAGCCGGTGGCTTGGTTGAGAAAGACATCGACTTGGCTGAGCCGGACACCCTGGCGCCAGGGGCGCGCGTTCGCAGTGTCTGGCGTTAAAAAATGTGCGCGTAACGCAGGTTCATGCGGAAGTCTTCGCGGGTGCCGTTGTCCACCGAGAGGTCTTTGCCCAATTGCAGTTGCACCTGGTCGGTGGGGGTGACGAATTTGGTGGCGGTAAGGCGCACGTTGGTGGTGCCCAACTCGTTGTCCTGATTGACATGCTCGATGTTTGTCTCGCCTCCCCAGGTACGCCCAAAGCCGATACCAAAGGTGGTGGTGGCGTCCGGCATGTAACGCCCCATGATCTGCGCTGCGTAGGACACGTCCTGCTTCAGGCGGTCGGCATTGGCACCGTAATCGGTGTTGTCGCCATACCAGGTCGCGCCGCCGACCAGGTCCATCGCCCATTTCTCTGTGAAGTGCTTGACGTAGGCACTCTGCAGTTCGAATTTCCAGCGATTCTCCCCGAGGTTGAGCGCATCGTTCTTGTCATACGTGCCCGAAGGCACATACACATAGGGGGCGATACTGAGGGTGTCGCGGGCTTCGTTGAACCGCCATTTCACCGGCGCGGTGAGGATCAAGTCGCCCACGCCGCGAGTACTGCCCAGTGAAGAGGCGTCACCTGCGCCGGAGACGTGGCCGAAAGGCAAAAGAAATTGCGGGTCGATGGTGACCGTGTCGCTGAGTGCATACACATGGAGCAGACGCAGGATGCCCACGTCGGAGGTCACCCTGAAGTCAGAGCTGGCCTTGTGGCCGTTGGCGTAAGCCGAGTCCGTAGTGGCGTGCTGGTAATAAATCGCCCCGATAGTGGCACCGACCGGATATTGCTCGTAGTCGCCAGGCGCGACTTCACCCGCGTTCGCGTGAAGGGCGGGCAACAGGGTGGAGAGGGTCAGCAGGCGGATCTTATTCATCGTTTATTCCTCGCACAGGGGACCGGGCCACCCGTGAAGGGTGGCAAGGCGGTAGAAGCTGGGGGTTAAACGCCGAGGGCGCTTAGGCTGTGGGCGGCAGGGCGTCGCGCAACATGCCGGTTTGCGCGTGACAGTTGATGTACTCGAAGACCTGGCTCTTGGCGTCGGACACGGACACCTCGTGGTACAGCCTCAACTTCTTCAAGCCCGCGGCCACGCGAAAGAACGTCACGAAAATACGCAGGTGGGTCGGGTGGGATTCGGCCCAGCGTTCGAGTTTCTCCACTGAGCGCCAGTGACCGATGTTGTAGCTCAGGTCGAGCACGTTGCCGTCCAGGTCGATATTGCGCACGAACCTGTTGCTGTAGCAGCCCAACGGTTGGCCGTTGTCCCGCAGGAAATCCATGCCGTCCTGCAACGTCGGTAAAATTTCGTCGAGGTAGAGCGAGCGTTCCTCTGCCTCGGCATCCGCCCAGTCCTGGCCTGAACGAATCAGTGTGAGGTTGTCATGCCCCAGCACCACCACGCGTCCGCCCTTGGCCGGGTCGCCCGCAACCACTTGCAGCTCGCTCGTGGGCTTCATCCAGTCGGTCTGGGAGATGGGGAAACGGTCGCGCATCGAGCCCCAGTAGCCGTGTTCTTCGATCTCGCCACTGGTGGCATCCATGACTGCGCCAACACCCGGCAGGTTCTCCTGGAAGGCGTACAGCGTCTCGAACTGCTCGGCGCGCGGCGCGGTGATTTCGCGGAAGTAACCCAGGCCTTCACCCAGACGATCCGGCGAACTCCACCAGTCATTTACCTGGGGTGAACGCAACCAGCGGCAATGGGCGGCAGGGTCTTTCCAGTATCCCACCACAATCAGATTATCAAAGCCGCTGCTGTCGGTATGCTGAGTCAAATCGTAGTTCTGCGGGCCGTCGGCCTGGCTGAAACTGCCGACGATGTGACGCATCGCCTGCAATGCAGCCTCGCGCTGGGCATCGCCTTGATACTGCACGCCCAGATAAGCCATCACCACTTGTTGCAGTTGCTCGTCAGCGCGCGCCACCCACATCGGGAACGGCGGTTGATACTCCTCGGGCACGCGGCGGGACAGGGTGCGTGGGCATTTGAGATGTGTGTCGATTGCAGATTCCATCTTGAGCTCCTCGTTATTTTGGTTCAGGCCTACGGGTGGGCGTCAGCGCGTCGGCGGCAGGGGGCGCTTGGCGGCCTGCCGTCGGTGCAGCAGTTGCATGGTTCCCCATTCAATCAACCAATAAGCCGACTCCTCAGGTGCGAGATCGCGCCGTTGCAGAAGCCAGGAGGAGTCAGCCAATCGGGGTGAAGAGTGTCGATGCATGGCGTACCTCATCAGCGGGGTATGAGCTGCTGTGAGGTGGAAATTAGGCCGGCAGAGGAGGGCGCGCTTTGTTCGGTGAGACAACCGCTTGGTTGGCAAAGACAGGCCGGCTACGGAGGTTTACCTGTGGTCTGCGTTGGTGCACATGGGCTGATGATGTGATGTGCTGTGCCCTTAAACGGGCCACAACTGCGGTGCGACGCGGGCCAACTGTGGGAGCTGGCTTGCCAGTCGATATCTATCTACCTGACACCCCGCGGTTAAACTTGTGGGAGCGGGCTTGCTCGCGAAGGCGGCCTGGCGGTCAACACAGTTGGATTGTGTGCATATCCATTGCTGCGGTAACGGCCGCTTAGGGTTCCGCCTGACGGCGGGTCACTTTGGAAAAGAGCCCCAAAGTAACCAAAGGGCTCTTGCCCCACCACTCGGCACCTCGCTTGGGCTCGGTGTGCCCGTAATCCGCCAGCGTGGTTTGACGGGGCGCCTAAGATCAAAAGCAGATCAAGAGCAAGAGCGGCTCGCTTCGCATCGTGGTTACCGTTGGCTGCAACCTAAGCCGGCCTGCCATTGCGTTTGGCGTGTTAATTGCTTTGATGGCTGACAATTGGCCGCACGTTACAACTTCTCGCGCGCCTATTGCATCGTTGTCGAGGTCAGCGTCATGAACCCGAACACTCAGTATTCGACCCTTGCCGTCCCTGCAACACGTCGGTTTGATTATTGGAAAGAAGTGGTCTGCCGCCATTGCCTGGCGGCCGATAGCAAACCCTTGTCCCAGAGCCGCTTTGATGGCTCGCTCACCCTTAATACAGTCGGTGCGCTGGACATCTGTACGCTGTCGTCACCGTTGCATTACTGGGAGCGTTCCGAGCAGCACCTGCGCAGCGGCCCGGCTGAAGATTTATGGTTGGGTTTCGCTCGAAAGGGCCATGGGCAAATCGAACAAGGCTCAAGAAAAGCCAACCTGGCAACGGGCAATTTGTTTCTTTATGACGCAACACAGGCGTTTCGCTTCAGCCTGGGTGGTACCGAAAACCACTTGATCCGTATTCCAAGAGCGTTGCTCACCGAGCGCCTGCCGCGTATTGCCGAGTACACCGCGATGGTCCTCGACGACCGGCGCCCAGGTGTAGTGCCCTTGCGCGAAATGCTGCACCAGGCCGCGAGCACGCCCGCGTCGCTGCAGGATGAGCGCATCTCCAATCGTTACTCAAGTGCTGTGCTTGATCTGCTGGTGATCAGCCTGGAACTCCAGGACCTGAAAGCCAGCCATCATGAAATGGACCTCTACGGCCGCATCATGCAGTACATCCAACGCCACCTGACCGAGCCGGACCTGTCGATTGAAGCCATAGCCAAAGCCCACAACGTGTCCACCCGCACCGTTACACGGGCCTTCGCCCGCTACCAGAAAACCCCCGTTGCAGAGATCTGGAAAGAGCGCCTGAATGCCAGCCGAGAAGCGATCGAGCGGGGCCAGGTACGCAGTGTGTCCGAGGCGGCGCTGGACTTTGGGTTCTCTGACTTCTCGCATTTCAGCCATGCGTTTCGCAAGGCGTTTGGGGTGGCGCCGAATACGCTTTTGCGCCGGGATTGAGATTTGGCGGGGTAATAAATCGTTGAGAGGAGAGGCGCTTGTGCCGGGTAGCGCGCCTCTGGAAATGAAGGAACTCCATGGTCTATGAAAAGCCAGTAATGCTCAGGTGAACATCTTGCCCTACGATGCCTAAAGACTCTCAGGATCGCCGAATAACATTTCTCCCTGATGCCGATGCCCTAGAATCTCGTAACCCACTATCGTGATGATCGGCGCAAACATGAGTACAACCAGGCAGATTACGATACTCATGCCCAACATAGCCGCGCCGATCGCAATCGCGATGACCACGACGGTCGCTAGTAAGAGCCATACATGCAGCGAGTCGAAGCGGCGCACCAGAAAATAATGAAGCGCGTAGATCAACCCAAGAAACATCGCCAGCGGAATAGCTGTGGCGAGCAGAGCCGGTAGCACTCCAATGTGGGCTTTGTTCTCGATAAAGTTCGCCGCGACGTCCAGTCCCGCCCCGGTTGCAACAATCGAGGCAATAATCAGTATTTGCCCATAACTCCATACGAAAGCGCGTGAGCGATACGCATGCAACACGTTAGCCGACGGCAGAATGGAATATACCCACCACATTCCAAACGTGATCCCGACACCTGCAACGCAGGCCAGTGCCGTTTCCAACGTCCAGCCCACATGCTCCATTTCGGCAGACAGAGCCGCCACTGTCCCCACCAATCCTTCGCCCAGCGCAATAATTGCGAACAGACTGTAGCGCTCTGAAATGTGCTCTGCGTGCCAGGGCGTACCGCCGTCCCTGCGTTCCGCGAATATCGGACCGGCAAATTCGACTAAAAACCACAAAAAAAACAGCGTGATAGTGATGTCGATTGAAAGAGGAAAAAAGAAAAGTGCAATCCAGCCGAGTTGCGCCACTGCGATCGAGACAGCATAAGTGATGCAGGCACGGCGTCTTGACGGGTCCTGCTTCGCCGCGCGCAACCACTGAAAGATCATCGCAACGCGCATGATCACGTAGCCCAGTACCATGACTGAGGCGTCCAAATGCTGGCCCTCCTCTAACGAAGAGAACAGTCGTGGTAAACCGATCGCAAGTACCAGCACACCAGCCATTTGCACCATAGTCGCAATGCGGAAAATCCAATCATCAGTATCGTAGGCTGACGCAAACCACGAGAAATTGGTCCATGCCCAACAGATGCAAAAGCTCGCGAACCCGAATCCGATTAATGCGGTGGAGTAGTGGCCCGCGGCTAAAGCATGTGCAAGCTGGGTAGCCGCGAACGCAAAGCAGGTCGCAAAGGTCAGGTCGAACAACAATTCGAGAGACGAAGCAACACGGTGTGTTTCCTGCGGATCGCGACCGGACATACGTCGTAGGTGATGGTGAAGAGCCTTAGTAACAGACGCCGATGTGCTCATACGTGATCCCTCGTTGGTAAGCGCCATTTATCAAAGGTGGTTTCAAAAGTTATGTTCTCAGCGACCCACATAGGTGTTTTCGTTTCCCGCGTATAACGCCACCAATAGGTTGGTACGAGAAATTTTCTACTCAGAACCATCCGTCTCAAGACGCATTCGACGGATATCACGTGAAGGGGGGGCGCCAAACAGTCGCTTATATTCACGGCTGAATTGGGAGGCGCTTTCGTAACCGACAAGATTACTTGCCTCACCAGCGTCGAAAGCTTGGTTTAGCATCAATTGCCGAGCCTCTTGCAAGCGCATTTGCTTTTGGAACTGCAGAGGACTCATACCGGTGATGTCGCGAAAGTGCTGTCGAAACGTCGATGGCGTCATGTGCGCGTGTGCGGCCAGGTCATCTAGATTCAAGGCTTGTTTAAAATTCTTCCTAAGCCAGGAGAGCGTTTGGGCCATTCGCTGGCGCGGAGTGCCATCGGCAATGATGTGGCGAAGTTGGGATCCTTGGGGGCCAGCTAACAAACGGACGACGATTTCTTGCTGAAGCAGTGGTGCAAGTTGGGTTACCAATTGCGGCTCGTCCAGTAGTCGTACTAATCGCAAAAACGCATCTAATAAAGCAGGCTCCAGCTTGTGGACAGAGATCGGCTCATAGGCGGTCTCGGGTGAAGATGGCAGCTCCATCTCATATGCCACTTGCGCAACCTGGCGAATGTCCAGCTTCAGCATCATACCCAGCAGTGGTTCGCTGCGAGATGCCCGCGTGACATGGGCGGTCACTGGCATGTCGAAGGTCGATAGCATCAATTGGCCTGGCCCGTAATTGTGCAACTTGTCGCCGACCATGATTTGCTTGTAGCCCTGGGTAATGAGACCTATCCCTAGGTTATAGATGCAAGGCATCGGCTCGCTAACGCCATGACGGCGATGCATCGTCAGTGCGGGAAGCGCTGTAGTGAAATCGCCGTCAGTGTTGGCAAAGCGTTGAATCGCGGCCGACAACTCTGCTGCTTGAGGGACATATGCGTTTTTAGATCCCTGATCGCCCTGCATTTGGTGATTTCCTGAGATATCCAAACGGCAAATGGTAGCAGCAGGCGCAACTGGAAGTTGCAGCGCGCTGAAATTTCCATCTTTTTAGGTAAAAAAATCTAAGAATCAGGCAAGAGGGGCTCGGTTGTAGTGCAGCCCGCAAGATGCAAGCCATGCCGCGACCAGAGCTGCCTGGACGTCCAGCGTCGCTCGATCATCCACCTCCCTCGTCCAAATTTGCCGAATCTGTTTGATCGGGCAAGTAATCATAACTTTTGTGCAAACGGTCGAGACCTTGCTCACCTAATCTGAAGCACCTGTTTGGACAACAAAGTGGTGACTGCGCGATCAGAAATCGCGGCGTGGGTTATCCATTGCTGTCTCAGATCAATCGCAAGCGGCGCAAAGATGCCGCCTGAATAACCAGGCATGTTCTGGAGAAAGCATCCACCAAGCCGTCTGTCCAACACCGTGAGTTCGCCTGAAGGACCTTTACAATCAGCCCTTTCAAGGTCTTTTCGTTTTGGCAGCCTTGATTACCCTGTCCGTTGAAACATGCGCATTCACCGCCTTGCCTTGCACCCATGTCTTGGGTTTAGGCACCTTGGGGCCGCGGGGACTTTTCGCAACTTGTTTGGGT
>JAAIGE0101296218.1_pt1 | contig 15007 bp, 17 predicted proteins | sample 6487951 | NCBI WGS metagenome assembly JAAIGE01 (sample SAMN13974128, study PRJNA590717) | phyllosphere metagenome | biome: tomato field; feature: multiple bacterial spot infested tomato fields; material: tomato leaves; isolation source: leaves from tomato fields | host: Solanum lycopersicum ... | reverse complement strand
GGTTGCGGCATCTTCGCCGCCGTGACGACGATCTCGGCTTCGCCTTCGGGTTCGATCGGCGTCGAGGTCGGAGGTGACGGTGGCTGCCGCAGCGGCATGCGACGCGTACGTCGAGATTTGCGAATGAGATAGGTCGATCGATCCACCTGCACGGCTTCGTATCCGCTGTCGGACAACATGGTACGCAAGGCGGCGGCAACAGTGGATGCGCCGCGAACCGCGCGGACGCGAAGCTTCATCGCCGTAGGATCGCTGGTCACAATGGTCACGCCTGCCTGGCGTCCGAGCGCAATGATGGCGCGCGGAAGCGCGCCGGCAGGCGCCGTCAGTTGACCAGCCTTAGCCGATGCCGCAGTAGTCATCACCGTAAGGACCACCGCCGCCAGCCCAGTCGTTACGGTCGTTATCGGCTTCATATGCAACTTGTCGGACAGCCTATTTCTTTCTGATCTCGCGACCCGTGGTGGTCTTGACGATGCGCACCGGAAGCAACTGTTCCAGCTGGCCCACGAGATCATCCTCGTCGCGAGCCTTCACGACGCCGGAGATATGCAGGTAGGCCACCTCTGGGGCAACTACGACGGGCTTGCCGATGTAGCGTTCGTAATCGCGGGCGACCGCAACGAGATCGCTGTCGAGATATACTAGCCGTCCATCCCTCCAAGCGAGCGCGTTGTCCGGATCGATGTTCGAGATCTCATCGCGGGTGCCGCCCGGCAGACGCAGAAGCGCCTTGCCCGCCGGCAGCGTAACCGTACTCTTCGGCGATCCCATGTCCGAAACCGACACGCGCCCACGTCTTACCGAGACCCCGAAGGCGCCATCACGGGCAAGCACGTCGAACTCGGTTCCCAGGACGCGAACCTCGCGACCCGCCGCCGCGATCGTAAATGGTCGTTGCGCGTCGTGACGCACGTCGAACGCCGCCTGCCCGGAGTCGAGAACGATGGAGCGCTGCCGATCCATCCGTACCACTGCCTTGGTATTGCGATCCAACGTAAGTCGGGAGCCGTCTGCCAGTATGATTTCGCGTCCAGCCGAACTATCGGTCTGATAGGTTTGTTCGCTAGAGCCGAAGACGTCGCCGATCTGAGGGACCATCAGAACGGCAACGAGGGCTGCAGCGGCGGCGCTTGGGATCCAGATGAACGCACGTCGGCGAGTCACGACAGCCCTTCGCTCCGCGAAGTCGACCACATTGGATTGGGCTTGCGGGCCACTTGCCATGTCCAGGTCGAAGGCGTTGCCACTGATCGCGCGCGGCACCTGCAGATGCTCTGCGTCGAGCCAGACCTGTTCGACCGCAAAGTATTCCTCTACGTTCGCCGGGTCTGCCTCCAGCCAGTCACGATGTGCGATCCACATCGTTTCGTCGTCGCATTCCTGCAGCTGCAGAAACCATGCGACAGCTTCGTCCCGGCGGTCGCCGGCGCCATTCTCGCGGTTCATTCTTCGTTCATCCCGTCAAGAAGCCCCTTCGCCGATATCGACGAGATCAAAGGTCCGTCACCGCACGCCTCGACTTTTCGATTTTCCGTTCGATTCATTGCGGCACCGTCAACAGATGCCGCAACGCGCGCATCATATGTTTCTCGACCAGGCTTCGCGATATGCCGAGGCGGGCGGCGACCTCGCTATGCGACAGACCATCGACCTTGTGCATGTAGAAGGTGCGCTCGACCGCCTCGGGCAACTCCTCGAGCGCCCGACGCAGGCGCTCCAGCCTGTCTCGGCTGACGAGAACGCGTTCGGCGGACGCCGCGTCATCCATGTCGTCACCCGAAGCCGTCGTCGTCACAGTGGCCGAATGCCAGCTCCCGTCTCGCGACTGACGCGCGTGCGCCTGTCGCCGACGGTCGAGCATGATGTTGTTCGCTAGCCTATACAGATAGGCCGTTGGATTGCGGATGTCGGCGTCCGGTCCGACATGCAGGACGCGCAGGTAGGTCTCCTGGACCAGATCGTCCGCTTCGTCGTTACCGACCCGGGCCGCGAAATATCGTCTGAGATCGTCGCGTTTCGTCAAGACAGTGGCGCATAGCACGTTGGGTTGTGTCATTCGGACCGTCATCGCCCTTCAATCGTCACGGCACTGCGCCGACGTCGCTCTGTCGTAGACGATGTCGAACCCGCGCCACCTCAAACGTGCGAAGAGAATATTGGAACATGCGATTGAAGCCCGTGCGACGGTCCGGCGATGCGGATTGCAAAAATCGTTGGTGAGGCTTGAGGTGCGCCGTCGACCGCTTCGTCTCTGATTCGTGGCCCGATTGAACAGATCATCTGGCCCATCCTTCATCACGGAGCGGGACAATCTCATGACTTTTACCTTTGGCTCTGACGCGTTTGGAAGCCATTTGCTCTCGCGGACCATCCTCGCGAGTGTGGCCCTCACCGTCGCTGCGCCGGTGGCAGCCCAGGATCGCGCAGAGCCCGGTCCCTACGGTGTCGTTCGTGCAGGCGCCCAGTTCGACTCCGACCTGAAATTCCCCAAACAGGGCAAGGCGCCGGCAGCCAAGCCTGGGCCGACCGGGACTCCGAAACCGACCGCTGCCCGTCCGGCGGCGCCTCTTGTGCCCCCCGGATTTCCACGAAATGTCGATGGCAAGCCGGGTTTCACGGGTGAACTGGGGGCTGGCTACGATTTCGGAGGTTTTCGTGTGGAGAGCACCGTAGGCTACAACACCGCCAAAATCGATGCCAGTCAGCTCGGCAACGCCACGACCGTCGGTGATGGTCGCACGAAATCGCTGACGTTCGATCTGGCCGGCTATGTCGATTTCAACAAGGACGGTCTGCTGAAGCCGTTCATCGGTGGCGGTATCGGTGCGTCGCGTGTCGATCTGGACGTCTCGCGCCTTGCCCGGCCGACCACGCCGGCGACGCCGGCCGCGCGCCGTGCCGGCACAACGTTCGATCAGCGCGACTGGGGCTTCCGCTGGCACCTCGATGCAGGCGTCGGTTATGACATCGGACCGAAGACGACGGTCGAACTCGCCGGGCGATATACCCAGACATCCTCGCTCGCATTCAAAGCCTCCACGGTTGAAGTGACAGGCACCGGCCCGTCGGCGACCGCGACAACGGTCGCGAACACGTTCAAGCCGAAGATGTCGTCGACCTCGCTCATGGTCGGTTTGCGCCAGAAGTTCTGAAGGAATTGGGGCGGTTGCGGTAGCGCCGCCCCTTATCCGATACAGCGCGATCAGCCCTCATCGCGCTGTCGTCCGGCGGTGCGATTTTGCCCCCTGCACCGTCGGACATCCCCTCGTCGGACCCCGTTCGTTTGATCTCCAGGAAAGGCAGCTGGTAGATCCGACCGGATGGAGTAGGGTTTCGTGCGATCAATCTTCTCAGGACAAGTGTAGGCTCATCACAATCGATGCGTGTTCGGCCCCTTCGCTGAAGAAGATTTTGCCGAGGTTCGACGCCATCATCGTAGTTTGGCATCGATCGGCGACGATCAATGGCATTAGGAGAACTTGAAATTATGCGCCTTCTACCTGTTTCAATGGCAACCTGCGCCATTGCCGCCTCCCTTGCCGGCTCCACTAGCGTCGCCGACGCTCAGGGGCTGCAGTATGATTGTCAGAACACTCCGATCTCTATCGCCATCCCGGGCGATCGGCTCGATGCCGCACTGAAGAAGTTACGTCTCGTGACCCGCTGCCCAATTTCCGGCACGCACCTAGCCAAGGGCAAACGGTCGAAACCGGTCGTTGGTACGATGGTACCGGCTGAAGCGCTTCAAGCCATGCTGAGCGGAACCGGGCTGCAAGGCAATGCAATCAAGGGCGGCTTTGAAATCAGCCGCTTGCCGCACCGCTAAGCGACCACATCGGCTTTTGGTCATGAGCATGGGACCGAAGGGTCAGTCGCATCTTTGGTCAATCCATGTTGTGAACTCATAAACCGGTGTGCAAGCATGCGCGACTGGACGGAAATTCAGCGGTAGCCGGGCGTGCCCCGTTTCAGCAAAGTGGGCCGCTCAAGGTCGGCACTTCGCATCTCGTCGAGCGCGTTGAAGTATTCTCCTCAGAGCGCCTTCAATGCTTCGAGCCGCGGCGCTTCCCCTGCTTCCTCGTTGTGGACCAGCGTGCCGTCAGTGCTGACCGTGCGGTGTTCACCGTTGGGTCCGAACGCGGCGCCGTAGACGCCATCTTCAACATCAATGGCTTCCATCCAGCGTTCGGCATCCTGGGCTGGCGCGAAGAAGATCGCCGGCTCGCCAGTGGCAACGATGAGCTTCACTTGTGGCATCCTTCGACGGATGCCACGCTGTTTGGCCCGCTACCAGCCATCAACCGCTACCATGTCCTACTCGCATCTGATTCAACATCGGCATGAGCCGATATGACCTGATCGACTTCGACCGGCGCGTGTTCGCGCCGCTGCTGCCCAACAAATCGCACGGTGTGCCGCGCGTCGATGACCAGCGTCTGAACGGCATCTTCCGGGTACTGCGTTCCAGTGCGCCGTGGCGCGACCTGTCCGAGCGTTACGCCCGCGCACCACCTGCTACAACCGCTTCGTGCGACGCCGAAAGGCGGGTGGCTCCAATCTCGTGCCGCAAGGCTGAACGACCTTATCGATGTCGCGGCCGAAGGCCCTCATTCGGGTTCAGGGAAAGCGGTCGCCGTCCGCCTGTGGGTCCGCAGCGTGCAGAGGGGCGGGATAGTTACAGGCGGTCAACCGCACCATCGAGCGTCCCGATGTCGATCGGATGCACCAGAAGCTGATCGATGCCGAGCCCATCCTGATGCATCAGAAGTGGGTAGTGGGCGGGTACGATGGAAAGTACCCGCCTCCAATCGTTCGCGCCTCCAAGCCACAACATCTGCTCAAATGTTGTCCAGACTGACCGAAAACCTCGGTAGCCCTAGGAGGCAGGGACGGGGAAACGCTGCTGCCTTGGGCGTCATCGACCTATCGGGACCGTTCCCCAGTTCCTGAGGGCGGTCAACGGGGCGATGCACCTGCGACGTCGACACGATAAGGAAATTTGGTTGGCGTGGCGAACGAGGAGTCGCCGGCCCAGCCGAGCGGCTGATAGACGTAGGGCGTAGCCGTGACGGCCAGGACGTACCTCCTGTTCGGCGTCGCGGCGATTTCAGCGGTTCCCGACGCCCCGTCATCAATCCGCGCGAGCGAACTGTAGGAGGCGACATTCCTGTCATCGATTGCCACGATCCTGAACCGCCACGCCGACTTTGCTCCTTGGGGTATGCCCGTTACACGGACGCGGATCGTCGCCGCTCCGGGTGTGGGTGTCAGACGGATCAGGTGAGTACCATATTGTAGCAAGGGCCGATCTGCCGGAGATTGAAAGTCACTGGTTCCCGGGATTGGGGACAGCTTTGCATACCGCTTTTCCTGAGGCACCGCCGAAGCGTAATCCAAGAGCGCCTTCTGCATTTGGAAATCGGCGGCGGCGAGGCGTGAACCGAAGTTCCCCATGAAGTCGGCGAAGCTCCGCCAACCCGATGGAAACGCACCATTCGCCTGCCCGAGCCGCACGATGGTCTCCATCTGATCCTCTCGACTGCGACCCGAGGGGTCGCGCAAATTATCGGTCCATACCCGCCACAACAACGGACGGGTGACATCAGATTCGCTCAGGGCAATCAGCCAAGGCCAGTTGGCATACCGAAGGTCGGAGAACCCGGGCCCCTTCTCAAGCTCTCCGAGGTAGGACGGGACTTGGACCCCGCCGTTTAGGGAAAGGGAAACGCTGTTCCATTCCGCGAAGGATTCCCAGGCCGGTCCGGCTGACGGACGGTCGCGGAAGCCGCCCGTGTAGAACGAGATCGTGTGCGAGAACTCGTGGATCAGGGTGGTCGAACCGGGTTGGAGGTACGCGCTGCTCACGAACAGGGCATCGGACGCGCTCGCGCCGCAATCGTCTTGATCGCCGCCGCTGATCCAAGGAAGGCCGGTGCCGCAGACGTAGATGTTCACGCGCTTGGGATTGGCATCTGAGCTATACGGCATTGGAGCGGCCAGGATGTCCCTGTCCATAAGCCAGATTTGCTCAGCCCAGGCTCCCGTGTCGCGGATCATTTCGTCCCACGGTCGACCACGCCTGTTCTCCTGTTCGTAGCTGAACGCGTTGACGTCCGTACCATACCAGATGCTGAAATGCTGAGTGTGCAGCACCTTGAGCCGACCGGAGGCAATCGCAGTCTCGGTCGCACGCCCTGGCTGATAGTCGATCGCGTAACTTCGTGCATCCGCTTCCGATGGATGCTCCGCTTGGCGGGCATCGATCTCCGCGATATCGGCTGCGCCGAAGGATCGGGCCTGAAAGGTGCGACGGCAGCCGTTGGGGAGTTCCAGTACGACCGTTCGACGCGAGAAGTCCGCGTCTCGACCGAAAGCGAGCACCATGCGGGCGCTGAACGGCGCTCCAGCCGCACGACCCGCGTCATCAGCGCGACCGCTTGATGGATCCGTGTCCACCGGCGTCCACGTACGGGTTGCACCCAGCTTGCCCCAAGGAAGCCAGGTAGGCGACGTCATGCAAGGCTCAACGGCAGTAGATGCGGGTGTAGGTGTAGGTTTGGGTGCTGGCGCGGGCGTCGAAATTGCTTGCGGTAGAGTAGGATTGGGTGCGCTACCTTCGTCGCAGCCTGACAAAAGCACTAGCGCCGTGCCGAACCCCAATCGAAGGCGCTTTCCGAGTGCGAGGTCCGATACGCTTCGCCATCCCGTGCCCGGACGCTGCGTCGATGTCTGCGCCATTACCGTCTTTGCTCCCTTCTCGATTGCTCTCGCCAAATCACCTGTCCCCGCCTTCGCGGGCTTGATCTGAAATGCCGTATACCTTCTGGACGAACACATCGGCGCTGCACCTCACTATCCTGATCAACGAGACCCCGACTGCCGCGCCCCGATGGGGTAACCTCACCTCACGGCTGGCGACGACCGGAGCTGGCAGGGTATCGGCTGCGGGCTGCCGGCGACTTCTACACTCCGGGCCGCAAGGGCTAGCGGCCCCGCTCGCACGTGTCCCTTGCCAACGGTACTCTCCAGGAGGGCCAGCAGGTTACCGCCAGTTGTACCGCTGACGGCGACGGCCAGACCCCATCATCGATTTGGCGTGCTGGACACATGCAAGATCCAAGATCTGCGGCACGTGGAAGGTAATAGGCTCGGTCGACAGACCGCATCGCGACGACCTCCGGTACCACCCTGATCGAGGTGTCGCAGGATCGCGCGCGGCGGCGATCGTTTGCGTCTGATGGTGAACGAAGACGACTGGACACCCCGAAGCCCGGCCGGACCGCCGTGGCGGAGGCGCGTTGTGCGGCGGCACTTGTGCTGCATCCGTGCCGGCGATCCTCTCACGTGCAGCGAGGCGTTTTGCAGCCGTTCCGGTTACGACTGGAATGCTTCTTTCACTGCAGGCGCAGGACCGGTCACGATGGCACCGGGTCCGGTTCGAGGATGTCTGCTATCGACGGACGGGTTCGCAGGCTATGCCGTCGCCGTCCCCATCCATGTGGGGTCCGTACCCGGGGCTGCCGCGACGAAGCGGTGCAGCTCCTGCCCGTCTCGCTTCGGCGCAGTTGCGATAGCTCCAGCCGTTCGCGACGGGTGGCGAGACGCGGCCGGCAGGTCTGTTGCGCCTGGGTGGCGATTGTCGCCGCGCGGATCCAGCGGCGGGTGTGACGTCGCATTCCGTCCCGACGAGCTGGAACTGGTCCCAGTCGAGCCTGTAGATCGCGTGTCCCGCTCCGATCTGGGAACAGGAGAGATCGTTCCCGTTGACACGGACCCGGGCGAGCGTGCGGGCGTGGACGTCCTTCCCGATCCGCTCGATCACGGCGTCGCCGTTCGCCTTCATCTGAAGTGCGACTTTGGATGCGAAGGGGTCACCCGGTGCGCAGTCCCGGCCTTGGCGGCAGTGCCCCGGCAGTTCCGGTGCGTCAATCCCCAGCAGGCGTATGGTCTCCTGGCCGCAGCGGAGAGTGTCCCCGTCAATGGCTACGAGGGCGCAAGCGAGTGCGATGAACGGCATCCCCGGATACTCCCGTCCATTCGTTAAGAACCTCTTACCATCACTGGTTCACGACATCGGGGGTGAGCTTCTCCTCGAGGCTCGCGTCGGCCATGATTGTGCTGCCTTTCATCGCCATGTCCCGCCCCGCCATCAGCCCGGCCGCGGCTCACCGCGCGATCACCTGTTCGAACAGCATTACGGCGAAGGAAGCCGACCTCAAGACAGTTTTCGCGATCCTAGACACACGCGCACAGCTCATCGCCTTCTCACGCATGGACGGCACGGGGCTGGCATTGAACGAGCTAGCTATGGCGAAGGCTCGTGCGTCGGCGATGTTGCAAGCACCCCGCGAGACGCTGAACCAACCGCTCAAGGTCAGGGAGCCGGTCGCCCATGTCGATCACAGCCACAGCGCGGGCTGCTGCTAATGGGTGGTGCCATCCCGCTGTTGATGACGATGGCGGGCTGATCGGCGCAATTGGCGCGTTTGGCGCGTCGGGCAGGATCGCTGAGCGGGACGCAGCGCTCGCGCGATCAGCTGCGTCCTGACGAACGGGAGGGCGGGACAGACCCAATCACGTCTAGACCACCCGACAAGTGTTGGAGGAGCCCATCGCGCTTTCCCGATTAGATGCTGAAGTGAGAATGTTTATGGCTTCTCGGAAGCCATGGGAGGACGGTTCGCACTCCTGCTCCAGCGTCGCGTCCCGCCATGACTTCGGTATTCATCGCGCAATTATGTCACACTAAGCCGAGGGCATTCCCCTTTCCCGCACCTCTCCTTCGATCGAACTGGCACACGGTCATGACATGTCACGGTGACATTGCTCTTATGAGGCGTGATGGGCGTACATCGTGAGGATGCGCGTCGCCCCTGACGCGACCAGAACCCGGTTTTGACCCACCGGAGGGTTCGTGCCCGCTTTCGATCGTCGGATACCGACAGCCCTCAGCTGATAAGATCGCTCGTCCAGTTCGCCTCCTGTATCCGGTTGTCTAGTCGTCGCAGATCCTGCGCCAAGGCATCGGCCACTCTTTGAATATCGCCGACAGAAACCGCCGGGCGGAAGCGCACTTCGCTGCGCGTGCCGATCATCTGCGTTACCGTCGCTTCCTCAGCGAGATCGCGGTAGGTCGCTTGGCGCAGCCGCAGCACGTCGCGAATTGCCAGCGCGTCCGTCAGTGTGCCGGAGTCGAAGACTATCGCGCAGTTGGTACGATTGATGGCCCCGATCAGTTCGCGCAACTGATGCGCCAGCCTCTCATACTCCGCGAGTAACTCCTCCGGACGCTCCGCAGGCTGATCGCCTTCCTGTACCTTTGCGTTGCGCATAAGCCGAGCACGAATCTGTGCCAGCCGCTTCGTAACGTCGGCACGCAACACGAGGGCCTCGGCCAACTTCATTGTTTCAATCTCTTCGCCATCACCGTACCCGCAACCGCATCACGGGTTCACAGTCACGATCCTTGCCCAACATACCATGTGATAAATTGTCCGGGTCCTCACTGACAAGCCCATGTATGAGCCTACTGCAAACGATAGTGCAGTGGGATGGGAGGATGCGTCCTACTTGCTCGCCAGCTAGCGATCCGCCAAGCGTAGGCATCGATGACGAAGGCGACGTAGACCAACCCCGCCCTAGTCGCGACGTAGGTAAAATCCGACGCCCACAGCATGTTCGGCGCTGGCGCGTAGAGCCGGCGGGTGACTCGATCGAGCAAGCACGGCGCAGGTTTGTCGCTCACCCTGGTTCGAACCGGCCTGCCCTGGATCACGCCCGCCAAACCCATCTCATCCTGTTCGCCGTGCACGAATTGGCGCAATGTCGGCGGAAGTGGCTGGACGGGACGTTGCATGCCGGGCGGGCCTCACCCGCCGCGTCCTGCGGTGGGTACGAGCACGGACGGCATCGGCCTGTTTCGGAGCCTCCTGTCCCTTCGACCGTTCGATCCGCTCCTCGCGCTTGCGCGGATATTGTTCGCGCCGCACGAGATAGGGATCGTCGCCGTCGTGTGCCTCCCGGATATCGCCGTCCGGTTCAACCCGCTGGTTGACCACGCGGGACACATCGCTGCCGACGATACAGCCCCGGTGTAGGAACAGCCCCCGATCAGCAGCAGCGGTGCGATGCCATCCACTGCACCGCCCACAATGTCGCGGATCATCGTCGGGCAGATCAGGGGCAGGAACGGATACGGCACCCGCTTGACCCCCTGGACGCCAGGCGTGTCGGAAAAGCCGTTCGCCCGATAAAGCCGGTTGAACGGACAGCGCCGCGCGACGTCGACCACGCCCGATATGCCAATCGTCGACTTGATCGCGAACCGACCCCCTGTCTCCGCCGCCTTGCCGATCTTCAGTTGCAGCAGAAATTGGCGAAGACGATCGGTTCGCGCAGGTTGCGCAGGAAATTTCGGACGCCGGTCCGGATAGGACGCGGGGTGCCGCGTTCATAGAATGGGCGACCGGTGCCACGACCAGTTCGTCCACCCGCTCGGTCGTTTCGAACGATGCGGCATTGGTGGGGCGGAACGGATCGCTGCGTTGCCTTCCGGTGACGACGATCTCTACCGGTTCCTCGACAGCGAGATTGACGAACACGGGAACGGCCATCACCGGAGCCACCGGCATTTATGCCGACGGCGATGCTGGAACCGTCAGCACGGCGACGGGCGCGAGAACGGTCATTTGCCGAACCTCCCGCCGACCACGAGCCGGTCGGGCGCCGAGGATGACGGACGTCCCACCGGCGACGCGCTCCAAACACGGCCGTGCCATGTCGACCGCCCGTGCCGTATGTCTTCACACCGCCGCCACCCCGCGCCGTCCAGCAACGGTGCGATCCGCCGGTCCAGCCGGGCATAGTTGGTGACGACGACCCGTTCGGCGATCCGTTGTAACGCGGCGATCGCTGGGGCCGGATCGGGCAGGTAATACAGTACCTCACACGCGACGGCGACGTCGAAGTGCCGCCCCCCCACCAATGCCTCGACATCCTCCGCCCGCCCGATGAGGATGGAGGCATCGGGCACGCGACTGCGCGCCCGTACCGCGGCGTCGGCGCTGATCTCGACCGCGGTGATCCGCGCGCCGAGCTGCGCCAGATACTGCGTCTGCATCCCCTCCCCCGCTCCGATTTCCAGCAGCGAGGTTGCGCCTGGAGCGACTTCGGCAATCATCGCGTTGGTCTGTTCGAACCGCCACCGGTCGGCGTCGTTGTCGAGCCCCCAAGGATCGGGGCATCGATACAGCCGGGCCAGCCTGTCGTAATTGCCCGAATATTCGCCGGGGCGCAGGCCTGCGCGCGACAGGGCGACGCGCAGCCGATCGCGCAGCGTGCCAAGGGTCATCATCGGTCCGGTCTTTCCTGTCAGTCGCTATCGTCTGCCCGGACATCGTGCGGGACCGATCGAATGACGAAGCCGCCCGGCCCGCACCGCACCCCCGATCCGTAAAAATCATGGCTTCCACGATTTTTCGTGCGGCGCCGCTCACGCGGCTTCGTCAACTGTCCATGATCGACACCGATACCGCCCCCGCCACTGCCGATCACGACTGGTGGCAGCCCGCCGAACCCGTGCCGCGTGGCACCCCGCGCTGGACCGTGCTAATGGCCTTTTATAACGAAGCGACGGATATCGTCGCGACACTGCGCCAGTTGCGGCAACAGACGAGACCGTTCCGACTGGTGCTGGTCGACAACGGATCGACCGACCATTCGGTCGCCTTGTGCCACAGCGTGCTGGCCGGGCGCGGTATCGATTATGTGATCCTGTCGGAAGCGGAGGTAGCAGGACAGACCGCCGCCTTCGCCAAGGGGCTGCCGCACGTTGATACCGAGTTCGTCGCCACCTGCGACGCCGACACCTATTATCCAGCGGGCTATCTTGCCGCCGCCGAACGGTTGATGGACCGGGGCGGGCCCGCGATCGTCGCCGCGGCTGCGTGTTTCGTTTCGCCGGGATCGGGACCGGTTCGCGCGACGGCGATGGCGCTGCACCAATGCGGGGCTGGATGGCTGTTGCCGCGACAGACGCATGTAGGCGCCGCCGGCCAGTGCTTTCGCACCGATGCGTTGCAACGCGCCGGGGGGTACAGCGTGCGGCGATGGCCGTGGGTGCTGGGCGATCACGAGGTGATGCACCGCGTGCTGAAGCTCGGGCGTCAACGCATGTCGCTCGACCATTGGTGCGGTCCGTCCGAACGCCGGTCGGTGCCGGTGCGCTGGTCGCTGTTCGAACGCATCGCCTATCACCTGACGCCGTTCTCAATGAAGGATCGTTACTTCGCGTGGCTCAGCCGCCGGTTCGAACGGCGCGGGCTGTCCGCTGCGCGTTTGCGCGCGCGCGAATGGCAACCGGCAGGCGCACTGTGATCCGCCTCGTTCTGTGCGCGGACGATTTCGGCCGCAGCCCGTCCATCAACGATGCGATCCTCAGGTTGGCGGGATCGGGCGTGCTGACCGCCGTTACCGCGATGGTCGGCGAACAGCATGTCCGCGAGGCGGCGCCCGATCTGATGAGTATCGAGGGGTGCGAGATCGGATTGCATCTGACGCTGACCGACGGGATGGCACCCGATGCCGATCCCGCGCTGGCGCCAGGCGGGGTGCTGCCGCCTTGCGACCGGTTGGCGGCGATGACGCTGGCGGGCACAGCACCGCTTGGCGCGATCGGGCGGGAGATCGACCGCCAATTCGCGGCGTTCGCCGACATCTTCGGCCGCCCGCCGGCGTTCGTCGATGGTCATCAGCATGTTCATGTCCTGCCCGGCATCCGCCAGTACGTCCTGAACGCCACGCATATCCATAATCCGCACGCTTGGGTCAGGACGTGCGAGGACAGTTTGATGACGATGGTCCGGCGGGGCGGCGATCGTATCCGCGCCTTGCGCTCGGCATGGCTGTCGCGCGGGTTGCGGCAGCAGGCGGCGGCGGTCGGGCTGCGGACGAATGACGGATTCTCCGGCCTGTACGACCTGCGCGACAAACGACCGTTCGCGCCGCGCTTCGAACGGTTCCTCGACCAGGCACGTGGCCCCAACCATCTAGTGATATGTCATCCCGCCGTGACGCAGGATGCCGGTGATCCGATCGCCCGGGCACGGGTCAGCGAATATCGTTTCCTCGCATCCCAACCGATCGTCGGCATGGCGCGGCGGCGCAATCTGCAGCTCGGATGTTTCCAATGACTGGCTCCTCCACGACAGCCGCACCCGTGCCGCGCCCGTGTCTCGCCGCCCTGCGACCGTTGAGTATCGACGATAGCGCGGTGCGGGCGGTTTCGATCATCGCGTCGCTGATCGTCATAACGCTGGTCGGGTGGCAATTGTCGCATTTCGGGATCGACCGGCTATGGGCGATGCTGCCCGCCACGCCGCTATTCACGCTGCTGCTCGTGCTGCTCTACATGGTGCTGCCGGTGTCGGAATGGCTGATCTATCGCCGGCTGTGGGGCGCCCCGCCCGCGATCCTGACGCCGCTGATCCGCAAGAACGTCATCAACGACCTCGTCGTCAGCTATGGCGGGGAGGCGTTCCTGTATGGTTGGGCGCGGGCGCGTCTGAAACCGGGGCAGGCACCTTTCGGCGCGATCAAGGATGTGGCGATCCTGTCGGCGCTGACCGCCAACGGCGTCACGCTCGCGCTGTTGCTGCTGTCGCTGCCGTGGCTGACCGAACTGGTACCGGGGTCTCTCACCTGGCCGATCCTGATCTCGACGATCACGTTGCTGGTGCTGCCGGTGGTCGCGCGGCTGTTCGCAACGCGGATCTTCAGCCTACCCGCCAGCGATCTGCGCTTCGTCGCGGGTATCCATTTAGGGCGCATTCTGGCGACGCTGGTGCTGTCGTCGCTCCTTTGGGCCAGCGCGCTGCCAGCGGTGCCGATGATGTTCTGGGTCATGTTGCAATCGCTGCGTATGCTGACCTCGCGCCTGCCGCTGATCCCCAACAAGGACGTGCTGTTCGCATCGATCGCGATCCTGCTGGTCGGGCACGATACCGATGTCGCCGCGATGATCTCGCTGGTGGCGACGCTGACGCTGGCGCTGCACCTGCTGGTGTTCGCAGTGCTGCTGCTGATCGATCTTGTCCAGTCGCAACGGGCCACGATGGCGATCGGGGCGTCCGAGCCGGCACCTGCACGCGCGCATGGGAGTACGAACTGATGCGGATCGTCGACGTCAACGGCTTCTATGCCCCCGAAGGCGGCGGGGTTCGCGCCTATGTCGACCTGAAGCTCGCGTATGCCGCGCGCCACGGGCATGAAGTGATCGTGCTGGCGCCGGGACCCCGCGACCGGTGGGAACCCCGCCCCGGCGGCGGCATCGAATGGATCGCCACCCCCGCCTTTCCACTTGACCGGCGCTATCGCATGTTCGTCGATGCGGCGCCGGTCCACCGCCTGCTCGACCAGTGGCGGCCCGACGTGGTCGAGGCGTCTTCGCCGTGGCGCACCGCCGATATCGTCGCAACGTGGCAGGGCGAGGCAGCACGGCACTGGATCATGCATGCCGACCCGCTTGCCGCCTATGCCTATCGCTGGTTCGGGCGCGTCGCGTCGATTGATCGGATCGACCGGTGGTTCGGATGGTATTGGCGACGGATGCAGCGGATCGCACCGGCCTATCGCAGCCTAGTGTGCGCCAACGACTGGCTGACCGACCGCCTGCGCGCCGGGGGCATCGGCAATGCGCGGACGGTGCGCTTTGGGGTAGAGGCGGGGATATTTTCCCCTGCCTACCGCAACCGCGCCTTGCGAGAACAATTGCTAATCGATTGCGGCCGGCCCGCCGAAGGCATGCTGCTGCTGGGCGTCGGACGCCATTCGCCCGAGAAGAACTGGCCGCTAGTCATTGCCGCCGCCAATGCCTTGCCCGAACGATGCCAGGCCGGGCTGCTCCTGGTCGGAGAGGGGCGCGACAGTGCGGCGCTGCAACGACAAATCGCGGGGAACCCCCATATCCGGCTGCTGTCGCGGGTCCACGACCGCGCGCGACTGGCCG
>JAAIGE0100190577.1_pt1 | contig 15007 bp, 19 predicted proteins | sample 6487951 | NCBI WGS metagenome assembly JAAIGE01 (sample SAMN13974128, study PRJNA590717) | phyllosphere metagenome | biome: tomato field; feature: multiple bacterial spot infested tomato fields; material: tomato leaves; isolation source: leaves from tomato fields | host: Solanum lycopersicum ... | reverse complement strand
GGCCATCAGGTTGTAGAGGCGGCGTAGCTTGTCCTCGTCCGTCGTGTGGATCCTGGCGCTTCCGATCTGGAAGGAGCAGAACTTGCGGCGCTCGGACATGTTCAGATCGGAGTAGCGGTGCTCGTGCCGGGTTCCGACGAATACGGCGAAGCGGTCCTCCGCGTATCCCGTCAGGGCGGTGAGGCGCTGCTGGCCGTCGATCAGCCATCTATCGGTGCGGTGGAACCTGTCGCCGACGCCGGTCGCATCGCCGGCATCGTTCCAGACGATGACGCCCAGGTGGAAACCGAGCCACGAGCTCTCGACGAATGCGCGTTCACGGCTCTCCTCCCATACGAGAGGACGCTGGAACGGTGGGACGACGTAGCCTGCGCACAGCCGCGAGGTGTCCTCGTAGTACGCGTCTCCCGGCTTCACCGGCCACAGGTTGGGCTGGATCAGCTGTTGGAACGAGACCGACGATACGCTCGCGTCGATGACCGGCATCGGAACGTGGGGACGGTCCCTCTCCCATCGTGCCGCATAGGATCCGTCCATGTCCATCATGCATTCTCCTTCCGGGGCCAGCCCACGACGAGGACGCTCCTGCCACTCCACGTGCACTCGAGCGATACCGGCCGTCCGGCGACGAGACGTCGGGTGACTGCGGCGTTCACCTCGCCGAAGCTCATGACGGTACGGCGACGGCTCTCGGCGCCCTCGATCTCGACGAGGGCGTCGCTCATCCGCGTGTATCTCCCCGTCGTGCCGGATCCGCGATGGATCGACGAGGGGGTGATCCGCGCGGTGAACGTGGCGTTCTTCGCCGCGTTCGTCGATGATGGATGCATAGCGCTCAAGAGTTCTTTTCCGATGTCAGAACGTATCACGACCAATCCTCGTCCATGATCATCGGAGCGGCGGTGCCGCTGCCGATCCAGACGTACGTCTGCCCAGAACGGTGTACCAGGACCTGCGCGGTCGTGTCCGCGTTCAGATCCTGCGCAGGGCCAGGGTGTGGTCATCCGTTCCGATGGTGACGCTCTCTTCGCAGAACGTGATCGTCGGCTCGTCCTGCCACTCGACTCCGAGCACGCCGGCGGCGTAGATCCCGGTCGAAGCCACCATGATCATGTCAGGCGTGATGAGCTTGGGTCCGTGTCCGTCGTCCGCTTCGACGACGACGGCATCGCTCCTGAGACGCGCTACGGCTTCGGATGCCTGCTTCATGCGTCGATGGGTCTCGTCGCACGGCATGAACGTCGGGAGGATCGCCGTCGCATCGGGTCCGACGAGGGTCACGACGCGCCGCCTGCCGTCGCCGCGTACGGTGAGGACGGCGTTCTGGTCGATGGTGACGTCGATCGGCTCGGCGATGATCTCATCGTCACCCTCGGCATCATGGAAGGTGACGGCGAGACGGACTCCCTTTCCTGCGGCGGCGATCGTCGCATCGAGGATGTGGCGTCGGATGTCGTCGATGGGATCGCGGTCCGTCGTGGTGGCGAATACGGGATGCTGCATGAGGTCCTTTCCTTGCTCCGACCCTCTTTTGCCACCCAGGCGTTTACGAATCCCTAACGCGTCCTTTCAATCGAAGGATCGTGGTAGGTCCCGATGCTCGGGCGATCCGAGGATCCGGAGTGCTTCGATGGTTCCCGCCCGTCGTACGATCCGGTGTCCGACGTGGAGAGGAGCGATGACCACGTCGCCTCTGTTCGGACTGAGGAACGACCATCCTTGGGGCATCTTCGCGGTGAGGATGGCTTGGAGGGTTCTGGACATCACCGGATGGTCGTCTATCACGAACCGCAGGTCTATGTGCGTCTCTATGCCCGCGATCCGGACCAGGAGCGGCATGTCGCCCGCGCCCAGGCGCAGATGGACGGTCTTGGGTTCGGAGCATCCCGTCGTCTCCATGGACGCGGCCACGTGGGCCTCGCAGAAGTCCAGCGCGGCCATGGCGATCGGCGGGATGCCGCCCGCTCGATCGAGACCCGATCGGAACAGTGCCGACCATGCCTCTATCCTCGGCCGATGATCGTGCATGGTCCTACGGGAGCGCAGTCTTCCCGTCGTATCCGCGGCGACCGACAGATCGGCTATCGTCGCCGACCGCTGTCGGTCGATGCGGTGGATGATGTTCATCCCGATGCCGTCGCTCGGTGCCCCGACGTCACCGCTGCGTATCACCACCTGGTGCTCGCTTCCGTGGTGTCTCGCGGTCAGGGAGACCCTCTGTCCCGTGGATGATCCGGTCTTGAAGGAGGCCGAGCGCGCTACGTCGGAGAGATCCGACAGCGCCTTGCCGATTCTCGCTCGGACGGAGTCGTCGTCGGGCACGACGACGATGGGTTCAGTCCTCATCGTCCTCGTCCTCGTCATCGTCCTCATGATCATCCTCGTCGTCCTCCGGAGCGGCGGCATCGATGCTCCACGAGGGAAGGGCATCGACGAGGATGACGCCGCGCGGTGCGGAATGGGTGACGACGCTCAGACGGTCGGACCACCATACGCCGTCGAGGCCGTGCTCGCGACCGGCCCAGATCGGCAGGAGGAGGTCCAGCACCGAACGGTCGCCGCACGATGCCGAATTCTGCATGGCGTCCCGGTCGAGCAGGGGCGTGGAGACATGACCGGAGACGCGGCGCACGCGACCCCTCTCCCCGTCGTCGCTCTCCTCCTTTGCCTCCGCAAGAGAGGAGAAGGTCTGCGTGACCTGCGATTCGAGTTCGTCGTCGTAGTAGGAGAGCCTCCAGAGCGAGACGACGGTGCAGTATCCCTCATCGACGCCCCATGCCAGGATGGCCCTGCGCATGGAGGGCTTCAGGGCGTGCGCATCGAGGAAGCGACCCCCCTGTTTGCAGAGCGTCCATGTGCGACCCGACACGAAGCCGCGCGCGATGGCGCGCCATGCGCGTGGATGGAGTGAGACCGAGAGGCCCGCTCCCTCGTACGAGCCGGTGCGCTTGGATGCGGTATCCATGCTTCCGACGTGACGTACGAGATCGATCGCGATGACGGGTGGATTCATTGTCCTCTTACCAATTCGAGTTCGCCCTCATCGAGCCCGCATTCCGACAGCCATCTCATCAGTCCCATGGCGTCGTCGTCGATCTCGTGGGCCAAGGATGCCGCGGCGATGCCCACCCGTATCGAATCGCCGGTGGTGCGGCTGATGATGCAGCACGCCTCGGGGATGCCCTCGAAGAGGCGGTTCATCACGTCCTCGCGCAGTCGGTAGGGTTCGGGCCCGTCGCAGTGGAGGATCGCCTCGTGAGGGGCCTCCCTCCAGCGATGCGTGATCTGGAGATCCGCATGGTGGAGCCCTGCCAGGCCTGCGGCCGCGCGGAGCGCTGCGTAGGGGCGTCGCAGGGATCCTCTTGGATCGTACGAACGGTCGAAGTCGATGCCGTTCGCGATCGCTCCGTCGATCGTGGCCGCGAGACTCTGGACCGTCCGCATCGCGTTCAGTCTCGGATCGGCGCCTGCGTTCGCAGGAGTCGTGTACTGGAAGTCGACCGAGGCGGACTTCCGCGGTGTCGTGTCCCGCCACTGGATGGGGTTTCCGGGATTCATGATCACCGTGAACGGACCTCTGTCGAATCTCGCGCCGCCGAGTTTCGTGACGGTTGCCTTGGCGGTCTCCGCCATCGAGAGCATCGACGAGATCGCCCGTTGCACCAGGGGGACGTTCTCCCGGAAGGCGTCGTTCACGTAGTGGAGCATCGTCTCAGCCCTCTGCGGGGAGGAGACCGGCGAACCGCTTGAGCTCATGGTCCACGGCTCTCAGGCGTCGGCGACCGTCCTCGTCCTCGAGGCCGTCGACGAGTCGTATGGGAAGATCCTGCGGAATGCTCTGGTCGCACGAGCAGATCGCCATCGCGACGGCCGCGAGCGAGTCGGCGTCGATGTGTCCGACCCTTCCCTGATCCGCCACCCATGCCAGGCGATCGGCCAGGCCGGTGAAGCCGCCGCCGGTGAGGAGGAAGAGGGCTCCGGCGGCGATCGTCCAGGCTGGCATCGCCGCTCGCGGTACGATGGAATTGCCTCGGCACAGGATGCGGGCGGCCTCGTCCTTGGAGGACCAGTCGACCTGATCGTCGAGATAGTCGAGGATGGCGTGGCGCGGACCCTTGTCGAAGAGCAGATAGTGGGCCGCCAGCGCCACGGCCTGCGCGGACGATGCGGTCGATCCGTGATGGGTCGAGACGCATTGGGCGACGCACGCCATCCGGACCGTCTCCTCGTCGGGGAGGAAGCCCAACGGAGCGACTCCCATCACGGCGCCGTTCGTGGCGCGGCGCCGCAGGCCCGACATGAAGCGGGTCGGAGTCGCATCCCTGTTGGCCTCGAGATACGCCTGGAAGCCGCGCGACCAGCCCTTCCTCGGATCCGCGCGATAGGCCGTCTGGTACGCCTCCACGTAGGCGAGGGGATCGAACCAGCGTCGTGGATCGCCGAGGACGACCCCGGCGTTCGCGAGCGCCCGCATCGTGTCGTCCGAATACATCCCCGCCGGGAATTCCGGGTAGTTGGGGTTCTGGTGGTACGAGGCGAGGTCGTTCGCGCCCTTCTGCCCGTGGCAGAACTCCCAGGCGATGCAGTAGGCGTCGCCCACACCCTGCTCGAGCAGCATTTCGTCTCTCCGGATCGTGTTCGCGAACTCGTCGATTCATGAGGCCACCATGTGGTCGAAGTGGTGCAGTCCCCGTCGCTCCCGACCGTACTCCTGAGAACCCTCCTGCATGCTATCTCCGTCTTCCCACGGGAGTGAACGCTCCCGAGGTCCCGTCGTATCGGGGCGCGGGCCTGATTCCCGTGGGGACGTCCTGTCCATGTGCCGCTTCCGGAGAACCGACGGATCGCCATTCGTCGTACTCCCGGAAGAATGCGACGAACGGCTCGTCCAGTCTCGGAAGGATCCTGGTGCAGAAGGTGGTGAGATCGGCGCCCGCCGCATCGTTCGCGGCCAGGGCGTCCATCGCATCGATCGCAGCTCTGCAGAAGCCCTCCTGCGCCGGAGGGGTAGCCCAGAAGTTGTAGAGGCGCGTCATGGAGTCGTCGTAGGCCTTGCGGCTTCGACCTCTGCCGACGCCGTATTCGCGTGCCAGGCCGATCTGTGCCGCGGCGAGCTCGCGCCTGTGCTTGGACAGCATCGCATTGTACCCCGAGACCAGCCGATCGGAACCGTATCCTCGGCATCCGAGAGCCGCGACGTTGAGGGCGACCCGCATGTGCCATATGGATCCGGAACGGCTCAGTCCCCTGTTGGGCGTGGCGTACGATCCGTCGGTGGACCGCGGAGGGATGACGAGACCGGCGGCCCAGCTTCTCCGTGTAGGCGGAGAAGCGTTGGATCCGCTGGAGGCGGTGGAGGCGATGGGCGTCCTGGATGCCACGACGCCGATCGGCGCAGCGCGGACTGCATCGTCCGAGCCGATCCGTAGCGATCCGGAGATCCGTGGGGGCGAGGGCGTGCCTTCCGAGGCGGAGGCGCTTCCCTCGACGGATGACATGGCTATGGCGACCGAATCGGTTTCGGTGACGGCGGCCGCGCGCGAAGGATCTTCGGAGGGAGTGTCGGCGTAGCCGGGAGTCCCGTCGGGCATGGTCACCAGAGGGCGGTCGTCATCGATCTCGTACGATCGGCCGTCGATGACGACCGTCGTCGTCTGCGCCGTGGCGCCGACGGATGCGCACATCATGACGGTGGTCAGCGCCGCGATGCGCAGCGCACGGTGCATCGGCATGGATCCCCCCTTGCTTCCGCACCATCAATGCCCGCGATCGAACCGTTGGGCAACAGCCGATCGCGGGTGGATGGCATCAATCGAAGAAGGGCTCGGCCTCGTAGATTAGCGAGGGGTCCAGGATGGAGTGCAGCGGTCCGATGGTCTCCATCGCCTGGATCTCGATCAGGCCCATCGCGAACCTCACGTCTCCCAGATCGAGATGCAGGTTGGTCGAGATCTGCTCGGCCGTGGCATGCCTGCCGGACACCGATCTGATCATCATCGCCTCCATGGCGATCGTATCGATCTCGGACCGCTCGATGACGTTCATGACGCCCTTCCGGCTGCGCTTGTTGCTTCTGGCGGCGGCGATGGAACGCAGCCTTCCCTTCGGTTCGCGACGCCGCAGCGAGCGGCGGACCGCGTCGTGGGACTTGCGGAAGTCGATTCTGATGATCTCGCCCATTGTCCCTCCTTTTCGGTGCATTCATGATGGCACCTCCCGCGCACGATTGCGAGAGGCATCCGAGGATTGATCCTCGGATGTGCGGATCAGGCTCTCAGTCCGGCCCATCTCTCCAGACTGGACCGGACCAGCCCGAGCGCTTCGGCGAGCGGCATGTATCCGGCGATGAAGCGAGCATCCTCGTCGGAGGTGCCTTCGGGTCGGTATTCGCGCTCCTCGTAGAGATCGGATGCGCGCAGGACGTGGGCGCCCTGGCCGATCCAGATGCGCCAGCGGTCGCCTCGTGCGCGGAAGTAGAACGGCGTCCTCTGGTACATGCCGTCGATCTGCACGGGGGTCATGCCGCCGCACAGATCCCCGACAGTCGCGCCGATCGATTCGAGTTCGGCGCGTGCCGTGGCGTCCTGGTCTTCCGTTCCGTGTTCCATTGCTTCTCGGCCTTCTAGATGCATGTCCAGGGCTTGGGCACGTCGTTCATTAGCGACAGGACCCTCAGACAGGTGACCGGATCGGGCCATTCGTCCGGATCGATGTCGATGACGACATCGTCGGGCAGTTCCCTGTACGAATGGATCCCGTAGTCCGTGTACCCGTTTCCGGATTGATGCTCTAACACCACGAGCGACGGAATCATGGAGCCGACGTGTTCGTTCACGTGATCGAGCAGGATGCCTCCCTCGATTCCCGTGTCGCTCTCCCCGAGAGTGAAGCCGCGGTGACCGCCGGCGGGTTCGAGCGTGGCGTGGAAACGGTGTCCCGTCGATCCGACGATGGCCGCACATAGGGCCCGTGCATCATCGATCTCGCTCCGCCAGGCTGACATCCGGTCCTCGTGGACTCCGAAGCCGAAGGCCGCGTCGACCGCAGCTATCCACCGTTCGATGATCGCCACCTGCTCGTGCTTCGGAAACTCGCCGGCGACCGATCCGATCGTGTGGTCCTTGAAGGTGATGACGGATCTGCGATGGGGATCCTTGATCGTCATCACGACGGATTGCTCACTGCGTCCGACGTCCACCTTGACGGGGCGATCTCCCTTCTCGATCCTGGAGTAGGACTCCTTTCCGTTGACACGGACGATCTCCCAGTCGCGGACCGCGATCAGGAGACGATCCAGGCGTCGACGAAGTGCGATCAGATCGTCCTCGTCGAGGCCCTTCGAGAAGGCGGCGGGTCGGCTCAATGAACGGTCTCGCCGTGTTCGTCTTCGGCCCGCCGCAGCTTCTCGACGATGTTCTCGTCCATGTCGGCGAACGGACCGCGGTTTTCCATGAACACCGCTCGACGGTGCTCCTCGACCAGGTCGCGGATGCGCTGGGACGCCGGATGGGCATCGAACGCGGCCTTGCGGAACTCGTCCTCGCCGGCACGATCGAGGAGCTTGACGAGGCTCTCGATCTTGTGCCGGCCGCCCTCGATCTGCGCGGCGATCGCATCCACGCCGCGGAGGAAGCCGGACTGGTCCGGAACGACGTCCGGCGCTGGCGGCAGTCCGCCGTCCACGAGGGCCTCCGGATCCTGCAGATAGACCGAGCGCAGTTTGACGATGTCCCAGGATAGGACCTCGTCGGTCTGCCGTTCGCACCAGCGGACGAACGCACCGAGGACGGGATCGTCGTCGTAGCGCTGCATGTCGAGCGTCTTGCTCTCGTTGCGACGCACCAGGGCGACGCGCTCCTTGCCGTAGCGCGCGCGCTTCCAGCGGGCGTAGAAGAGCGCCTTGACCTTGAACATGAAGCCGTCGGCATCCTCGATCACGACGCCCTCGACCGGACCGCTGGCGCGGTTCGGGCGCCAGGTCTCATCGGTTTCGATGCGCTCGATGATGCGCTTGAGCGTCGGCCAGTCCTTGATGTTGGTGAAGGCGATCTTCTTGACCTCGCAGCCCAGATGGGCACCGAGCTTCACCAGATCCGCGTACGGCATGTAGGCGAACTCCTCGTCGCGATGGATCGCGTCGAGCAGGATCATCCGCCGGGACTTTTCCTCGATGATGTGCGGATCGTTGACGGGGTCGACGACCTCGAAGGTGCAGCTGGCCATCTGGTCGCGGTTGAAGCGCAGGAGCTTCTCCATGCCCGCCTCGCCCAGGGTCTCGGTCAGGATGTCCTTGAACCAGCCGGCGAAGTCGCCTTCGAGGCGCGACTTCGATGCGACGACCAGTTCGCCGGTCTCCTCGTCGTAGCCGGTGATGCCGAGGAACCCGTTCTCCTTGACGTATCCCGTCACCGGGAACGAGAGATTCGCCTCGAGGGCCTCGTCCCGGGTCTCGATCCGTTCGCCGTGGTTGAAGAACTTCGGGTAGCTGCGCGCCACGATCGCCAGACGGCTGGTGTCGAGGAACAGGCCGCGCGTGTGCGTGGTCACCGCGTTCCAGTGCTTGCCCCAGAACGCCTGCTTCGAGAAGTTGAACGCCGATACGTGCGGACGGCTCTCCGACACGCTCTCGAACACCATCGGGTCCGCACGGAGGAGTCCGAGCCGTTCGTCCGTGATACGGCGCAGGCCGGTCTGACCCTTCGAGGTCCACGGAGCCAGGGGAGCGGAGCCGCCGTGGCCCTGGCGATCGTCGGAGATGTCGTTCATCCTGAACTCCTGCATGGTGTTGTGTACGTGGTTGCGGATCGTCTCGGACGACCAGCCGCTTTCGTCGAGCACCGCGCATCGCAGGTGACCCCCGAACTCGACCTGACCCTCCAGGTTGATCGACCGCTCCGCGGCGATCACCGGAAGCATCCGCTGATTGCGGTGCCCGTGGACCTGCCAAAGCTCGTCCACGCCCATGGCTTCTGCCATGCGCCGCGCCTCCGGCCCCGCGGACCAGGAGGCCCATGCCTCGTCGACCGGGGTCTGGTAGCGACCCGCACCCTTGCGCAGCTGGCCGGCGGGAACACCCCACATCGGCTCCGGCCATGAACCGAGACCCGCGTGCGTGACGAGCACGCCGCGGCCGCGCCAGCGGTACGCCAGATGCGTCGACAGCGACGAGGCGATCCGGGCGAGATCGTCCCGTTCGATTCCCGCACGCTTCAGCTGCGGGAGGGTACGCTTGGCGAACTCGCGCGACACCGGCTGCAGGCCGGCCGCCTCGATCTCGATGTGATCCTCGTGGTTTCCGGCGATCAGCATGCTGTCCGGACGTCCGGCCATGCGGTCCAGCCACCAGCGGACGACCTCGCCGTTCTCGATACCACGGTCCAGCAGGTCGCCGACGAACACGATGAACGTCCTGGGATCGTCGATGAACCGCATGATCGGAGACGACGGATCGATGACGGGCGACAGGCAGCCCTGGAGATCGCCGACGTGCAGGATGCGGTCGTAGCGGGACAGGTCGACGGGATCCATGCCCTCGTTCAGGAACGAGAGCACGCCGTCGACGCTCGCATCGAGATCGTCGCCCGTGGACAGGACGCGGAGCTTCGGGTCGAGCGGACGCGTCGAGTCGGCCTGGGCGCAGAACTTGTCGAAGCTCTGGCGCGGTACGCGACGGTGCTTCTCGCGTGCCGCGTTGTACGCGAACGCCTTCTCGCGGTCGCAGGACCAGCGGTCGACCACGAGGACCTCGTATCCGCCCTGGATTGCGATCTCCGCGATGGCCTCCAGTTCGGAGGCGAGCGGGAAGGTCGCGTCGAACGCGATCGTCTCACCGCCGCGGATGCGGCGACGCAGGTTGTCGACCGCCATGCTCCAGACGAGCGGGTTGTCGTCCTGGTTGACGGTCCAGCCTCCGTAGGGTGCCAGGCGCAGGCCACCGACGGTACGACGGATGTCGTCGGGCGAGATCGCGTGCCACGACAGTCCGGTCCTATCCAGGATCGTCGACTTGCCCGACCCCTGAGGGCCGCGCATGATCACCAGCTTGTGCATTTTCTTATCCCCGCAGGTGTTTTCGGAGAAATCCTCCCAGAACCCCACCTGCCGGGCGTCGGGGACCTACCGGTCGCCGGCGCCGTCCACCGTTCAGGCGAAGGGCGGCAGCGCCAGCATGTAGTACGGTGCGAGCGAGAGCATCTGCATCATGGCTTCGATCCCTCTCTCGACGCGGTCGCGTTTCATCGCGGAACGCGTCAGCGCGTATCCGAGGACGTGCCCGTAGGACAGCACCGTCGCGAGCGGAAGGCAGGTGATGATGAGGACGCAGGCCATCACCGGCTGCTTGGATATCGCGCCGGCGGCGAGCAGGAACAGCGCGATGATGACGAGCGCGCAGGAGCTGAGGACGATCGCGGGCATGCGGCCGCGGTCTTGCATCCGCTCATCCTTCATCGTCGTCCCGTGTCCATCCATGCTCACGAGACTAGCAGCGCTGCGTTGACGATCAAGCGGCTTCTGCGCCTTGATCGGGAACGGCGACGCGCGATGCGGATACGGCACGCTTCATGGCATCGCACTCGAGGTGCAGTCTCAACGCCCTGCGATCCACGTCGATGTGGCATCTCGGGTCCCTGTCGATCGACGGGACGAGCATCGAGGGAGGAATGGAGCCGTGCACGGTCCTCATGGTCGCTCCGTGGAGCGTCTCCCCGGTGAGCGTCTCGCTCGGGCACCAACGCACGCCCTGCTCCGTCATCAGGACGGGTCCTGCGTGATCCCCGAAGCCTTCGATCCGCATGGAGCCGAGGATCGCTCCCGGACGTGCCTCGACGACGGCGCTCAGTATCGTCATCAGTTCGGCCATGAGTGGCGATCCGGATACGTATTCGGCGTGTCCGTCCGTCCATCTCCGGCACTCGCCGGCACCTGCCATGGATCCGCACACATGGAGATCGCGACCGATCAGACGGAAGCAGGGGTCGGATCGCGTCGGCATTCCGGAGGTATCGACCGCGATGTCGTAGTCGAGCATGCAGGCGTCCGTGTCCTGCTGTGCGGACGGCTTGATCCCTATGACGGCGATGATGCCGTAGATCAGCCGGGCCATCTCCTCGTCGGTCATGGCGGGGTTCAGCGGGAGGACCGCCTTCAGGTGGACTGGGATCGGCATCGCCGGGAGATGTGCTCGCACATGTCCCGGCGCAAGATCATCTCCCGTAGGAACGCAGCATGACCATCGGATCGTCGATGACGTCGTCGTACCTGATCGGCACGGGGGATTCCGCGAGGCCGGGGTGGACGTTACCGCTTCGATCGATGATCCAGCAGTCGGTTACGTAGCAACCGTCCGATCCTTCGACGGCCTTGGCGAAGGCGTATCCTTCGCCGTATTCGTCATCGTAGCGCTCGGGATCGACGAGGGGGTAGGTGCGACCGCTCTCGAAGCTCATGATGCCGCCCTTTCGACGTCCGGACATCCATCGGCGCCGGACAGACCGATCAGCAGGTCGAGGGCCTTGCTCGACTTCGCGATCTGCTCGCTTATGGCGAGAATGGATTCCTTGGCGTCCTCCTGGACGAGTCCCAACGCGAGATGCGGGTATTCGATCGCAAGATCGTGGGATTCCGCGTTGGTCATGGCTCGGGGATTGCTCCCGCGCTTCAGGACGCTCATCGCCGTCTTGGCCTGGACCGGCAGCGCATCGAGCAGGGCGATCGCGTCCTCGTCGGTATATCGCGAGCGCAGGTATTCGATGCTGCCGCGCAGGTGGACGAGGGCTATGTGGAAACCCGCATCCATGCGATCGTGCAGCATGATGTCGGACAGCCTTACGCTGGCCATCGATCTTCCGTTCAAGCTCTTTCCTCCGGACTTGGGGCCTCGGCCCACGGTCCGAAGCATCACCCTCTGGTGACCGGCAGCGAGCAGATGACGCCGGCGCTCGCGGCATCGATGTGCGACGGCAGGCCGCCGCCGTTCTGGATCTCCTGTCCGATGAAGCTCGGCTTCACGGAGAGTCCTCTCGCGACCTCGAACCGCATCACCTTCAGGGCGCCGGTCGAGCAGTCGAGTCTCGCCGAGATGCGCTGCACCAGGTCGCGTACGAACGCGTCGCGCATCGGGGAAGGAGGGGCGAACTCCGCGATCTCGGAACGACCGAGGGATCCCGGAACGATGTCGTCCCGGTGTCTGCGCGCGTCCTGGATCGTGATCGCGATGATCCGCGCACCGTCCTCCTCGCGTACGACCGCGATGGGCGTGGGACGCATCCCCTTGGCGAGCGGCAGCGACGCGACGATCGCATCCTCGCCGTACTGGGCGAGGAGACGTGCGTTGCGCCGGTCGTCGATCGTGGTTGCGCAGTACCACGCGATCCCCAGAAGCAGAACGGAGGCGATGACGATGCCCAGCACGTTGCCGATCATCGTGCCCCCGCGTGGGCGCCGTTCCGCGCCCACGTGACCACCGGTGGATCCGGTCTCGATCGTCTGGTCGTTCATGATCATCTTCCTCCGGAGGCGCTGTCCGCCATGGATCGTGGAGCATCCGCTCCCCTCGTCATGATTCTGGTCTCGCCGTCTCCGATCCAGGAGACGAGTCTGGCGAGCGCGGCGTCGGCGGGGAGGAGCTCGTCGAACCCCATGGGCCCCAGCGTCGCGGCGTCGATGCGCCAACCGCCTTCGGGGTCGGTCGGATCGCTGGTCGCCGTCGTGATGCCGAAGAGTCTGGATGACGACGACCTCTGGGTCGCGGTGAACCATCGGACGTGGTCCTCATCGGCCGCCATGAGACCGTTCTCGGCGAGACCCTCCTCGTACGATTCGCTGCTCCAGCAGTACCGGACGCGCCCGGAGCACGAGCCCGGTGAGCGTCCGGTGGCGGTGGTCAGCACGAGGCCGCGATGCAGGATTCCGCAGAACAGAACGTGGCATGCGTCGATGCGGACGTGGAGGTTCCCCCACGTCAGCCAGTGGTCGATGCCGAATCTACGCGCCAGGCGTCCTTGGGGCGCCGAGCCGTCCGCGCCGATGACGCTTCCGCCGAACCGCGCACGCGGCATGTCGAGCGTACGACGCATGGATGCGTCCGTGACGCGTCGGTCCTCGCGTCGGTAGACGAGGAGGGACGCCACGCCGTCCCTGCGGCAGTACGCGGTCCCGTCGTAGTAGTCGGGTTCGCCGATGATGCGCATCAGCGGTTACCCGCGATCAGGCCGTTGCAGGGAGCATCGGGCCCGCGTTCCGCGCGGCAACGGCTCTCCGCTTCGCGGCGTGCACGGGCATCCCGGTCCTGCGCGTCCTTGATGCTGCGGCGGTATGCCTTCTCGGCGTCCGCGCGGTTAACGGCGCTCCATCCGGAAGCCGTCGGACGCCGGTCGTCGGAGCCCATGCAGCCTCCGACGAGGAGCGGAACGGCCATGGCCATCGCGATCGCCATTCGCATCTTGTCGATACCCCCATTGGATCGTGGTGATCCCCGATGCCGTTCTACAGCGTCAGGGGCGCTTCGTCCACATCATGCTTCATGAAGGGCAGCATGCATCCACGATCTCATCCGAATGCGAGGAGACCGTAGAGGACCAGCAGCGATGTCTGCTGGAGGAACTCGGTCCACGAGAACGTCCTCCTCCCCCTGGAGGCGAATATCGGGACGCCCAGGATGTTTCCCTGCAGGACGACGATGCCGACCAGCGATGCGGCGAAGATCCACTTGAAGAGCCAATCGTTCCCGGTCGCGTGGATCACCCACGCGAGTGCGGCGATCGCGGCGCACAGGACGATTCCGATTCCCGCTCCCAGAGCGATCCCCTTCGTGGTGTCCATCGGGGTCTCGACGGCTCCGACCGCTACCGGTTCGTGTCGACGCTGCATCCGGTGACGTGGCTTCTTCATCGGCTTCTCCTGTTATCGGTGATGATCGATCGCGGGTCGGTGACTGTGACTGCTCCCGGCCCTGAAGGGCCGGGCTTCCTTTAGGCGGCTTGTAGAGCCGAGGAAGAAGTTCGTTCCTGTTTCCGGCGGGCGGTCCCGCTCGATTCACAGGCCATCCCCGGAAGTCCTCCGGTTGTGATCTGGGCTTCCGCGGGCGCGCCGAAGGCGCGATCGCGGATGTTCATGCTGGCGTTGTGGTCGGCGTTGGCCTCGTGGCCGCAGGCGACGCAGTGGAACTCGGCTTGGCTTTTGCGCGAGTCGGCGGAGACGTGGCCGCACGGATTGCACCGCCGGCTCGTGTTGCGGGGATCGACGAGGACGAAGGTGCCGCCCTTGGCGAGCACCTTGCGCTTCAGGATCTCGCGGAACCGGCCATGGGCCAGATCCAGCATGACGCGGTTGAGGCCCGATTTCTGGGCGACGTTCCTGCCCGGATCCTCGACGGTCCCTTTGGCGGAGGCCGTCATGTTGAGGAGCTTCAGATCCTCCATGGCGACGTGGCTGTGACGATCGGCGATCCAAGTGGCCGCCCTGTGCGCGGCGTCGAGCCTCCGCCGGGCCTGCCCGGCGGCAAGATGACGTAGCCGACGGATGGTTTTCATCCGGTTGGCGGAGCCGCGCTGCTGCCGCGACAGCTGCTTGTGCAGCTTCTTCGCCCGGCGCGTCTCGCGCGCCGGCGTGCGTGCGATCGGCAGTCTCTCGCTCGTCGAGAGCATGATCGGCTCGGCGACGCCGAGATCGATCCCGAGGCGCTCGCCGAAGTCGGCGGAGCCGGCTTCGGCGATTTCAGCGTCGATCTCGCGCAGGACGGAGGCGAACCATTGGTTGCCTTCGCGGCTCACCGTGACCGACTTCGGCGTGCCTTGGAGATCCCGGTGGCGGACCCATTCGACGAATCCGAACTTCGGGAGCTTGATCCACTCGTCCCCGACGTGGAACTGCTTCGGGTCGGGGAAGCGGAAGGAATCTTTCCTTCCGCGGCGATGGAAGGCGGGGTATCCCGCCTCTCCCTTGAAGAAGCGTTGATAGGCGACGTCGAGATCGGCGATCGCCTGCAGTAGGCAGTGATGAGGCGCTT
>JAAIGE0101318759.1_pt1 | contig 15008 bp, 14 predicted proteins | sample 6487951 | NCBI WGS metagenome assembly JAAIGE01 (sample SAMN13974128, study PRJNA590717) | phyllosphere metagenome | biome: tomato field; feature: multiple bacterial spot infested tomato fields; material: tomato leaves; isolation source: leaves from tomato fields | host: Solanum lycopersicum ... | reverse complement strand
TCAGCGCCGCGAGCCAGAGGTCGAGCGTCATGGTCGTCCTCTCAAGCGTTGTCGCACAGGCGGACATAGGCGAGCGTTGCCGCCACCAGTCCTACCATGATGGCGATCCACAGCAGGTCCTGCATCGGATGTTCTCCCCGGATCAGAAAGCAGCGTTGAGCGAGACGACGACGGTGCTGCCGGCAATGTTGCCGGTGCCGTCCTGGTCCCTGCTGAAGCTGGGGCGGAGATATGTCGCTTCCCGATCCGAGATGTCGGTATCGACGTAAGAGACGTTGAAGGTGAGATTGCGCCACGTGACGTCCGCGCCGAGCGACCAATCCCAATATCGCCCGGTCGGCGCGACGGCGGTGGCGTTCGGCCCCAGCCCGTCCTGGCCCCGGCTATGTCCGATGTGCGCCTTGGCGGTGATCGGCGTGTTCGGTAGCGCAACGGCGGCATCGCCCCAAAGGTACAGATTGTCGTCCTTGGCGCCGGGATCGGTGTAGACACTGCGCGCGGCATCCGCGCCCGTCGCGTACCATTTCCCGATCGCCTGCTGCTTGGGCGCATAAGCAACGCCCGCCGTGAGCGTTGCAGGGCCGCTGGTGCCGGTCAGCTTGGCGTAGGTCTCCGCGAAGTCGGTCTTATCCGCTCCGCCGGGGTACATGTACCAGGTAAGGCCGATGTCCAGCGTCGCATTGCCCGCCAGCGCCGTCTTGTAACCGCCGATCACGTCTAGTTCCATGTTGGCGCCGCCGAACGTGCCCCAGCCCGCGAGGTTCGAGCCCCACGCGCCGACATAAAATCCGCTTTCATGCGCGAGGGTGATGCCCCCTTGGACCGCAAGCTCCTGGTCGGATTGTGAGACACCGCGAAAGCGATAATCGGAGGCGATCGCGGCCGATCCGGTGACGGTGAGGGCCGGAGATGGTGGCGGCGCGTCGGACGTCGCATCGTCGGCTGACTGTGCGTGAGCGGCGACCGCCGTCGTGAGAAACGCCGCGACCGCCGCCGCGATACTGACTTTCATTCTTGCACCCCTTCGGAGCGGTAGCCGTCACGTGACGGCACCTTCAGGGGTGCGCGATTAGGGGCATGCCGCGTAGCAATTCGAGATCGAATCCGGGAAAGACCATATAGCTGGCATATACTGCTAAATATTCTTGGTTCGGCATGGGCCTAACGCCGTGTCTCGCGTGCAGATCTGTAGATGTACGATCGAATGACAACGCGATGCTGAAGGGGCGGCCGTTCAGGTGCGCTGCGGCGGGATTGGAGAGCGCTACTGCGGTAACCCGGTTCAAACACACCGGGCCGCCAGAAGCGGACGTGTGACGAGCGTACACTTACGCCCGTTATCCGCTCTGAAGGGCTCGATAGATACCTGATGGGGATGTCCCAAACCAAACCGCATCAAACGGCGCTTCGTGACATGAACGAGCGACGGAGCCGGGAAGCCTTGGGGTGATCGTGAATGTCTGGAAGTGGGTCTCGCAGCCGTGAAGCTGCCTAACAGCTCCTGACCCACTGCTTGCCGTTAGAGAGGAATTCACTCTACAGGACATTGCTGAGCTGTCCCATTTCGCGGTGATCTTTACTCGCTCGCCACACGCGCCGTGGCGACGCGATCAGGGGTGACGGTCGGTCGTTTGTTGCCGAAGTGCTGGAGAACGCCGTTGGCGACCGCCGCCACTTCCGCGTCGGTGAAGGCGTGGCGGAAGGCGGGCATGCCGAGATGTCCCTCGCGCGTCTGGATTTCCGACCCGCGCAGGATCACCAGGACGGGGTTGGTCGCCTCCGGATCGTTGACGGTCTGCGCGCCGTGCAGTGAGCCATAGCGCGTCTGCACGCCCTCGCCGTTCCAGTCGTGACAGCTGGCGCACGATCCCTCGAACAGTCGCAGGCCTTCTGCATTGCCGCGCGCCTCGCCGGCGGGTGAGGCGTAGAGCGTCGAGGCCCGCACCGGCGGCGGGTCGAGCGCGACCTCGCTGCCCGGCGTGCCCGGTCTGGGCGGCAGCGAATGGAGGTACACCGCCATGGCGCGCAGGTCCGCGCGCGACAGGTCCGCAGCGACCGGCTGACCGCTTCTGCCATCGACCCGCTCGCCGCGTCGCGACCGGGAGCATGGCCGGTGCCGAGATACTGGACCAGCTCGTCCAACGACCATCTGCCGATCCCCGTTGTAGGTCGGCGGGCGCGGCCACCTGCTGCGGCTGGCCGTTGACCTGAAGATCGTAAGGCATCGTCTATTGCGGCTCCGACGGGGAGGAGGGTGGGGTCGGGAGGCCTGCCTTTGCGGCGGCATTCTCCTGCTTCATGCGGGCGCGGACGCCGCCTTCCACGGCGCGCCCCTCCGCCATCGGGCGGTGGACCGAGCCGGATGTGGGCGGCAGCGGCGTGCCCTTGGCAAGTTCGGCGCGGTGGATGGTGGCGGAGATTCGCTCGGTCAGGTCCGGGAACAGGTGGTGCGCTGACGAGGCCGCCTGCGCCTTCCAGCCGACCGGCAGCTCCTCGCGCGGGTGCAACGAAACCCAGACCAGTGCCTGGACGACCTTCTCCGGCCCGTCCATCATCGCCATGCGATCGGCGTGACCGCTGTAATTGGCGGTATGCTGGAAGAACGGCGTATCGACCGCCCAGGGCATCACCGTCGCGACCCTGATCGTCTTGCCGCGTCCGGCGTGACGCAATTCCTCGTTCAGCGACCGGCCCAGGCTCAGCACGCCCGCCTTGGTCGCTGCATAGGTGCCGTGGTAGGCGAGCGGAACCTCGCTCTCCACCGACCCCATGTTCACCAGCGTGCCGTGCCCCTGCGCCAGGAAACGGCGCACCGCCGAGTGGCTGCCATAGATCACGCCTTTCAGATTCACGTCGACGATCCGCGAGTAATCGGCGACGGGCACGTCCCAGAAGCGCCCGTTGGCGCCGACCCCGGCGATGTTCATCCACACGTCGATCCGGCCGAACCGCGTTGTCGCGGCATTCGCCAGCGCCTCCACCTGAGCGGAGTCGGAGATGTCGGTGGTGACGACCAGCGCCTGACCGCCGGCGGAGCGCACCTTCGCCGCCACTTCCTCCAGCAACTCGGTCCGCCGCGCCGCGAGCACCACATTGGCGCGCAGTTCACCCAGCCGCAGCGCCGCGCCCTGACCGAAGCCGCTCGATGCACCCACGATCACATAGGTGCGCCCGGCGACGCGCGACAGCTCGTTGCGGCCAAGGTGCGTGGATGTGGCGCAACCGCCAAGCGAGAGGGATCCCAGCAGGGCCGCGGCGAGCAGCAGGCGAAGGCCGCGCCGCACCGGTCAGGCCCCGACCGGCTCGGGCACGCTGATGCCGTTGCCGGGCGGTAGCTGCGCCATGTCGCCGGCCTCAGGGGACGGCACCGGATCGCCCCTGTCGCGCCCGCGCCACAGCCCCCAGGCCAGCGCACCGCCGCCCAGTATCGCTGCGGCGGTCAGTCTGGGCCGCTTGGTCGCCTTCACATACAGGCTGCCGCCGCGCAGCAGATGGGGCTCGTGCGTGCCGCGTTCGTGCCCGCCATAGCCGGCCTCGAACAGCGCGCGCTGGTGATCGCCGTTCGCCTTGCGGGTGCGCGACTGCTGTGAGGTGTACATCAGCACCTCCATCACTCGGTCGGTGAAGCGCGGAGCAACCGCGCCGAGCACCGCCGCGAGCTTCGCCTGGCTGCCCACGAACATGTCGCGCCTGGGATGCGCGGCGCACCACAGGATCGCCTCCGCCACCGCCTCGGGCGGATAGATCATCCCGCGGTGCACCGGCTGCATCGGCATGTGATTGCCCGCATGCTCGTTATACGGCGTGTCGATCCGTCCCGGATGGATCAGCGACACCGAAATAGGCCAACCTTCATGCTCCACTTCCTGCCGCAGCGAGCCGGTGAAGCCGTGCAGCGCGAACTTGGCCGAGGCATAGGTGCTCTGCACCGCGGGCGCCTTGTCGCCGAAGAAGCTGCCGATATTGACGATCGTGCCCGCCTTGTCGCAGTCGCGAAAGTGGCGGACCGCGGCAAGCGAACCGTACACCGTGCCCCAATAGACCGTGTCGAACATGCGCCGCCATTCGGCCAGCGGCACGTCCCACAGCTTGCCGAAGATCGAGATGCCGGCATTGTTGACCCAGGTGTCGAACCCGCCGAACTCGGCCTCTGCCACCGCGACGACCTGCGCGATATCTTCCTCGCGCCCGACATCGCAGACGGCATAGGCGGCGCGCCCGCCCGCATCCTTGATCTCCTGGACCAGCGCGCGCAGCGCTTCCTCGTTGCGGGCCGCGGCAACGACGGCGGCACCGGCCTTTGCGGCCATGCGCGCCGTCACTAGCCCGATCCCGCTGCTCGCACCGGTAATGACGATCACCTGCTGGCGAAGCGGCTTCAGAGCAACCATTCCGGGCTCCTTACTTAAGTTAAAGCTGTGATGTTTCTGAATAAAACAGATCGCTTCGTACAACGATGTGGCATCTCGTGAGTTCAGGGTGGCATGAAGAAATGTAAGCAACCTGTATTAGCGAGGCTTTCCTACGCTGAGACTTTCGCGGTGTTGGTCGCCGTTGGTGGTCCGCTGCTCGCAAAGGGAATCATGGTGCGCCGCCCCATGGTTGTCGGCGTGTTACAGGCGACGGGGCTGGAGGGCGCTGCCGTTCGATTGTTGCAGCAGCTGCGCCGACGGCATGGTCCTGGACCGCTCATGCTGCGCCTGCCGGGCCGTGAGCAGGCGGTGCTGCTGTCGCCGACCGACGTGTGTCGCGTGCTGGCGCAGACGCCCGAACCGTTCGAAACCGACAGCAGCGAAAAGCATGCGACGCTTGCGCATTTCGAGCCGGAGGGCTCGCTGATCTCGCGCGGGGGCGAGCGGGCGGAGCGGCGGGCGCTTAGCGATCGCGCGCTGGAAAGCGATCGTCCGATCCACTCGCTGGCGCCGAATGTTCGCACGGTTATTGAACAGGAGATCGCGGCGCTGCTGCACAATGCCGAGCAGGTGAGCTGGGGAGCGTTCAAGGATGGCTGGTTCCGCATCGTGCGCCGATGCCTGTTCGGCGACGCCGTCGCGGACGATCGTGACCTTGTCGACATGCTGATCCGGCTGCGCAGCGCAGGCAATTGGTCCTTTCTGCATGCCAGGCGGCGCACGCTGCGCGCGCGTTTTCTCTCGCGGGTGGCAGCCTACCTCCACGCAGCTCCCGTCGGAACGCTCGGCGCGCAGGTGGCGGCGCATGCGACGAACCGGTCGGCTGCCGAGAGTCAGGTCAGCCAGTGGCTCTTCGCCTTTGATGCGGCGGGGATCGCCACCTTTCGCGCACTAGCGCTGATCGCAGCCGACGAACGCGCAGCGGCGCGCGCGCAGCGACGCGGCTCCGACCTATCCGTTCCTGCGCGCCTGCCTGCTGGAATCGGTGAGACTGTGGCCGACCACACCCGCCATCCTCCGCCAGACCGACCGTGCGACGGGCTGGGACGGCAGCATCATGGCGAAGGACACCGGTATCCTCATCCACGTGCCCTTCATGCACCGGGACGACGAACGCCTGCCGTTCGCGCACCGGTTCGCACCGGAGATCTGGCTTGATGAGAGAGCGGCGGCGTCCGCGCTGATCCCCTTCAGCGGCGGTCCGGGTACGTGCCCGGCGAAGAACCTCGTCCTGCTGCTCGCCAGCAGCACATTGAGTAGGATCGTCGGACAGCGGCGGCTCTTGCTGCCGCCCGGCAGAGCAATGGATATGGCGCGCTTGCCGATGACCTTCGATCATTTCTCACTGACCCTGCGGTGCACCGGGCAGGGGAGTCCGTGATGCTGGGGATAATGGATGCCACTTGGAGGCCATTGAAAGCGGGGCACTGGTCGAGGTCCTGCCGGACCTCCGCCCCGAGCCGCTCGATATGGCCTTCGTGGTCGCACACCGGAGCAACCTCTCGCGCCGTGTCCGCACCTTCATGACCTGGGCGACGGAGGTGCTGTCACCCTACCTCGATTGACGAGGGTCGAGAGGGGCGCGGGAGAGGTGGCGTCCTCTTCCGCGTCCCTCTCAAGCAGCCGCCAGAGCTGGGTAGTCGGTGTAGCCTTCCGCGCCGCCACCGGCGTAGAACAGGGCTGGAAGCGCCTCGTTGAACGGCGCATCCGTTCGCAGGCGATGGACGAGATCGGGGTTGGCGAGCGCCATGACGCCCACGGCTTCGATGTCCGCCAGGCCAGCCGCCACGTCCGAACCCACCTGCTCGCGCGAACGGCGCGGCCGGTTGAGGACGATCGGGCCGTGGTACGCCGCCCGCATGTCCGCCAGCAGGTCGTCGCGGCCGGCGATCAGCAGGTGCAGGTACGCCAGGCCCAGACCGTCGAGCTCGGCGGCGAGATGGCCGTAGAGATCGTCGTTGTCGTGACCCTCGGCGATGCCGCCGGTGGCAAGTCCGGGCGAGAGGCGGATCGCCGTCCGCTCGGGGCCGATCGCGTCGGCGATGGCGCGCACCACCTCGATTGCGAAGCGCGCGCGGTTCTTCAGCGAGCCGCCATATTCGTCGGTGCGGTGGTTGGCGTTGGGTGCGAGGAACTGGTGCACCAGATAGCCATTGGCCCCGTGCACCTCCACGCCATCCGCGCTCGCGTCGATCGCACGGCGCGCCGCGAACGCGAAGTCGGCGACGGTCTGCTTCACCTCGGCGGTGGTCAGTTCGCGCGGGGTCGGGACGGGCTGCATGCCGGTGAGCGTGAACATGCCCTCGCCGGCCGAAATGGCGGATGGGGCTACCGGCTGCCGATGATGCGGCGTGTTGTCGGGGTGCGATCGGCGACCGACGTGCATCAGCTGGATGAACAGGCGCCCGCCGTCGGCGTGCACCGCGTCTGTGACCCCGCGCCAGCCGGCAACGTGCGCGTCGGTGTAGATGCCCGGCGTGGACAGGTATCCCTGTCCGTCGCCGGACGGCTGCGTGCCTTCGGTGATGAGCAGGCCCATGCTCGCGCGCTGCGCATAATAGGTGGCGGCGAGGTCGCCGGGTGTTCCGTCCGGCTGCGCACGGCTGCGGGTCATGGGGGCCATCGCCAGTCGGTGCGGAAGGTGCATGTTGCCAATCGTGATCGGCGACCAGATGTCGGTCATCGTCTGTCTCCTGAGTATGAGGGATTAGCCGCTTTCAGAGCGTGCCGTCGGCAAGCAATTCGCGGGTGCGCTTCAGCGTGGAAAGCAGCGCCGCCTTGTAGCCCTTGTCGCTGTCGAACTGCGCCTGCTCGGCCTGCTCCTCGGGGCCGCCCGGCTGCTTGTCGCGAAGACCGAGGTAGCAATAGAACTTCAGCTGAAGCGCGCCGCTCTCGTCCTCGAGCAGCTCGTTGACGATGGCGCCTTCACGCGGGCCGGTCGCCTGGAAGAAGGTGACCTTGCTGCCCCGTTCCAGCACGATGATCTCGCGCAGGTCCTGGCCGGCGATCGTCGCCTCTCGCACGAAGTGAGTCGCGCTCTCCTCGACAACCTCGCAGCGGGTGCAGAGGCCCGGCGGCAGAAACAGGCGTGCGTCGCGCGCCTTGCGCTCGAGGCCTTGCCAGACCTGCTCGCGGGTCAGCGGCGTCTCGCCCTCGGAGTTCACGGCGACGGTGGCGGTCGAATAGATCATGATCGTAGTCCTTGTCCGGAGGTTTCGAGCGCTCAGCCGGCGACGATCTGCGCGATGTGATCGCGATAGGTGCGCAGCGGGCGGCCCAGCAGGGTGGTGAGCCGGTCGATGTCGCCGGCCTCCGGGATCATGCCGTCGGTCTGGAAGCGCTCCGCCATCTGGCGCATGTCGTACGCCATCCAGCTCGGCATGAACTGGCGCAGGTTCTGCTCGAACCCGGCAGTGTCGTTGCCGGGAAAGCTGATTGGCCGACCGAGGACGTCGGACCAGATCGCAGCGGCATCGGCGCCGGTCAGCGTGTCGGGACCGACCAGGTTGATATAGTTGGTCGGCAGGGGGACGGGCGCCTGCTCGCGGCGGATTAGCTCGATCGCGGCGGTCTCGCCGACGTCGCGGGCATCTACCATGGCGAGGCCCTTGTCGCCGATCGGCATCGGATAGATGCCGTAACCCGTGACCACGTCCCGAATCGTGATCTCGTTGTCCATGAAGTAAGCGGGCCGCAGGATGGTGGCGGGGATGCCCATCGCCTCGATCATCCGCTCGACCCCGAACTTGCCCGCGAAGTGCGGCACGTTCACGTAGACGTCGCTGTGGATCACCGAGAGGTAGACGACCCGCTCGATCCCGGCCTCACGCGCGACGTTGAGCGCGATCACCGCCTGGGTGAACTCGTCCGCCACGACGGCGTTAAGCAGAAACAGCGTGGACACACCCGACATGGCAGCGCGCAAGGAATTCACGTCGAGCAGGTCGCCTGGGACAACCTCGACGCCAGCAGGAAAGCCCGCCTTGGCGGGATCGCGCACCAGCGCGCGAACGTCAGCACCGCGATCGACGAGCTGTTCGACGACGTTGCCGCCGACATTGCCGGTCGCGCCAGTCACGAGAATGGTCATGGGAAATGCTCCTTTAGGTTGAGCCGGTTGGCAGGAGTGGAAATAGCGATCCACAATCGCGCCAATAGCCGCTATATCTGGACACACCGTCTCGCTGGTGGAACGTCATGGACCTGCTCGCACTCGCTGATTTCACGCTCGTCGCCCGACACGGCGGCTTCGGCCGCGCGTCGCGTGCGGCCGGGCGACCCAAGGCCACCTTGTCGCGACGCGTGGCCGAACTGGAGGCCAGCCTCTCCCTCCGGCTGTTCGAGCGCGGTGCCCGCGAGCTGAAGCTGACGGAGGAGGGGCGCGCGCTGTTCGAGCGCGCCGGGGCGTTGCTCACCGACCTGGAGGAGACAGCCGCAGCGATCGCGTCCGGCGGGGACAGACCCCGCGGGCGACTGCGGATCAGCTCGCCGCTGCTGTTCTCGCAGACCGCGATGGGTAAGCTCGCGGCGACGTTCGCGATCCAGTACCCGGAGGTGCGGCTCGAGGTGACGACCGAGGACCGCCAGGTCGACATGATCGAGGAAGGAGTCGACCTCGTCATCCGCGTCAATCCGGACCCTGACGAGAGCCTCGTTGGCCGCGCGTTCCTGCATGATCGGCTCGTGGTGGTGGCGCCGCCGACGCTCGCCCGACCGAAGAAGGACGTCGCCGTCCCGGCGGTGGTGCGGTCAATCGGCGACCCGGCGACCTGGCGAGTCCGGAACGGCGAGCGCAGGAACAGCATCGCCGTCGATCCGGTTCTCGGACTGTCGTCGCTGGTGATGGTCCGCGATGCGGTGAGGGCGGGCGTGGGCGCCGCGCGTCTTCCTCTGTCGCTGGTCATGCACGACATCGCCGACGGCACCCTGACCTCTTGGGGAGACGTGGACGCGCCGGACATCGCGCTCTGGACGCTCTACCCCTCACGGCGCCTGCTCAGCGCGCGCGTCTCGGCGTTCCTCGATCATCTGAGGCAGGCATTCCCGAAGGGAGCACCGGACGAACTCGCCGCCTTCATCAGGCGATGACGCGGTGATGCCGTGGGAGCGCGCGACCGCGCGTCGCGAGCAGGTCCGCTGCCACTCGCCCTGGACCTCTACGGGCGCTGACCCGCGACCGGGTCACCGCCAGGGCTGAACGTCCTGGCCGCCGAAGATGGTCGCCCGCGGCAACTCGAAGACGAAGTAGGGGCTCAACAGCGGCGGTGCTCCCGCGGCATCGAGCCGGCCGTGCTGGTCGGGGCTGAACACGATATCCAGCGCCTCGATGTTCTCGCGCAGCTGTTCCGGCCGGCTCGCCCCGATCAGCACGGAGGACACGCCCGGACGTTGCCCCACCCAGGCGAGCGCAACCTGCGCCATCGAGCGCCCGAGCTCCTCCGCAACACCGCGAAGCACGTCGACCACCCGGAAGTTCTGTTCGGTGAAGAGCATGCCACCGAACGGATTCTCGCCGTTCAGCCGGCCGTCGCTCCCGCCCTGGAGCGTTTCTCCCGCACGATCGGGCAGGCTGCCGGCCGGACCTTGCGCGTCGAGCTTTTCCCGGCCGTACTTGCCCGTCAGCAGTCCGGCGGCGAGCGGGCTCCAAGCCACCAGCCCCATGCCCAGCGCCTCGCCGGCGGGCACGATGTCGAGCTCGGCGCCACGATCAGCGAGCGAGTAGGCGTATTGCAGTCCGACCGGCTCGGGCAGCCCGTGCGCGCGCGCCAGCGTCGCGATCTGCGCGGCGTACCAGGCCGGCGCGTTGGAGAAGCCGTAGTAGAGGATGTCGCCCCGGCGCACGGCGTCGGTCAACGCGCGCAGCACCTCCTCCGGCGGCGTGGTGCGATCCCAGACATGCGTCCAGAACATGTCGATTGTGTCGGTCCCGAGCCGACGCAGCGATCCCTCGATCCCGTCGCGAATGTTGCGGGCGCCGTTGCCGCCGGCCAGCGGCGTGCCCTGCGTGCGGGGGAAGCCGGCCTTGGTCGCGATCACCAGCCTGTCGCGCTGGCCCTTGTCAGCGATGAAGCGTCCCAGCATCGCTTCGCTCTCGCCGCCTGAGTAGACATCGGCCGTGTCCAGGAAGTTGCCGCCGGCATCTACATAAGCATCGAAGATCGCGCGCGATGTCGCCTCGTCCGCGCCCCAGCGCCCCGCGCCGAAGGTCATGGTGCCCAGAGCGAGCGGGCTAACCACTAGTCCGGAACGGCCGAGCGTGCGATAGTGGGTCAAGTCCATTGTTGCGCCTCCTGATGCGCTCCACCGGACATAGCGCGTGCCCGCTCACCGGATTAGCCGTATGCCGTCGCAAGGCTTTGTGAGGGACGTGCAGCAATGAAGCGTGGCGAGCTGGACGATCTGGCGACGTTCGCGGCGGTGGCCCGCACGCGCAGCTTCACCCGCGCCGCCGCCGAACTGGGCATGTCGCCCTCGGCGCTCAGCCACGCGATGCGCGGGCTGGAGCAAAGGCTAGGCGTGCGGCTGCTCGCGCGCACCACCCGCAGCGTCGCGCCGACGCCCGCGGGGGAGCGGCTGCTGCAGTCGCTTCAGCCCGCGCTGACGGAAGTCGCGCGCGGGCTCGCGGCCTTGGCCGATTGGCGCGGAGCACCGTCGGGCACGCTACGGCTTACGACGTTCAGTTCGGCCGCGCGGATGGTGCTGGCACCCGCGCTGCCGCACTTCCTGCTGGATCATCCGGAGATATCGCTGGAGGTGATCGTCGACGATCGTCTCGTGGATCTGGTCGCCGACGGGTTCGATGCGGGCATCCGGTTCGGCGAGTCGGTGGAGCGCGATATGGTGGCCGTGCGCGTCGGACCCGATCTGCGCACCGTGGTCGTGGGAACACCCGCCTATTTCGAAGGCCGCCTGGCTCCGTCGACACCCGAAGATCTCGGCAGCCACCGCTGCATCAACTACCGGCTGATCGGCGGTGGCGGGCTGCTGCCTTGGGAATTCGAGCGCGACGGTCGTGAGGTGCGGGCGCGCCCCGGCGGACAACTGATCGTCAACGACGAGCTTCTGGCGGGCGCCGCGGTGCGCGCCGGTGCCGGCCTCGGCTACATGCTGGAGACCGACGTCGCCAACGAGATCGCCGACGGCCGTCTCGTTCAGGTGCTCGGTGACTGGTGCCCGCCGTTCCCCGGTTGTCACCTCTACTATCCCAGTCGGCAGGTCACTCCGGCCTTGCGTGCCTTGGTGGATGCGCTGCGTCACCGCACCTGAGACCGGACCATCCGCCGGCGAGCGGGGCGTATGCTCGCCGATCGCGATCACCAGGCGATGAGCGGCGCGCGACGGCTCCACTCATCGGACCCGATCTGGTCCAGAGGAACTCCGCGACGTCGGCGCGTGCGATCGTTCCGCCATGAAAGCCGGTGAGTTGACCGCCCTGTGGGGCGGTCGCGCCGAGCACCAGGATGTTCGCGCATGTCTTGTTCGCCGTGTCCACGGCGTGTCCTTTGTCCGGAGCCTGTCTCGAACTAGATTTAACGATCCACCTTCTGTTCACTAGCCATCAGATATGGACAAGGTGTCTCGTTGGGCGGAACGGCGATCATGATGGCTGGTGACCGTCTTGGGCTGGGCAGCGACGATAGGTGTAGATGTTGGTTGATTTGCCGAGAGGATCCATATCTGACGTGCCGAAGGTCAGGATTGCGGCAAATAGCCAACCTATCCGGGAAACTGCGGTCGGAAGAGATGCGAGTGCGTCAGTTCTCCGTTTGCCGAGCACGATAGCTGTCTTGCGAGAATGTTCCCGCCCGAACCGGTTCGTCCGCCGCGCCGCGATCTCGGGGGCGGCTGGTCTTCTCACCTTAACGGGCGGCCGATTGCGAGTCCGGGCTCGAGGGCGCTGAACGTCTAAATCTGGGTCTTGGCCGGCGCTACGCTGCACCTGGTGGTCCGTGCGATTCCGCTACCCGATTTTGGTACGTGCCTGGGTCACGCTCATTTGCCGCGCTACGATTCGTGCCAAAGGCGGACCCGCCACGATCACGGCAATAAGCCTGGTGACCTGCATTGACATGACGAACGGCATGTCGACCGTTGCCGCGCTGGCGATGATCGCGACGAAATCGGCACCGCCCGGACTGGTCGCCAAATAGGCGGTCAACGGATCCACTCCCGAAAGCAGGGAGAGCACGCCGCCGCATCCGGCACAGAAGACGATCAGCGCACCCACTGCCGCCAGCAGGCGGAGTGCCGACCGGCGTGCCGTCTCGATGATCTCGGGTGTGAAGCCAAGCCCGATCCGCATGCCGACGATGAGATAGGCGAGCGCGAGCAGCCAGCCCGGCAGTTGTGGATGCGCCAGCCCCGTGCCTTGGGCGACCGCGCCGACGAACATCGGCCCAAGCAGGGCCGCGGCAGACAGCCGCAGTCGTCTCGCGCCCCATACACCCACAAACCCGAGAACGACGGTCGCCGCCAGGCGCAATGGATCGAGGGTCGGAAACCATTCGCCTCCCGGTGGCTTGCCGCCAAAGTCACCAGAGGCGAGCAGCGCCAGCAGCGAGGCGATCGCCGCCACCAGGATCACGCGTGCATAGGCCATCACCGCGACGAGTTGCCAATCGGCGTCTTCATCCCGCGCGATCAACACCATTGCCGTGGCCGCGCCGGGCATCAGGCCCCAGATCGCGACGGTGCCGGGCAACATGTTCGCTCGCGCGGCTAACCAGGCGATTCCCAGGGCTGCCGTCAGCGTCGCCGCCGTGGTGCCCAGGAAGATCAATGGCCTATCCACCACCATGTTTAGTGAGGAAATGTTGAGCGAGGGCGCAATCATCAGCCCGACCACGGCCTGTGCCGCCATCGAAAGCCGCGGCGGCAGGCGGAACTTGCCACCGCGCGCCGCAAAGGTGACGGCAGCGAACATCGGTCCGAGCAGCAGCCCGGCCGGCATGCCGATCGCCTCCAGCATGGCAGCGAGCGTGCCCGCTGCCAGCAGTAGGAGCAGGACCGATCGAGCGCGGCTCATCGCAGCGATGACGCGTGATCGATCCGATCGCGTTGCGCCCGGCCCGTTCCCCGATAGTCTGCGAACGTCACGCGGCCGGGAGCTGAGCCGCGGCCCGTTGCGCCACATCGCCTGCCGTGAAGAAGGCGGCGTCCGGATTGTCGCGCAGGCTGTGCAGCAAGGCCTCCAGCGCACCGATCCGATACGGCAGCCCCATGACATATGGCGTGAGGTGCAGCGGCAGCATCCGCCCACCGAACCGCGCCGCCTCGTCCGACAGCCAGTCGCAGGCGTCTTCCAGCTGCTGGCGATAGCTATCGGCCGACTGCTGCTGGATCGTCACGATCTGGCGATCCGACAGCTCGTGGTTGAGGGGCACGTTGAGGATCGACCCCGCGGGCGTGGTGACACGATACGGCAGTTCGTCGTTCACCCAATCGAGCATGTACTCGACAGCCGCTTCCGCCAGCAGGCGCGGCGTGTTCCAGCTCTGTGAGCGCGCGATCGACAACCAGCCGCGCGGCCGCGTTCCCGCCGCCGCTTCCAGCACGTCGAGCGATCGCGTGATCAGTGCTCGTTCGTCCGCTTCGTCCAGCCCGGAAGCGATCGTTCCGTTCATGTCGGTCGAATGGGCAGCGATCTCGTGACCGGCAGCGACCACGTCGCGAATGATCGAGGGATAGCGTTCGGCGATTGCGGCGTTCACCGCCACCGTCACGCGCGCATCCACCGCCGCGAACGCATCGAGCAGCCGGTAGAAGCCCACCCGCGTGCCATATTCCCGTGCCGTATAGTGGCGATAGTCGGGGTAAGCGGTCTGCATGTGCCCGGGCGCACGGAACGGCGTGTCGGACGGCTGGATCGGAAACCACTCCAGCGACACAACGATCGGCACTGCCACCTTTGCCCCGCCAGTCCAGGTGATCGGCGCGCGCGTGAACAGGTTGGACCAGGGGTAGAGATCATGGTCCATGCCGCGGCGGCGGCCTTCGTAGCTGAGATAGGACGGATCGAGGCTCATCGTGCGCTCTCCGCGAAGCGGGCGGCATCGGCGGCGACCGCGTCATAGCCATTGCTGAGGAAATGATCGGCGATGTCGCCGCTGCGCGTGATCCAGGCGCGGCCATCGGCGGCGATGTGGCGGAGCACGTCCTCGAACGGGCCGATACGATGCGGCTGGCCGATCAGATAGGAATGGAGCGGGATGCACATCACCGTGCCCGACGCCTCGCCCTCGGCCGCCAGCCGGTCGTATTGCCGGATCAGCGCATCGGCATAATCGCGCGGGCTCATGTTATAGACGAAGAAGCCGTAATGGTCGTTCACCTCCAGGCTGTAGGGCATGGAGATGAGGCGGCCGGTCTTCACATGGACGGGCGCGGGCTGATCGTCGTGATAGAGATCGCACGTATAGGTCAGGCCATATTCGGCGATCAGGTCCAGCGTGCGCGGCGTGTGGGTCAGCGCTGGGGCGAGCCAGCCCTTGATCGTCTGCCCGGTCGCCTCGCGCACGGTGCGGATCGAATCTTCGATGAGGCTGCGTTCCTGCGCCTCGTTCATGCCGTAGCTGTAGCGGGTGTTGTAGGTGCCGT
>JAAIGE0101161895.1_pt1 | contig 15009 bp, 25 predicted proteins | sample 6487951 | NCBI WGS metagenome assembly JAAIGE01 (sample SAMN13974128, study PRJNA590717) | phyllosphere metagenome | biome: tomato field; feature: multiple bacterial spot infested tomato fields; material: tomato leaves; isolation source: leaves from tomato fields | host: Solanum lycopersicum ... | reverse complement strand
CATGCAGTTCGTGTCGATGAACCGCTTCATGCACCACCGGTCGGGCTCGCTCCTCGCCTCGGTCGGCCACGTCTGGCTCGAATTCGACCCCTACGCCGAGGACGCACAGGGCCGGGCGCTGCCCTACCGCGACATGGCGATCGAGGACCTGCGCGTCCTACTCGCCGCCGCGATCGCTGCGGCGGGTCTGCCAGCTCCCTCCTACTGGACCGCCTCTGGCCGCGGCCTTCATGCCGTGTGGCTGTGCGAGGCCCTGCCTGGGCGCGCCGCCAAGAAGATGCGCCGCATCCTGGACGCTCTCTACGGCCCGACGCTGAACGCTGATGGCTCGGTGCCCGCCCGCCGTCGCGTCGATCCCGACCGCGACGCTCAGGAGGCCCGCCTCGCGCCGATGTGGCGTGCCTTCCGCGACGCCGGCCTCGATCGAGGGACGCAGGATGCGGCCCGCGTTCTCCGGATCTGGGGAAGCGTGAACCCCAAGGGCGGAACGCGCGGAACGCTCTGCAGGAGGGCATGGCCGTCCTTAATCGAGGACATCCAGCACTGCCGGATCGATGAGCTCGCCGACGCGGTCCTGCCGCTGACCGGCGCCGCCTTCCGCGCAAGGATGGCCGCAAGGGCCACGATCGCGGCCCCTGCGAATTCCAACGCGCCGCCCGTGACCAGGGCCTATGCCGGGAAGGCCGCCTCGTGGGAACGGCGGCTCGACGAGCTCCGGCGCCTGCGCGAGCACCGCGGCCGGATCGCCGTCGGGCAGCGTCACGCCTGGACGTTCCTGACCGCGAATGCGTACGCCCAGGCGAAAGGCGGCGACCCGGCCGCGTGGGCGACCCTCCTCGCCCCGCTGGCCGGCTTGACGCACGCCGAGGCCCTCGACTGCCTCGGGACGCTCGGCCGTCGCCAGAAGCGCCGCGAGGCGGGCGAGACCGTCGAGCACGGCGGCTCGGCCTGGAACCCGCTCTATCACTACTCGGGTGCCAGGATGGCCGACATGCTCGGCGTGACCACCGAGGAGGCGGACGCGGCCGGCCTGCGGTGCATCCGCCCCGGCAAGGCCATCGCCATGACGGCGGTCGAGCGCAAGGCCGCCAAGAGGGTTCGCGATGGTGCCGTGACGCGCTCGGATCGGGCCGATGCGAAGCTCGCGGCTGGTCGCCAGGGCCTCGCGCTGCGGGCCGAGGGCAAGACCGCCGCCGAGGCGGTGGAGGCGATCCAGGCCGCCACCGGTCGCGGCCGGACGTGGGCGATCGAGGCGATGAAGGCGGCCGCTGAGGCTCCCGTCGAGACCGTCATCGAGACCCCGACTCCGGCCATCGAACCCCGGCAGTCCGCTATTTCGGAGGTTCGGTTTTCGGGACGCTATATCGGGGGCTTTGCCCCGGCCCTGGCTCAGACCCTGGATCGGGCCCTGGTTGAGACCCCGGCCAAGCCGGTCGAGGACCGCGTGATCCCGTTCCCCACGCCTCGCATCCGGCGGAACTCGTCGATCTCGACCTCAATCGAGTTCTCCCGCGGGGTCGGGGTGACCGTCATCGAGGACGAGTTCTGGGGCCGGGTCGTCATTCCCTTCGGCGGTTGCGATGTCGTGACGGTCCCCGACTGCTACGTCCCTCCGGCCAAGCGTCGCCGTGTTCCTGCACCTGCAGCCGCCGCCTTCCTCTCCGCCCCGACATCGGACAACGGATACCGCCGCATGAAGCAGGGCTGGTGAGCCTGTCGCCCTTGTGACGCGCGGGCGGGTGTCCTAGTATAGTGTCACCTGGCGAAGGGCGAGGGACGTGCACCACACGTCGTAGGGCTCCGAGAGCGATCTCGGGGCCCTCCGTTTTTCTGGGGTGCCGTAGCGCTGACCGGGACACGCCCGCGGTGGCAGCGTCCCCGCCATGGCACGCAGGCAATCCTCCGGCAGCTTCAACCTCAGCGGCTTCGACGCGGTCGACGTCGGCGTCGACCTCGGCGCGGCGATCGACGTCTGGCGCGACAAGTACGTCTCCGCGGTCGGCTGGGCCAAGTACCGGCGGGCCGCCGGGTGGGCCGTCGACGAGACCTCCAAGGCCGCGGTCGTCGGTATCCGCGCCGGCTTCAACAAGCACCTCCGGCGCCAGGCCCCTTGGACCAAGAGCGCGGTCGCCTACAAGCGATTGAGTCCCTCGGACCTCGCCGGGCTTGAGCGGGGCGAGCGCCACGTCCAGGACGTGTACGCGCAGGTATTCGTCAAGTCGAAGCAGAGCGTCTACCTGAAGTACCTGTTCGGCCTCCAGCCGAACGTGCGCCTGCCCGGCGACGTCGGCCTGTCGCAGCGCCACATCCTCATCCCGTGGTGGGACAACATCACGCTGACGCAGGGCGTGAGGCCGACCGCCGATGGTGGCGTGCCGCGCTCATTCGTGTCCCGGCTGGTGCGCGAGGCCCGCCTGGACCGGGGTGCGGCTCCCCACCATGACCGGGCGCCCCGCGCCACCCGCAGCCGGAGGCCTCAGCCGTGAGGAAGCCCAAGCCCGTCCCGAACGCCAAGGCCGTCGTCCGGCACTCCTGGTCGTTCCAGCTCAACGCGGTGGCGACCGTCGCCTCGTCGATCCTCCTCGGCCTGTCGGTCCTCGCCGGCGCGCCCCCGATCAACCCGGTCTGGTTCGCCGTCGGCTACGGCCTGGTGAACCTCGTCGCGGCCGGCGCGCGCCTCATCGCGCAGCCCGAGGTTTCGGGGGAGCAGGCCTGATGCTCGGCTTCCTCCGCAAGCTCGGCGTCGCCGCGGCGATCGGAACCGCCAACGCCGCCCCACGGGCCGCGTCCGCGGCCCCGGCGCCGGTCGCCATGGTCGGGAAGGCCTCCGGCCGACGCCCGTCCAGGATCCTGCTCGTGCCGGCGGCCGCCGCGGCCTGCACCGGCCTGATCGGCGGGTTCGAGGCGCTCCGCACCACCGCCTACCGGGACATCGTCGGCGTGCCGACGATCTGCTGGGGCGAGACCCAGGGCGTCAGAATGGGCGACCGCAAGACCGTTGCCGAGTGCAACGCGATCTTCGCCCGGCGCCTCGACGAGTTCGGGTCCCACGTGGAGGCCTGCGTCCCGTCGGCGGTCTCGATGCCGGTCGAGCGGTACGCCGCCCACGTGAGCCTCGCCTACAACATCGGCTGGGCCGGCTACTGCGCCTCGTCCGTCGCCAGGCTGCAGAACGCCGGCGACGTCCGCGGGGCCTGCGATGCGCTCCCCCGGTACAACAAGGTCGGCAAGGGCAAGCCCCCGAACCGCGTCTTCGTCGTCTCGAACGGTCTCACCCGCCGCCGCGCCGAGGAGCGCGCGCTCTGCCTGAAGGGGCTCTGAACATGAAGCTGCATGAAGCACAGGAAGTCGTCCGGCTCGCCAAGATCTACGACGAGAACGTCGAGACCCTGAAGGCTCTCCGCGGCACCATCACTGATGATGTGCTCGACGTCGGAGGGGTCACCCTGCAGGGGAAGACGCTGGATCCGAGCCTGCGCCTTGGCGTCCTCGCTGCCGTCAGGGATCACCTCGACATGCGGTTCGCCCGTCGTAACCAGCAGATTCTCGGGCAGCTGTACTCGCTCGGCTTGGAGCACTGACGATGGGCTTCGACCCCTTCAAGCTCGCCTCCTGGTGGGCGGGCATGGCCATCGGCATCCCCATGCTGGCCGCCGAGCTCGCCGCCGAGGTCTGGCAAACCGAGCCGCCGAAGCCGGCCCCCGTCCCCGCCGGTCCTGATGCCGGGGATTGGGTTGGCATGTCGGACCGCGATTTCCGGGCCCGGTTCCCGGATACAAGCCTCTTCGATGTCGCCACCCTCAGGGCCGAGCTCCTGCGGGATCTCCCGCCCCCAAGGTGGCAGTCGGATCCCGGCATGCACCGCGAGGTCGCCGAGATCCGCACCCGGTTCAGCACCGACGGGATCGATGAGGTCGTGAAGGCCGCCAAGCGCGCCCGCAAGAAGAAGGGCTCCTGATGCTCCCGTTCCCGCTACTCTCGCTCCTGCTCCTCATCCCGGGCGTCGGCACGCTCCTAGGGAACGTCAAGGCCTGGGTCGTCGAGGCCGTCGTCTGGGCCCTGCTCGCGGTGGCCATCGCGGTCGCCGGCGCGGTCGCCTACGAGCACGTCTACGACCGGGGCGTCGCGGCCGAGCGCGGGTACACCCTGGCCGCCCAGGCCGAGCGGGAAACCTGGCGCAACCGGGCGGTCCAGGCCGAGGCGACGGCGGCCGACAACGAGCGCGCCGCCCTGGCGCTCGGGCGGTCCCTGTAGGAGCAGGCCGACGCCTACGACCGGGCCGACGCCCAGGCCCACGCCGACGCCGACCGCTACACCGCCGCCCTCGATGCCGCCCGGTCCGCCCGGTGCGTCGCAGGCCCGGATCCCGTCCACCAGGCCCTGACCGGCAAGACGCCTCCTCCCGAGGACGCCCCGATCCCGGGGAGCCTGCGCGAGGCGGTGAAGGCCCTGCGGAAGGGCGCGCACCGGTGAGGCGCCTCCTCCTCCTCGTCGCCGTCCTCTGCCTCGGGGCGTGCCACGCACAGCCGGAGCTCGCGGCCCCGGCGCCGGTCATCCGCCGCGTCGAGACCGTGGTCCCGAGGGCCCCGCAGCGCCTCCGCCACTGCCGGGGCGAGCCCGAGATCCTGGGCGAGGACGCGACGCAGGGCGACGTCGCGCCGGCCTACGTCGACGCCCTCGCGGCCGGGGCGGACTGCCGGCGCAAGCTCGGTGCCGTCGACGCGCTCCTGACCGCGGCCGAGAGGGGCCGCGCGAAGCCCTGATGACCGCCCAGCACCTCCGCCGGACGTGCGAATCGGTCGAAAAATCCGAGTTGGAGATCGGGCATGAGACGCACCCTGCAGGCCTTCGGGACCGTGGCGATGGTCCTCGCGTCCGCGGCGATCGGCTTCGTCGCCGGCGTCGTGCTCATGGCGCGGCAGGAGGCTCCGACCCCGGTCGCGCCAGAGCCGGCCCCACCGCCCCGATGGGAGCGGTCCATCTGATGCCGCCGCCGACCATCGGCAACCTCCAGCGCCAGGTCGAGCTCCTGCAGGCGATGGGGGGCACCGAGCCGGTGCGAGGCTACACCGCCGACGAGCGGGCCGCCGCCGCCGGGCGCATCGCTGAGGCCCTCGGCAGGGCCGCCGGGCAGCTCACCTTCGCGGCGTTCGCGACCCGAAAATTTCGCTGACCGATTCGTTTTTTCGGGACGCCCTCGGGGCTCAGGGATGCCGCAAGGAGACGGTCTCCGTCTTGCCGTCGCGCGACAGGCCGAACGAGACGCCCTCGCCGAGGTAGAACCCCATCAGGCGCTCCTTGGTCAGACGTGAACCTCCGCCCTGCTCGACCGTGATGAGCGTGCGGACGCCGACGCCGGCCGCACGGGCGGCTTCCTCCTGCGAGAGGCCTAGGAGCGCGCGCGCGCCGCGGAACTGGATCGTCGTCGGGATCATGCAGGGAGCATCCCATGACGCCTCGCAGGCCGCCAGCGTCGTTTGCAGATTTTCTGCCGAAGCATACCCTGTGTGTGCTGGCGATTCGTGGTTAAGGCCCGGTTACCAGCGGGTGCTCCCGAGGCGGGCCAACGCCCCGGGAGCGAGCTCGAACACCGAGGAAACCGATGTCCGAACCGCGTGAAACCCCTACCACATCTAGCGCCCAGGCGCTGCCCTCCTACGCGGAGCTCGCCGCGGAGAACGCCAACCTGCGGGCCTACATCGCCCGGCAGCGCGATCTCGTCGAGGAGGCCTTCGCCCTGGAGCAGGCCTGCCTCGCGTCGGTCACCGACACGATCGATGGCTACCGCGCCGCGCGGGACTGCCACCGGGCGTTCGAGGCGAGCAGCGGCGTGCGCTTCCCGCACGTGCAGCGGATCGTCCGCAACGCCCTCTACGCCCTGGCGTGCCGCTCGTTCGCGCCGGCGATCGTCACCGGCGAGGAGGGCTCGCCCTCGGCGTTCAGCGACTTCCAGCGCTGCGAGGGCTTCCGTCAGGACCCGGGCGCCGACCTGCCGGGGGCCGTCCCCGTGCGCATGCGGTTCCCGTCGCCCCTCGTCGACGGCCTCGTCCGGTTCGAGGGCCACGACGTGCCCTGGGTGTTCTCCTCGCAGGGCGTCCGCCGGACCGCCCTCGCGGAGCTGACCCGCTACATGCAGGCCACCGGCCTGGAGCGCGGCATCATCGTCGGGACGCACATCGAGCCCGGCGTCGAGATCCCCCGTGGCGTCCTGTTCGTGAAGGTGGCCTGATGAGCGAGATCCTGCCCCATGCCTCGCCCGAGCTCAGGGCGGCGGCTGTCGCGCTGTCCTCCTCGGTCCGCGAGATCGTCGAACTGGAGCGCCTCGCAGGCCTGGCGCTGACCGATCCCAAGGCAGCCTTGGCCGGGCTCGGCGACGTCGCCGGGCAGTTCAACAGGATCGAGTGGGCCATCCGCTGGATGGCTTGTCACACGATCCAGACGTCCTGGCACGTCGAGAAGGACATCGTCTCCAGGTTCTGGGCGAACCTGGGTGCCCTCCTGCCTGGTGCTGTCCGGGTCCGCCCGGACAGCATCGACAAGAAGCACCAGCCGGACGGCTTCCTGGCATGGCGCGATCGCGAGGTGCCCGTCGAGATCAAGCGCGACGTGTTCGACGCCAAGGCCCTGCGGCAGCTGCAGAGGTACATGGCCGCCTACGATGCCGAGCTCGGAGTGGCCGTTGCCCCGACGCTCACCGCAACCCTTCCCGCCAACATCACCTTCGTCGAGGTGACGCCGTGAACGCTCACACCCATCTCCCCATCCAGACCGAGCCTGGCCTTTCGACCTTCCTGTTCGACGGCCATCCGATCCGCGTGCTCAACGAGGGTGGCGAGCCGCTGATCGTCGGAGCGGACCTTTGCGCCGCCATCGACCTGACCAACCCCTCGATGGCGCTCAAGGCACTCGACGAGGTCGAACGACCTAAGCGGAACTTAGGTCGTCAGGGTCTCGCCATCATGGTCACCGAGGCGGGCATGTACGCCCTCCTGCTCCGGTCCAAGAAGGCGACCGTGAAGGGGTCGACGGCCTGGCGCTTCCGGCGCTGGACGACGCAGGAGGTCCTGCCCACGATCCGGCGGACCGGGGCCTATGCCCCCGCGCCGGCCCCGGTCCCGCTGCAGCTGGACATGCGGGATCCTCGGCAGCTGACCGCCGTCGCGGCGCAGCTTGTCCAGCTTCTCAACGAGGAGCAGGTCGCGCACGCTGAGACGCATGCCCATCTGGAACAGGAGACCCGCCTCCGACAGATCGAGAGCCGCCGGGCGGAGACGGCGGGTAAGGCCCTGGTGGTCGCGAACCAGCGCATCGAGGAGCAGGCCCCGAAGGCGGAGGCATTCGACGCCGTGGTTGCCAAGGGGGATGCGATGAGCGTCACCGACGCCGCCAACGTGCTCGGCGTCGGCCGGGCCGAGCTATTCGCCTTCATGCGCGACCGCGATGGGCGAGTGCCGTGGCTCTATGTCCTGCCGGGGACGACTGATGAGCGGCCCTTCCGGTACCGGGTGCGAATGAAGCACCTCAAGCCCAGGATCGTCACGATCCCGCGCTCGGACGGGACGGTTCAGCATAGGCATCAGCCTCTCGTGACGCCCCTGGGGCTCGCTGCCCTCCGGCGGGACTTCCCGCTGTGGGCGGCGGCCCGGGCCCGGGTGGCCGACCGCGAGCCCCGGCTCGACGGGATCTGACCTCACCGCGGGGCCGGATCCACCCCGGCCCCGCCCTGCATCGAAACGATACCGAAGCCGTGTTCAGTTGCATCAGGCGGAAAACATGAGCAACCACAACGGGGGTCCCAAGCTGCCATCCCCCGAAGCCGAGGCGATCGCCACCCTCGGGCAGGCGATGTACGGCACGCGCTGGCAGTCGGAGTTGGCCGCCGACATCGGCGAGAGCCCCCGCACCCTGCGGTTCTGGCTCGCCGGGGAGCGCGTCCCGCCGGCGATCGCCCTCAAGCGCGCCCGGCTCGCGGCGCAGCGGCAGGTCGCCCGGATCCAGCGCGCCCTCGACCAGCAGGAGCCCCCGGCGGCCTAGGGGCCGCGGCGAATAGCAACTCCACTGAGAGAAGGACCACGATCATGAACTGGGTTCGCAAGAACTATAATGTACCCGCGAAGGTGGGTGGACGCGTGGAGTACACCGGATCCGGCAAGTCGCAGATGGGGACGATCACTGGTTCGTCAGGTCCTCACCTGATGGTACGCCTTGATGGCGCGAGGCGATCGCGGCCGTACCATCCCACCTGGGAGATCAGGTACTGCTAGACTGCTAGCGGACCTCCTTCATGACGGGTGTCCCGCCGGTGCGCGGGCACCCTTCGAGCCACATCTGCCAGTAGGGGAACTCGCCTCGGGTCGCGAGTACGAAGCGGCCGGGGGAGTCCCCGCCGACATGGCCCTCGACGAACCCGTCCTCGATCGCCGCCCGCCCTCGGTACGTGTAGAGCTCGGGCGGCCGGGTGTCCGTGCTGTCGTCCAGGCATGACAGGTCCCAGCGGATCCCGCTGCCTTCGCGCCACCACCGCATGACAGCGGTCTTGCGCTCGCCGGTGTCGAGCTTCGCCACATGAGCGGCCTGGGTGGGGACGGTCGCCCCGAGGATCAGGGCGACCGCGAGGATGGGGGAACGCAACGTCAGATCTCCAGGACGAAGGCGCCGTCGAAGGCGGGGTTTTCGAGCTCGACCGCCCAAGTCCCGTCCCGCCGTCGGTGCGACGTGTCGTGCCCGCGGGGGTTCGCGATGACCCTCGTCCGCCCGACGGTGTAGTCCACGCTTCGATGGATGTGTCCGTGTATCCAGAAGTCCGGGGCATGCGGACCTTCCAGTATATCCGTCAAATCCGAAGCATAGGCGGCGTCGATCATCTCGCGAACCTCGCCGTGCAACAGGCTCCGCGGGTGCGGCGCATGGTGCGAAACAACGATCCTTGGCCCGTCCCAAGCCTCCGCCAACGCGCGTTCGATCCGCCCTCGGTGCTGCAGGTGGAGTGCCTCGGCGGCGGCCGGCCGGAATGGCGCGGGCGTCCCCCTCGCGTCGCGCGACTGGATCAGCCTGTGGTCGCGCATCCCGCCCTGGCGATCTCCCGCAGTAGAGAGCGCCAAGGATCGATTGCCCGTGAGCCTGTAGTCAGTCCACAGCGTCGCCCCGACGATCTGGATGCCCTCGAAGTTCAGGGTCTGCCCGCATTCGAGCATGCGAACGCCCGCGATGATTGAGGCTTCACGCGCGGCGGCGATCTCGTCCGGCAGGCGGGTGCGCCAGAAGTCATGGTTGCCTGGGACGTAGACTGTTCCCCTCGCGCGCGGGACGACGTGCTCCCGCAGCCACGGGATCGCCCGGCGCGTGAGGCCGTCCGCGACGTCGCCGGCGACGAGGGCGAGGTCGCACCGCAGGTCGGCCGGTGGCGTCCAGGGGGACGCGTCGGTGTGGATGTCGCTCAGGATCCAGATCCGCATGCCCACCTCCCTCAAATTGCGGCACCGGTGCAGCTGAGGCATCGGCACCGCATCCAGCCCCGGATCTCCGTGACCTCCCCCGGTGCTCCGCAATCCTCGCAGATGAAACCTGATAAAAGGTCAACGCAATCAAGGTATTCATCCGCTTCAGGCGAGAAATCACTCGTCGAAATCTCCCATAGAAGCGTGCCGTACTTCTCCTTGATCTCATGTGTGACGATGCGGGTGCTGCCGGTGCACCGCGTTAGGAAGTCGGCCGCGCCTTCGAGTAGCCAAAACCACCCGGGGCCGACCGAGGGCGGCCACGGGACGACGTCCTGGAATTCGCGGCTCAACCGGGTCTCCCAGTCGAGGGGGCAGAGCGGCCGGCCGGTCCTCCAGCGGAATGCAAGCGTCCTGGCAAGGACATTCAGCACCGCGCTCGCCGGCGCCCCGTGGACCCTCTCCGGGTCCTTCGGCTTGCGGTCCAGCGCCTTGGACGCCGTCCACTCCACAAGGGGCCCGAGACCAGTCGGAGAGATCCGCGTGACTTGAATAGTCTTGGCTAACCTGTTCTCCTTCAGTACGCGACCAGCAATCGTATAGAATTCGTCATCGATCAAAGGTCGCCTCCTCCGGCAGCGGGCTGAAACACAGGGCGAGGGCCTCGGCCTCGCGGGCGAGCTGCAGGCCGGTGAGCGGGGGCATGCTCCCGCCTTCGACGAGCTCGGCGATCCGGAGGACGCGGGCCCGGGCCCCGCGGCCGACGAGGGGGCAGACGCGCCCGGTCTCGAAGGCATGCGCCAGCCCGGCCGCGATCGCGGCGATCGGTTCGGTCTCCATCGCGGCCTCCGTCAGTGCCGGGGAGCGAGGCGATCGCGCCCGGCGAGCAGGGTCTCGACGATCCGCCGGAGGGGGCGGAGGCTCCCGCCCCTCCAGTGCCTCGCCAGCAGGGCGAGCTCGTCCTCGTCGAGGCCGGGCAGCCAAGCCGCGTCGAGGCCGCGCTCGGCGCGGATCTCGGCGACGATGCTGGCCGCGACGACGGGCAGGTGCTCCGGCCCGGGCGACGGCACTTCGATGATCCGCAGGCGGTCACGGAGCGGCGCGGGCACGCCGTCCAGGCTGTTCGCGGTCACGATGAACGAGACGGCCGACAGATCGACGGGCGCCTCGATGTACGGGTCGAACAGAGCCCGGGCGCTCTCCCGCTCCAGGAAGGGCAGCAGCGTGTCAGAGAGAGAGCCGTTCCTCCGGTCAAGGGACGCCTTGTCGACTTCGTCGACGCCGATGACGAACGTCGCCACCCCCTCCAGCAGCGCGGTCTGGAGCGGGACGGATCCCCGGCCACTGGACCACTGGCGGCTGGTGCCTCCGAACGAGCCGTCGGCCGAGCCGGCGGCATTATAGACGCGCACCGGCAGGCCGAGGCCCTGGGCGACCGCGCGGAGGGTCGCCGTCTTGCCGGTACCAGGCCGGCTCACGAGCGCCGTCGGCCTGGTCCAGGCATAAGGCGCCCCGACGAGGTCCTGCGCGAACGCCTCGAACACCGGCCGCAGCCACGGGGCCTTGCCCGCGCCGCCCTCGACGAACCGGTGCGGGTCCGGCGCCGGGAGCAGAGGCAGGGCCTTGCCCTCGATCGGCTCGAACTCCGCCCGTGGGCTGTCGCGCCGCTCCCGTGTGTGGACGGCAGGCTTCGCCAGGTGCTGCAGGGACTGGATGACGACCCGCCCCGAGGTTGTCGCCCGCTTCGGCGCAGCCGCCGGCCGGGCAGCGTCGAGGATCGCCCCGAGCGTCGGCAGGTCGTCCTCCAGGCCGGGCAAGTCGTCCACTGGTCCCGAGCCGCCCGCGGCCGCGCCGGCGCCGCCGCGCAGGATCTCGTCCTCGTCCGCCACCATCCTCTCGGCCTTGGCGATCGCCGCGAACGCCCGGGCCAGGCCGAGGGCCTTCATGTCGAACGCCGACAGTCTATCGAAGTTCGGACGCGGCCTATACTTGACGTCCGTCAGGTCCTCCTGCGCGTCAGACGCCCACAGCAGGGCCGCCCTCAGAGCAAGCCAGCCTCCCCCGATGTCGTGACCGTTGCTCAACAACATCCAGGCCAGGTCCAAGCTTCTGGCGCTGCACCACGCGGCGGCGTCCGAGCTCCCGAAAGCCGCGGCGTGGTAGGGCAGCGACTGCGCCGTCTGGTGCAGTCGGTTCGCGAGGGCGTCCTCCCTGCCCTTGGCGTTGGACGCGTCCCGCAGGGCCCGCTCGGCTCGCATCGCAGTCTCCGCGCACGGATCCGTCCACGCCTTCTGCAGCGTGAGCTTGAGCTCGGGGGAGACGCCCTCGCGCTGCGCCAGCGGACGCAGGAGAGCCTCCAGGTCTGAGGTCGCGTCCCAGTGGACGAACTCGCCCCCGAACGACCTCTTCGTGGCGTCGAGCGGCTCGCCCGGCTCGCGGGGGCCGGTGTACCGGGTCGGGTTGAGGATCACCGCGCGGATCTCCGCGGGCGTGCGTGCAGTCGTCGACATCGGGGCAGTGCTCTCTGAAACGGGGACGCAGCAGGGCGCGCCGAGCAGGGCTCAGGCGGCGGCGGTCGAGATCCGTTTGAGAGAGGCGCGCATCGGGGGGGGTGTCCCGTTCGAGGAGGGGTTCACGATGCCGGCGATCGGGCGCGCCCGCAAGCGCGGGATGCCCCTGTGGTGAAGATTTCCCTGGGCTGATCGCACACGACGCTAGGTCAGTACGAATCAGTCGCTGCGCGATTTTTAGCCGGGAGTCCAGTGGCGAATCGCCGAAAGTGCTACCCTCGAATCCTGGGATCGCGGAGGGCGGACGGCGTGAGCACATCGGACCTGGTCATCTGGCTGTCGACGGGCGTCCTGTTCGCCGCCGTGGGTCTCGTCGGCGTCGTGGCGCTCCTCGAACGGGCGTTGCCCCGGCGGGACTTCGACCTCGACCGGTTCCTCGCCGAGGCGCAGGCGTCCTCGAATAAGGACACCCGCCGGTGAGCGCGCGCCGCGCCCCCGCAGGCGACAAGGGCACCGCCGATCGCGTCGAGGCCGACGACGGCGCCTACTGGGTCCGCCTCGCGACCTGGCAGGCCCTCGACCGCGAGGGCGCATGCATGAGCCACTGCGTCGGCGACGGCGACTATGACGACCTCGTCGGCAGTGAGGACCTGCACGACGACGCCATCTGGTCGCTGCGCGATCGGGACGGCCTGTCGGTCCTCACGGTCCAGATCCGGGACCAGGAACTCGACGACGCCAAGGGCCCCTCGAACCACCCACCCGGCCGCGGCGCCTCGATGCAGGTCCGGCATCTGGTCGCCGCGTTCAAGGCGGTCGGGCACAGGCTGGACGTCTGCAGGGGGACCGGCATCGTCCTGCTGCAGGACGGTCGCACGTTCCGGCACGATCGCTTGCCGCCGGAGGCTCAGGCCGAGCAGGCGCCTGCGCCCTACGAGATCCGGTATGGGCAGCCCGTATTCCGGGCCGTTGCGGATGCCCGCCGGGCCGCGCTGGGCGGGATCTCCTTCAGCCTGTCCACCCCTCGTACCGCCTTCCCCCTTCCTACGCCCGGTGGACCGGGGCCAGGCGGTGGCGGTGGCGAACCCCCGCGCCTCGAGACCGCGGCACCGTCGATCCAGCGCTTCCAGTTCGATGGACGGGAGATCTCGGCCCTGATGTCCGACAGGACGCAAGTCGCGCTCGCAGGTGTCCAAGGCGAGCCGGAGGGCACGACCGTCACGGGGTTCGATGACCTGGGAGATGAGGTGGCGGTCTTTCTTTCCAGCGGACACGTCTTCCTGGTTCGCAACCCGTCACCGCGGCCCATGCTCCGCTTGGACCTAGGCCTGACCTTCCCCATGGGCGGGGATGCCGGAGCCCGACCCGGCGGCGGAGGTGGCGGCGGGTCGGTGAACGGCGAGGCCATTCAGCTGCGGCTTGCGCAACACGGAATGGTGGTGACCCCGGTCGTATCGGAGGTCGTCACCCGAAGCGACAGCTTCGCAGGGGTCGAGACCCGGGAGACCCGGGTCTGCGGGTGGAGCGTCGACTTAGGAGGGGGTGCCTGATGCTCGTGGTTCACATCGACCTGTTGGAGGCCTTCGGCCTGGCCGCCGTCGTGACGGTGGGGGTCGTCTGCCTCATCCTAGAGAGCCTGGCGAAGCGCGGGAAGCGCCGCGCGGCCGAGGCTGAGGCGCGGAGGCGGGCATGAGCACCCCCAAGGACGACATCGAGGCTCACCGCGAGGCCGTCCTCCGGCGATGGGCCGACAGCCCCCGGCATTCCTGGATCGGGCTGCACGTCGACGCCATGCGCGCCCGCGAGCACGAAGCCGCCCGCGATGTGGAGGGCATCGTCCTCGATGCGGATGGCAACGAGGTCATGGTGCCCATCCGACGCCGCGGCGTCAGAGACATCGTGGAGCGGGTCTTCCCCACCCCGAGGGTGCGGCATCCCTTCGCCGGGGCGAACCGGAAGGCGAAGCGGGCGGCCGCGGCCAAGGCGAGGAGGAAGGCCTGAGCACGGGTTTCTGGGATCGCCTCCAAGGGGGCGTCGACTACCTCAAGGCCGTCGCCGAGGCCGTGGGCAGCGACCCGGCCATGGTGGGCGGACATGCGGGCATGACGACGACCACCACCCCCTCGGGCATCACGGTCGAGTTCCGGCAGCACGACTGGCAGCCCGGCTTCGCGAGCTACCTCGCCAAGGAGGACGGCGGCTTCGACCCGAACGGCCCGGCGTTCTGCACGCTCAACCTCGGGGCGTTCCTGTCGACCCGGGAGGCCCACGGCGACGACCACGGGTCCTTCGTCGAGAGCATCGCCGACACCATCGTCCATGAGGTCATCCACGTCGTGGAGGCCTGGGCGGGCATCGAGTTCTCCGAGCAGCGCGTCGAGGCCCTGATCGCCCGGTACCGCGGCGTCGCGAGCCCCTACGATGGCGACGAGGGCGGCGCGGATTTCGGGCAGGCCCTGTACCTGGCGCGCGAGGAAGGCCGGACGATCCGCAGCCGCGGCCGGCCGGGGACCCGGTACCGCGTCGAGCACGGCGCGATGCGGCGAGACGACGGGGACGGCTGGCACCGCCGGTCGCCCGAGCCCGAGGACCTCGACCGCGAGGACTGGGAGGTCGTGACGTGACCGAGCCCATGACCCAGAAGGCCGCCATCGAACTCGTCCTACGGGACGGCCCTGTCAGCCCCCTGTCGACGGTTCGGGCCGTCATGCGGCACGGCTTCTCGCGGACCGAGGCGGAGCATGCGATCCGCGCGGAATTCGCGTGGGGCCGCATCCGGTTCACCCGGACCGCCGACCTGGAGCTCGTGGGACCGCCTCCCGCTCAGAAGGCGTGACGCATGTCGAGCCGGGGATCCGCCCGCAGCCATGCGAGCTCCTTGCGCGCGGCGCGGATGTTGGCCCCGCAGGTATAGGGGTCCTCCGGCTTCGTGGTGCACATGCGCGTCGCCACCGCGGAGCGGATCTCCTCGATCCTCGCCCGGCGCTCCGGTTCGAGGTCGGGGATGCACAGGCTCGCGACGCAGGCGTTGCGAACCTCGCCCTGCCAGACCTGATGCTCGT
>JAAIGE0100304015.1_pt1 | contig 15014 bp, 14 predicted proteins | sample 6487951 | NCBI WGS metagenome assembly JAAIGE01 (sample SAMN13974128, study PRJNA590717) | phyllosphere metagenome | biome: tomato field; feature: multiple bacterial spot infested tomato fields; material: tomato leaves; isolation source: leaves from tomato fields | host: Solanum lycopersicum ... | reverse complement strand
AGGCGAGCTCCGCCTCACGTGGCCCGAGCCCGTCGAGATCGACGGCATCGTCGTCGCCGAAGACATCGCCTTCGGCCAGCAGATCGACGAGGTCGTCGTCGAGGCGGTCGTCGACGGCGGCTCGCGTGTCGAGATCGCCCGTGCCGCATCCGTCGGGTACCGCCGCATCATCGACCTTCCCGCCGTCTCGGTTCTCGCCGTCGCGATCAGGATCGTGCGCGCCCGCGGCCCGGTCCGGGTCAGCGGTGCGGCCGTGCTGGCGCCGTCTCTCACCGCCGGCGCCGATGCGCCGCGCCGCGGGCGCTAGCATGAGGGCTCAGGTGCTGTCGACAGCTTCCCCGCACGCGGTTGTTGTCGGCGAGAGAGGCAGAGCGCGCATGGCGGGAACCGACGGCGGATCGAAGCGCCTTCGCGCACCCTCCATGGCCGATGTCGCCTCAGTGGCGGGGGTCTCTCCGCAGACGGTCTCGCGCGTGCTGCGCGGACACCCGAACGTCTCGGAGGTCACGCGTCTGCAAGTCGAAGACGCCGTCGAGAAGACCGGCTACCGCCGCACGGGCTTGGCCCGCGCGCTCGTGACCGGCCGCAGCATGACGCTCGGAGTGCTGACCCACGAGTCCGACCAGTACGCCGCGGCGGCCATCATGCTCGGCGTGAACCGGGCGGCGCGCGAGCGCGGTTACTTCGTCAGCGCCGCCGGCACGACCTCGGTCTCGCCCGCGGCGATCACGGCGGGGGTCGAACACCTGCGCGATCAGGGCGTCGACGGCCTCATCGTCGCCGTGCCGATCTGGGACGAACTCGCCCTGGGGCGGGTGACCAACGGTCTGCCGACGGCCGTCATCGACGGCGCGAGTTCGTCGGAGGACGACGTGATCGCGCTCGACCAGGAGCGGTCCGGACGACTCGCGACCGAGCACCTGCTCTCGCTCGGCCACGAGACGGTGTGGCACCTGGCCGGACCGGCGTCGTGGAAGGATGCGTCGGGCCGGACGACCGGGTGGGAGAAAGCTCTCACCGAGGCCGGCCGCACCGTTCCGCCCGTGCTCCACGGCGACTGGAGTGCTGAGTCGGGCTATCGCAACGGGCTCATCGTGGCCCGGATGCCGGACGCCACGGCCGTCTTCGTCTCATCCGACGAGATGGCGTTCGGGCTGGTCCGCGCGCTCGCCGAGCAGGGCCGCCGCGTGCCCGAGGACGTCTCGGTCGTGGGCATGGACGACATCCCGCTCGCCCGGTTCGCCCACCCCCCGCTGACGACCATCCGCCAGCCGTTCGAAGACATGGGGCGGATCGCCGTGGAGCACGTGCTCGCCGCGATCGACGACCCCGAGATGGAACGCACGCGCGTGACGATCGCGCCCGAGCTCGTCGTCCGCGACAGCACGGCGCAGCGCTGACCACAGTGCTGATCGCGGCGCTGATCGTCTGAGAGCGGCGCCGCGCCGACGAGACGGCCGGCGCCGCACTCAGAACTGCTCGATGTACTCTTCCTCGGGCCCGAGCTCGGGTCGGTCGCGCAGCTCGACGGCGGTGCCGCGGCGCTCGAGGTCGAGCAGCGTCACGACGTTGCGCCCGAGGCGCAGCAGGGGAGCGGGCACGTAGAGGGTCTGCTGCGGGCCGATGCTCCAGTACCGCCCGAGCAGGAACCCGTTGACCCACGCGTAGCCGCGGCCGAAGCCCTGCAGGGCGAGGTGGGCGTCGGCGCTCTCGGCGAGCTCGAACTCGGCAGAGGCTGCGCCTGCGAGCTCGTCGCCGCGTCCCGGGCGGGCGAGCAGGGCGACGTCGGCTTCTGAAGCGGCGGCGATGTCGACGGGGGCGGCCTGCCAGTGCTGGATCGCCCGACGCTCGACGAGGGCGGGGGCGAGGAGCCCCTTGAACTCGCCGGTCGACCACCCGTAATTGACGCGACCGAGGCTCTCGACGACGATCTCGAGCGGTGACCGCTCGCCCGAGCCGAGCGCGGTGACCGAGCCCGTCGTGTTCACCTCGCCGAGGGGGCGGCCCGCCAGACGCACGTGGGCGCGGTCTGCGACCAGCGGCAGCACGATGTCGACGGGTCGGTCGGGCAGCACGACGTCCGCGCGCAGACGCAGCAGCCCCGACTCGAGGTCGAAGTTCTCGAAGGTCGGTGTCGCCCCGAGCGGTCGCGCGGCGCCGGCGAGCAGGTCGAGGGCGTCGGCGAGGTCGACACCGTCGGTCGTGGGCACCGTCCGCGGTTCGACGAATACCGGCGTGGCCGACACGATGGGTGCGTTCGCGCCGAGCACGGTGCGCATCGCATGGAACTTGTCGGTGAGCGTGCCGTCCTCGGCGATGGGCGCGTCGGAGTCGTAGCTCGTGATCGTCGGGCGCAGCTCGCCGTCGACGCGGTTCGCGCCGGCCCACAGGCCGAAGTTCGTGCCGCCGTGCGCCATGTACAGGCTGACGTTCCCGCCGTCGTCGATGATGTCGGCGAGGGTGGCCGTCGCGCTGGGGGCGGTGCGGATGTGGTGGGGGTGGCCCCAGTGGTCGAACCACCCGTTCCAGAACTCGGCGGCGAAGAAGGGCTCGTCGGGGCGACGGCTGCGCGCGAGCTCGCGAGCGGCCTTCGCTCGTGAGCCGAGGGTGAGGCCGGTGAGGACTCCGTCGACGGCACCGCCGTCGAGCATGATGTCGGTCGGTCCGTCGGCCGTGAAGAGCAGCTCGGTGATGCCGCCGTCGCGAAGCATGTCGGCCACGAGTGCCGGGTAGGCGGTGTCGTCGCCGAAGCTGCCGAACTCGTTCTCGACCTGGACGGCGACGATCGGTCCGCCGCGGTTCGCCTGCAGCGGGGCGAGGACGGGCAGAAGTGCGCTGAACCATTCTCGGACGGGGTCGAGGAAGCGTTCATCGGCCGTGCGCAGCGGTGCTCCGCTCGACGTCACCCAGACCGGAAGGCCCCCGTTGGACCATTCCGCACAGATATAGGGGCCGGGTCGCACCACGGCGTCGAGACCGATCTCGTGGGCCGTGCGGAGGAAGGCGCCGAGGTCGCGCCATCCGTCGAAGCGCGGCGCGCTGTCGCGTCGCGGCTGGTGGAAGTTCCAGGGGACGTAGGTGTCGACGGTGTTGAGGCCGAGGTCGCGCAGGCGGGTGAGACGGTCGTGCCACTGGTCGGGGTGTACGCGGAAGTAGTGCAGGGAGCCCGAGAAGAGCTGCACCGGTTGCCCGTCACGAACGAACCGGTTGCTGTGCCACGTCAGCGTGGAAGCGCCCGGCTCGTCGGGCTGCACGACCGTCGGCCGCGGAAGGGTGTCTGTCACGAGTGGAGCCTGTCTTTCTGTCCCCGTTATCCTGACAGAAAATTGGCATCGATGCCATTTTTTCGACAGGATCGGTTCCGTCCGATCAACGCGGAAGGGAAAGCGCTCGCCGCTTTACTGCTCAGACATTGCCGCGTCGCGCGGATGCGGCGGTGCGCAGCCAGTTCTCGACGCCCGAGATGTGCGCGGTCGCCAGGGCGCGCGCGAGTTCGGCATCGCCGGCTGCGATCGCCGCCACGATCGCGCGGTGTTCGGCGAGCGTGCGTTCCACCGCGCCGGCCTCGGTGAGTCCGCGCCAGATGCGAGCCCGCACCGTCTGCCCCGACAGGCTCTCGACCAGGCTCGCGAGGTACCGGTTGCCGGTGAGCGACATGATGCGGCCATGCAGTCGCGCGTCGTGCTCGACGAGGGTCGCGACGTCGGTGTCGGATGCCACCGATTCGAGCTCGGCCTCGAGCTCGGCCACCTGATCGGGGGTGGCCTCGCGCGCGGCGACCGCCGTCGCGTGCGATTCGAGCAGACGCCGCACCGCCAGGATCTCGAGCAGGGACTCGTCGTTCATGTCGTTGATGAACGAGATCGCTTCGAGCAGCAGCGCGGGTTCGAGACTCGTGACGTAGGTGCCGTCGCCGCGCCGCACGTCGAGCACACGGATGACCTCGAGCGCCTTGACCGCCTCGCGCATCGAGCTTCGCGAGAGTCCGAGGCGCTCGGCCAGTTCTTTTTCGGGCGGCAGGCGGTCGCCCGGTCGCAGCTCGCCGCTCACGATCATCGCTTTGATCTGAGCGATCGCCTCGTCCGTCACGGCCATAGTGACATCATAGAGACATCGGATGTTCCGGCGCGGAAGGCGGCAGGCGATGACGGTCCTCGATGCTCACCTGCACCTCTGGGATCCCGACAGGCTCGACTACGCCTGGCTGTCGGGTGACCTGGCTCGGCGGCACGGGCCGGACGACCTGGCTGTCGCCGAGGCCGGTGAGCACGTCGAGCGCGTGTTCGTCCAGGCGGACTGCCGCCCGGACCAGGCGCGCGACGAGGTCCGCTGGGTGCAGTCGGTCGCGCGCGAGGCCGGCGTGGTCGGCATCGTGGCCTTCGCTCCGCTCGATCAGGGCGCCGACCGCGTGGCGGGTCTGCTCGACGAATACGCGGCTCACCCCCTCGTCGTCGGGGTCCGTCGTCTTCTGCAGTCCGAACCCGCGGGGTTCTCTGCCACCGAGGCCTTCCGTTCTGCGGCGCGCGCGACGGCCGAGCGCGGCCTCGTCTTCGACGCGTGCGTGCGATCGGATCAGCTCGACGAGGTGGCGATGCTGGCGGATGCGGTTCCCGAACTCTCGGTGGTTCTCGATCACCTCGGCAAGCCGGGCCCGGGCGCAGCCGACGACGCCGTATGGCCTGCTGCGATCTCGGCGCTCGCCGCGCGGCCCAGTGTGTCGGTGAAGCTCTCGGGGCTGCCCGCCGAGTTCGGACGGGACTGGCGCGCCGCTGACGTCGAGCCGCTGCTCGACCGGTGTCTCGCGGCGTTCGGCGTCGACCGACTGCTCTACGGAAGCGACTGGCCGGTGTCGGGACCGCTGCCCCGCTGGCGCGACACGGTGCGGCGATGGGCGATCGAGCGGACGGGCGCCGACGGCGCCGCCGCCATCATGGGCGACAACGCGCGGCGCATCTACGGCGTGTGAGGTCAGCGGGCCTGGATGCGCGCGCCCGGCCGACGGGTCAGTCGCCGATCGGGCGCAGCCGGAGGCCCGACATGCCGCCGTCGACCTCGAGGAGCGTTCCGGTCGTCGACGCCGAGGCCGGACTCACGAGGTAGAGCACGGCTGCGGCGACCTCGTCGGGCGAGACGAGTCGGCCGTGCGGCTGACGCGCCTCGAGCGCCGCGCGCTCGGCCTCGGGATCGGTCGCTGCGGCGAGTAGGCGTTCGACCCACGGGGTGTTGACCGTGCCCGGGCTGACCGCGTTGACGCGGATGCCCTCGCGCACGTGATCGGCGGCCATGGCGCGGGTGAGCGAGAGCACGGCCCCCTTCGACGCGCTGTAGAGCGCGCGCTGCGGCAGCCCCGCAGTGGCGGCGATGGATGCGGTGTTGCATACGGCCGCGGCATCCGATCGGCGAAGCCAGGGGAGAGCGGCGGCCGTCACGCGGGCGATGCCGGTGACGTTGACCGAGAGCACGCGAGCCCACTCGGCGTCGTCGTTCGCGGCGATGTCTCCGGCGGCGCCGATCCCCGCGTTGTTGACGACGATGTCGACGCGTCCGAAGTGCTCGGCGACGGCGGCGACGGCGGCATCGACCGATGCCCGGTCGGCGACGTCGGCCGCGACGGCGAAGAAGCGCTCGGCGACGCCGTCGGTACGCAGGTCGAGCACCGCGACCTGCGCGCCGACGGCCGCGAGCGCGGCCGCGACCGTCGCGCCGATGCCCGAGGCGCCACCGGTGACGATGGCGACGCGGCCCGAGAGGATCGGGTCAGCCACGGGGTGCCTCCCAGGCGACGAACCGCTGGCGCTGACGGCCGAGCCCGTCGATCTCGATGTCGACGACGTCTCCGGCGGCGAGGTACGGAAAACGGCCCGACAGTGCGACGCCCTGAGGCGTGCCCGTCAGTACGAGGTCACCGGGCTCGAGGGTGAGGTACTGCGACAGGTGCCACACGATCTCGTCGACCCCGAAGATCATGTCGGCCGTCGTGGAGTCCTGACGCGGCTCGCCGTTGACGAAGCTGCGCAGACGCAGGTCGCGCGGGTCGACGTCGTCGGGGGTGACGAGCCAAGGGCCGGTGGGGTTGAACCCGGGGGCGCACTTGCCCTTGGACCATTGCCCGCCCGAGACCTCGAGCTGGAACGTCCGCTCGGAGAGGTCGTTGGCGGTGACGTAGCCGGCGATGTGCGCGGCGGCGTCGGCGGGCGAGTCGAGGTACGACGCGCGTCGACCGATGACGACGCCGAGCTCGACCTCCCAGTCGGTCTTCTCGCTGCCGCGGGGGATCGTGACGACGTCGTCCGGTCCGACGACGGTGTTCGGCGTCTTGAGGAACATGATCGGCACGGTCGGCGGCTCCGCACCGGATTCGGCGGCGTGGGCGGCGTAGTTCATCCCGATGCAGATCACGGCCCCGGGGCGCGCGATCGGGGCGCCGACACGAAGCGCACCGGCGCCGGCGAGCGGCGTCAGCACGCCGCCGTCGATGGCGGCGGTGACGCGCTCGACGGGGTCGGCGGCGAGAAAGGCGCCATCGACATCGGATGTCAGCGGGCGAAGGTCGAGGATGCCGTCGTCCGTGATGACGACGGGGATCTCCGCGCCGACGGCGCCGAGGCGTGCGAATTTCATGTCTCTCCCGAAGGTCATGGGGTCGATTGACAGTCTAGACATCGGATGTTTATCCTGCCAACCATCCGTTCCTCATCCCCGCGTTCGAGCGTGCCCCGTTCGCAGACCAAGGAGACCCGCGTGAGCCGCGTCATCGCCGTCGAGACGACCGACATCCGTTTTCCGACGTCCCTGAGCCTCGACGGCTCCGACGCGATGAACCCCGATCCCGACTACTCGGCCGCCTACGTGCGCATCGCCACCGACGCCGACGACCACCTCGACGGGCACGGCTTCGTGTTCACCATCGGACGCGGCAACGACGTGCAGGTCGCGGCGATCGACGCCGTCGCCGCGCACATCGCCGGTCAGCCGGTCGAGCCGATGCTCGACGACATGGGCTCGCTCTGGCGGGGACTCGTCGGCGACTCGCAGCTGCGCTGGCTCGGCCCCGAGAAGGGGGTCATGCACATGGCCATCGGGGCCGTCGTCAACGCGCTGTGGGACCTCAAGGCCAAGCGCGCCGGTCTGCCGCTCTGGCAGCTGCTCGCACGGATGACCCCCGAAGAGCTCGTCGACCTCGTCGACTTCCGCTACCTCACCGACGCGATCACCCGAGACGAGGCCCTCGACATCCTGCGACGCGCCGAACCCGGCCGGCTCGCGCGCGAGGCCGACCTGCTGCGCCACGGGTACCCGGCGTACACGACGACGCCCGGCTGGCTCGGTTACTCCGACGAGAAGCTCGCCCGCCTGTGCCGCGAAGCGATCGCCGACGGCTTCGGGCAGATCAAGCTCAAAGTCGGCGGCGATCTCGACGACGACATCCGGCGGCTGCGGATCGCGCGCGAGGTCTGCGGCCCCGGGTTCCCGATCGCCATCGACGCCAATCAGCGCTGGGAGGTCGACCAGGCCGTCGAATGGGTGCGTGCACTCGCGGCCTTCGACATCGCCTGGATCGAAGAGCCGACGAGTCCCGACGACATCCTCGGACACGCCGCCATCTCGCGCGGGGTCGCGCCGATCCCGGTGGCGACCGGAGAGCACGCCGCCAACCGCGTCGTCTTCAAGCAGCTGCTGCAGGCCGACGCCATGCAGGTCATGCAGATCGACGCGGTGCGCGTCGCCGGGGTCAACGAGAACGTCGCCAACCTGCTGCTGGCCGCGAAGTTCGGGGTGCGCGTGTGCCCGCACGCGGGTGGAGTGGGCCTGTGCGAAGCGGTGCAGCACCTGTCGATGTTCGACTACGTCGCCGTCAGCGGCGAGCGCGAGGGCCGCATGATCGAGTTCGTCGATCATCTGCACGAGCACTTCGTCGTTCCGACGGTGGTCGTCGACGGCGCCTACCGGGCACCGACGATGCCGGGTGCGGGCACGCAGATGCGCGATGACAGCCGTTCGCAGTTCACGTGGTCGGCCGGCCATGCCCTCGCCTGAGCTCGACGTGCCGCGCTGGGGTTACGGCGCGGCGAACCTCGGCAACCTCTTCCGCCCGCTCACGGACGACGAATCGTGGCTGATCCTCGAGGCTGCCTGGGGCAGCGGCATCCGCTTCTTCGACACCGCGCCTCACTACGGGCTGGGCCTGTCCGAGCGGCGCCTGGGCGACTTCCTGCGCACCAAGCCGCGCGACGAGTTCGTCGTCTCGACCAAGGCGGGGCGGCTGATCCGCCCCAACCCCGACGACGGCGGCGGACTGGATCTCGCCCACGACTTCCACGTGCGCACCGATCTGCGACGCGAATGGGACTTCTCGGCCGAGGGCATCGCGGTGAGCCTCGACGAATCGCTCGAGCGGCTGGGTCTCGACCGGATCGACGTGCTGTATCTGCACGACCCGGAGCGCTTCGACCTCGACCTCGCGCTAGCCGAGGCGCTGCCAGCGCTCACGGCCCTGCGAGACGGCGGACGTGTCACGGCCGTCGGCGTCGGCTCGATGGTCACCGAGGCGCTGGCGGCCTCGGTCCGGTCGGCCGCCCTCGATCTCGTCATGGTCGCGGGCCGGTACACCCTGCTCGAGCAGCCGGCGGCGAGATCGGTCATCCCCGCGTGTCGGCAGACGGGCGCGGGCATCGTCGCGGCATCGGTGTTCAACTCGGGGCTGCTCGCCACCGATCACCCCTCGCGGGGCGATCGATACGAGTACGGCGGTGTGCCCGACGACGTGTGGCAGCGGCTGACGCGTATCGTCGACATCTGTCGGGCGCACGGTGTGCCGCTGCCCGCGGCGGCGCTTCAGTTCCCGCTTCGCGAGCGGGCGGTCCGTTCGGTCGTGGTCGGCGGCAGCCGACCCGAGCACGTGAGGCGCAACGCCGAGCTGGCCGAGCTGACGATCCCGCCGGCACTGTGGGACGAGCTGGCGGACGCCGCGCTCATCCCCGGCTGAGGCCCGAACGACAACAAAACCCGCGGAAGGAACCGTCATGCTCCAGGGAGTCCATCCCCTGCTCACCGGGACGCTGCTGCACGCGCTCGACGAGATGGGCCATTCGGATGCCGTCGTCGTCGCCGACGCGCATTTTCCGGCCTCGGCGCTCGGCGCTCGTGTCGTCGAGCTGCCGGGGACGACCACCCCCGACGTGGTCGCGGCCCTGCGCACGGTGCTGCCCCTCGACGATGCGCCGGCGCTGGATCTGATGACGTCGGCCGACGGAGAGGTGCTCGAGGTGCAGCGCGAGTTGATGGCTGCGGCCGGAACCGACGCCGATTCGACCCGTTTCGTCGAGCGGTTCGCGTACTACGAGATCGCCCGGCGCGCCTTCGTCATCGTGCGCACCGGCGAGACCCGCTCGTACGGCAACGCGCTGCTGCGCAAAGGCCTGGTGACGACCCCGTGACCGTCGCACCCGGTCGCCGCGTGGCCTTCGAGCTCGCGGTGCAGGACGCTTTCGGACTCGGCGTCGCGCAGCGTGTCGCAGCCGACCGCATCGAGCTCTGCGCCGCGCTGAGCGTGGGCGGGCTCACACCGTCGGCCGCCCTCATCGAGCGGGGCGTCGAAGTCGGCGTGCCCGCCCATGTGCTCGTGCGGCCCCGCGCCGGTGACTTCGACTACGACGACGACGAACGCCGGCTCATCGCTCGAGACGTGCGGATCGCTCTCGACGCCGGCGCCGACGGCGTGGTCGTGGGCGGTCTGCGCGACGGCGCCGTCGACCTCGACCTCATGCGCGCGGTCGTCGACGAGGCGGGGGCGGCGGCGGTGACGTTCCACCGCGCGTTCGACGTTCTCGACGGTCGCGAGCGGGCTCTCGCGCAGCTCGTCGAGCTCGGGGTGGGGCGCGTGCTGACCTCGGGCGGCGCTGCCCGTGCCGTCGACGGGGTGGCCGAGATCGAACGTCTCGTGCGCGGCGCTGCCGGCGCTGTCGAGATCATGGCGGGCGGCGGGGTGACCCGCGAGAACGTCGGTGCGCTGCTCGATGCCGGCGTCGACGCTGTCCACGCCTCGGCGAAGCGGCTGAGCGTCGGAGCCGGACTCGAGCTCGGCTCGGCCGGAGACGCGGCGCGCGAGGTCACCGACGAGGCGGCGGCTCTCGAGCTGCGCCGCATCGTCACGCGAGACGGCGCGGGTCGTGACACGGTCGTGCACCGCCGGCCGTGATGCAATGACTCCATGACGACACGACGCACGCTCCTCGTCGGCGCCGGCAAGGTCGGCACGAGTCTGGGGGAGCGGCTGGTGGCCGCAGGCGACCAGGTCGTCGCGATCCGACGCCGGGCCGACGGCATCCCGCCCTCGTTCGTCCCGATCGTCGCCGATCTCGCGTCGGCGACGCTCCCGGTGCTGCCCGAGGTCGACTGCCTGGTCGTGACGCTGCCTCCGGGCGACGACTCCGGGTTCTACCGGGCCGCCCTCGAGCGGCTGCGCAGCGGTCTGCCGGCGGTCCCGGCACGCACGGTCTTCGTGTCGTCGACGCGGGTGTTCGAGGGGTGGGACACCCCGAGGCCGCTCGACGAGAGCGACGAGGTGCGTCCGGCGAGTGCGCGTGCCGAGCAGCTCGTCGACGGCGAGCGGGCGGCGATCGACCTGTTCGGTGCGACCGTGGTGCGCCCGGCGGGCATCTACGGGCCGGGCCGCGAACGGCTGCTGCGGCAGGTCGTCGCGGGCGAAGCCGTCGACCACGAACGGCGGACCAACCGCATCCACGAGCGCGACCTCGTGCGGCTGCTCGCTCGGCTGCTGCGCGACGACGACCCGCCCGCGCTTGTGCACGCCGTCGATCGCCGGCCCGCCACCCTCGGCGAGGTCGTCGGGTTCATCGCCGACCGGCTCGGGGTCGCCCGCCCGCCGCACGCTGCCGCTGCGCCGGGAGCGCGTCGCGGAACCGTGCTGGCCGGGGCGCAGATGCACGCCCTCGTTCCCGACCTCGACTACCCGACCTTCGTCGAAGGCTACGGCGAGCTCGTCGACGCCCGTCGCTGAACGACGAACGCCCCGGCGCCGTGGGGAGCGGCGGCCGGGGCGGTGACGTGAATCCGGGGGAGATCGTCGACGTCATCTTCGACGCTACGTCTCGCGCGCCCGCGCGTCGAGTCGGCCTTTCGGGGGACACGGCCGGCGCGCGGCGCCCCCGCGAGGTGCGCGAGCAAGCCGTGAATACCTCGCCGACCGCTCGGGTGCAAGCCGCTCGACGGATCGCAGCCGGACGCCGAAGGTGGAGCACATGTCCAACGCATTCAACGACGACATCCACCGCCAGACCGCCGGCACCCCGGGTGTGCAGCCGCTGCAGGGCAACGACACCTCGATCGAGCCCGACCCCGCCGCCGACCCTGCACAGCGCGAGTGGGACCGTACCGAGGCCGCCGACGCGGCGATCGAGGCCGGGGTCGACCCCAGCACCCTCGACACCGCTACCGCCACGGGCGACGACCCGGCGCACCTCGCCACCGACGACACCGAGATCCCCGCCGACGACCTGCCGTCCGACCTGGCGCAGCCCGAGACCCAGGGCGGCGACCCGCTGATCGCCGAACTGGGCGAAGAGGGCGAAGGCGACATCACCGACGAGGGGCTGTGACCGCGGGCATCGAGTCGTACGCTCCGATCGGCGACGGCCGCACCGTCGCACTGATCGGGCTCGACGGCAGTGTCGACTGGCTGCCGCTGCCCGACCTGACCTCGACACCCGTCTTCGCGCGACTGCTCGACGCAGAGACCGGCGGATGCCTCGAACTGGCGCCCGACGCCCCGTTCGAGTCCACCCGGCGCTACGTGCCCGACACCAACGTGCTCGAGACCACCTTCACCACCGCGACCGGTTCGGTGCGCGTGACCGACGCGATGGTGTCGGGGGTGGCGGGGCGGATGCCGTGGGCCGAGCTCGCCCGCCGCATCGAGGGCCTGGACGGCTCGGTCGCGATGGTGTGGCGCATCCATCCCGGCACGTCGCTGCGTACCGCGGCGCCGTGGATCGAACGCACGCAGCACGGCGACATCATCCGCAGCGGCAAGACCGCGATCTCGGTCGTCGGATTCGACCACGGGCCCGATGCGCCTGACCCCGACGGCACGGCGGGACCGCGTCTGACGGGCGCGTTCACGACCGCACCCGGGTCGCGTCACCTCATCGCGCTCGCGGCGACCCACGATGAGCCCCTGCACCTGCCCGACCCCTACAACGTCGACGTCGGCATCGATCGCACGATCGAGAACTGGCGTCACTGGTCCGAGGTCTTCTCGTACGAGGGCCCCTGGGCCGAGAGCATGCAGCGCAGCGCCCTCGCACTGAAGCTGCTGATCTTCAGCCCCACGGGTGCGATCGCGGCGGCGGCGACGACCTCGCTGCCCGAGAACCCCGAGGGCGGCAAGAACTGGGACTACCGGTACGCGTGGGTGCGCGACCTCGCCTACACCGCGCACGCTCTCGTGCGGTTCGGGCTGCGCGAAGAGACCCACGCGGCCCTGTCGTGGATGCTCCGCACGATCCGCGACCACGGACCCGAGCTGCACGTCATGTACACGCTGGGCGGCGAGCTCGTTCCCGACGCCGAGCGATACCACGTGCCGGGCTGGCGCGGGATCGGGCCCGTGGTCACCGGCAACCCCGCCCGCGAGCAGCTGCAGCTGGGCGTGTACGGCGACCTGATGGCGATCTGCCGCACCTACGTCGACGCCGGCAACGTGCTCGACATCGACACCGGCCGCCTGCTCGCCGGGGTCGCCGACCGCACGTGCGACGTGTGGCGCAATCCCGACTCGGGCATGTGGGAGCTTCCCGACGAGCACCACTACACCTCGTCGAAGATGGGCTGCTGGAAGGCCCTCGACGACGCCGTCGCGCTCGCCGAGAGCGGAGCGATCCCCGGCAACGCCGATCGATGGCGCGCCGAACGCGAACGCATCCGCCTATGGGTCGACGAGAACTGCTGGTCGGACGACCTGTCTGCCTACGTCTTCTACGCGGGCAGCGACGAACTCGACGCCTCGGTCCTGCTGCACGCGCCGACCGGATTCGACCGTGGAGAGCGGATGTCGTCGACCATCGACGCCATCACCGCCGAGCTCGGGGCGGGTCCGCTGCTCTACCGCTACAGCGGGGTGTCGCGCGAAGAGAAGACCTTCGTGTCGTGTGCGTTCTGGCGCGCGGAGGCGCTGGCCTGCGTCGGGCGGCACGACGAGGCGCTCGACCTGATCGACGAGCTCGTCGGGCTCTCGAACGACGTCGGGATCTACGCCGAGATGATCGACGCCGCCGACGGCACGGCCTGGGGCAACACCCCTCAGGCGCTCAGCCACCTGGCTTTCATCGCGACGGTGCTCACCATTCGCGATGTCGTGCCCGACGAGACGCTGCGGGCCCGAGGGGCCGCGACGTGACCGCCGAGTCCGACCGCGGCCTCGCGCCTGGTGTCTCGGTGTTCCGCGACACCCGGGCGGTGCTGGTCGAGAGCATCTGGTGGGACGAGCGCACCGACGAGGTCGTCTGGGTCGACATCTCTGCCGGGCTGCTCCATCGCGGTCCGCTCGACGGCGCGGCCGACGGCTCCGACGACCGGGTGGTCGAGCTGCCGCCGCCGCTGTCGGCCGTGCAGCCCGCGGCCGGCGGCGGCTACGTCGCGGCTCTGAAAGACCGTGTCGTGCTGCTCGACGCCGACGGGCGAGTGCAGCGCGAGTTGGCTTCGCTGCGACACCGTCACGACGGGATGAGGCTGAACGAGGGGAAGGTCGATCCGTTCGGCCGATTCGTCGTCGGCGGCATGGAACTCACGACCGACGACGCCGACGCGAGCCTGTGGTCGGTCGACGCCGCCGGCTCGGTCGCGGTGCTGGGAGGAGGCTACGGCGTCGCGAACGGCATCGAGTGGTCGCCCGACGGCAGCGTCATGTACGTCACGGACACCGACACCTCGACCGTCTACCGCGGCTCGTACGGTCGAGGCGGCGAGCTCGGCGAGCTCGAGCCGTTCCTCGTCGGCCGATCGAGCGACGGCCTCGCCCGCGCCGCCGACGGTTCGTTCTTCAACGGCCTCTACGGCGAGGGCGCCGTCGTGCGGTGGGCCTTCGACGCATCGGTGCTCGACGAGTACGCCCTGCCGGCGCCGAACATCACCTCGGTCGCCTTCGTCGGCCCCGACCGCGCCACGCTGCTCGTCGGCTCGGCCCGCGAGAACCTCACCGAGCAGCAGCTGTCGCAGCATCCGCTCTCGGGCGGCATCTTCCGTCTCGAGCCGGGGATCTCAGGCTTCGCCCCGTACACGTTCGGGGACGCTGCCGACTGACCCGGCGGCGCGCCGTCGCCGGGCCGGCGCCCCGCGGCATCCGCCCAGCGCCCTTCACGATCGGCTTTCTCGACCACCCATCCAGACCATCGCACGACCACCGAAAGGACGCACCATGTCTCGCGACCAGTACACCTTCGTCAACCCCGCCGAGCTGTATTCCGACATCGAGCCCCAGAAGGGCAAGCTCGACGAGCCGGGCCTCGACGCCGATCTGACCCCCACGGCCGATCTCGGCGAGCAGAGCTACCGCGGCAGCGGCCGACTCACCGGGCGCAAGGCGCTCATCACCGGCGGCGACTCGGGCATCGGCGCGGCCACCGCGATCGCGTTCGCCCGTGAGGGCGCCCACGTGGCGATCTCGTACCTGCCCGAAGAGGAGAAGGACGCCCAGCGCATCGCCGGCATCATTCGCGAGGCCGGCGTGACCGTCGCGACCCTGCCCGGCGACCTGCGCGACCCCGAGTACTGCCGTTCGCTGGTCGCCGACACCGTGTCGGCGCTGGGCGGCCTCGACATCCTCGTCAACAACGGCGGCAAGCAGATCTTCCAGGAGTCGCTCGACGAGATCACCGACGAGCAGTTCGACGACACGTTCAAGACGAACGTGTACGCGATGTTCTGGATCACGAAGGCCGCCCTCCCGCACCTCGCACCGGGTTCGGCCATCATCAACACCACGTCGATCCAGGCGT
>JAAIGE0101574531.1_pt1 | contig 15015 bp, 11 predicted proteins | sample 6487951 | NCBI WGS metagenome assembly JAAIGE01 (sample SAMN13974128, study PRJNA590717) | phyllosphere metagenome | biome: tomato field; feature: multiple bacterial spot infested tomato fields; material: tomato leaves; isolation source: leaves from tomato fields | host: Solanum lycopersicum ... | reverse complement strand
GCGGCACCCCTCACCAAGAAAACCTAGGACTTCGCTTTGCGAAGATCGAGGTTTTCTATCCTCTCCCACAAGGGGGAGAGGAAAAAGCGTCGCACCCTTTCGGCTTACTCAAGCTGTAGTGGAAACCAGAGCGATGCCGCAGGTTACCTCTACCCTTGTGGGAGAGGAAGAAAAATCATGGTCTTAGCTTCAGCTAAGTCATAGATTTTTCAGGTGAGGGGTTAGTCTCCGCAACTTACTTATCCACCTCATCATACTTCACACCCAAAGACCCCAGTGCCTTCCAATACCCCGGATAGGTCTTGCCCACACAAGCCGGGTTCTGAATGCCGATGCCCCTAGTCTTCAGCCCGGCAAGCGCAAAGCTCATGGCAATGCGGTGATCATGAAACGTGTCGATAGATGCCTTTACCGTCTGCCCCGCGAGAGCAGGATCGGCATGCACGATCAGATCATCACCGTCTTCATGCGCCAGACCGTCCCTGATCTGGTTGAGGCCAAGCGACAACGCGCGGATGCGATCGCACTCCTTCACGCGCAGATTGGCGATACCGACGAAGCGGACGGGCGTGTTGTTGTAGGCGGCCAGCACGGCGATGGTCGGAATGGCGTCCTGCATCTGGCTGCCGTCGATTTCGGCGGGCAGATCGGGAAACTGCGCCATCACCGCATGCGCCTTGGCATCCGGCTGGGTGAAGGCGTTGGCTGGCGTGCCGATATCGATCTTGCCGCCGGTCAGCAGTTCCGTGCCCCAGAGATAGGTCGCAGCCGATGCATCCGGCTCGATGTGGAAATCGGTCGCCTTATAGCCGGTGGGGTGCACGCGCCAGATGGCGTTGCTCACCCGCTCCACCTTCGCGCCGAAGGCCTCCATGGCAGTGACGGTCAGGTCGATATAGCCCTTCGCGCCAATGTCCTCGCCTGCCAGAATTATGTCAAAAGTTTGCGCGCCGCAGGGTGCCGCCATCAAAAGCGCAGAGACATACTGGCTGGAGAGATTGCCATCGATGGTGACGCTCTCTTTCGTAAAGCCCTTGCCGTTCCCCTTCACCGTTACCGGCGGGCAGCCGGTCGGCGCTTCGGCGTTGATGCCGAGCGCGGTCAGCGCGTCCACCAGCGGCTTGATCGGGCGCTTGCGCATATGCTCGTCACCATCAACGACAACGGTGCCGTTGACGGATGCCACGGCGGCGGTGAGGAAGCGGGTTGCGGTTCCGGCATTGCCGAGGAAGAGCGGCTTGTCCGGCGCGGTCAGAACGCCCTGACTTTCCACCACGAAGCTTGTCGCATCCGGCTCCGTCACCTTCACGCCCATGGCGCGCAAGGCTTCGGCCATATACAGCGTGTCATCGCTTTTCAACGCGCCGGTCAGCACGCTTCTGCCCTTGGCGAGGCCAGCCAGCAGCAGCACGCGGTTGGTGATGGATTTGGAGCCGGGCGGCTCGACCTTGCCGGAAAGCGGGTGGTTTGGCGGGGTGATGGTCAGTTCGATCATGTCTTTATCGTCTTCTCGCCAGCGCACTGGCTTCCAGCATTAGAATTTCACGGAAGGAACGGCGCGATCCGCCTCATTGGTGATCTCAAAATAGGGCGCCTTCGCAAAGCCGAACTGCCCCGCAATGAGGTTGGAAGGAAAGCTTTCCACCTTCACATTCAGGTCGCGCGCAGAACCATTATAGTAACGGCGTGACATCTGTATCTCGCTTTCAAGGGTTTCCAGAGATCGCTGCAATTCCAGAAAGTTCTGGTTCGCCTTCAGATCGGGATAGGCTTCCGCCAGCGCAAACAGCTTGCCGATGGCTTGACCGAGCAGACCTTCCGCCTGCGCACGTCCCTCGACATCACCCGCAGGCACGGCCTGCGCGCGGTTGCGAAGATTGACCACCTCTTCGAAGGTGCTCTTTTCGTGGGCCGCATAGCCCTTCACGGTTTCGATGAGGTTGGGGATGAGGTCGGCGCGACGCTTTAACTGGACGTCGATGCCCGACCAGGCCTCTTCCTTCATCTGCCGTGCTTTGACGAGGCCGTTATAGATGAAGACGACATAAAGCGCGATTGCCGCGACGATGGCCAATGCGATGAACATGCAAGCTTCCCCCTCATGAAAACCCCAACGAGCCGAATACCTCGGCCCGTCATCATCACCTAACAATCTAAGGCGTCAGGCCACCTTGTTCCAGTTCACGCCACCCGCATCCGTCATCAGGAACGCTTCGCCGCAAGCCTTGGATAGCGTGCGAACGCGCAGAATGTAACTCTGGCGCTCCGTCACAGAAATCACACCGCGCGCATCCAGAAGGTTGAAGACGTGGGATGCCTTGATGCACTGGTCGTAAGCCGGAAACACGCATTTATGCAGCATCTGGTTGGCGTTATCACCGGGAGCACCAGCGGCCAGCAGCGCCTGACACTCCTTCTCGGCATCGATGAAGTGGCGATGCAGCATGGCCGTATCGGCATATTCGAAGTTATGGCGTGAATATTCCTGTTCTGCCTGCAGGAAGACATCGCCATAGGAAATCTTCTCGCCGCCTTCGCGGCCATTGAAGTTCAGGTCGTAAACATTGTCCACGCCCTGCACATACATGGCCAGACGCTCGAGACCATAGGTCAACTCACCGGCAACCGGAGAGCATTCGATGCCGCAGACCTGCTGAAAGTAAGTGAACTGCGACACTTCCATGCCATCGCACCAGCATTCCCAGCCCAGACCCCAGGCCCCCAGCGTCGGGCTTTCCCAGTCGTCTTCCACGAAGCGCACGTCGTGCAGCAGTGGATCGAGACCGATGGCCTTCAGCGAGCCGAGATAAAGCTCCTGCAAGTTGGAAGGGTTCGGCTTCAGAATGACCTGATACTGGTAATAATGCTGCAACCGGTTCGGGTTCTCACCATAGCGACCATCCGACGGGCGGCGCGACGGCTGCACATAGGCGGCCTTCCACGGCTTGGGGCCGAGCGCGCGCAGCGTCGTGGCCGGGTGAAACGTGCCCGCACCCACTTCCATATCGTAAGGCTGCAAAACGGCGCAGCCCTTGTCCGCCCAGTAATTATGCAGCGTCAGGATCAGCGCCTGAAAGGAACGCTTCGGGTTCATATGGTCTGGAACGTCGGTCATTGCGGTCTTCACGGTCAAGAGAGTGTAAGCAAATTGCTTACTTGAATTGCGGACAGGTGCCATGGCTAGGGGTTACAGGTCAAGACATCTGTATGGAGGTGAATATTAAAGGTATGAGCATAGCTGAGAATATTTTTAAGAAAAAACGCAAAAATATTTCCCTTTAGCTTGTTTTACGCTCTTCAATCCCGCGGGCACGAGGCCTGTTCTGCTCTCAGATACAAGGCAAGACGTTAATAACAAGGAGACTTCGGCGGTGGTGGTGGAGGAATTAAGCGAACCTTTTTTATTCATAACATTGTGCATTCACCGGAAATTTTGCTAGCAGAGGCCAAAGAAAATCCATCACACCGGAAATTGACCAATGCCTGATCTTCTGCTCGAACTTCGCTCCGAAGAAATCCCCGCCCGCATGCAGCGCAAGGCGACGGGTGATCTGAAGAAGCTTGTCACCGATGCGCTGGTGGAAAGAGGGCTGACCTATGAGGGCGCGCGCGAATACTGGACGCCCCGCCGCCTGACGCTGGACATTCGCGGCCTCAACGCCCGCTCTGCCGATGTGCGCGAAGAAAAGAAGGGCCCACGCACGGACGCGAACGAGAAGGCCATCGAGGGTTTTCTGCGAGGTGCTGGCCTTTCCGATATTTCGCAGGCGCAGGTCGTTTCCGATCCGAAGAAGGGCGATTTCTACGTCGCCATCGTCAACAAACCGGGCCGCCCTGCGGAAGAGATCATTGCCGAGGTCATGCCCGGCATCATCCGCTCCTTCCCCTGGCCGAAATCCATGCGCTCCGGCTCGGCCTCCATGCCGAAGGGATCAAGCTTTGGCGGTATCGAGGGCAAGGGTTCGGAAAGCCTGCGCTGGGTGCGTCCGCTGCAATCCATCGTCTGCATGTTCGGCCCGGAGCATGATGAGACGCAGGTCATCCCCTTCGAGATCGATGGCATCGTGGCGGGCAACGTGACCTATGGCCATCGTTTCCACGCACCGGAAGCCATAACCGTGCGCCGCTTCGATGATTACGTGGCAAGCCTCGAAAAGGCGAAGGTCATTCTGGATGCCGAGCGCCGCAAGGATATCATCCTGCACGACGCCAAGGATCTGGCCTTCGCAAATGGCCTCGACCTCGTGGAAGACGAAGGCCTGCTGGAAGAAGTCTCCGGCCTCGTGGAATGGCCGCAGGTTCTGATCGGCACCTTCGAGGAGGATTACCTCGAAATCCCGGCGGAAATCATTCGCCTGACGATCAAGACCAACCAGAAGTGCTTCGTCACCCGCCCGCAGGGCGCGAGCGAAGGCCTGTCCAACCGCTTCATTCTGGTCTCCAACATTCAAGCGACAGATGGCGGCAAGGAAATCATCCACGGCAACGGCAAGGTCGTTCGCGCGCGCCTGTCCGATGCCAAGCATTTCTGGACGCGAGATCAGGGCGATCTGCCGGACCTCGAAACGCTGAGGGATTCCGCCGCCAAATTTGGCCTCGATCTGAAAAGGCCGCTCGACCAGCGCATGGCAAAGCTCGACGCGCTGAACGTCACCTTCCACGCCAAGCTCGGCACGCAGGGTGAGCGCGTGGCGCGCATCCGCGAACTGGCGAAGCAACTCGCTCCCGTCGTCGGTGCCGATGCCGCTCTGGTAGACCGCGCCGTGGTTCTCGCCAAGGCCGATCTGCGCACCGAAGCCGTGGGCGAATTCCCCGAGCTTCAGGGCCTGATGGGCCGCAAATATGCGCTTTTACAGGGTGAGAACGAAAGTGTCGCTGCTGCAATAGAAGAACACTGGAAGCCGCAAGGCCCGACCGACGCCGTTCCGCGCGATAAAGTTTCGCTGACAGTCGCGCTGGCCGACAAGCTCGACACCCTCGTCGGCTTCTGGGCCATCGATGAAAAGCCGACAGGTTCGAAAGACCCGTTTGCCTTGCGCCGTGCGGCGCTTGGTGTGGTGCGGATTATTCTGGAGCGGAACATTCGGTTGTCATTGACTGCGGCTATTGCAAGGGCAGGCATAAATGTAATTGCAAGACAGATTGTGCGCCAGCGCACTTCTGACATCGATACCGTAGCTGAAACGGCAAAGGCGCAGGGTCTATTGGAGGCTATCGAGGAGGGGTTAGAAAACGTATTTTCTGATCGCATAAAGGTTCTCCGCCAATACGACCCATATAGTGGCTCTGAGGCATCGCTTAAGGACAAGGACATCCAGAATAAGGTTGGAGAATTTGAAGTGGCTTCCGCCGATCTTCTGTCTTTCTTCCACGACCGCCTGAAGGTATACCTGCGCGATCTCGGGGCACGTTACGACCTCATCGAATCCGTGCTCACACCAGAATCGGATGACTTCCTCATGGTCGCCCGTCGCGTCGAAGCCTTGACGGCCTTCATCACTGGTGAAGACGGCAAGAACCTGCTGGCAGGCACCAAGCGCGCCACGCAGCTGCTCGCCGCCGAAGAGAAGAAGGGCACGGTCGTTGCTGACGGCGTTTCGGAAGAATTGCTGAAGCTGGATGCCGAGAAGGCGCTCTACGCCGCCATCAAGACAGCCTCTGCCGATGCGGCCAAAGCCGTGGAATCGGAAGACTTCCGCTCCGCCATGCAGGCGCTGTCCACGCTGCGCGCTCCGGTCGATAAGTTCTTCGAGGATGTGCTGGTCAATGACGAAGACGCCGCCATCCGCGCCAACCGTCTGGCCTTGCTGAAAGCGATCCGCGAAGCGACCGGCACGGTCGCGGATTTCTCGAAGATTACCGCTTGAGTAAGACTTGTGCATGGTAACGTTTATGGTACTATAGCGCATGATCAAGATCGTTGAATATCTCGATCAAAGTGGTGCAAGCCCTTTTGAGCGCTGGTTCAATAAGCTAGATGCACGGGCAGCCTCAAAGGTGACGATTGCCTTGACGCGCATGGGACAAGGTAATTTCTCGAACGTCAAAACAGTAGGACTGGGGGTTCTGGAATACAGGATCGATTATGGGCCGGGCTACCGCATCTATTTCGGCAGGGATGGTGAAGCGCTGGTCATTTTGTTGGTAGGTGGTACCAAGACCAGACAGCAGAATGACATCGAAGCGGCTCATAGCTACTGGCAGAGTTACAAATCCAGAAAAGGGTCTTGATGTGGCACTGACGCGAGAATTCAAGGAAACGGTGAGAGCGAGGGTTGAGAGCGATCCGACCTTTCGCGCCGCCTTGCTTTCCGATGCGGTTGAATTGTTACTGGAGGGCGATGTTGAAACTGGCAAGGCCGTGCTTCGCGATTTCATCAATGCAACGATTGGCTTCGAGGCCCTAGCGGTGGAAGTTGATATGCCTCCAAAAAGCCTGATGCGGATGTTCGGCCCGAAAGGCAATCCACGCGCCGACAACCTGTTCACTGTGCTTCATGCACTTCAAAGAGATTCCGGCATCCACCTCGCAGTCGCGGCGGAATAGTCATTCAATAAAAACGCCGGAGATTCTCCCCGGCGTTTTTGTTTGTATCGATTTCCGAAAGTGATCAGCTTGCCATGCGCATCTGCTGCGCCATGCCGTGCAGCGAGCCGGATTGATGCTGCGAGACGCGGAAGGTGCGGATCAGGTTCAGCAGTTCTTCGGTGTCTGCGGCCAGCGCTTCTGCAGAGGCCGTGGTTTCCTCCGCCATTGCCGCATTGTGCTGGGTCGCCGCATCCAGCTGGTTCAGCGAAGAGGAGATGGAGCGTAGCGTCGTGTCCTGCTCGGCTGCGGAATGGGCGATCTTGGTGACGATTTCGCTGGCCGATTTGATCTGGTTGGAAATCCGCTTCAGCGCATCGCCCGCTTCCCCGACCAGCCGTACACCGTTTTCGACCTGGGTGGACGAGCGGGCGATCTGGTCCTTGATCTCCTTTGCAGCCGCGGCAGACTTCTGCGCCAGTTCACGCACTTCCTGCGCAACGACCGCAAAGCCCTTGCCTGCCTCTCCGGCACGCGCCGCTTCCACGCCAGCGTTGAGCGCAAGAAGGTTGGTCTGGAACGCAATGTCGTCGATGACGCCGATGATCTTGGAAATCTCATCCGCAGACTGCTCGATGCCGCTCATCGCGCCGATCGCTTCTTCCACGATGGTGTCGCTGCGTCCCGCGTCGCCGCTGATGGAATTGACCCGCTTGGCAGCCTCGCTTGCCCCTTCCGAGGTCTGGCGTACCGCCACGGTCAGCTCGTCGAGTGCAGCTGAGGTCTCTTCCAGATTGGCAGCCTGACGTTCCGTGCGCTGTGACAGTTCGTTGGAAGCCTTGCGAATTTCGTCCTTCGAGCCACCGATGTCGATGCTTTTTGCATTGACCTTTGCCATGGCGGTGTCGAGATGCGAGAGGGCTTCATTGAAGTTGTCGCGAAGGCCGGAGTAGCGCGTCCCAAGATCGCGGCAACGCACGGTCAGGTCGCCTGCGGCGAGTTTTTCCAGTGCTTCGCCGATGGTGGATACCACGCGGGCCTGCACTTCCGCCTCGTCGCGCTGCATGTCGGAGTTGGTCTGGCGTTCCGCATCCAGTTGCAACTGCTGCTCTTCCTGACGCGCCTGCATGGCATGACGTTCGCGTACCTTCTGCTGAAGCGAGGCGGTGGCTTTTGCCATAAGGCCGACTTCGTTCTTCTTTTCCGTGTGCGGAATTGACAAGTCGACATTTTCGTTGGCAACTTCGCCAAGCGCACGGTGAATATCGCTCAATGGTCTGGTGATGCCGCGAATAACGTAATAGGCGAGCGCGAGACCAAGGCCGAATACCAGCAAGCCAACCGACAGGGCGTTGATGATCGTGGAGCGGACCTGTGCCTGAAGGTCATCGACATAGACACCGGTGACGACGACAATCTGCCAGGGTTCGAACGCCATGGCATAGGAGCTTTTGAGGAAGCTGTCGCCCTGCTCACCGGGCTTGGGGCCGAGGAAGTTGACCTGACCGCCGCCAGCGCGCGCGAGCCTTACAAGTTCATCGCGATAGGCAAAGCCTTGGCTATCCGCCTTACCCTTGAAGTTCTGCCCCACGCGCTTCGGGTCCGGATGGAACATCATGTTGACGTCGTAGTCGTAGCCGAACATATAGCCGTCCGGCACATATTTCATGGAGGAAACGATGGCGAAAGCCTGTTTCTGCGCGTCTTCGCGGCTCAGCGTCCCTGCTTTTTCCTTGTCGTAAAAGGATTGAAGGATGGAGATCGAAGACTGCACCTGCGTGCGCAACATGCCGTAACGCTCTTCATAGATGGCGTTGACGGAAGATTTGATCTGGAAATAGGTCGCCAGGGTGAATGCCGCCATGAGCGTAATCACCAGCAGGATCAATTGGCGGGAAATAGGGAGGTTCTTCATCGGTGCTCGCGATATGGCGTTCACCGCGCGGTCCACGCGATGAAACAGGAATATATAAAATGGGACTTTGCGCATCCTGCGCTTCGTTTGTGCTGCATCGCACATTCAAGCACCGAGGAAGCTTTAGAATATTGAATAAAAGCTTAAATAAGCAGGCGCTTGCGTTGCCTGACAGGTATAATATTTGATTTTTATCAAAATAGTTTTCGAGGAAACTATTTCCAGTTGTCCTGACGCGCAGCGTGCTGACTCTGGATATACGTTACCGAGCCCGCTTTACTGAGCTCTGCGCAAAGGCGTATCGGTCAGATTTTCGAGCAGGCTGAGATCGCTTGGTCGTTCTGTTTCCGGCTTGGCTTCCACGGCGGAAGTCGTCACCGCGGCATCGACAGGTGCCGATTGCTGTGTTGCCATTGCCGCCGCCGTCGTTGCGGCGGGAAGCCACATGGGATTTGCGCTGACGTAGGTTACGGGCGATCCACCGAGCCAGGCCTCGGTGCGAACAGTTTCCTTGCGTCCGCTGATTTCCCGCACGGATATGTTCTGCGTACCCGGCTCGATAGCTGGTGCTGCGATCTCCACGGCAGGCGCGGCGGGTGCAGGGCAGAATGCGCAGCTGATCGAGATAACGCTGTCGTTCGAGGTTCTGTCGCCGCGAATATGTTCGATGGAGCCGGCCATGGCCGAACCGCTTGCCAGCATCAGGGCGAGTGTCAAAACAACCTTGCGCATCGAAAGCTCCATAGCCTGCGGTCTTGTCGCCGCGTGAACATGAAAGCGACCTTACGCAAGGTTCGTTTTTATTGGGTCACGATTATTGGTAAAAATTGAGCGAAAGGCGGATTGTCATTTCGCCTTTTCGCGCGCCACCGCCTGCCAGCCGATATCGCGGCGGCAGAAGCCGTTGTCCCATTTCACCTCGTCCACGAGGGCATAGGCACGCTCCTGCGCCTCGCTTACGGTGCTGCCGAAGGCAGTGACATTGAGCACGCGCCCACCGGTCGCCACAAGCTGCCCGTCCTTCAAGGCTGTGCCAGCATGGAACACCTTGGCCTCAGCGCTTTCTTGCGGAAGGAAGGAGATCGGCGTGTTCTTTTCGTAAGAGGCAGGATAACCTTTGGAAGCAAGGACGACAGTCAAAGCCGGTTCATCGCGCCATTCCGCTGTGACCTGATCCAGCGTGCCGGTGGCGGTCGCATAGAGGATCGGCAGGAGATCGCTCTTCAGCCGCATCATCAGAACCTGACATTCGGGATCGCCGAAGCGGACGTTGTATTCGATCAGTTCCGGGCCTTTCTTCGTGATCATCAGGCCCGCAAAGAAGACGCCGGAGAAAGGATTTCCATCCTTTGCCATGCCCGTGATCGTCGGCTCGATGATCTCCTTCATCGTGCGCTGAACCATTTCATCGGTCATCACCGGGGCAGGGGAGTAAGCACCCATGCCGCCCGTGTTCGGGCCGGTATCGCCATCGCCAACACGCTTGTGATCCTGCGCGGTGGCCAGCGCCAGAGCCGTCTTGCCGTCGGAAAGGCAGAAGAAGCTCGCCTCTTCGCCATCGAGAAAGGCCTCGACCACCACTTCCGCACCGGCAGCACCGAACGCGCCGTCGAAGCAATCGTCGATGGCGGCAAGGGCTTCGGCTTCCGTCATCGCAACGGTCACGCCCTTGCCAGCGGCCAGACCATCCGCCTTGATGACGATAGGCGCACCCTGTTCGCGGACATAGGCTTTCGCCGGTTCGGCAGCCTTGAAGCGCTGGTAGGCGCCGGTTGGAATATCGTAGCGGGCGCAGAGATCCTTGGTGAAACCCTTGGACCCCTCAAGCTGCGCCGCAGCCTTGGACGGGCCGAAGGTGGCAATGCCCGCTGCGCGAAGATCATCCGCCAGACCCGCAACCAGAGGCGCTTCCGGGCCGACGACGACGAAGTCGATACCGTTTTCTTTTGCAAAAGCGATCACGGCTGCATGGTCTTCGACATTGAGCGACACCAGCGTCGCATGGTCTGCAATACCGGGGTTGCCGGGTGCGGCATAAAGTTTGGTCAGCTTTGGGGATTGGGCAATTTTCCATGCCAACGCATGCTCGCGACCACCGGAACCGATCAACAGAACTTTCATGCTCAACACCCCTGTTTCGAATTCCTTGCGGCGTTAAGGGCAGGGGGGCGAAAGGTCAAGACGTATATGGAGATTTGCCGGGTGTAAGTGTGGCGAGAGGAAGTCGATTTCCCCTCCGTCATGCCGGACTTGATCCGGCATCCAGTCGACGCGCGTCTGCGCGGCGAAAGGAGTCCTTTCAGACCAAAGACTTGGTCTGACTAGACCCCGCATCAAGTGCGGGGTGACGGAGGGTGGAGCCATGCTTTTCTGTGGAATCGCCGCGCCACCGTGTTGTCATGCCATAATCAGCCTCTATGTTCGGGCGGATATTCAAGAACAGTTCAGAGAACCATATGTCCGCAGATAACGCCCGCCTTGCTCCGACCATCGCTTCCGAAATCAATGCCCGTGCCGAACAGGTGAAGGCGGCGATACAGTTGCTGGATGAGGGCGCAACGGTTCCCTTCATTGCGCGCTATCGTAAGGAAGCAACGGGCGGGCTCGACGACACGCAGCTACGCACATTGGCCGAGCGGCTGTCCTATCTGCGCGAACTCAATGCCCGCCGCGCTTCCATCGTTGAAACCATCAACGGTCAAGGCAAGATGACCGACGAACTGATGGTGAAGATCATGCAGGCGGCGACGAAGGCGGAACTGGAAGACCTTTATCTTCCCTATAAGCCCAAGCGCCGCACCCGTGCCGAGATTGCCCGCGAACGCGGCCTCGGCCCGCTGGCGGATGCGATATGGGAAAACCGCGCCGCCGATCCGGCCAAGCTGGCTGAGGCTTATGTTCAGGGTGAGGTTGCCGATGTGAAGGCTGCGCTGGAAGGTGCGCGCGATATCGTGGCCGAAACCATGACGGAAAATGCCGACCTGCTGAAGCGGCTGCGCGAATATATGCGCCAGAACGCCATGCTCCGCGCCAAGGTGGTGGATGGTAAGGAGGCGGCAGGTGAGAAATTCTCTGACTATTTCGACCACACGGAAAAATGGGCCACCGCACCCGGCCACCGCGCGCTCGCCATGCTGCGCGGCTGGAACGAAGAGGTGCTGACGCTGACCATCGATGTGGATGCGGACGACCCGTCGCCGGTCAAGCCCGCACAGCGCACCATCGCCAGCACCTTCGAAATCCGCAACTCTGGTCCTGCCGATCAATGGCTGATGGATGTTGCAGGCTGGACCTGGCGCGTGAAGCTTTCCATGTCGCTCTCGCTCGACCTGATGCGGGAACTGCGAGAGCGGGCAGAGGAAGAAGCGATCCATGTTTTCGCCCGCAATCTGAAAGATCTGCTTCTGGCAGCGCCCGCCGGTTCGCGCGCAACAATGGGCCTCGATCCGGGCATCCGCACCGGCGTCAAGGTCGCTATCGTCGATGGCACCGGCAAGCTCTTGGACACGACGACTGTTTATCCTTATCCCCCGAAGAACGATATTCGCGGCACGCAGGCAGAGCTTGCCTCGCTTATCCGCAAGCATAATGTAGAGCTGATCGCCATCGGTAACGGCACCGGCAGCCGCGAGACGGAGAAGCTGGTGGCCGATATGCTGACACAGATCACAGGGCCGAAGCCGACCAAGGTTATCGTGTCGGAAGCCGGGGCTTCGGTTTACTCCGCATCCGAGCGTGCGGCGGCGGAGTTTCCAAATCTCGACGTCTCGCTGCGCGGTGCCGTCTCTATTGCTCGCCGCCTGCAAGACCCGCTGGCGGAACTGGTGAAGATCGAGCCGAAGTCTATCGGCGTCGGGCAGTATCAGCATGATGTGGATCAGGGCAAACTCTCTCGCTCGTTGGACGCGGTGGTGGAAGATGCGGTGAATGCCGTGGGCGTCGATCTCAACACTGCCTCTGCGCCACTGCTGGCGCGGGTTTCCGGTCTCGGAAGCTCCATTGCCGATGCCATTGTTCTGCATCGTGATCAGGTCGGTCCATTCTCCAGCCGCAAGGAACTCTTGAAAGTGCCGCGCCTCGGGCCGCGTGCATTCGAACAGTGCGCGGGCTTTCTGCGCATTCCAAACGGCAAGGAGCCGCTCGACGCATCCTCCGTTCACCCGGAAGCCTATGTCGTGGCCAAGAAGATCGTTGCCGCCTGCGGTCGTGATTTGAGAACCCTGATGGGTGATAGCGCCACGCTAAAAGCGCTGGACCCGAAGACATTCATCGATGAGCGCTTCGGTTTGCCGACCGTAAAGGACATCATCGCCGAACTGGAAAAGCCGGGCCGCGACCCTCGTCCAAGCTTCAAGACCGCGACTTTTGCGGACGGCGTGGATGAAATCACCGACCTGAAGGCCGGCATGTTGCTGGAAGGGACCGTGACCAATGTGGCGGCCTTCGGGGCATTCGTGGACATCGGCGTCCATCAGGATGGTCTGGTCCACGTCAGCCAGTTGGCTGACCGCTTCATAAAAGACCCGCATGAAGTGGTGAAGGCCGGTGACGTGGTAAAAGTCCGTGTGGTGGAAGTGGATGTAAAGCGCAAGCGCATCGCACTCACCATGCGCAAGGATGGCGGCGAGGCCGCTCCTCAGCCCATGCGGGAAAAGGGTAACGCCAGCGCCATGCGCCACGCCAGTGCCAAGCCTAAAGATCGCAACGAAGGGTCGCAATCTGGTGGCGCGTTGGCTGCGGCTTTGGCAGAGGCGATGAAGCGGCGGTGAGGGAGGGGAATGACCCCTCACCAAGAAAACCTAAGACTTAGCTTTCGCTAAGATCAAGGTTTTCTATCCTCTCCCACAAGGGTAGAGGAAAAGGCGCAAGCGGCGCGGCGTCCACCCTATCTCTCCCCCTTGTGGGAGAGAAAGCAATTTCAACATCTTAGCGCTAGCTAAGTGTTAGAAATTGCCAGTGAGGGGTTTGTTTGGGCTACTCACCTTAAGCCGAAACTTGTCATCATGACAGGCTTCCGACTCAAAGCGAACGCTGAAAAACACAGCTGAAATCATTCAATATTTTTGAAAACCACCCATCTTGAAACTTCGCCGGAAAGCGATACGGTAACATCGACTTGATAAGTGAGACTTAGCTTATTGGGGGTAAGATGGCCTCGTCTCTGCATGCGTTGTTCGAGAAAATAGTCAAAACCGGAAATCTCATCGTTACCGGCCCTGCCGGGCTACAGGCTTATGGCGATGGCACTGGCAAAAGGGTGGCTCTCAATTTTACAGATGAAGCCGCCATGCAGGAAGTCGCTACCGATCCGGCGCTGAAGCTTGCCGAGACCTATATGGAAGGACGGATGAGTGTCGTTGAAGGCGACATCTATGATTTTCTGACCCTCATCAAAAGCAACACCCTTAGCGAATCGCTGACATTCGGCATGATCTGGCGCGGCATGGCCCGCATCATCGCCTCGCGGATCAAGATGCATCTGCCGGTCAATCACAACAAGAGCAACGTTGCCCATCACTACGATCTCAGCGCCAAGCTGTTCGACCTGTTTCTGGACGAGGACTGGCAGTATTCCTGCGCTTATTTCAATCCGCCCGGTATTTCGCTGGACGAGGCTCAAGTTGCCAAGAAACGTCACATCGTCGCCAAGCTGGTGCCCGAACCGGGCCAGCGCGTGCTGGAAATCGGTTCCGGCTGGGGTGGCATGGCCATGTATCTGGCCGAAAGCTCGGATGTGGATGTGACCGGTATCACGCTCAGCGAAGAGCAATTGCGGGTTTCCCGTGATCGCGCAACAAAGCGCGGCCTGACGGACAAGGTGCGATTCGAACTTCAGGACTATCGCTATCTTCCAGCTTCCAAAAAATACGACCGCATCGTCTCGGTTGGCATGTTCGAACATGTCGGGCCGACGCATTATCGCGAATATTTCCAGAAGGCGGCTGAGGTTCTGGACGATCATGGCGTGATGCTGCTGCACTCCATCGGCCAGCCCTATCCGGCGCTAGCCACCAATCCCTTCATCGAAAAATATATTTTCCCCGGTGGCTACATTCCCTCACTGGCAGAGGTGGCGCCAGCTATAGAAAAATCCGGTCTGCTTGTGCGGGATGTCGAAATTCTGCCGATGCACTATGCCTACACGCTTCGCCACTGGCGGGAGCGATTTGTGGCTCGCAAGGCGGAGGCGGTCGCCCTTTACGACGAGCGCTTCTTCCGCATGTGGGAATTTTATCTGGCCGGTTCCGAAATGGCTTTTTCCCACGAGAACTTCCACATTCTTCAGATCCAGCTGGCCAAACGAGGGGATGTGGTGCCGGACAACCGGGATTATATCGCGCGAAATGAAGCGCGGTTGGCGGAGTTCGATAAAGTGCGTAGGCCGTTGGAGAAGGTTGAGTTTTGATGGTGGCGGAAGCCGACCCCTCACTTGCAATTTCTAACACTTAGCTAAAGCTAAGATGTTGAAATTGCTTTCTCTCCCACAGGGGGAGAGATAAACCCAGCCGCACCCTCACAGCTTTTTCTACAGTTATTTGGCATCGAAGCGGTGCGGTCTTTTCCTCTCCCCCTG
>JAAIGE0100622607.1_pt1 | contig 15018 bp, 11 predicted proteins | sample 6487951 | NCBI WGS metagenome assembly JAAIGE01 (sample SAMN13974128, study PRJNA590717) | phyllosphere metagenome | biome: tomato field; feature: multiple bacterial spot infested tomato fields; material: tomato leaves; isolation source: leaves from tomato fields | host: Solanum lycopersicum ... | reverse complement strand
GGCGTCAGCTCGGACGTGGAACTCGTCTACTGCTGCATCCGGTGCGGGCTGATCGATCCCTTCGCGGTCGTCGGAGCGGACTAGAACGCGCGGGCGCGCGGCCCGCAGAGTGGTCTGTCGGCCTAAAATTGCGAAAAGAAAATGAACTGCATCAGTAGCTTAGAGGATTTTTTCTGAATGAAAATGCGAGACTATCGTGTAGCAAATGAGAAATTGTCGTTTTCGTCGATCCAGAAATGCGAAGGTCCGTCTCAACGTAAGACATTGGCGTACACCCGCGGTCAGCCAATTTATCCCTATGACGGCGCAAAGCGCCTCCCTGCCTGAGGTCGACGCCGGCGCCAGCCTGCGTCGACACGGATCCATGGTTGATCAACCGGTTCGGCGGCAAGGTACTCGCCAGGACGCCGGCCCAGAGACAGGGTATCCACGATCTGTTTTCCGGCGCTCTCCGGAGGCGGGAGCGCCTGTATTACGGCGAGAACCATCTCGGATGCGGAAACCAGCCACGTCGGTCGTGCGCCAGACTGCCGAAATGCCGAGCGTCACGTTCGAACGTACAACCGGGGCGATGCCGGCTTCGCGAAGCAAGCGTCCGACCGTGCGCGTGTTGGTGGCGTGGCGTCGCGCCAACGCACCGGCCATCACGTAGTCCCTTCGAAAGCTTTGGACCGAACGCTCATCCACGCCATTCCTGGAGAGACGACCGTTACTCTCGTCGCAAGCCGCCAGAAGGCATCCCGCACGGACTAGAACAGGCACCATTCGCGTCGCTACCCCCAAGGCCTCGGCCGCGCGCCGGACGTCGAGCGAGCGGCTGCCATCCTCGTGAAAACGTGTGCCCCACACGGTGTCGAGCGCCACGCCGAAACACGCCAGCGAGGATCGGCAATCGAGGCCAGGCAGCCGGTACACAGGGCAGGCACCTTGCAGGATGCCTCGAATGATCTCGGACAGCTTGCGATGCTTCGAGAGGTTCACCCGTGAGAGCGAGATAACGCCCGACGGACAGCGCGGCGTCGCAACCGCCTCGATTCGGGCCACCAACCCATCGACCTCGTCCGGGCTATAAGCGCAGCTGATACCGTTCCCGCACGGTGGCCGCACGATAGCCAGCAGGCCCGCACGGCGCAGGTCCTCCAGCGCATGCCGGGAGATGCCGAGCCGCGCCGCCGCTGCATCGGGCGCCAAGGTGACGGCGAGGCGGTCGCCGGTTCGCGCCACGGATCCCGCACAGATCCGAAATTCCCGGCGCCCGCCCACACGGCGGGAGCGTCCGACGAGATGGCCCGCCTCCAACATCGTTGCCACCTTGGCGGCGGTGGTGCCGAGGCGCGTGGCCGTCGCCGTCGCGTCGAGCCAAGTCGGCGCCAGCTCCTCGCCCCGGACGGCTGCCCAGCCCTTCGCCGGCCTTCCCGGCCATTTGGACAGCTGGCGGCGCACCTCGTCCACGAAGCCGCGAAACACCACGTCGTCGAGGGCGGCACGCATCCGCAGCATGGTGCGACGGAGGCCCTCCTCGCCGTGGCGGGCCTGGATGCCGTCGAGCCACGGCGCGACGCCGGCAGGCCATTCGAGCAGCGCCGCCGCCGCCCTTTCCAGGACGGCCTCGGTCTCCGCGGCATCGGGCCTCGAAATGAAGCGGCTCCGCCAATCCCCGCCGGCGTCGGAGGCGGTGCCGGCGAACCAGGCCAACCGGGCCGCGGCATCGAACGTCGGGACCGGGGGGAGGCCCTGCGGCCCCTCCGACAGCCCATCACCGCCCAGAAGCCCCTCCAACGCGACGAGCAAGGGCAGCGCTCCCGCGGCCGCAGGCACGACAGGCGCCGTTGCGAGATCTGCTCGGCATCGGCACCGACCGGCCGAGGGCCGATCCCAGCTCAGCGACCGAGCGCAGTCCGGGCATCGGTCGACCAGCCGGAGCCCATGCCGCGTGCACGCCACCAGAAGGCGGCAGTCCCAGGCCGGCCGGGGGCGATGGCCCTCAGCCAGGCAGGTCGGGCAGATGCGGGCCCGGGCAAGGTCCACCAGGCTCGGCGAGACGCGCGCACCCTCGACACCTATCCGACCGTCCAAACCGGGCCAGCTCGCGAGGGCGGCAAGCTCCGCTGCCGGAACCGCGCCGCCAAGCGCCGCCTCCAGCCCGGTCAGGTCGCACGGCCGGGAGGCGAAGGTAGGCGGCAGTCCGGCGATCCGCCGGATCCAGGCCGAGCCGGGATGTGCGTTCGCCTCGGCAAGACGGAGCACGAAGGCGTGCAGCGTCTGGCCGGGCGCCGGTACGGCGCGGGCCACCAGCCTGTCGCGGACCGTTTTCATTTGGTGAGCGCCTCCGCCAAAGCGTTCTTGCGATCGGCCTTCGTCGACTTGTTGCGGGTGTTCCGCGTCCTGCGCAGCTTGTCCTTGCGCCGCTTGTCCTTCGTCGCCGCCGTGACGTAGTTCTCCTCGGCGATGGCGGGTGGAAGCCGGCCGTCCCACTGCGGACCAAACGGGTTGATGAGCTTCTCGTTCGCCTTCTGCGTTCGGAATGCCTTGTCGAACGCTTCTCGCAAAAGCGCGAAATCGATGACCGGCTCCGGCGCCGGCCCGGCGCGCCCGGCCTCGCGGCCGCGCGCGAGGATGATGCGCATCGCCCGCGTCAGGAGCTTCTTGAGGCCCCCGGTCAGCCCCCTGGACGCGTAGAAGAAGCGTTTCGCGGTCTCGTCGTCCATCACGTCGACCTCCTCCGCGAACGGAACGGGTGACTCGGCCCTGAGGCCCGCCAGCAATCCGATGAAGGCGTCACGGCTCGAAAGGTCCTCGTCCGCGTCGTCGCCCCAAACGTACGGCGTCATCTCCAATTCCACGTCCCAGCGACGGTCGAACTGCCCGTCCTGCTCGAACAGCGGTTTCATCCGGTTCAGGCCGAACAGGAAGAAGCATGCGTTGTTGTTCGCATGCCGGTCCTTGATCCAATCGATCAGCTTCTCGGCAGTCAGCACGCCCGCGCGGTCGACCACGCGCTGCCCCTCGTCGATCAGGACGCCCTTCACACCGCAACCCCGTGTCAATCGGTCCAGGCGCTCGTCCAGACCCTCCGGCTTCCCAAGGGAAGCATGGGGGTCGCCGAGCTCCTTGAGCATTTCCCGACCCAGTCGTTCGACCGAGATCCTCGCCGCGGGAAGCGTCACGCAGAGCAAGGGGACATGGTCCGCGACGATGACCGTGCCGTCGGGCATTTGCACGCGCCGGCCGTCCTCGACGCGGGGATGGGCCGCCCTGATCTGCTTGAAGACGGTCGTCTTGCCGACCCCCGAAGGACCCACCACCGGGATGCAAGGCAGCGTCGCGACCTCGCCATCCTCTTCGTAGAGGTCGAGGGCGTCCTCGATTTCCTGGACGACAGCTTGATAGTTGGGATGCTCCACGAATGCGGCGTGCATCTCCCGATGGATGTTGCGGCGGCGCGGCGTGCTGGAGGTCATCTGGTCTCTTCCGAGTAAAACGCAACTTCGGGCGACAAGCCGTAGCGGGCCGACCGCCGGGGCCTTCGACTGGGGGGCGGCCCTCTAGGAGTGGCCGAGGGACTTATTGGACTTGAAGACGGGGATCTCACGCCGTCGCCTCGGACCGGCATCGCTGGCCGGGGGCGAGGCGGGTGATCCCGCTCCCGCCGCCGGGGGCGGGAGCGCCGGGCGTCCCGTCGGATCGACGAGGACGGGCAGCCGGCCATCGTGGTCGAGCGCGGCGAAGGCACGCGGCGTCCCGAGACCCATGGCACGCGCGATCTTCGATTGAATCCCGGTGCCGAGCGCGTCCTGGACAGAGGAGGCGATCAGGCTCTGCAGGTGCGCCTGGCTCTCGATCCAGCCCTCAAGGTCGTCGCGTCCGGAAAGCCGCTCCGAGTGCCGTCGCTGCAGGGTATGTCGATGGAGGTCGAGGTCCTCCGTATAGGCCTGGTCCCGGGCGTAGGCGGGGATCCAGAGTTCCTCGTCCGGGTCCCAGACGTGGACCTTGGATAGGTTGAGCGGGTTCACCTTGACCTTGACGAGAAGCTTCGCCCCGCGCCGACGGCGCAGGATGTCGATGCCGTCCGAGTAATAGTACAGGCCCTCATAGACGACCCCGCGGTTGTCGAGCCGACGCCCTTCGCGGACGATGCCGAAGAGGAAGTCCAGATCCGTTCCGCGTTCGATGAAGGTAGGCTTGACCCGTCGCGTGCCTTCGAGCCAGCGGTCGTTGGGGCTCATCCTCATGCCGTTGCGGGGCGCGTTGGCGTGATAGATGTCCAGCAGCCAATGATGCCACAGCCAGAGCAGATGCCTAAGGCCGATCACGGCGTTGGCCGCCGGGTCGTAGTCGTGCTTGTCGAACTTGAGGTCCGGCGACAGCACGTAGCCGGGCATTTCCTGGAAGAAGGTCTGGTTGGCGACGGCGAATGCACCCTCCACCTCGCCCTTGACCCATGGGCAGCGCGGGGGCGTGAAATCGTAGGGCACGTCGAGGTCGGACGTGATCTGCAGGATCGAGTCGCCGTGCGCCTGCAGACTGTTGTCGAACGTGTAGAAGCGCCCGATGCCGCCCGCGAGGTAGGGGTTGCGGATATCGGGGTACTTGTCCGCGACGTACGACTTCATGAGGCATCCGTGCCGCATGGTGGCGGCCAGGACGAGGTCCCCGGGTGGCTCGAACCCGATGTAAAAGCCGACGATGCAGTTCGAGTAGACATCCACCAGGATCGCCAGCCAAGGACGTCCGAGCGGGATGCCGAGGGTGTCGTGGACCACGAAGAACGGGAGCCGCGTCTCGTCGAACTGCAAGTGGGAGAGCGCCGCCTCGGGAGCGCCCCCCTGGCCCGGTCCGCGATGCATCGCGCGCGCGCGCGTTGCGCCGTATTTGGCGATGTTGCGCAGCTGTGCCGGGAATTGGTTGTAATAGACGTAGAACGTCGACCGATCAGGCAGCTCCAGCGGGCGCTCCGGATGCCTCTGGCGTTCGACCTTCACCTCCGTCAGCGAGGCATCCATGATCTCGCGCATCGTGAGGACGGGCTTTCCGCCGACCTGACGCCGATATTTCGAGGCTTCGAGCAGGCGGCCCATCACGCGCTTGATGGCGGCCGTGACCAGGGGGTCGACCTGGGGCGTCCTGCCGCGCTTATCGAAATCCCCGCGCAAATCGCGCTGGTCGTCGTGCTGCCCGAGGATCGACACCCACCGATAGTACGAGGCCGCGCTGCATGGCTTGGGCGTGCCATACACCTCGATCCCCTGCTCGGATCCGACCTCGGCGCAGATGCGGTCGAGGGCGGTGACCGGACGCATCTTGCCCTTGCGCTCGACCCAGGCGACCACCGCGTGGGCGGATCCCGGCGCGATGCGGCGCTGGACCTCCCGGATGACGCCCTTGCGGTAGCGGACGCGCTTCTGCGCTGTCTCCGGCATGTCGGACAGGGGCACGCCATGGTTGCGACGACGCCGACGCCTCTCCTCCTCGGTCTCCGGCTCCAATCGACTGTCGAGGGTCGCCTCCCCGCGGTCGTAGGCTCGGCGCACCTCGTCCGAGCGGCGCGGCATCACGATGCCGGTCGCCAGCGACTTCGCTTGCCAATGCGAAACGCCGTCGACATCGTACTCGACGACGAGCTCGTACGTGCCGTCCTCGAACCGGACGACCGCACCTGGTCCGAGCGCCACCTTCCTCATGACCGGTCCCCTCCCGCCGCCAACCCGATCCTTCGAAACGGGCCCGCCCCCCGCCGCACCCCCATTCCCGGCCCAGCCGCGGCGTCGAGATCGACCGCGAGGTGGCCGTGCCGCGCAAGCGCGAAGACGGTGTTCAGGTCGAGGCAATCCGCGAAGGCGGCGACCAGGTCGCCGGCGGACACGCTCCCCCGCTCGGTGACGGCGTCGACGATGGCTCGGATGCGGGTCAGCTCCGGAAGGCGCGTCATCCGCCGCTCGAACACCGCGAGCGCGGTCTCAGCCCGGAGCGAGTCGATGACGTGGCGCTCCGTGAGCACCCGGTAGCCGAGGCCCAATGCATTGACCGCGCGGGCGATCCACGGCCAACGAGCTTCGTTCTCGGCGCTGGCCGCGTCGTCCTCGTATTTGAGCTCGACGAAGTCGCACGACAGCTTTGTCTGGACGTAGGCATCGACGCGATGCGTCGCGAGCCGGTCGCCCAGCCTGTAGCGGATCACGACCGGCTCCTCGCAGAACCACGCGACGTCGCCGTCCAATTCGCACAGCATGGCATGCCGGTATTCCAGCCTCGACCGGAGCCGCATGTGTCGGCACGACTTGAGGCTCGGGAAACGGGTCTGGCGGCCGCGCGAGGCCGAACGGGAGGATCGACCGATGGGCCGGACCGGCGCTTCCGGGAATCGCGCCGCGAAGGCCGGATGGCATGAGACGATGCGGGCGTCCGGGGCGTCCGGCGGGACCACCGGCAACGGCCAGGCCCGCTCCTTGGGCTCGGGGCGACGCCGCCCCAGCGGCGGGGGCGGCGCGGCGCGAGCGAGACCTCGGAAATAGGCCCGGAGCGATGCCTCGTCCGTGCGCGGGCTCGCCGGGATACCCCGACCGGACAGGGAAGGTTCGGCGGTCCCGTCCTTGCCGCTCGGCCCGGGGCCGAAGGCCTGCCGCGCGGGGCCGGGCGGAGGGTCACCGGCTCCATCGGTCAGGGACGGGCATGGGCGCGCGCGCGGCGGGCTTTTTCCCGAGGCGGGTGAGGAAGGGCGTTTCTTCATCGCTGGTGGCAGGTTCTCGGGCAGGAGACCACATCGGTCGGCGGGCCGCGGATGTCGGAAACTCGGGTCGTGGCGAAGGTCGTCGAAGCCGACCGCCCGGCCCGCGCTTCCGCGGGGCCGGGCGGTCGAGAAGGGCTCGCTACCGCGAGTTCTGACAGTGCATCGAGCCGTCCGCCTCGGCATCGAGAGCGGCGCGCCATACCCGTGCGGCCGCGACCGCGTCTTCCGGGGTGACGAGCGCCGCGCCGTTGGCGTCGCGACCGCGGGCGCCGCGCTTGAGGGCGGCGCCGATCGACCGCGCGATCGCCGAGAAGCTCTGCTGCACCCGCTGCCTGTCGGACCCGGCAGGCGACTGGGCATAGACGGCGGTTCCCCGCTCGGCGAGCCACCCGCGCATTTCGTCGGCCTGCCAAAGTACGGCGTGGTCCACGATGACGGCGGCGGCTGCCCGGCAGGTCCACTGCGGCCCGAGCCCGTCGGCGTCGGCGGGGCCGTCGCCGAGAAGCATCATGAGATCGCCGACGGTCGGCGATTCCCGGTACAGGCCCAGTGCGGCCGGGCAGTCGTCGGCGTCGAGCGCCACCGCCATCCACAGGGGCAGTGTGACCCCTCCCTCGGCGAGCGCTGTCTTATGCACCGTGCCGACGACGAGGCAGAGGTTGGGACCCTCGCCCAAGTTAAGAATGCCGGTGGCGCTGGATTGCTGGTTCATGATGGCTCCTCACAGGGAGCCACGCGAAAATCCGACGGAACGACTTGCTATGCCTGCGGCAGCATGGCATACGGGGGATTCGGACCGGATTCGGGCGTGGCTCTCCAGGCTCGTCAGGGTGCCGCCAGCGCAGGCTGTCGAAAAACCTTGTGCGCTGGCGGCGGGACGTTCCGAAACGGGCGCGCGGTCTTGCAGGGCCGCGCGTCCCCATTCGGCGTGACACGCATCGTCCAACCGATGCGGCCACGAAAGACCATCATCCAGTTTTCATGATCGTTCGTCAAGCGATACACGTCGCTGGGCAATCGTGCTCATCCGACGGAAAGGTGATGATGGCCCGGGAGCGGTGAAGCCGCACTCCAAGACCCAAGGATTACTTATCCTATTCTTGAAGGATCGGATCGACGATCCTTGGTGGTCAAGGCCGTCGCTCGAAGGAAAGGCCGACCGAACTTTGGTCCCGAACCTCCGCCGGGACAGGAGCGTCAGGCCAGTCCTTTGCAGCGCCACCGGCAGTTACGCTTCGAGGACGATGGCATGCGGTGCCGCGGCTACACCGCCGGCGCATCATTCGCCCGGGCGGCCGACGAACGCCGTGCGCAGGGACGACTGCTTCTGCCACTCATCGAGGAATCGTCCGAGGTGCGGCCGTCCAGCGCGTTCGCGCCGCAGGAATTCCATGATGCCGCGCACGGCATCGTCGTGCGATGAGGCGTTCATGCGACCGCTCAGGTGCTGGTGGCGGAGATAGACACCGTACAGGTTCAAAACGTCCGTTTCGCAGTAACCTCGCACCCGGCCGACTTCGCCCCGCGCGATCATGTCGGCGACCTGCGAACCGTGCTCGCCGCACTTCCCGGGAAGGCCGACCATCGCGCAGGCTTCCTCCAGCGTGAGGCGTGACGACGCCCCGTAGGTGGACATCATGTCCATCAGGTCCGCATGCCATTCCCCCGAGTATCGCGAGCCGTAGCCCGACCACCGCGTACCCTGATCGAACCATCGCGGTGCGGCGACGCCGTGCAGCATGGAGCGGTGGAGCAAGGTGGGGATGTCGAAAGCGCGCCCATTCCACGAGACGCACCGGAAATTCCGCGTCGAGAAATGCCTCCAGAAGCCCCGCAACAGGCGCGCCTCCCCCCAGCCTTCCTCGCCTCCGCTGCGACAGTCGACGAACCGATACGCCTCCTGGCCGCTCGCGGCGTCCTGCAGGATGTCGGCCTCGACGAGCGAGATGGCGACGATCCTGTGCCAGGCAGTTTTCGGGAACCTGTCGATCGGCCAGTCAGCGGGAACCAGGGTCTCGTCCGGTGTCGTCTCGATGTCGACGACGAGCAGCGCCTCCGGCGCCGGCGCGGTCTCGTTCCGGCGCGACGTCGGCCTGCGCGCGGCCCCCGTGGAAACCGCTTCCCCGCTGGCGGCCGCGGCAGGGCGCGGCGGCGAGCAGGGAAGGTGACCACGCGGGGGGTGGGACGGCGCGCATTTATCGGACCTCATCGGCTATCTCCGGGGTGGTGGGGTTCAGACGACGATCGTGCGGCAGGGGTCGAATCCCGCCGTCGGGTCGCGGGCGAAGGAATTGCTCACCACGCGGGTGCGCCCGATCCGCAGGTCACAGGTCGCCGGCACCTGGCCATGCACCCAGGCGACCGGCGCGCCCCACGATTCCATCACGCCATCGAGGTCCGACACGTGCCAGCAGACGCGCCACGGATCGAGGAGCGGCCGGGCAAGCGCCGGCGGCAGGCACGACCGCGACGGAGGATAGGCGGTCACGACCACCGCGCGGTCGCCGCCGCGGATGCCGGCGACGACCGGGTCGGGCACGTGGCCGTAGCCGCCGGCGACCACGGAAGAAAGGGCATCCTCGATGTAGGCGCGCGACCGGTGGTGGCCGCCGGCCGCATCGTGCGGAAAGAACGGGACGCCGGGCGCGCTCGTCGCGCGGCCCCTGACCGACCAGCGGTGGCGGGCGTGGGCCCGTGCTTGCCGCTCGTTGGCCGCACCGTCGACGGCGAAGCTCGGCCACAGCGTCGCACCGAGGACATGAACGCCGCACGAGGTCGGATCCCCGAGACGGACGGAGGCATCGTGCAGGAGCGCGATTCCCAGGGTCCTCGCGAGCGGCACGGCCTCGGCGAGCGCCTCCGCGACCGGAACGCCGTCGAGGAACTCGGCCGGGCCTGGGACGAGCACGACCGGCCGGCCGCGCCGATGCCCGTCGAGCGCCTGGGCCAGCCAGCGCACAGACCGGCAGAGGCCGGGACAGATGCCGCCGGCTACGATGACGGCGTCGAAGTCAGGGGGCGCGTCGGGCAGGTCGAAAGGCGCAAGATCGACGCGAAGGTCCGACATGATCCAGAGCCGCATCGGAACGGGCTCGGATGGTTCCGGTCGGGCGGAAACAGCGCCGGGCCCGATACCGGAACCGACCAGTGCGCCCGGGGCGGGCGCCTCGACCCGGATGGGAGGATCGGGAACGTGGAGCGTCAAGCATGTCCTCCTTGCGCGGCACGGTTGTGGTCCGCCTCGGCGATCAGCGTCCGCAGCGCGTCGCCCGACACCACGCGCGTTGCGACCAACAGCTCGGCGACCGCCTCGACGGTGGCGCGGTTCGCCTCCACGAGAGCCAGCGCCTCGCCGCTCAGCCGGGTGAGGTCCCGCTCGACGGCTTCGAGGAGCCCAGGTTGGAGCGTCAGCCCGACAGCGACTTCGTGGGGCGCCCCACGGTATGCCAAGCCCTCGCCCAGCCCGAGCGAACCATGGTTGCCGGCGAGCAGGGTCGTGACACGCGCGAGGTCGGAGCGGCTGTCGCCGCCCGCGCCCGCGCTCGGTTCCCCGAGGAACAGGATCTCCGCGGCGCGCCCGGACAGCAGCGCGACCGCTAGGCCCTCGATCTCCGCGCGGGTCGGGGACGGCCCAAGACGGATTTCCGCCGACGTCGCCCCGACCGAGTCCCGACGCGGGACGAGGTCGACCTGCGCGACATGCGCGGCGCCGGTCCGCTCGAACGCAACCCCATGCCCCGCCTCATGGAACGCGCTCCGACGTCGGTCCGCCGGGCTGCCCTTATCCGGCGGCGCCACCCGCTCGAACAGGTCGGCCGCTCGGAGGGGCCGGCCGGCGGCGCGGGCGGCCGCGCGCGCCTCCAATACCCATCCCGCAACCTGTGCGCCGGTGGCGCCGAGGGCGAGATCGCCGAGTGACCCCAGATCGACGTCGGGCAGCTCGCCGTCGTCGAGGTGCTGCCGAAGGATCGTCGCCAAGTCCGCGGCCGAGGGCGCCTTGATCTCGATCACCCGCCCCAGCCTGCCCGGACGGATCAAGGCGGGATCGAGCTTGCCGCCATGGTTCGTCGCCGCGATGATGCAGACCGCCGGCGCACCCGGAGCGTTCAGTGTGTCGAACGCCAGCAGGATGCTGGTGCACAGAGGGGTCCACCACTCGCGCGCCCGGTCGTCCATCGTGCTTCTGTTAGGAATACTGTCCGCTTCATCTAGGAATAGAATGCTGGGAGCGGCAGCGCAGGCATTGGAGTAAGCGGCGTCCCAGGCACGGAGAACCCCGCCGAGATACCCGTCGGACGAGCTGAACCAGGACCCGACCGAGGTCGCCACGAGCGGCAATCCCGCGGTCTTGGCGAGGGAGCGGACGAAGGTCGATTTACCGAGTCCGGGGGCCGAGCTCAGGCAGACGTGGCGGTCGATTTGCTGGAACGCGGGGGCGCCGGTGGCGCGCCAGGTCGCGAGATCGCCAAGGAGGCGGTCGCCCCATGCGCGGGCCTCGCCGAAGCCGACCAGGGTTCCGAAGTCGGGTGCCGCGCCGACGCCCGGGTCGGCCGAGACCTTCGAACGCGCCGCCGCGGAGAGGCGCGCGACGCAGGCCCGGCCGGTCGGACCGCGCACGGCCGCGGCGACCTCGTAATAGCTCAGTCCGCGCGCGATCCCGGGCGGCAGCTTCGGACGCTGCCCCGTGGCAGCTTGGACGACCCGCGCGACCACGGCGTCGGTTGCGCCGGGGAGCCGGATGTGCAGATCCGCCGCCGCGATGAGGGCCGAGGGCAGGTACCGCGCCGGCGATTGCGAGACCCCGAGCACCCGGTCGCCGCGCGACAGCTTGTCGGCTACCTGGCCGTTACCGCGGTCAGGTCGGTCCTCGGACTTCGAGGAGCCGGTGCGCGCCGCGATGAAACCCCACTCCGCCAGGCGCACGCATGCCTCGCGGATCGGCTCGACCCAGTCCGCGGCCGGGACCTCGACCACGAGGGCGAAGGCCGGATCGGCGGCGATGCGGCGGCGCAGCGCTGGAGAGAGCGCCCCTTCAAGGGCGAAGGCCGCCAGCGTCTCGGTCGCGGCACGCCGCTCGTCGGCGGCGACGTCCCCAGTCTCCGCCTCGTTCAGATCGTCCCGCAGGAAGTTGAGATGGGCCATAGTCGCCTCGTCCAAGGATGGGTCGATGTTCAGCACCAGGGCGCGCGGCCTACGACGGCACCTCGACGACGCAGGCCGGGTCGAAGGCGGGGTTCTCGCCGTCGTAGCCGAGCGGATTGCACAGGATCCGGGTCGGACCGATCCGGTGGTCGCGGCGGGCGTGGACGTGGCCGTGAAGCCAAAGGTCCGGGCGGCCGGCGGCGATGAGGCCGCCAAGGTCGCTCGCGAAGGCCGGGTTCAGCACGCTGCCGGCGAAGCTCGGGTCGAGCGAGGCACGGGCCGGGGCGTGGTGCGTGACCACGACGTGCGGTCGCGCCCGCGTGTCCGGCGGGTCGACCCTCGACAGCGCGCGTTCCAGGAACTCGCGGGTGATGGCGTGCAGGGCCGCGGCGTCCGCCGGCCGGAAGGTCTGCCAGCCTGGATTTCGGGTCGTCGCGATGCAACGGTGATCGTTGAGACCGGCCTGCGCGGCCGCCATGGCCCGCCGGCGGCTGCCCACGCCGTCGATGGCGTAGTCGGTCCAGAGGGTTCCGCCGGAGAAGGCGACGCCGCCGATCTCGACGGTATTGTCGTCGAGCAGGGTCACGCCGTGCCGCTCCGCGGCCCGGCGTCCGAGCGCGCGCTCCTCGTTCACGGCCGAGCCGTAGAATTCATGGTTGCCCGCGACGACGAGGACCGGCATGTGCGGTCGGATCGCCTGCGCCAGCCACAGAACGGTCTCGGCCAGTCCCTGCCCGACATCGCCGGCGACGACAGCGACATCGGCGTCGGGGATGTGCGCGGGCGTCCAGGGCGCCCGCGACAAGTCTCGGTGCAAGTCGCTGAAGGTCCAGATCCGCACGTGATCGCCTCCTGGGTTCTTGGGATCGTCTCGCCGTTTGGGATGCGGGGGCGGTTACCGCCGCGGCGGGGCGCGGCGCCTCGGCCGCCGCCTCTGAGGTCGCCTTGGACCCACGTCGCGCGGGTCTGGCGACAAGCCGGCGAGAACGTGGGCGAGGACGGTGCGAGCCGCCGGATCTCCCCGCCAGGCGACGACGAGCACCGTCGAAAGCGCGAGGTCCATGACGGCGGGATCCGGTTCGATGCCCCGGGTGAGGTCGAGCGCGACGGCGATGGCGGCCGCGGCCTCGCCCCTCCGGGCCGCGGGCCACGACCTGTGATGCAGGCAGACCTCGCCGGCCAGGGCTCGGCGGACCCTCTGGATCGCGGCGGCCTCGATGTCCGGAAGCCGTACCGTGCGCCAAAGCGCGAGCGGATCACAGCCCCGGGGCGGCTCGCGGCGCAGGGGACGCTTTTCGGTGGGATGGGGGTCGTCGCTCGCGCGCATGCGTCCTCCGGGCTCGCGATGGGCAACAAGGCCCCGCGCCCGCGTGCCGAGGCGCGCGGGCGGGGTTCATCGAACGGGATGGCGGAAGCTTAGTGCCGGTCGAGGCGCTCGGCGCCGACGTCGGGTTGACCTAGGATAAAATACCTAGAAAGCGTCCGCGCCCAGCGCCGGCCATCCGATGCGTACAGGTCGCTGGTCGTGATGCGCCGTCCATCGGGAAAGTTCGGATGCCCGAAGACCTCGCCGGTCAGCACCCTCACGGATCGGCTCGTGAACCGCCAGCGCTCCAGCCGCGGGGCGTCGCGCAGGTCCGCCGGCGCGGGCTTGACCTGGTCACGGATGCCCTGGAGCTCGTCGGCGAGCTCGCGCAGCCGGTCGCCGGCCTCGCGTTCGTCCGGGGCGCGCGCCTGCTCGGCGTCGACGCCGAGGGCGGCGGCATAGGCGACGGGATCGACCGCGTCGGCGTGGCGGTCCGAGGCCGCGGCGCGCAGGGCCGCGAGCAGGGCCACCGAGGCCACGAGGCTGCGGCTCGTGCGGTCGCCCTCAGCGATGCGCTCGGCCTCGGCGCGACCGAAGGCCGGCACGACCATGGGCAAGGCGCGGACGCGGCCGCGACCGGGCGGGAGCGCGTCGTGCGCGCGCATGCGGTGGCCGAAGGCGGCCGCCGCGGCGGCCCCGCCGCTGCGGCCGCAGCCGAGGAGCCACGGCGGCGGGACCAGGTCGAGCCCGAACTCCACCGACGGCTCCATGCCCGCGAGCGCCGCGGCCGCGGCATGTTCGTCAAGGGGGGTCGGGCCCACCGGCAGCACCGATGCCTCGACGCGCGCCCTCAACCCGAGGTCGGCCATGCAGACCGCGGGCAGGTCGAGGATGAGATCCCCCTCGCCGGCCATCGCCTCGGCCGCGATGAGGCCGGCCTCGCGGGCGTCGCCCGCCTCGCGCTCGCTCACGGTCAGCCCCTCCTCCGTGATCGCCCGCCGCGGCAGCGGAGCCTCCTCGGGCAGCCTGACGCGCAGGAGGGTGACCGGCTGGCCGAGGATGCCGTACGCATCCGCGAGGAGGAGTGCGGCGTAGGCGGCGTGGGTCCGGCCGGCGGTGCCGAAGAAGGCTGCGATCAAGGGCAATCTCCATGACCAGGTCCGGACGCAAACGCGCCCGGTGGAAGATCCACCGGGTGCGCATGACCGGACAGGTTTGAGTGATTTGCGAATCTTAAGGCAAAAGAGCGGAAATGAACAGCACTTTCTGAATCGGATCAAGTCAGTCCATAGCTTGATGGTTAATTAGACCGATGCGTCGAAGTATTCAGGCGCGTCGAATACCTAAGTACCGGCGCTTCGCGCCGCGTCCGACCGCCCGGCGAACACCGCGCCGCAACGCATAACGGCGTACGTTACGCGTGGCACGTCCCCGCCCGACTCGCGGACAAAGACCCGCCCCGGGTGGTCCGAGGCGCCCCGCGAGATCGCCGACGGGGACGCCTGGCCGAGAAAGCCTCTCGCCTCGGAACCGACCTCGACCCCGTGGCGATCAGGCGTCGTCGCGCTTGGACCCGAGACGCGGCGACAGGCCGAGGAGGACACGCGGGTCCATGTCCCAGTCGTCGAAGCCCGGATCGAGCAGGCCGACCCCTTCGGCCGACAGGGCGTAGAACTCCTCGAAGGGGTTCGCCAAAGGGCGCGGGACCGCCGCCGGCACCGGCACGCGGGAGATCCGGGCACGCGGGGATGCCGCCCCGGCGCGCGCTCGCCGGGCGCTTCCCGACCGACCGGGGCGGCCGGATCCGGGCGCCGCGACGCGCGGCCCGTGGGCGGGGGCGGCG
>JAAIGE0101512694.1_pt1 | contig 15027 bp, 12 predicted proteins | sample 6487951 | NCBI WGS metagenome assembly JAAIGE01 (sample SAMN13974128, study PRJNA590717) | phyllosphere metagenome | biome: tomato field; feature: multiple bacterial spot infested tomato fields; material: tomato leaves; isolation source: leaves from tomato fields | host: Solanum lycopersicum ... | reverse complement strand
GTCGACGAACTCGTCGTCTTCATGCACACCAAGCACTGGATGATCAACAATCCCGAAGTGACGGCGGAAGTTCCCGAGCCCGTCAAGTGGGCGCTCCGCCACATTCCGCACTACAAGGAATGGTTCCGTTTTCGCGTCTTCTGGTTTGCCGCGGATGGCCTCTACCCGAACGTGGTGAAGGACCCCTCCTATCCGGAAGATGGCATCGCGGTGTCCGCGCTCAACGAGGGAATGCGGCAATACGCCTTGTCGCACATGCATCACAAGCTTGCGGATCGGCCCGATCTTATCGAGAAGCTCACGCCGGACTTCCCCATCTTCTCCAAGCGGGTGGTGATGGATGCTGGCTGGTACGACGCCTTGCTGCAGCCGCACACGACCCTTGAGACGGCGGGCATCGCGGAAATCCTGCCGAACGGGATCCGCACTAAGGACGGCAGGGAATACGAACTGGACGCCATCATCTGTGCGACCGGCTTCAATGCGTCCTCGCTTGTGCAGGAACTGGAGATCAAGGGCCGCGATGGCCATGATCTCGCGGTTGATTGGGCCGACGAGGAGGAACGCGCTTACCTCGGAACCACCATTCCGGGCTATCCCAACTACTTCCTGGCGACGGGTCCCAACGCGGGTCCGAACCATGCGGGCGGCGTCAACATCGTGAGCGAATCGCAGGTGCATTATATGATCGAGTGCCTCAATCACATGATCGCCAAGGGCGCGCGTACGATCGAAGTCACGGAAGAGGCTTTCATCCGGCACAACAAGCGCATCGACGATCAGATGAAGCACATGATCTGGACTCATCCCAAGTCGAAGAGCTATTACCAGAACAGCAAGGGTCGGCCAGTAGGTCCCTGGCCGTTCAGACTTGTCGATATGTGGAACGAGATGCAGACGCCGGTTTACGAAGACTATCGCTTGCAATAAGTCTTAAATCCACCTGGATCATACATCGATGAGGGCTGCGCACGTGCAGCCCTCATCTACTCGAGAATGTCAGAAAGATCAAAAGAGCATGGGCGATCATATCAGTAACTCGGCAGGCGATGTCGCAGCGCATATGCATTCGTTCACGAACCTGGCAACGCATGCGCAAGTCGGTCCCTTTACGATCACGAAGGGTGACGGCATCTTCGTGGAAGACGACCGTGGCAACCGCTATCTTGAAGGCGTTTCCGGGCTGTGGTGTGCGACTCTGGGGTTCAGCAATGCGCGTCTCGCCAAGGCAGGCAGCGACGCCTTGTATGAAATGCCCTATTACCACACGTTCAACGGGCGCTCCAATCCGGCGGCAATCAAGCTTGCCGAGAAGCTCCTGTCGATCGCACCGGTAGCGATGTCGAAGGTCTTTTTCGCCAACAGCGGCTCGGAAGCAAACGACAGCGCCGTGAAGCTGGTCTGGTATTACCACAATGCCATCGGCAAGCCGGACAAGAAGAAGATTATCGCCCGCCGCAACGCCTACCACGGAGTGACGGTTGCTGCGGCTAGCTTGAGCGGGTTGGTCAGCAACCATCGGGACTTCGATCTGCCGCTCTCTAACATCCTTCATACCGATTGTCCCCACCACTTCCGCTACGCCGAGCCTGGTGAAAGCGAGGAGGCGTTCGCCACCCGCCTGGCCGACAATCTCGAAGCGATGATCCTGCGGGAAGGTCCAGAGACCGTCGCGGCGTTCTTCGCCGAGCCGGTGATGGGCGCTGGCGGTGTCATTCCTCCTCCTGCAACCTATTTCGAGAAGGTGCAGAAGGTCCTTGCCAAGTACGACGTGCTGTTGATCGCGGACGAGGTCGTGTGCGGATACGGCCGAACCGGCGAGATGTTCGGCTCGACGACTTACGGGATCAAACCCGACATGCTCGTCACGGCAAAGGGGCTCTCGTCGGCCTATGCCCCCATCTCGGCGGTGATGATCAACGAGAAGATCTACTCGGCGGTCGCCCAGAACAGCGGCAACATCGGTGTGTTCGGCCATGGCTTCACCTATTCGGGTCATCCGGTGAGCTGCGCGATCGCGCTCGAAACGCTGAACATCTATGAAGACGAAGACATCGTCGGACGCGTGAAGGCTCTGACGCCGCAATTCCAAGCCGGCATTCACGCCTATGAAGGCAGGAAGTATGTCGGCGAGGTTCGCGGGGTCGGCCTGCTCGGCGCCATCGAGTTGTACGCGGATCCTGCGAGCCGCCGCAGCTTCGAGCCCTCGTTAAAGGCCGGGCCTCAACTGGTCGAGATCGGGTTGACCCAGGGCCTGATCGTCCGGGCACTCGGGGACGTGATCGTCTTCTGCCCGCCACTGATCATCACGTCGGAAGAACTGGACGACCTGTTCGCGCGCTTCGAACGAACCATGGCGCTGTTCGAAGAAAAAATGGGCTGAAGCGCCGTTTCACGCAAGACAAAGGGATTGCCCTCGTATTGGGGCAATGCCTTTTCTTATTTTCACCTTGGATGGCGGTTTCCAGCGAATGCCTTCGACAACATCAGGCACTACATATCATCGCTCTCTATTCCGTTTGCCTTATGGCTTCCTCGCTCAACGCCTTCCACGTCGCGGGCGCAAGGCATCGCGCATGGCGAAGCTGGAGTTGATGCGGGTCACGCCCGGCAGCTTCGATAGAACCTCCCCGTGGATCGCCTCGTAGGCCGCGACGCTTTCGGTCCGCAGCCTTATCCAATAGTCCACGTCGCCGGTCATCAGAAAGCACTCTCGAACCTCGGGGCAGTTGCGCACTGCGCTTTCGAATCGCGACAGGTAGTCCTCGGTCTGCCGGTCCAGCCTGACTTGAACGAGGACATCGACCAGTCGATCGTCGTCCTCGGATGGGCCGGTCAGCACGCTGTAGCCGCGAATGACGCCTCGGGCCTCCAGCAGCTTAATGCGACGCAGACAGGCGGAAGGTGACAGGCCAACCTCCTTCGCGATCTCGGAATTGGGACGCCGGCCATCGCTATGCAAAATTCGGAGAATGGCTCGATCGACGGGATCAAGGCTTGACGGCATGATGCCTCCCGCATGTCGCACAGTCGTGCAGATTTTTGGGCATCGTAGCATGGTATGCTTCAGATAAGTACCATGTTCGAATAACGTCGCGTTACCTTGCGTCAGCTGAAAGGGAGCGTCTTGTGAGTGGCCGCGCACGATTGACGATAGATCTCGATGCCTTGGCAGCCAATTATCGCCTGCTGCGTCAACGGGTCGCACCCGCTGATGTGGCCGGCGTCGTGAAGGCGGATGGGTATGGTCTGGGCGCCCGGAGGGTGGCCGACGTCCTGCTGCGCCAAGGCTGCCGGGTGTTTTTCGTAGCGTTGCTGCACGAGGCCGCCGCACTCCGCTCCGCCCTGCCATCCGATGCCACGATCTACGTCCTCAACGGCCTGATGCCCGGAGCCGAGACGGAGTGCGCCGCGCTCGGCATAGTCCCGGTGCTCAACTCCCTGGACCAGGTGAACCGGTGGGCCGCCTGCGCGACGCAGGTCGGAAGAGCCCTTCCCGCCGCGCTGCAGGTGGACACAGGCATGTCGCGCATGGGCCTGCCCGGGGATGAGCTGGCTGCGATCCTGGCGGATCGCTCCCGATTGGCAGGCATCGATATCCGCCTGGTCATGAGCCACCTGGCTTGCGCCGATCAAACGAACGACCCGGCGAATGTGGAGCAGATGCGTCACTTCGAGGCGATCAGCGCGCACTTTCCCGGCACTGCGCACGCGCTCGACAACAGCGGCGGCGCATTTCTGGACAGGACGCACTTCGACCTCGTGCGCGCCGGCATTGCGCTCTACGGCGGGGCGCCCAACGAGGGGCTCAACCCGATGCGGCCGGTGATCGCACTGGAAGCGGGCATCGTCCAGGTGCGAACGGTTCCTGCGGGCACCGGCGTCGGCTATGGCCGGAGCTTCACCACAAGTCGCGAGAGCCGCATCGCCACGATCCCGGTCGGCTACGCGGACGGCTGGCCGAGAAGCCTCGGCAATCGCGGCAGCGTCCATATCGCCGGCAGACGTGTGCCGGTCGTCGGGCGTGTGTCGATGGACAGCATGACGATCGACGTCACCGACGTGCCCGCCGAACAACTCCATGCCGGCGCCCCGGTGGAACTCATCGGCCCCCATCAGACCGTAGACGCGGTGGCGCACGATGCCGGCACCATCTCCTACGAAATCCTTACCCAGCTCAGCCGCCGCTACGACCGGGTCTATCTGCCCGTGCGCGCGGAGCCGCCTCAACGGAGCGTTGCACCATGAAGATTGCTGTTCTCGGCAGTGGCGTGATCGGCGTCACGTCGGCCTGGTACCTGGCCCAGGCCGGGCACGAGGTCGTGGTTGTCGATCGCCAGAGCGGAGTGGCGCTGGAGACCAGCTTCGCCAATGCCGGTGAGATCTCCCCCGGCTACGCTTCGCCCTGGGCCGCGCCCGGCTTGATGATGAAGGCTGCGAGCTGGCTCCTGATGGAGCACACCCCGCTGATCCTTCGCCCTCGCCTGGATGCGGCGATGTTGCGCTGGATGGTAGCCATGCTGGCTAATTGCAACGCTCGCGACTACGCCGTCAACAAGGCGCGCATGGTGCGCCTGGCCACCTTCAGCCGCGAAAAGCTGATCGAATTGCGCCGCGATACCGGCATCGCGTACGACGAACGTACGCTCGGCACGCTGCAGCTGTTTCGCGAACAGAAGCAGATGGACGGTATCGGCAAGGATGTCGCCGTGCTGCAGGCCGATGGCGTTCCGTTCGAAGTGCTGGATCGCGCCGGCTGCATCGCGGCGGAGCCCGGCCTCGCCGCCAGTTCGCAGACCATCGTCGGGGGTCTGCGCTTGCCGAACGACGAGACCGGCGACTGCTTCAAGTTCACCAACGCGCTGGCCCGGATGGCGGCCGGCAAGGGCGTCACCTTCCTGACCAATACCGCGATCAAGCGACTGGTGACGCAGTCGGGACGCATCGCGCACGTCGAGATCGAGGCCGACGGCAGACCGGATAGGCTGACGGCCGACGCGTACATCGTCGCGATGGGCAGCTACTCGCCGCAACTGGTGGCGCCGCTCGGCATCCGGGTGCCGGTCTATCCGGTGAAGGGCTATTCCATCACCGTGCCGATCGTGGACGAGGCCAAGGCGCCGGTCTCCACGCTGCTCGACGAAAGCTACAAGGTGGCGATCACCCGTCTGGGCGACCGCATCCGTGTCGGCGGCATGGCGGAGATTTCCGGCTTCACCAAGGACTTGCCGCTCCGCCGCCGGGCGACCCTGGAGCATTCGGCCGGGTCGCTGTTCCCCGGCGCGGGCGACATGGCGGCGGCATCCTTCTGGTGCGGCCTGCGGCCGATGACGCCTGACAGCACTCCGGTGATCGGCTCCACCAAGGTCCCGAACCTGTTTCTGAACACAGGGCACGGCACGCTTGGCTGGACCATGGCGTGCGGCTCGGCGGATGTCATAACCGATATCGTGAGCGGCCGTAAGCCGGCGATCGAGGCTGCCGATCTCGCGATCGGACGGTACTGAGCGGTACTGGTTTCTACAAAGGTAGCAGGATGGACAATGACGATTACCCGAATCGATCAGGTCGAGCGCATGAGCGAAGCGGTCGTTCATAACGATACCATCTATCTGGCCGGTCAGATCGGCACGCCCGGCGAAAGCGTATCCGCGCAGACGGCCACCGCGCTTGCCGAGATCGACGAACTGCTCGCCAAGACCGGCAGCGACAAGGACCATCTGCTGATGGCCACGATCTGGCTCGCCGACATGGACGACTTTGCCGCCATGAACGCGGTATGGGATCAGTGGATCGCCGGGCACCCCGCGCCGGCGCGGGCCACCGGAGAAGCGAAGTTGGCCGATCCGGGCTACAAGGTCGAGATCATCGCAATTGCGGCCAAGGCGTAAGGCGTTCGGCGTTCGATGTCGCGCGCTTATCGGGAGGAGGCTTGTCTTGCCTTGGCCGGTGGCGGGAGTCCCCTCCCCCGACGCGACGGAGCGAGTGGCCCGCGTTTGCATCGGTTACAGGCGAGCCGCCCGGCCGTCGCTCTGATGTAACGTTGGGCGGACATCATGCGCGCAAGGGAATAGCGCGCCGTGCTATCGATGGCCGCCGCCGCGACATCGGCGATGCCGCCACCGGCCCTATCGGCGGGTGGACCGTCGAATGTCGCCGAGCAGGCGAGCCGCTGGGCGGCGCGGCGCGAGGTTGCGCGCTAGGCCATGATGAGCCCGCAAGCCGCCGATTTACCTGACGTCGAGCGTATCCGCGACTGGCCAAGATTCGGTCCAGCGGCCCGCTTGATTCCGAGTTTCGTCGCACCGCGGCGGCGGCATCGAACGGGGTCCGCCGTGGCTACCATCATCGGTAATCGTAGCAAACGCTTGCCTCTCTTTCCGCACCGATGCCACCAGCCTGAATTGACAAAACGTGCACGTCGACCTTACCTCGGCGTATTGCTCCAAAGCCGCATTCCACCCACGACATCGACAGTTGACTGACGTCAACGTTTGGTTCAGCTTGCGTTTACAACTCTCGTCGACCAATAGCGTCATACAAGTCCACGGCACGGTCGCGACGAGATCCAGCAAGGAGAAGATGATGGCCGATCTCGCCGACCAGTTTCGTCCGGTTGCGCCACCTTATGTGATCGAGAATGCCTACACGGACGATCAGTACAACCGCTTGATCCAGGTCGTGCGCGATCATGGCCCATGGCCGCTGATCCTGGCCGAGAACTTCAAGTCCCCCGAGGAAGTCATCGCCACGACCGGCGGGCTTATTCCCGAAGGCTTCACGTTGACTTGGGACATGATCCTCAACGCGACATTCCGCGGCTATTTCGCCCGTGGCGGCACCTGCTTCTACCGGGAAGTGGAGGATTGCTACTATAACTCGAAATTTCTCGCGATGGCGCGCGAGTACTGGGGCGCCCATTACGCCGAGCCCGAGACGTTCCTGTTCAATCTGCAGGGGCCGACGCCGATCGGCGGCCCGCCCCATCTGGACGGCACCGTGTTCCGGGGCATGACCATGGAGAATACGCCCCTCTGGCTTCTGCTCACCATGGCCAGGTCCGGGCTGTTCCGCCATTGGCAGAGCAAGAAGATGCAGGTTACCGGCTGGTACTACAAAGGCCGCATCGGTGGCGGCTTCAACTACTGGCCAGATGGTCCGCGTGGCGAGCCCAAGTCGGTCACGGCGCCCATGTGGGGCCGCGCGGTCGTTGCCGAGAACGAGATGATGTTCCACCATGCGCAGGCGACGGGTCCGGTGTCGATGCGCCGCCCCGCCGGGCTGGACATCAGCAGCAAGATCGGCGTCGACCCGACGGTCGAAGGCGGCTGGCGCATCGAGACCTTCGGAGAGGTCACGCAGGAAATCCCGCCGGAGGAAATCCGTCTTCTGGTTCATTGGGGCGCGCGCGTGTTCATGGACATGGCCGACCTGAAGAGGACGTTCGATCACACCGACGACATCTCGCATGACCAGGCTCTTAATATGCTGGTCAGCGAGCTGCGGAAACGCAACGTGCCGTTCGAGATGCCGACCGATCCGATGAACGATCGCGCGTTCATCGGCATGCTGAGCCAGGCCTTCGCGCTTGAAGGTCCAACCAACATTCCGTCGGATATCGACGAAGACGTGCTGGCAGCCTGACGATTGGTGAAGAGAGAGGCCGAAGGTGCAAGTCACCTTCGGCCTCTCTCTTCATATAAACGGCAGCTTGGTAAGGCCCCGGGGCAAGACGGTAGTGACCTGAACGCTGTCACACCATTGCCTCGGCCAAGATCGGGACCGGGCACGCCTGGTGCGACGAGCCACAACCATTATCAACAAAGAAAAGGAACACTGCATGTCTGATGCGAAGGCGAAAACGCCGCTGGGTTTCACCAAGTTGATTGTCCAAGATATAGACAGCATGTCTGCGTTCTACTGCGCCGTGTGCGGCTTTGAAGAGGAAGGGCGCGGGGATGACCAGATAGCGGGGCAGCCGATCCGCGAAGCTTACTTCCGGTCTGACCCGCCGGGCACCGGCACATTCACCCTCACCAAATTCATGGATGAGACGCGCCCCACAGCTCGCGCCCTTATCCTTGGGTTTGTCGCTGAAAATATCGGCCAGTTCGTCGACGACACCCAGACTGCGGGAGGCAAGCTCGTCCAAGCCATTGAGTCGCGACCCGAATATGACGTGAAGGTGGCGTTCGTTGAGGACCCTGAAGGCAATTTGATCGAAGTCGTCGAGCTCCTCTGATCGCCATCACCGTCACGCCGGCAGCTGTCATATCGGCATTGTTCGCGATGTTGCCGATGCGGGCGATTTGGCGGCCAAGAACAGGCGGTCAGCACAGCGCCGAACCTTCGGGCCGCGTGCGATGAGCGCGATCAGACGCATCCTCCGCCGCCCTTGCCTCACCGGCTAGCGGCGGAGGCAAGGGCGGCGCACCAGCCGTGGTACTCGCGTCGACACCGAGGCTGACAGCGAATGCTTCAAGCGCCTGCCACGAAGATCGCCTTGCCCCTTCAAATCGACGTCCGCGCCCGACAGACGACTCAGAGCCTATCCGCGTGAACATCGAGACGCTTGACTAAAAATTGTCATCCGCCAACACTTGCGGCGGCGCGGAAGGAAACCTGATGACCAACATCGCTCGGCAAGGACACACCGGCATGCTGCTGCGAGCCATGTTCGCGCAAAATCTCGGCACGGGCTGCGCATTCGGAGGGCTGGCCGTCAGCGTTCTGGCGATGCAGGAGCGATACACCTCGTCTCTCGGAATGGCCACGCTCGCGCTTTCTCTGACCGTCTTGTCCATGACGGGCCTGGGTCCGGTGATCGCCAATCTGATCGGTCGCCATGGTTTGCGGACCGTCATGTCGAGCGGCGTGGTGGTATCGCTGCTCGGGTATGTCGCGCTGGCCTATGCGCCCACGATGCCGTTCGCGCTTGCCGCCTGCGCCCTGTTGATCGGCCCTGGCGCGGCGCTGTTCGCCGCCTTGCCTCCTGCCGTGCTCGCCAGCGGCTGGTATCCGCATGATCGCGGCAAGGTGATGGGCATCGTCTATCTTCCGCTGCTCGTCACGCTGATACCGCTGTTCGGAATGGACATCATCCAGCGGTATGGCCTGACCGCGTTCTATCTTTCCATCGCTGGGCTGCACGTCCTGCTGTTCCCGTTCATGCTGGGCATCAAAGACCCACCGCTGGATCTGGCCCAGTCGGAGGACGAGCCAGCCTTAGCGACTGGCGAGACGCCTGGCCTCCCCAATTCGATGACCATCCTGAGCAGTGCGATCTTCCTGGTAATCGCTTTGGGAGATGGCATTCTGAATGGCACCGCCGTGACCGGTGCTGGACTGCTGTTACCCATCGTCGAGGCTCGTGGCGTATCGGTGAATGCGGGTGCGGTGCTTCTGGCCTTGTCGGGGGCATCGAGCATCGTCGGCTCGCTCATGGCTGGCTACGCCTGCGACCGGGTGGGCCCTGCGAGAACTCTGGCGCTGGCGAGTTCGGGCTTCGCTCTGTCATGGATCCTCTTCGCGTTCACCGGGGGGCTCGCTGCGCTCACCGCGGCGTCGTTTCTCATCGGCATGTGCGGCGCTTCGGTGTTCCCTCCCATCAGCGCCCTCGTCGTGCAGGTGTTCGGCTTCGAAGCCTTACCCAAGGTCTTGGGCCTGCTGGGCGTGATGACGCTGCCCTTCACTTTCGCGATGTCACCTCTGGTCGGATTGCTGCATGACACTTCAGGCAGCTACGACGGGGCTTTCGTCATTCTGATCGGCACGTGCCTGCTCGCCGTCGGCATCTTCATCGGATTGAGCCGATACCTCGCTAGGCAAGCCTCCGAGGTGCGGGGCGCAACGATGCACCTGTATGCCGCAGAGCGAGGATGATTATGATGCCTTTCTGGAGCGCGACATTGCGCGCTCACCGAGGAGCCGATTTCAAACTACCCCGCTGAAACATAAAACGAGGATCCACCCATGGCGCGTACCAAATTCCACCTGGGCTACTTCACCAAGTTCGGGGCGACCTCATGGCCGGGAGACGGCAAGGAGTTCGGCTCGAAATGGGCGGACGGATCGTACCACAAGGAACTGGCCAAGATCCTGGAGGCCGCGAAGTTCGACTTCATCTTCTTCGAGGACACGCTGATCGTCGGGGACCGCTACGCTGGCTCCATGGAACTGGACCTGAAGAACGCCACGCTGTCGCCCAAGCTCGACCCGCTGCCGCTGCTGCCGGTCATGGCGCAGGAGACCTCGCACATCGGCCTCGTCGCGACCGCGTCGACGACGTTCTACCCGCCCTACCTGCTTGCCCGCTTGCTCTCCACCATCGACTCCCTGACCAAGGGGCGCGCCGGCTGGAACATGGTCACCTCAAGCGAACGCAACGCGGCGCTCAACTTCGGCATGGACAAGCTGCTCCCGCCGACCGAGCGGTACGACATCGCCGACGAGTTCGTGGAACTGGTCAAGCAGTTGTGGGACTCGTGGGAAGAAGGCGCCGTGGTCGCCGACACCGAGAGCGGCGTCTATGTCGATCATACGAAGGTGCACACCGTCAATTTTGAAGGCAAGCACTTCCGTTCGCGCGGGCCCTTGAACACGGTGCGCTCTCCGCAGGGCTATCCGGTCCTCGCGCAGGCCGGTGCGTCCGAACGCGGGCGGGCGTTCTCGTCCAAGAACGCCGAAGTCGTGCTGGGCATGATGACCGGCGGGGCTCCGGGCATGAAGGCCTATCGCGACGACATCCGGCAGCGCGCCCAAGCGCAGGGCCGCAACCCCGACGATATCAAGGTCTTCTTCCTGACACCGGTAAACATCTACCCGGATGGCGGACAGCCGCCCGAGATGACCGAAGCGGAAAAGCAGGCTTCGTTCGAGCATAACATCGTCATGGCCTCGTCCTCGCTCGACGTCGACTTCTCGCTCTACGATGTCGATGCGCCCGTCCCGCAGGACATCGTCGCGGGCGGCCACACCAGCGCGTTGGAGCACATGAAGAAGGCCGGACGCGAAGAAGGCAAGTCGCTCCGCGACTTGTTCTCGACCGGCGTTGGCGCCAGCGGGATGGACTTCAGCGGCACCGTCGCCGAGGTCGCCGAAAAGATGATGGCGGTCATGGACGAAGTCGGCGGCGACGGGTTCCTGATCGAGGGCTCGGGCTACAATCGCCAGCTTTCCGACCTGGTCGACGGCGTTATTCCCGCCCTGCAGAAGGCCGGCGTCGTGCGACAAGAATACAGCGGCAACACGCTGCGCGAGATCCTGCGCGAATTCTGATCTGAATACGTGCGGTCGCTGTTGCGGCGACCGCACGTGCCCCGCAGAACGCCCGATCTTCTCAACGGGTCCATTCGCGATTACAGGATGAGGATGATCAAGGATAAGGCGAAGAAACCCAAGATTGCCGCACCTGTTCGGCCGGGTGTGTACTCTCGCGGCTCCGATACGGTCGATGCGATTCTCAAGGCGGCGTTGCACGTGCTTGTGGACGAAGGCTCATCCGCCTTTACGTTGCGCCGGATCGCCGCTGAATGCGGCATGCAGGTGGGCAATGTCAGCCGCCATTTCCCCAAGAAGGAGATGCTCGTTCAGGTCCTCCTGGAAGAGCTGCTAGGGCCCACTCAAGGCGAAGTCAAAAGGCAGATCGCCGTGATGGGGCTTCCTGCGGACGAGGCCCTTTCCCTGGTCATTCGCGGCAGCCTTGAGGAAATCGAGAAGAAGATGATGACTCGCCTGTTCACCGAACTGTGGGCCATGGCCAATCACAACGAGTTCGTGGCGGAGCGGGTGGAACTGGTCTACAGGTACGTGCAAGGCCTTATCGCGTCGTTTGTGGCGGAGCTTAATCCCGCACTTTCGGATGAAGAGGTAGAGGCAGTGTCGGTCTACATCAGCGCTTCCATCGAAGGATCCACCATGCTGGTAGGCTACGGCAAGCCCTGGAGCGCGCTGATGCCTCAGTTCAAGGCGATCGCCGTCAAGTTCCTTGTCGAACTCGCAAGGACTATCACCCCTGCCGAAGTCCAAGCGCTCGGGAAAGACGGGTAACCTCGGGCAGCAGGCTCCCCTTGGGCGCAGCCCGAAACCTGATCGCTTTCGCTTAGAACCTCGAGAACATCATCGCAGCCGCGTAAGATCCTCAGAGCACTTCCGGGCCGACACTATGCTGGCGCAAGCAGCGTCGGCCACCAAGTCCTTCCTCGATCAGATACAGCTACCCGCGTACAGGTTCAGCATCCCCCAAGCGCGGTCTTCGTACCGGCAGGCCAGAGACCGAGGTCGGCGTAAACAGCAGCTACCGGATCCTCGCGGAAGGTCAGGTTGATCTCGGGCGGAAAATACTGCGTCATAAGCACGACATGCAGTCTATGGACCGGATCGACCCACATCCCCGTACCGGCGGCCCCGCCCCATCCGAAAACGCCCGGCGGAATCCGCGTTGCAGAGCGATTCACCTGCATGGCCGCGCCGACCCCGATGTCTTCCAAAACATTGCCGAAGAACTGAACATTCAATCCCGTCGGCAGGAGGTTGGATCGCGCCAGACGGACCGTTTCGGGCCTCAGCAGCCGTGTGCCGCGATACTCTCCCTCGTTCGCCAGCATGGCTGTGAACCGGGCGTAGTCCTGCGCCGTGGATACCAGTCCGCCGCCACCGGAAAGCAGCGCCGGGCGGGCATAGGCACTGTCCGCCGCGCTGTCGGCCAAGCTCCAGGTCCCATCCTGCCCGCGTTCATGGAGATTGACGAGGCGATCGAGCTTCTCGGGCGGCACCACGAAGCTGGTGTCGATCATGCCTAATGGACCGAAGATGCGCTTTTCGAAAAAGGCATCCAAGGCATCGCCGGAAACGCGTTCGATCAGGGCGCCCAGCACGTCGATCGACAGGCTGTACTCGAACATCTCGCCGGGGTCGCGCTCCAGCGGCAAGGTGCCGAGCACTTCGACCATATGCGCGAGGTCGCGAGGGTCCTGGCCACCGTCGCGATGCGCCGCGATGCGGTCCCCCGGCATCAGCCCCAGTTCGCAATAGCGCCTTGCCAGGGGGGAAAATTGCAGGCCGTAGCTGAAGCCCGAGGTATGAGTGAGCAGATCTCGTACCGTCGGCTGGCGGCTGGCCGGTCGCACGGCGTTCCCTTCACTCGAGACAAGAACGCTCAAGTCCGCAAGTTCCGGGAGTATCTCACCGACGGGCTGATCCAGGCCGATCGCTCCCTCCTCGATAAGCATTATCGTGGCCATGCCGGTAATGGGCTTTGTCTGCGAATATATCCGGTGCAGACTGTCGGGGCGAACGGCCCGATCGGTGTCGTGGCCGGTGTTTCCGGCGCAGACGAAACAAGGGTCTTCATCGCCCACAGCTACCGCCAACACGGCTCCGGCGATATCGCCCTGCCCGATGTGCCGCGCAAAAAGGTCGGATACTTCAGGAAACATACCGGGATAGAAGCGGCTCGCCTGGCCATCGGTCATTGAAAATTCTCCAGTCCATAAATGGATTGTTTCGCGACGAGTGCCGGCTGGATCGTTGATCTGGCTACATCGCCGCTCGCCGTAACGAAGCTCAACCCGGTCTGGGCAACGAGCATGACCTATGTGCCGATGGCTCGCGGCTTAGTCTACCTTCATCGCCATCGTCGGCGCTGGACCAACTGCTAGGCGTTGTCGCGCCGATCGAGGAGTCCGAACCCGACGAGCAGCCCGATCACCGCCCGCCACGCCCATGTTGCGGCGGGCACATGGCCACCATCGCGGCCTTCGCCCTCTGGTGCCAGCGCCGAGCCCCACCACAATCAGCAGCGTCCATCCGGGAGAACACGCCATGATCCGGCATGGCCAGCATGCATGACGGTTACGCTCAAGGCGCCCTGGCTGACGACCCAGCGCGCGCCAATTCCTTAATCAGACCGGGCGAAGCGCACCCTGACCCGGGAAGCCCCGCTTATCGAGACCCCGCGCCGCACAAAATCACGCCGATCAGGCCCCTGACCTGCCCCCCGGCGGTCCCTCGGTCATAACGAGAGTCTTTCGGTTGAATAATCCGGCACGCTCGCCTGCACAAGCGCGTGGGGCGTGATGCTATCGTCCTGCACGAACGTCCGAGGCGCTTGTGCAGCCGTTCGATTTTCCAACGAAGAGTGGGGCCGAACATGGTTGTAGTCGTAGCGCCAGATGGCCAGCTTCCGGCGGGCGTCAGCCAAGCTGTCGAAAAGCTCCTCGTTGAGCAGCTCATCGCGCAATGAGCCGTTGAAGCTCTCGATTAGGCCGTTCTGCTGGGGCTTTCCGGGATCGATGTAATGCCACTCGACCTTGTTCTGGCTGGCCCATTGCAGGATCGCCCGGCTCGTAAATTCAGTGCCATTGTCACTGACAATGCAAGCAGGTTTCCCGTGCAGGCGAACCAGCGCATCCAGTTCGCGCGCCACCCGAGCCCCCGAGATGCTGGTGTCCGCCGCCAGGCACAGGTTCTCCCGGCAGCAATCATCGTTGATCGCCAGAATCCTGAACTTGCGCGAGGCGCCAAACGTATCGGCGACAAAGTCCATCGACCAGCGGTCACCAGGACGAAGTGCTCCCGGCACTGGCGTCCGGCTGCCTCGAGCGCGCTTGCGGCTGCGTCGTCGGCGTACAGACAAGCCTTCTTCCCGATATAGCCGGTAGAGCTTCTTGTGGTTCATGCTCATGCCCTTGCGCTCCAGCATGACGCCGATCCGGCGATAGCCGAACCGACGGCGCTGCCCTGCGATCTCCCGCATGGCTTCGCGGATCGCTCCGTGATCCGGCGGGCGTTCGCGCCTGACCGTCTTGGGATCGACGCCAATCAGCACGCAGGCCCGACGCTGTAAGACCTGGTAGTCCCGCATCACGCCGAGCGCCACGTCGCGCCGCTCGCCCGGCGTCGTCAGCCTTTTCCCAGCAGGTCTTTCAGGATCGCGTTGTCCAGCATGCTGTCGGCTAGGAGCCGCTTCAGCTTGCCGTTTTCGTCCTCCAACTGCCGTAACCGATGGGCATCGGAAACCTCCATGCC
>JAAIGE0100587119.1_pt1 | contig 15031 bp, 12 predicted proteins | sample 6487951 | NCBI WGS metagenome assembly JAAIGE01 (sample SAMN13974128, study PRJNA590717) | phyllosphere metagenome | biome: tomato field; feature: multiple bacterial spot infested tomato fields; material: tomato leaves; isolation source: leaves from tomato fields | host: Solanum lycopersicum ... | reverse complement strand
TTGGCCGCACGCGCGATCCGCAAGCGGGACGACGGGTCGCGCGGCGGTCGCGAGTGGATCCTCTGGGCCGTTCACACCCCGTTCTCGCGCGTCGTCACCATGGAAGCGTTGCCAAGTTGCGAAACCGGATTTCGCAAACTACGATGATCGGCATGGCACGCGGCAACCGTATCTTTGCAGGCCCACGCCTGCGCCAACTACGCCTCGATCACCGGATGGATCAGGCGACGATGGCGCGCGCGCTCGGCATCTCGGTCTCCTACCTCTCGCAGATGGAGAATGACGATCGCCCCCTGACCGCCAAGGTGAAGGCCGCCGTCGCCAGCGCTTTCCCGACCGATTGGGCCAGCTTCGACGCGCGTGAAGAGGAGCAATTGCTCGGCGCCTTCACCTACGCGCTCGCCCATCCCGAACTGCCCGGCGCGGCGCTGGAGCCGGAACGGATTGAGAAGCTGCATCTCCAATTCCCCGAATTCGCCGCCCGCTACGTCGATCTCTACAACGCCCATATGCGCGCCAACGAACGCATCAACATGATCGAGGAGGCGATCGCCAACGATCATGAGGTGCAGGCCCGCCTGCCCTGGGAGGCCGCGCGCGATTGGTTCCACGAGGCGGGCAATTATGTCCACGCGCTCGACTGCCTGGCCGAAGACATGGGCGAAAGCTTCACCGCCGGCCAGGCATTGGACGAAGGGATGCTGGTCGAAGCGCTCGCCCGCCGCCACGGCATAGAAACGGTCATCGCCGACACGCCCGACAGCGCGCTGCGATCCTATTATCGCGGCGAAAGGCGGCTGTTCGTCAACGCCGCGCTGCCGACCGAAAGCCGCAAGTTCATGCTCGCGCACCAGTTGATGATGATCGACGGGCAGGCGGTGATCGCCGACGTGGTGGCAAAGGCCGCGCTCCCCATCCCCGGCGCGGATCGGCTGCTTGCCATCGGCCTCGCCAACTATGCGGCGGGCGCGCTCCTGATGCCCTATGCCGCCTTCCGCGAAGCCGCGCGCGAAGTGCGCCACGACATCGATCGCCTCGCCCGCCGCTTCAACGTCAGTTTCGAGCAAGCCTGCCATCGCCTGTCCAACCTGCAAAGGCCGGGGCTGCGCGGCATCCCCTTCTTCTTCTGCCGCGTCGACATGGCGGGCAACATCACCAAGCGGCACAGCGCCACCCGCCTGCAATTCGCCCGCTTCGGCGGCGCCTGCCCCTTATGGAACGTGCATGAAGCCGTCGCCGTGCCCGACCGGATCAACGTGCAGCTGGGCGAAACGCCGGACGGCGTGCGCTACGTCTCCATGGCGAAGGGGCTGGTGAAACCCTCTGGCAGCTATAAGCGCACCCCGCGCCGCTATGCCGTGGTGCTCGGCTGCGAAATCGCCCACGCGGCAAACTTCGTCTATGCCGACGGCCTGCCGCTGGAAATCGAGGGCGCGGCAACCCCCATCGGCGTCACCTGCCGCCTATGCCCCCGCCAAAGCTGCGACCAACGCGCCTTCCCGCCAGCCGACCGACCTATCCATGTAGACCCCGACAACCGCCAGATCGTGCCCTATTGGATCGGGTGAGGCGCAATATCGAAAAATACCCGCCCCCGCCCGTCCTCTCTGCAAATCCCGAGATTCGTCTAGAGACCGGAGTGGGATGGCACCTTTGCGCCAATACAAGCCCATTAGCTTTGCAATTATCGCGCCTGTGAACGGTCAGTCCGGTTATGGCCAGGGCTGGGACAAAGCTGCCGCTTTAGGGTGAAGCTGCGAACGGCAGGTCTAGTCGATTATTGGTCATTCGCCGAGCCACTTAACGGCCGGATTATGTGGCGTTCGAGAGCAGCAATCCAACGATGTGAACTATTGTCGGCGCCTACGGTGGGTGCCTCGCGAACGTCTACTCAGTCAGGCTTTGGACTGATCGCTATTTGTGCACCTTCGCAGTTCCGGCTGCCGACAGGGCTGCCTCCAGCCAGTCACCGACAAGTCCGACCAAGCGCGGGGATCCTGCGTTGGCGCCAAGTTTAAGCACTTCTTCCTCGCCCCCGGTTACGGCGCCTTCCTGGAACCAGTGACTCAACCCATCGAGAACCACCACTTTGCCACGCGGGTTGTGTGCCAATGCGAGGCGCGCTTCGGCGGCTTCTGCGGCAGCCAAGACCAACGGATCCTTGGAGCCGAACACCGCCAAGACCGGCTGGTGCAGCGTACGCAGATCGCTGGCCGAGTGCAGGCGATCTGCTGTGGCGACTTCCTCGGTGTCGACCATTGCCAAAGCGCCCAGAGCCTGTGCATGTGGGAACCCTGCAGCCTCAAAGCGGCTTACAACTTCGGTGCGCAGTGGAGCGACCTCCCTGTCGCTCCTGCCATCGATCCTCGCCTGGGTGAGCGCGATCACGCTGTCGATGGCTGGGTCCACCTTGGCCTGTGGAATGCCTGCGTGGAGCATCTGCCTGGTCAGCGCCTGTCGCAGATAGGGTAAGCCATCGCCCACCGATCCCGCGAGCATCACCACCGCCGCGATATCCGGATCGGAAGCGGCGACGGCCGGAGCGATCACGCCGCCCTGGCTGTGACCGATCAACGCGATGCGGTGCGCGTCGATCTCCGGCCTGCCGCGCATGGCTGCGACGGCGGCAGTGGCATCAGCCGTCAGCCTATCAAGATTTTCCTGATACTTCCCGGTCGATTGGCCGATGCCGCGCTTGTCGTATTCCAGCGCCGCGATGCCGTCTTCCGTCAGCCGCTTGATGATGAGCGGAAATCCGCCCCGGCCATTCGACCCGTGACCCTGGATGAACACGGCCAACGGCATCGGCGTGCGCGATGGACGAGCGGGTAGATGCAGCGTGCCCGCCAGCGTGACGCCCGGTTCGGAGGGAATACGCACATCTACGAGCACTTCGGACGGCTGGAAGTCCGCAAAGGCGCGACTCACAGTCGCGGCATTGGCTTTGCCGCCTGCAAAGGCCACAGGGCCGAGATGCACATCGACACCGGCCTTGCCCAGCAGAAGCGCCAGTACCTGGGTTTCGTCCGCCATGGCTGCGGTGGCAATCCCGGTGATCGAGACGCGCTGCCATGCGTCTGTCAGCGCTACGTTTTGGCTGGCGAAGCGTGCATAAGGAGGTGCCTTGGCCTGCAGGCTGGCTGTCAGTTGCAGAGGACGTGCTGCGCGCGCCCAGAAAACAGCGGTGACTTCTTCGCCTGCGGTGAGGGCGCCGGGCACTGGCACGGCTGCGCTGCACGACCACGGCTCTTTGGGCTGAGGGCAAGGACCGGCGCTGACGATTGCCCGACCGGGAACCACGTCATCGGTTTCGTGAGCATAGTCAGTGCCATAGACGCCCCAGGCCGATGCCGCCGTAACATTCGCTTCCCGCGATCGTGCCATCGCGTTTCCGGCGCTGATACTGACCAGAAGCGCAGTCATCGCGCTCGCACGACCAAACCCGTCAAATGCCCTGACCAACGCCGCTATCATGCCTTCTCCAGCGTCCCGGTTTGAATGCGTTCAAGGAAAACAAAACAGATTCTTTGTGGTATCGCCACTGAATTCTACCCGGCATACCAAGACGGCGAAGTTCGGCACCCTGTCGCTGTAAAACTGATGAACTCTAGAATGACGGGTTTGGCGTGGGCCGCCATTCCCTTGGCCGCACCGGGGCGACGACAACTGGTTGACAGGCGACCCGGTTGAGCGACAACTATCTCTGTATCAGCGCTACAAACGCGACAGTCGCCTATCGGCCAATCTTGCGAATTTTGAAGACCCCGTCCGACGCCAGCAAACGGTTGTGATAAGAGCGCCAATCACCCAGCCATCTCAACCCCCTCCAAATACTCCAGCAACGCCCGCACCTTCGGCACATCCCGGTCCTCCGCCGCATAGAGCGCATGGATGTCCTCCCCATCGCCCGGATTATAGTCCGCCAGCACCTCGACAAGCCGCCCGGCCTTGACATCCGCCGCGACATGGAACGCGCCGTGCCGCGCGATGCCGCATCCCGCCACCGCCATCTGCCGCACCACCTCGCCCGAATTGCCGAAGAAGCGGCCCTCGACCGGCTTCTGCACCACCCGCCCCCCGATCTTGAACGGCCAGCCGTCGATCGATCGACGGAAGCTGAAGCGCAGGCAGTCGTGCGCGTCGAGATCATCGGGCGTCTCCGGCGTACCGCGCCGCGCCAGATAGTCCGGGCTCGCCACCAGCATCATGGCGCTGTGCCCCAGCTTCTTGGCGCGTAGCCGCGTGTCCTTGAGCGGTCCGATGCGGATGGCGACGTCCGCCCGTTCCTCCACCAGATCGACGATATCGTCGGTCAGCGTCAGGTCGATGGTGACTTCGGGATAAAGCTGCGCAAATCCCGGCAGCAGCGGGATCAGGCACTGCACCCCAAAGGAGGGCGACGCATTGACGCGCAGCCGCCCGCGCGGCCCTTGCCGCATGTCGGTGAGGCTCGTTTCCGCTTCCACCATCTGCGCCACGAGCGCGCCCATGCGGTCGCGATAGGCGATACCCTCCCCCGTCAGCGCCAGCGCCCGCGTCGTCCGCCGCAGCAGCGTGACGCCCAGCCGCTTTTCCAGCCGCGCGATGGAACGGCTGACCGCAGACGGCGTCAGGCGCAGCAGCTTGGCCGCGCCTGCGAAGCTGCCCTCCTGCGCGACGTTCAAAAAGATTTCGATATCGCCGAACCGGTTATCCATGATTTTGATTCACGTCTGAATTGATGAGTTGCCTTATAGTCACCAATGCGCGCGACCATTACATCTGTCTACATCATTGTCACTTTCAGGAGCCTTCCCATGGACCTCAAGCTTTCCGGCAAGACCGCCATCGTCACCGGATCGACCGCCGGCATCGGTCTCGCCATCGCCAAGCGCCTCGCCGACGAAGGCGTCGCGGTCACCATCACCGGCCGCAACCAAGCCAAGCTGGACGCCGCAGCGGCAAAGGTCGGCGGCTCGGTCACCCCCGTCCTCGCCGATCCCGCCACGGCGGAGGGTGCCGCCGCCCTGATCGCCGCAGCCCCCGACGCCGACATCCTCGTCAACAATCTCGGCATCTACGAAGCGAAAGACTTCACCGACATCAGCGACGAAGACTGGCATCGGTTGTTCGAGATCAACGTCGTCAGCGGCGCGCGCCTCGCCCGCCATTATTTCCCCCGGATGCTGGCGAAGGATTGGGGCCGCGTCATCTTCATCGCCAGCGAAAGCGGCCTGCTCCCGCCTGCCGAGATGATCCATTACGGCATGACCAAGTCGGCCCAGCTTTCCATCTCGCGCGGCCTTGCCGAACAGACGCGCGGCACCGGCGTCACGGTGAACAGCGTCCTCCCCGGCCCGACCCGTTCCGAAGGGATCATCGATTTCATCCGCTCCGTCGTCGAAAACAAGGATGCGCCCGAAGCGGATCGCGAAGCCGAATTCTTCACCAAGCTTCGCCCGCTCTCGCTCATCAAGCGGCTGATCGAGGCGGACGAGGTCGGCGCGATGGTCGCCTATCTCGCGAGCCCACTCGCCGCCGCCACCAACGGCGCGGCGCTTCGTGTCGAAGGCGGGATCGTCCCGACCATAGCCTGATCCACATTGCGGCCAAGGCCTCGTTGCGGAAAGCGGCCCTGTCGCTCGTCTCCTCGCCCGGATAGGGAAGACAAGATGAGCGACACGGACAGCCTGCCCCGCATAGCTAACGACCTAGCCGGGGATGGCTATGCCCGGATCGCTGGAGACGACATGCTGCGGCGACTCGGCATCCGTTCCGACCAATGGACCGCCTTCGCCGATAGCTGGAACGATCTCGGCCCGGATCTCTACATGGCGGACGGCGGACGCTATCGCCGCCGCCGCCATGCCGCCTTCGCGCTGGAGGATGGCCGCTTCACACGCAAGCCGCACCAGCCCCACTATCAGAGCCGCGACTACAACGCCTTGAACGGCGACGTGCAGCGCTGGTTCGATCCGGTATTGCCGACGGTGGCTGAGAGCGCCGTGATGCAGGCGATCCTCGCCTTGTGCGCAGAGAACTTCGCAGCGTCAGGCGAGCGGCACCATATCGAAATCCACCAGTTCCGCATCGAAGCCAAGCGCGGCACAAGTGGCCGACCGACGCCCGAAGGAATGCACCGCGATGGCGTCGATCATGTCCTCGTCATGCTGATCGAGCGGCGCAACGTCGCCCATGGCGTCACCCGCATCGGTACGCCCGACGGCATCCCGCTCGGCGAGTTCACGCTGATCCAGCCGGGCGACACGATGCTGATCGACGACCACCGCATCCTGCACGGCGTAACCGAGATCGAACCGATCGACCCCGCCCTGCCCGCCTGGCGCGACGCGCTGGTCGTCACCTTTTCCGCCCTGCCCCGATGAGGAAAATTATTTCAGCAGCACCAGTTCTTCCGCCATGCTGGGATGCAGCGCGACGGTGTCGTCGAAATCCTGCTTGGTAAGGCCCGCCTTCACCGCGACCGCCGCCGCTTGCAGAATTTCCGGCGCATCCGGCCCGATCATGTGTAGTCCCAGCACCTTGTCGGTCGTCGCATCCGTGATCATCTTGTAGAGCGCCCGCTCGTCACGCCCGGCGAGCACATTCTTCATGGGCCGGAAGTCGGACGTGTAGACCTTCACCGTCCCGTACTTGTTCTTCGCCTGCGCCTCGGTCAGCCCCACCCCCGCGAGCGGCGGATGGCTGAACACGGCGGACGGCACGCAATGATAATCGACCGTGCGCGGATTGTTGCCGAACACCGTGTCGGCAAAGGCATGGCCTTCGCGGATCGCGACCGGGGTCAGTTGCAGACGGTTGGTGACGTCGCCCACCGCATAGATGCTTTCGCAACTGGTGCGGCTGTGATCGTCGACTTTGATCGCACCCTTCTCGTCCACCTCGACGCCGGCACTCTCCAGCCCCAGCCCCTCGCTATGCGGCCTGCGCCCCGTCGCGAAGACGACGACATCGGCCGCGACCGGATCGCCCGACGTGAAGCGGACGCACAGCGTGCCATCCTCATTCTTCTCGATCCGTTCCATCTCGGCATTGAAACGGAAGTTGATCCCCTTCGCTACCGAGATTTGGAGCAGGCGATCGCGGATCTGCTCGTCATATCCGCGCAGCAGGTCCGCGCCGCGATTGACCATCGTCACATGACTGCCGAATTGGTGGAAGATGCCCGCGAACTCATTGGCGATATAGCCGCCGCCCACGATCACAATGCGACCGGGGCATTCAGGCAGGTGGAACACCTCGTTCGACGTGATGCCATGCTCCGACCCTTCGATCTCCGGCACGACCGGCCATGCGCCCGTCGCGATCAGGATGACCTTGGCAGTCACCTCCCGCCCACTCGCCAGCCGGATACCATGCGGCCCGGTGACGGTCGCGCGCTCGGCGATCAGCTCAACTTCATGGCTGGAGAGCGTGTTCTTGTAGAGACCTTCCAGTCGATCGACGTCGGCCAGCACATTGTCGCGCAGCGTCGTCCATTCAAACCCGCATTCCGGCACGTTCCAGCCGAAACGCCGCGCATCCTTCAGGTCTTCGGCGAAATGCGCGCCATAGATCAGCAGCTTCTTGGGAACGCAGCCCCGGATGACGCAGGTGCCGCCGACGCGATATTCCTCGGCCACCGCGACCTTTGCCCCATGCGCTGCCGCGACGCGCGACGCCCGCACCCCGCCCGATCCTGCGCCGATGACGAAAAGGTCGTAGTCGTAATCGCTCATGCCTGGCCTCCGTTGGAATGGGCCGGGATATGGCGGTTAGACGACGCGGTTACAAACGAGAATGCAACCTTGAACAAAATCCGTTCGGTTCGAGCTTGTCGAGAACCCATTCTCGACAGACGCTTCTCGACAGGCTCGAAGCTGCTCGAACCGAACGGATTTTGATCGCTATTCGCCCAGCGCGATATCGATCAGCGCCATGGTCGACGGATCGAAGCCCTGCGGCCCGTCCTGCTCGATCGACCTGGCGATCTCCTTGCCCAATTCAACGCCGAATTGGTCGAATGGATTGATGCCCATCAGCACGGCGTTTGCGAAGGTGCGATGCTCGTAGAAGGCGATCAGCGCGCCCAGCGCATGGGGCGTCACGTCATCCAGCAGGATCGTGGTCGACGGGCGATTGCCGGGATAGGCACGCGCCGGATCGTCATTCTCCTTGCCGCGCAGCAACGCGGCCCCCTGTGCAAAGCAGTTGACCAGCAGCGCGCGGTGATGCGCCGGATCGAGCGTGTTGCCCGGCTCGATCGAGGCGATGAATTCGACCGGTGTCAGGATCGTCCCCTGATGCAGCAACTGGAAAACTGCATGTTGCGCGTCCGTGCCAACGCCGCCCCAGGTGATCGGCGCGGTCGGCCCTTCGACCTTCGATCCGTCCAGCTTCACGCCCTTGCCGTTGCTCTCCATCTCCAGTTGCTGAAGGTAGGAGGGCAGCAGCTTCAGCCGCTCGTCATAGGCGAACAGCGCGCGAGTCTGGCACTCCAGCACGCGTGTGTAATATTGATCGGCGAAGGCCGCGAGCAGCGGAATATTCTCGGCCGGATCGCTCAGGCGAAAATGGCGGTCCATCTCCGCCGCGCCTTCCAGCAGGCTCTCAAACGCGTCCCAGCCGAGTGCCAGCGCAGCGGGGAAACCGATCGATGACCAGAGCGAATAGCGTCCGCCCACCGATTCGGAGAAGGGCAGGATGCGCGTTTCATCGACGCCCCACTCCATCGCCTTGTCCGGCGCTGCGGTCAGCGCGATCACCTGACCATAGGGATCGTCCACCCCGCCCTCGACCAGCCAGTTGATCGCGCTCGCTGCATTCAGCATCGTCTCGGTCGTGGTGAAGGTCTTGGATGCGACCGCGACCAATGTCGCCTTGGGATCAAAGTTCGCGATCGCCCGCTCCAGCGCGGTGCCATCGACATTGGACACGATCGCCACGTCATAGCGCAGGCCATCGCCGCTCAGCGCGTCGACAATCAGGTCGGGGCCAAGCGCCGAACCGCCGATGCCGATGTGCAGGATGTGGCGGATCTCGCCCAGCGCGCCCGCTTCGATTGCGTCGATCAGCGCGCGCATCCGGGTGTGGAACAGCTTGGCCCGCGCCACGCTGTCGGGATTGCCCTCGCCACGTTCGGCGGGGTGTTCGGCGGCGCGCCCCTCGGTGTTGTTGACTGCCTCACCCGCGAACAGCGCGTCGCGGCGGCGGGCAAAGCCCTGCTCCTGCGCAAGCGCCTGAAAACCGGCGATCAGTTCGTCGGTCAGGTGCGTCTTCGACCAGTCGAAGCGGATCGGTCCGAGGGTGCGGACCAGCTTATCCAACCGGTCGGGATCGGTTGAAAAGATGGACTTGAGATCAGCTTGGGGGAGCGCGGCGAGTGCCGCCCAGGAAGCGCTGGACATGAAAAGCCTCATTTGCAGTTTATCGATACCGACGCTGCACCGGTCGATTCCCGGTATCTTTAGCCAATTCGCTGCGGCTTTGCATGTCCAAGGACTGCTTGACGCGAAAAGGCGCAGGCTCCACAAGCCGCCACGGCCGCATTATCGGTCCATTTGCCAAGGAACAGACGACCACCCATGAGTGCAAAATCGGAAACGCGGGACTTCCTCTGGTTTCTCGTCAAGCTGGGCCTGTTCGTCTTCATCCTGCGCAGCTTCATCATATCGCCGTTCAACATTCCTTCGGAATCGATGCAGCCCCGCCTGCTGATCGGCGACTATCTGCTCGTGTCGAAATGGAACTATGGCTACTCGCGCTATTCGCTGCCGTTCAGCCTGCCGCTGATCCCCGGCCGCATCTTCGCCAGCACGCCCCAGCGCGGAGACGTGGTCGTGTTCAAGGCGCCACCGAACCAGAAGAACGACTATATCAAGCGCGTCATCGGCCTGCCTGGCGACATGATCGCCGTGCGCGGCGGCACCGTCTATCTGAACGGCCAGGCGATCCCCAAGCAGAAGGTCGCCGACTTCGTCATCCCCGTCTCGCAGAACATGATCGACGCGGCGGCAAAGGAAGGCTCGCCCTCCCCCTGCTACCGCCCGGAGTTCGAGGAAGATGCGCAGGGCGGCGGTCGCCAGTGCCGCTATCCCCAGTTCCGTGAAACGCTGCCCGGCGGCAAGAGCTACAATGTCCTCGACCTGATGCCCGATGGCGCGGCGGACGATCGCGACACCGTGCTGGTGCCCGAAGGCCATCTCTTCATGATGGGCGACAATCGGGACCGCAGCGCCGACAGCCGCTTCCCGGCGGTGGAAGGCGGCGGCATCGGCCTGGTCCCCGAACAGAATCTGGTCGGCAAGGCGATGATCTCCGTCTTCTCGACCGATGGCAGCGCCAACTGGTTCCTGCCCTGGACCTGGTTCTCCGCCGCGCGCTGGGGCCGCATCGGGGAAGGCTTTTGACGAAGCCCGATACCGACACCTGGCTGAAAGACCTGATCGGGCGCGCGCCGCATGACCGCGCTGCGTTCGAACAGGCGCTGACGCATGGCAGCGCGAAGCCCGACAATTACGAGCGGGTCGAATTTCTGGGCGACCGGGTGCTGGGTCTGCTGATTTCCGAATGGCTCTACACGCGCTTTTCCGGAGAGCCGGAGGGCAAGCTTTCCCGCCGCTTCAACGCGCTGGTGTCGGGCGAAACCTGCGCGGAGGTCGCGCGCGGTATCGGCGTTCCGACGCACCTGATCCTCGGCAAGCAGGCGCGCGACGATGGCGCAGCGGACAGCGACAATGTGCTGGGCGACGTCATGGAAGCGCTGATCGGCGCGCTCTATCTGGAAGGCGGGATCGAGGAAGCGCGTGCCTTCGTCCGTCAGCTGTGGGCTGATCGCGTCGACACGCAAACCAGCGCGCCGCGTCACCCCAAGTCCGCGCTTCAGGAATGGGCAGCCGCCAACAAGCGCAAGCCCCCCGAATATGCCCTGACCGATCGGTCCGGCCCCCAACATGCGCTCCGCTTCACCGTCACCGTATCGATCAAGGGCGCGGGCGAGGCCAGCGCGACCGGCGGGTCGAAGCAGGAAGCGGAAACCGCTGCGGCGAAAGCCTTGATCGAGAAACTCGCGGGATAACAACCTCCCACCGTTCGGGCTGAGCTTGTCGAAGCCCCCCACTTCCCCTTTAAACGCAACATGCCCTTTTGGACCTACATGCTGCATTGCGCCGATCGCAGTTTCTATGTGGGGCATACGGACAATCTGGAAACGCGCATGGCCAGCATGAACAAGGCAAGATTGCTGGCTACACGCAAACACGGCTTCCGGTAAAACTGGTCTGGTCGCAATCCTTTGGCAGCCGTATAGAGGCGCTTGAAGCCGAAAGGCAGATCAAGGGCTGGAGCCGGGCGAAGAAGCGGGCGCTGATCCGTGAGGATTGGCAGCTGATCTCAACATTGGCCCGATCGAACAAAGACAAGCAAAGCCCTTCGACAGGCTCAGGGCGAACGGAGTAGATTTGGAAAACGAGACCGATAATCAGCATTGCGGCGTCGTCGCGATCGTGGGTGCGCCCAACGCAGGCAAGTCCACGCTGGTGAACGCGCTGGTGGGGCAGAAGGTGGCGATCACCAGCCCCAAGGCGCAGACCACGCGCACCCGCGTCATGGGCGTCGCGATCGAAGGCGACGCACAGATCGTGCTGGTCGACACCCCCGGCATCTTCGCACCCAAGCGGCGGCTCGATCGCGCGATGGTGCAGGCGGCCTGGGGCGGAGCGCAGGGCGCGGACCTCATCGCGCTGATCGTCGATGGCAAGGCGGGGCTTGGCCCCAAGATGGAACCGATCATCGAAGCGCTGATCCATCGCCCCGAACGCAAATGGCTGGTGCTCAACAAGGTCGACATCGCGATCAAGGAGAAGCTGCTGGTCCACACCCAAAAGCTGTATGAACGCGTCGGCTTTGAAGAAACCTTCTTCATTTCCGCTTCGACCGGCGATGGCCTGCCCGAATTCAAGTCGGCCTTGGCAAAGGCCATGCCGCAAGGGCCATGGCATTTCCCCGAAGATCAGGTGTCCGACGCCACCGACCGGATGCTCGCCGCCGAAATTACGCGCGAACAGCTTTATCACCAGCTTCACGCCGAACTCCCTTACGCCGCTGCGGTCGATACCGAGCAGTATAAGGAGCGCGAGGACGGGTCGGTCGAAATCCACCAGCAAATCCTCGTCGCCCGCCCGACCCAGCGCGCCATCGTGCTGGGCAAGGGCGGCCAGCGCCTGAAGGAAATCGGATCGAAGGCGCGCGCGGAACTGTCGCAACTGCTGGGCGTCAAGGTCCACCTCTACCTCCACGTCAAGGTGAAGGAAGATTGGGAGGATGACCGCTTCATCTATCGCGACATCGGTCTCGATTGGGTCGATTGATCCCCTAACGAAACAATCGGCAGGACGCGTCGTTGATGCGCCATGCTCAAGACGATCGTCGTTGCCGCCCGCGACCGGGAGCGGCTGGCCGAAATCACATCCATCGCTACCCGTTACGGGCTGGACCTGCTGCTATCGCGCATGGGTCTGGCAAAGGGTAACGACGGAGCGCCGCCGCCCGACCTGCCCCGCCGCACCCGGCAGGCGTTGGAAGCGCTCGGGCCGACCTATGTGAAGCTCGGCCAGATTCTTGCCACTCGCGCCGATCTGCTCCCGCCCGAGTGGATCGCCGAGTTCGAAAGCCTGCACAGTGCCGCGCCGACGCTGCCATTCGACACGCTCCAGCCTGCGGTGGAGGAAGCGCTGGGCGAAACAGTCGATAGCGCCTTCGCCAGCTTTGATCCGCAGCCACTTGCCGCCGCCTCCATGGCGCAAGTGCATCGCGCCACGCTGCATGATGGACGAGAGGTCGTGGTGAAAATCCGGCGTCCCGGTATCCGTCGGGCGATGGAGGCCGATTTGCGCCTTATCACCCATCTCGCCGGGATCGTGGAAGCCAGCAGCAAGGAGGCACGCCGCTTCCAGCCCCGCGCGCTGGTCCAGCAACTGCTCGACACCGTGCTGGAGGAACTGGATTTCACCCAAGAAGGCCGCAACGCCGATCGCCTGCGCGCCGACCTTGCCGATCAACCGCGCATCGTCATCCCCGAAATCCGTTGGCCGCTCAGCAGCGAAACGGTGCTGGTGATGGACTATATCGACGGCACCCAGCCCCGCGACGGCGAAGCGCTCCGCGCTGCGGGGATCGATCCCGATGCCATTGCGGACCTCGGCGCAGACCTCGTCCTCAACATGGTGCTGGTGAATGGCCGCTTCCATGGCGACCCACATCCCGGCAACCTGCTCTGCCTGCCCGGCAACCGCCTCGCGCTGCTCGATCTGGGTCTTGTCGGCCATGTCAGCGCAAGGCGGCAGCAGGAATTTCTGACCTTCATCCTGTCGCTGCGATCGGGCGACGCGCAGACGCTGACCGACACGTTGCTCGGCTGGCATCAGGGCGAGCGGCCTTCGCGCGACCGCGTGCTGGCAGCGTCGGAGCAGCTGATCGCCCGCCACGGCTCCGGCCCGTTGGTGCTGGGACGGATGGTCGCCGATTTCTTCCCGCTGATCCGCAAGGAAGGGCTGGTCCTGCCGCCCGACCTTGCGCTCATTTTCAAGGCGCTCATCACCATGAATGGCGTTCTCGGCGCGATCCAGCCCGGCTTCGATCTGAGCAAAGCGCTGCAAAGATCGCGCGCGCGCCTCATTACGCACCGACTGTCAGCCAGTCAGTCGCCCGAGAAGATGGTGGCGCTGATGCTCGAACTCTCGCGCATCTCTGACGACGCCCCGCGCTTGCTGCGCGCGCTGACAAAGCGGCTGGAGGGTATGGAAGGCGCGCCGCCCGGACTGACGGACCCTGCTCTGCTCACCGCCGCCAAATGGGTGGCGAGCGCAATCCTCATCAGCGGGATCGCCGTGACGGCAGGGTTGGTTCTGCGCTAGCCCGCCTACTCCGCCGCAGCCGCCTTCTTCTTGGCCGGGGCTTTCTTCGCAGCCGGCTTCTTGGCCGCTCCGTCCTTAGCCGTTGCCGCCTTCTTTACCGCTGCTTTTTTGGGCGCAGCTTTCTTCTTGCCCTTCTTCGCGGGTGCGGACGCCGCCTTGGCGTCGATCAGCTGCGCCGCCTCCTCCAACGTCAAGGCGTCCGGAGTCACCGTCTTGGGCAAGGTCGCGTTGGTCGTGCCGTCGGTGACATAGGAGCCGTAGCGCCCCTCCATCACCTTGATCTCGGCCGCCGTGCGCGGATGTGCACCCAGCACCTTCAAAGGCTCGCGCGCCGCGCCTCGACCGCCACGGTTGCCCGCTTCGGCCAGCTTCACCACCGCGCTGTTCATGCCGACCTCGAAAATCTCGGCCGTGTTGGCGAGCTTTCCATATTTGCCGTCGTGCAACAGATACGGCCCAAACCGCCCGATGTTGGCGACGATGGGTTTGCCCGTTTCGGGATGCAGCCCGACTTCGCGCGGCAGGCTCAGCAGCTTCACCGCCCAGTCGAGCGTCAGTTCGCCATCGGGCAGATCCTTGGGAATGGAGCCGCGCTTCGCCTCCTTGCCCTCGCCCATCTCGATATAGGGGCCGAAGCGGCCGGACTTTTTGACGATGTCCTGCCCGGTTTCGGGATGCTGGCCCAGCACTTCCGGTCCGCTGTCCGCACCGTCGTCGCCGCCCGGCTGGCCGAACTTGCGGGTATATTTGCACTCCGGATAATTGGAGCAAGCGATGAACGCGCCGAACCGGCCGCCGCGCAGCGACAATTGCCCGTCCGCGCACAGCGGGCAGGCGCGCGGGTTGCTGCCGTCCGCCTTGGGCGGGAACAGCATCGGTTCCAGAAACTTGTCCAGCTCCGCCGTGATGTCGGACGGCTTCTGCTCCATGACCTCGGCTGTCTTGGGCTTGAAGTCGCGCCAGAAGGCTTCCAGCACCGCTTGCCATTGCGCGCGGCCGCCGGAAATCTCGTCCAGCTCGTCCTCAAGCCCCGCCGTGAAATCATAGGAGACATAGCGTTCGAAGAAGCGCTCCAGGAACGCTGTCACCAGCCGCCCGCTCTCCTCGGCGAAGAAGCGGTTCTTCTCGACCCGCACATA
>JAAIGE0101141181.1_pt1 | contig 15036 bp, 14 predicted proteins | sample 6487951 | NCBI WGS metagenome assembly JAAIGE01 (sample SAMN13974128, study PRJNA590717) | phyllosphere metagenome | biome: tomato field; feature: multiple bacterial spot infested tomato fields; material: tomato leaves; isolation source: leaves from tomato fields | host: Solanum lycopersicum ... | reverse complement strand
AGAAGGGCGTCCGCCACGAGGTGCTGAACGCCAAGAACCACGCCCGTGAGGCCGAGATCGTCGCCCGCGCCGGTCGCCTGGGGGCCGTGACGGTCGCCACCAACATGGCCGGCCGTGGGACCGACATCATGCTCGGCGGCAACGCCGAGTTCCTCGCCGTGCAAGAGATGAAGGCGAAGAACCTCGACCCCGTCGAGACGCCCGACGAGTACGAGGCGGCCTGGGACGACGTCTACGGCGAGGTTCGCGACCGCGTCGCCGAAGAGGCCACGAAGGTGGTCGAGGCCGGCGGCCTGTACGTGCTGGGCACCGAACGCCACGAGTCGCGCCGCATCGACAACCAGCTGCGCGGCCGCTCGGGCCGTCAGGGCGACCCCGGTGAGAGCCGCTTCTACCTGTCGCTCACCGACGACCTCATGCGCCTGTTCCAGTCGGGTGCGGCCGAGGCGATCCTGGCCCGCACCAACTTCCCCGAAGACGTCGCGATCGAGTCTTCGATGGTGTCGCGCGCGATCAAGAGTGCACAGTCGCAGGTCGAGTCGCGCAACGCCGAGATCCGCAAGAACGTGCTGAAGTACGACGACGTCCTCAACCGTCAGCGCGAGGCGATCTACGCCGACCGTCGGCACATGCTGCAGGGCGACGACCTGTCGTCGCGCGTCGAGCACTTCATCGAAGACGCCATCAGTGCCGTCATCGACGACCACACCGGTGCCGGCCACAACGAGAGCTGGGACTTCGATGCTCTGTGGACCGAGCTCAAGACGCTGTACCCGGTCGGTGTCACGATCGACGAGGTCGTCGCCGAAGCCGGCACGAAGGGTCGCATCACGCCCGACGGTCTGAAGCGCGAGCTGCTCTCCGACGCCCGCATCGCCTATGCGGCGCGCGAAGAGAAGCTCGGCGAGCCCGCGATGCGCGAGCTCGAGCGCCGTGTCGTGCTGCAGGTTCTCGACCGCCGCTGGCGCGACCACCTCTACGAGATGGACTACCTGAAAGACGGCATCGGCCTGCGCGCGATGGCGCAGCGCGACCCGCTCATCGAGTACCAGCGCGAGGGGTACGAGATGTTCCAGGCCATGATGGGCCAGATCAAAGAGGAGTCGGTCGGCTTCCTGTACAACCTCGAGGTCGAGGTGCGCTCGGCCGAGAGCGGCGAGGTCGAAGCCAAGGGCCTCGGACCCGCACCGGTCGAGACGCAGAAGCTCGAATACTCCGCGCCGAGCGACACCGGCTCGGGCGAGGTCGAGGTGCGCAACGACCGCGGCCAGGTGCAGAAGGCGGCGACCGCCAAAGCCCGTCAGCAGAGCGCCGAGCAGGACGATCCCGCCGATGCGCCGCGCGGGGCGTTCGGGCAGAAGGTCGATGACCGGTCGGATGCCGTCGAGCCCGGAAATCGCGCCGAGCGGCGTGCCGCCGGCAAGAAGCGGTAACGCCGGGGGCGAGGTCCACCGACCGGGCATTGGCCCGTCGGTCTCGGCGCTATTCTGATCCGATGAGTCCCCGTACCCTCGATCAGTCATCCAAGCTCAAGGACGTCCTCTACGAGATTCGTGGCAGCGCCCTGGCCGAGGCCGACCGACTCGAGGCCGACGGTCACAAGATCCTGAAGCTCAATACCGGCAACCCGGCGGTCTTCGGGTTCGAAGCACCGTTCCAGATCGTGCGCGACATGATCGAGTCGGTGCCGCACGCCCACGGGTACAGCGACAGCCGTGGCATCCTCTCCGCTCGTCGTGCCGTCGTCTCGCGGTACGAAGAAGAGCCCGGCTTCCCCCATGTCGACCCCGACGACGTGTATCTCGGCAACGGTGTCTCCGAGCTGATCACGATGACGATGCAGGCGCTGCTCGACGAGGGCGACGAGGTGCTGATCCCGGCGCCCGACTACCCGCTGTGGACGGCGATGACGAGCCTCGGCGGCGGCAAGCCGGTGCACTACCTCTGCGACGACGAGAACGGCTGGCAGCCCGATCTCGAAGACATCCGCTCCAAGGTGACGCCCCGCACCAAGGCGATCGTCGTCATCAACCCCAATAACCCCACCGGTGCCGTGTACGGCCGCGAGGTGCTCGAGGGCATCGTCGAGATCGCGCGCGAGAACTCGCTGCTGCTGCTGTCCGACGAGATCTACGACCGCATCCTCTACGACGAGGCCCGCCACATCCCGCTCGCGACCCTCGCGCCCGATCTGCTCTGCCTCACGTTCAACGGACTGTCGAAGACCTACCGCGTCGCCGGCTTCCGCTCGGGCTGGATGGTGATCACCGGTCCGAAGGCTCACGCCCGCGGCTTCCTCGAGGGCATCCAACTGCTCGCGTCTACGCGTCTGTGCCCGAACGTGCCCGCGCAGTATGCGGTGCAGGCCGCGCTGTCGGGTGTGCAGTCGATCGAGGCGCTGGTCGCACCGAGCGGGCGGCTGCACGAGCAGCGGGATGCCGCGTGGCAGGGCCTCGAGAGGATTCCAGGCGTGACGTGTCACAGGCCCGAGGGCGCGCTGTATGCGTTCCCGCGTCTGGACCCCGAGGTGCACGAGATCCGCGACGACGGGCGGCTCGTCTACGACTTCCTCGTCGCCGAGCACGTGCTGCTGGTGCAGGGCACCGGGTTCAACTGGCCGGCGCCGGATCACCTGCGCATCGTGACGCTCCCCGAGGCGCGCGTGCTCACCGAGGCCGTCGAACGACTGGGCAACTTCTTGGCGTCGTACAAGCAGTGAGGGCGTGAGCGGCAGCGCGAGCAGCTGCCGCGTCGGGCGGGCTCAGAGCAGCGAGTCCACAGCAGCGGGCTCAGGCCACCAACTCAGAGCAGCGCGAGGGACGTGGCGCGCCACCGGCCGTCGAGCCCCTCGAGACGCATCGCTATGGCGCGCGTGCGCGCGGGCATGCTGGCGATGACGACGGCCTCGACGACCCCGTCGGCCGGCTCGCACATGCGCACCGACACGATGGAGTAGACCGGCCGCGTGGGCGCGACGTCGCGTGCGCTGCGGGCGCGGGCGGCGAGGTTCGACCGCGTGACCAGGACGCGGTACGGGTCTTCGGCCAGCCAGCGCGCGAGCTGGTCGACCTCTCGCACTCCGGCCAGCACCTCGAGCACGCCGCGGGTCAGGTTGCGCAGCAACGGCTCGGGGTCGGGCAGTTCGGCTGTGGCCGTGTGCTGTGGCGCGAAGTACTCGGCGATCTCCAGTGCCGAGCTCGAACGCGCGAATCGACGAGTCTCTGCGGGCGGTGTCACGGTCATCGTGCCAGCTCTCCTCTCATCCCTCTACGTTTCGCGACGAGTACACCACGACCGCCAGATCTGGCGGGTGAGAATCCTCTTACCTGTGGACAACCCCGCGACGTCGGCCCGCTCGCGGCTACGCTCGCCGCGTGCGGTGGGAGAGATTCTTCGAAGACCTGGAGCAGCAGCTCGACTCGGAGTGGGAGGCCGAGCGCGCCGCCCTCGATACCGAGGCGGAACGCCTGCGGCTGGCGCGACTCGGGATGCGCGCGCGCCTGCAGGTCCTCGCCGCAGAGGGCGCCGACATCGCGGCCGACCCCGGAGCGGGCGGCGCGATCCACGGGAGGGTCGCGGGAGTCGGTGCGGACTGGGTGACGATCGAGCGCGACGGGCTCGGCGACGTCGCCCTCGTCCCGATCGGCTCGCTCGTCACGATCGCTGCCGGGCACGCCGACCTGCTGCGCAGCGCACGGCCGGCGGTACCCGCGTCACTGTCGTCCGAGCGGATGTCGCTGGGTTTCGTGCTGCGCGATCTGGTGCGGCGTCGCGCACCCGTCACCGTGCACACGCGGACGGGCCGCTCGCTCGACGGCACGATCGATCGCGCGGGCGCCGATCACCTCGATCTGGCGCTGCACGATGCGGGCGAGCCCCGACGCAGCTCCGCGGTGACCGGGCTGCGCATGGTCCCGTTCGCGGCGGTCGCGTGGGTGCGCATCGACGGGCGCTCGATGTGAGGGCCTGACGTCGCTCAGTCGCTCAGTCGCTCAGTCGCCTAGTCGCTCGATCGCTCAGTCGCGCTGGGGCGGCCGGCCGCCCCACAGTTCGGGAAAGCTCGCGATCTGCGACTCGTTCCAGAGCGCGATGCGGCGTGCTTCTTCGCTTTGATCGGCCAGATAGTCTTCGACGCTCGCCGCTTCGACGCGCCAGCGGGCGGGCTTGCCGACCTTGGCACCCCGCAGCCGCCCTTCGAGGACCAACGCGACCACCTCGTCCACCTCGATCTGCAGCATCTCCGCCACCTGGGAGGGCGTCAGCAGGCGTGCAGCGTCCGGGGTCTCGGGCATGAGGCCATTATCGGCGTCGCCGTCGACGGTCCGCACGGGCCTTGACACGCTGTGGAAAACCTCGGCGGTGCCACCCGTGCCCGCGTCACGATGGCGGCATGTCAACGATCCCGCCCGCGCGAACCCGCCCATTCTGGACCGATCTCCGATTCCTGCTCGGTGTCGTCCTCGTCGTCGTCTCGATCGTCGGCGTGTGGCTCGTCGTCGCCTCGGCGCGCCAGACGGCGCCGGTGTTCGCTGCCGCACGCACGATCGTCGGCGGCCAGGAGCTGACCGCCGACGACGTGCGTGTGGTCGAGGTTGCGCTCGGGGCTCTGGACGGCACGTACGCCGCTCCCGGCGCACTCGAGCCCGGTTCGATCGCCACGCAGACCATCCGCGCGGGCGAACTGGTTCCCGTGGCAGCGGTCGGACCGGGCGACCAGGCGCGAACGACGACCATCGTGGTCCGCAGCTCGACGCCGGTTCCGGAGTCGGTCGAGGCGGGCACCACGATCGAGGTTTGGGCGGCGCCGCAGACCGAGCGCGGTGTCTTCGACGATCCGCGCATCATCGTGCCGCGGGCGACCGTCGTGGCGGTTCGACAGGACGACGGCGTCATGGCCGGCACGCAATCGACCCTCGAAGTCGTCGTCGACCGTACCGACGTGGCGGCCGCGCTGTCGGCGATCGCCGCCGGCGACGCGCTCTCGGTCGTGCCCGCGGTGGGTCGCTGATGCGCGTCGTGGTCGCTGTCGGCGGCGGGCGCCGCTTCGCCGACAGGCTCCGGGATGCCGACATCGACGTCCGCGCGGTCGTGAGCCCCTCGGCACCCGCCACCGCCGTCGCCGACCCCGCTGCCGACGCCGGCACCGCCGAGCTGCTCGCCGAACTCGCCCGGTGCGACGCCTTGGTGGTCGCCGCCGAACGCGCGTCGCTCGATGCGACGCTCGTGGCCGCCTGCGACCGCTGGGGTGTGCGGATCATCGCCGTCCACCGTCGCGAGGCCGACCGGCGTCTGGCCGAGTCGTTCGGTCTCGTCGCGGTGGCGCACGACGTCGATCCCGTCGAGGCGCTCGCGTCGCCGGCCACCTCGGCGGCTCCCGCGGCCCGACGACGGGGGCGCGTGATCGTGGTGTGGGGCGCCGAAGGCGCTCCGGGTCGCTCGACCGTGGCCGTCGAGCTCGCGTGCGAGCTCGCCCGCGACGGGCGGCGCGTCGCGCTCGTCGACGCCGACTCCCACGCGCCGTCGCTCGCCCTCGCGCTGGGGCTGGCGGATGAGGGTCCGGGCTTCGCCGCCGCGTGCCGGCAGGCGGGCCGGGGAGAGCTGTCCCCGGGCGAGCTGACGCGCATCGCTGTGCCGTTGGGCGACGTCGACGTGCTGCCGGGTCTGAACCGGCCCGGCAGGTGGCCCGAGCTGGCCGCAGGCCGCGTCGCGGCGGCGCTCGAGGTCATGCGGGACTGGGCCGACGACGTCGTCGTCGACGTCGCCGCATCCCTCGAGCGCGACGAAGAGATCGTGAGCGATCTGGACGGTCCGCGGCGCAATGCCGCGACCCTGTCGTCACTGACGGCAGCCGACCTGGTCGTCGCGGTCGTCGCCGCCGACCCGGTCGGCGTCTCGCGTTTCGTGCGGGCGCATCCCGACTTGCGCGCGACGATCGGCGCGACGCCCGTGCACGTCGTCGTCAACAAGACCCGTACCGGAGCACTCGGGCTCGATCCGAAGGGCCAGGTGCGTCGCACCCTCGAGCGGTACGCGGGCATCGATCGGGTCTGGTTCGTGCCGTGGGACGCGCGGGCCGCCGACGCCGCCCTGCTCGGTGCGCGTCCGATCGCCCACGGCTCGCCCCGCGGCCCCATTCCCTCGGCCGTCCGAAGGCTCGTCGGCGAGGCGATCGTGCCGCCCGTTCCGGCCCGGGCGCACCCCGGCGTGCGGCGTCGTGACCCGCAGCGACGCGGGGCTCGGGCTGCCGCATCCGCCCTCTAGTCTGGAACCGTGTCGACCCTCAGCGATCTCGTCCATGCCCAGGGACTGTCCACCGACGCCGACGTCGAATGGCTGCACCGGCTCGCCGGAGACGGGCAGCTGCTCGCCGATCTCGCGTTCGCCGACATCGTCATCTGGGTGCCGACCGCCGACGATTCGTTCATCGCGGTCGCCCACACCCGGCCCGGGGGAGCAGCCACGCTCTTCTACCGCGACATCGTCGGCGACCGGGTCCGCCCGCAGTGGCGGACGCAGGTGAAGGATGCCTTCGCTCAGGCCCGCATCGTCGATTCGGCGTCGCCCGACTGGTTCGAAGAGACCCCGACGCGCGTGCGCGCGGTGCCGATCGTCAGCGAGCGCGGCGCAGCTGACGCCCCCGCCCGAGTGGTGGGCGTCCTGACCCGTCACACCAACCTCGGCGAGGCGCGGACCCCCTCGAGGCAGCAGATCACCTTCAACGACTGCGCCGACGAGCTGTTCGGCATGGTGGCATCCGCCGACTTCCCCGACCTCAACGCGCCCACGGCGCCGCGACGCGGCGCCCCGCGCGCCTCGGACGGCCTCATCCGGCTCGACGTCGACGGCATGACCACCTTCGCGAGCCCCAACGCACTGTCGGCGTTCAACCGTCTCGGATTCCAGGACGAGCTCGAGGGCGAGCCGCTGCTCGAGGTTGCGACCGCGATCCTTCCCGCGAAGCGTCAGTACGACGAGTCGCTGCCCATCGTGATGGCCGGGCGCGCGCCGTGGCGGGCCGACATCGAGGCGCGCGGTGTCACCGTGTCGCTGCGCACCATCCCGCTCCGTGAGAACGGCAATCGCATCGGCGCCGTCGTACTGTGCCGCGACGTGAGTGAGATCCGGCACCAGGAGCAGGAGCTCATCACCAAGGATGCGACGATCCGCGAGATCCACCACCGCGTGAAGAACAACCTGCAGACGGTCGCGTCGCTGCTGCGCATCCAGGCGCGCCGCACCCATTCCGAAGAGGCTCGCGATGCGCTGACGCAGGCCATGCGTCGCGTCTCGGCGATCGCGGTCGTGCACGACACGCTGTCGGAGGGGCTCGCGCAGAACGTGGACTTCGACGAGGTCTTCGACCGCGTCCTGAAGCTGGTGGCAGAGGTCGCCGCGGCTCCGAACACGCGAGCGCGCACGCGTTCGTCGGGTCGCTTCGGCACGCTGCCGAGCGAGTACGCCACGCCGCTCGCCCTCGCGCTGACCGAGCTGGTCACCAACGCGGTCGAGCACGGGCTCGCCGGTACCGAGGGCGACGTCGAGATCGTCGCCGAGCGCAGCGACGACCGGCTCGCGGTGAAGGTGCGCGACTCGGGCATCGGACTGCCCGAGGGGCAGGTCGGTCGCGGGCTCGGCACCCAGATCGTGCGCACGCTGATTCAGGGGGAGCTCAGCGGCACCATCGATTGGCACACGATCATGGGCAGCGGCACCGAGGTGACCATCGACATCCCGATGCGCTACATCGAGCGCTCCGACCGCTGACGTCGCCCGGACGCGACGATGCCGCCGTGCCCGGGGCGCGGCGGCATCGTCGGAAGCTTGTCGTCAGGAGGCGCGGCGTGCGCGCGCGGCGCGGCGCTTGAGAGCGCGGCGCTCGTCCTCGGAGAGGCCGCCCCACACGCCCGAGTCCTGACCGGTCTCGAGGGCGTACTGCAGGCAGACCTCGGTGACGGTGCAGCGTGCGCAGACCGCCTTGGCCTTCTCGATCTGGTCGACGGCCGGCCCCGTGTTCCCGACGGGGAAGAAGAGTTCGGGGTCGACGGTCAGGCAGGCAGACTTGTCGCGCCAGTCCATGGTGGTGCTCCTTGTGAGGGGGTTATTTCGTGTCGGGGCGAACTCGGGTTGTCCGCTACCCTGGGTAAGTGTGCGAGCGGTTGCTCGCCCCACTTCGCTGTGGGAGCACACGGCTTGGTCCATGGTCCCATAGCCAGGACAGATGAATCAAGGGTGAACTGCGGATTTTTCCTGCCGCCCGGGCCGCGCAGAACCGTCCGGAGCGCCCATCACCCGTATCCCGCGGAGGTCGGTCAGATGTCGACGAGTCCATCCGAACGCCTGGCCGGCGCCGTCGTCGCGGCCGAGGCGATCGCCGTCCTGACGCTGGTGGGCTGGCAGATCGTCGCCCTCGTGAGCGGCGACGCAGCAGACCTCGCGAGCTCGCTCGCTCTGATCGTGATCACCGCCGTCGCCGCGGTCGCGCTCGGCGCCTGCGCCGTCGCCGTGTGGCGAGGCGTGTCTTCGGGCCGGTCGGGCGGCATCGTCGCCCAGCTCCTGATCCTCGCGGTGGCCCTCGGCGCGGCGACCGGCCAGTACGCCCATCCGGCCGTGGCGGTCGCCATCGCCGTGCCCGCGGTGCTCGGCGTCGTGCTGCTCGGGCTGGCGGCGCGCGAGGCGGCGCGCCGGCGCCCGGCCGACCACGGCTGACCCCGGGACGGGCTCAGCCGCCGCGGGACGCGGTCAACCGATGCCGAGCAGCGACCGCACGCGTGCGACGTGGCCGGTGGCCTTGACGTTGTACAGCGCGTGCTCGATGAGGCCCTCCGCGTCGATGACGAAGGTCGACCGGATGACCCCCTCGACCTTCTTGCCGTAGTTCATCTTCTCGCCCCAGGCGCCGTACGCCTCGTGCACGGCGTGGTCGGGGTCGCTGAGCAGGGGGTAGGTCAGCCCCTCCTGCTCGCGGAAGGCGCGCAGCTTCGCCTCGTCGTCGCGCGAGATGCCGTAGACGTCGACGCCGGCGGCCTGCAGCGGTGCGAGGCTGTCGCGAAAATCGCACGCCTCTCGAGTGCACCCCGGCGTCATGGCCGCGGGGTAGAAGAACAGCACGACGCGACGGCCGCGCAGGTCCGACAGGGCGACGCGTCCGCCGTCCGCGTCGGCGAGGGTGAAGTCGGGTGCGGGGGTACCGGTTTCGAGGCGCGTCATGAGAACCAGGATACGGGGAGCGCCCACCGCCGACGCCGGCGGAGCGCCCCGAGCCCCGCGCCGGATTCCCGGTCCGTGCCCGCCCGTCGCCCGATCGGCGACCGCTCAGGCGAACGTGCCGAGAAGGCGCTGCAGCGAGTCCAGACGTGCCGCGCCGCGGTCTCCGAGCCGTCCCTCGGCGACGGCTTCGACGATGGCGCAGTCGGGGGCGTCGGGCAGGTGCGTGCACCCGCGGGGGCACTCCTCGGCGACCGTCGCGAGATCGGTGAACGCCCGCAGGATGTTCGCCGGGTCGACGTGCCCGAGACCGAACGAGCGGACACCCGGGGTGTCGATCACCCATCCACGACCCTCGTCGCCCACATAGCGCAGCGACACCGTCGAGCTCGAGGTGTGGCGCCCGCGCCCGGTCACCTCGTTGACGTGCCCGGTCGCCCGCGCAGCCGTGGGCACGAGGGCGTTGACCAGCGTCGACTTGCCGACGCCCGAGTGGCCCACGAACACCGACGCGCGACCGGCGAGCTTCGCGCCCAGCTCGGCCACCGGCATCCGATCACGTCCGCTCGTGACCACCTCGAGGTCGTCGACTCCCTCGAAATGGTCGAGGAACGCGGTCGGGTCGGCCAGGTCGGTCTTCGTCACGACGAGCAGCGGATGGATGCCGGCATCGAGGGCCGCGATGAGGTACCGATCGACGAGACGCGGCCGGGGCTCGGGATCTGCCGCGGCGACGACGATCACCATCTGGTCGGCGTTGGCGACGACGATCCGCTCGACCTGGTCGGTGTCGTCGGCGCTGCGCCGCAGCAGGGTCGTGCGGGGCTCGATGCCGACGATGCGCCCGAGGGTGCCGTCGTCTCCCGAGGCGTCGCCGACGACCCGAGCGCGGTCACCCGTGACGATGGGCTGCTTGCGCAGCTCGCGAGCGCGTACGGCGAGGGCGGGATGCTCGTCGGCACCGTCCTCGTCGACCAGGACGGTGTAACGACCGCGATCGACGCCGAGCACGCGCGAGATGCGCGCGTCGGCGTGCGCGGGACGCCGTTTCGTGCGGGGACGATTGGCCTTCGGATTCGGGCGGACGCGGATGTCGGCCTCGTCGAACCGGTCGAACTCGTCGTCTTCGTCGTCGGACGGATCGAGCCAGCTCACGCCGGTGTCCCGCCGCCGAGCATCTCGTGCCACAGCTGCGGGAACTCCGGGAGGGTCTTGGCCGTGGTGCCGATGTCATCGACCTCGACCCCGGGAACCCGAAGCCCGATGATCGCGCCGGCGGTCGCCATGCGGTGGTCGTGGTGTGCGCGCCACAGCCCGCCGCGCAACGGCGCGGGCGTGATGCGGATGCCGTCCTCGAGCTCTTCCGCCTCGCCCCCGAGGGCCCGCAGGTTGCCGACGAGCGCCGCGATGCGGTCGGTCTCGTGACCGCGGATGTGACCGATGCCGTGCAGGGTGCTCGGGCTGTCGGCGAAGGCCGCGAGGGCGAACAACGAGGGGGTCAGCTCGCTCGCGGCCGACAGGTCGAGCTCGACACCGCGGATCTCGCCCGTTCCGGTGACCGACAGCACACCGCTGCGGCGGCTGACCCGCGCGCCCATCTCGCCCAGGATGTCGGCGAGCAGGGCGCCGGGCTGCGTCGAGTGCACCGGCCAGTGCGGGATCGACACGCGGCCCTCGGTGAGCACTGCGGCCGCGAGGAACGGCGCCGCGTTCGAGAGGTCGGGCTCGATCGTGAGCTCTTTGCCCCGGAGCGGGCCGGCCGGCACGAGCCACTCGCGGTCGTTCGGGCGCTCGACGTGCACGCCGCGGTGCGCGAGCGCCTCGACGGTCATATCGATGTGCGGAAGGCTGGGCAGCCGCTCGCCGTCGTGGATCAGGCGCAGTCCGACGTCGAACCGCGGCGCGGCCAGGAGCAGGCCCGAGACGAACTGGCTCGATGCGCTGGCGTCGATCGTCACCTCGCCGCCGCGGACGCGCCCGTGTCCGTGCACGAGGAAGGGCAGGGCCCATCGTCCGCCGTCGTCGATGTCGACGCCCAGCTCACGGAGACTGCGGATCATCTCGCCCATCGGGCGGTGCAGCGCGCTCTCGTGGGCGGTGACGGTGACCTCACCGCGGGTCAGGCCCGCCAGCGGCGTGACGAACCGCATCACGGTGCCCGCCTGTCCGCAGTCGACGACGGCGTTCGAGACCGAGCCCGAGATCGGGGTGACCACCAGGTCGGGCCCGAAGCGGCCCTCGCCCGGAACCCGCTCGATGACCGCACCGAGGGCGCGCAGCGCATCGATCATGCGCGCGGAATCGTCGGAATGCAGGGGCGAGAGCAGTCGCGACGGGCTGTCGGCGAGGGCGGCGAGCACCAGTTCGCGATTGGTCAGCGACTTCGAACCGGGCACGGCGACCTCGGCACGGACGGCGCCGTCGGCGATCGGCGCGCGCCACGGCCCGCCGTGCGAGACGGGAGAGGGGGAATAGGCGTCGGCGGTCATCGGTTTCCACACTAACGAACCCACCCGCGTGGGGAAGGAAGGAAGTCGTGATCGCGACGATCGAAACCCCGGAAGTGCCCCAGGGGGTGCCCTGGGACGCCGACGTAGACTGGCCGCTGATGGAAGATCAAGCGGTCACAGACCCGAGCACGCAGTTCGAGGAGCAGGCGCTCCCGTTCATGGACCAGCTGTACGCAGCGGCCATGCGGATGACCCGCAACCCGGCTGACGCCGCCGACCTGGTGCAAGAGACGTTCGTCAAGGCGTTCGCCTCGTGGGCCTCGTTCACCCAGGGCACGAACCTGAAGGCGTGGCTCTACCGCATCCTGACGAACACGTACATCAACACCTACCGCAAGAAGCAGCGCGAGCCCTACCAGGGCACGATCGACGACCTCGAGGACTGGCAGCTCGGCGGTGCCGAGTCGACCACCGCGTCGAGCAGTCGATCGGCCGAGGCCGAGGCCATCGACCGCATGCCGGCCTCGGCCGTCAAAGACGCGCTGCAGGCGATCCCCGAAGACTTCCGGCTGGCGGTGTACCTCGCAGACGTCGAGGGCTTCGCCTACCAGGAGATCGCCGACATCATGAAAACCCCGATCGGCACCGTCATGAGCCGCCTGCACCGAGGCCGGCGACTTCTGCGCGACCTGCTGGCCGACTACGCGAAGGAACGCGGCATCGAGATGCCCGCCACGAGGAGTAAGAAATGAGCGACTGCGGCTGCGACAAAGCCAGGCGCGACCTGGAGGAGTACCTGCGCAACGAGGTGTGCAAGACCGAGCACTCCGACATCCGCGAACACCTCGAGAGCTGCCCGGCGTGCCGGGACGAGGCCCTCGTCTCGAAGACACTGACCGAGGTCGTCGCGCGCGCCTGCCGAGAGACGGCGCCCGAAGAGCTTCGCGATCAGGTGCTGGCGCGCCTGCGCGACGCACAGGCTGCGGCTCACGCCTGACCTGAGCGCCTGACGGCACGGCCGCAGGCCGAAGACAAGACGAGGGGCGGATGCCGATGCATCCGCCCCTCGTGTGTTCTCGGCGCGTCCGTTCAGACGTGCGACGCCGGCCGCCCGTCGGTCAGAGCGTGAGCGCCTGCTCGATGAGGCTGCTCTGCTCGCGCGCGTGCACCTTCGGAGACCCGGTGGCCGTCGACGCCGCCGCCGGTCGCGAGACGCGACGCACGGTGCGACCGTGCAGGTGCTTGACCAGCTCGAGTGCGATGAACGGCCAGGCGCCCTGGTTCTCGGGCTCGTCCTGCACCCACACCAGCTCGGCATCCGGGTACGCGTCGACGACGGCGTTGAGCTCGTCGACCGGCGTGGGGTAGAGCTGCTCGAGACGCACGAGCGCGATCTTCGGGTTGGGGTTCTTCTCGAGCTCGGCCTTGAGGTCCCAATGGATCTTGCCCGAGTGCAGCAGCACGCGGGTGACCGCCGACTTGTCGGCGATCGTCTGGTCGTCGAGCACCGGCTCGAACTTGCCGGTCACGAAGTCCTCGGCCGGGCTCGTCGCGCCGCGCAGGCGCAGCATCGCCTTGGGGCTGAAGACCACGAGCGGACGCCGCGGGCGGGCGTAGGCCTGGCGGCGCAGCAGGTGGAAGTACGACGCGGGCGTCGACGGGCGGGCGACGGTCATGTTGTCTTGCGCGCACATCTGCAGGTAGCGCTCGATGCGGGCCGACGAGTGGTCGGGGCCCTGACCTTCGTAGCCGTGGGGGAGCAGCAGCACGACGCTCGACTGCTGCGCCCACTTCTGCTCGGCCGACGAGATGAACTCGTCGATCACCGACTGCGCACCGTTGGCGAAGTCGCCGAACTGCGCCTCCCACAGCGTCAGCGTGTCGGCGCGCTCGACCGAGTAGCCGTACTCGAACGCCATGGCCGCGTACTCGCTGAGCAGCGAGTCGTAGACGTAGATACGGCCCTGGGTGTCTGACAGGTTCGCCAGCGGCAGCCATTCCTGACCGTTCGCGCGGTCGTGCAGAACGGCGTGGCGCTGCACGAACGTGCCGCGGCGGGCGTCCTGACCCGCCAGGCGCACGTTGGTGCCCTCCATCAGCAGCGAACCGAACGCGAACAGCTCGCCCATAGCCCAGTCGATGTTGCCGTTGCGGCTCATGTCGTGACGCTTGTCGAGCAGCTGCTTGAGCTTCGTGTGGACGGTGAAGCCCTCGGGCGGGTTCACGAACGCGTCGCCGATGTGGTGCAGCGCGTCTTGACCGATGCCGGTGGTCTCGGGCTCGCCGATGGCGGTGTCGACGGGGCCCGACAGGCCCATCGCGCCCGATGCTCCGGTCTCGGCGGCATGCGTTTCGGCGAACGCGACCTCGAGGCGGTCCTGGAAGTCGCGCTTGGCCTGCTCGTACTCCTCTTCGGTGATGTCGCCGCGGCCGACGAGCGACTCGGTGTACAGGCGGCGAACCGAGCGCTTGGCCTCGATCAGGTTGGTCATGAGGGGCTGGGTCATCGACGGGTCGTCGCCCTCGTTGTGGCCGCGGCGGCGGTAGCAGACGAGGTCGATGACGACGTCGCGCTTGAACTCCTGGCGGTACCGGAAGGCCAGCTCGGCGACGTGCACGACGGCCTCGGGGTCGTCGCCGTTGACGTGGAAGATCGGCGCCTGGATCGTCTTGGCGACGTCGGTGGCGTAGACCGACGAGCGGGCGTCCTGGGGCAGCGTGGTGAAGCCGACCTGGTTGTTGACCACGACGTGCACGGTGCCGCCGGTGCGGTACCCGCGCAGCTGCGACATCTGCAGCGTCTCGACGACGACGCCCTGGCCCGCGAAGGCGGCGTCGCCGTGGACGAGGATCGGCAGCCACGAGAACGAGCCGATCGGGCCGCGATCCTGCTTGGCGCGCACGATGCCCTCGAGCACACCGTCGACGGTCTCGAGGTGCGAGGGATTCGCGGCGAGGTACACCGGCAGCTCTGCGCCGTCGTCGCCGACGAAGGTGCCCTCGGTGCCCAGGTGGTACTTCACGTCGCCCGAGCCGCTCTTCGAGCCGATCGCGACCGATCCCTCGAACTCGCGGAAGACCTGTCCGTAGGTCTTGCCCGCGATGTTGGTCAGGACGTTGAGGCGTCCGCGGTGGGCCATGCCGATCGCCGCGCCCTCGAGGCCGGCCGACGCGGCACCCTGCAGGATCTCGTCGAGCAGCGGGATCAGCGATTCGCCGCCCTCGAGGCTGAAGCGCTTCTGGCCGACGTACTTCGTCTGCAGGAACGTCTCGAACGCCTCGGCCTCGTTGAGCTTGCCCAGCACGCGCAGCTGCTCGTCGTGGGTGGGCTTCTGGTACTTGACCTCGACGTTGTCCTGGAACCATTTGCGCTGGGCCGGGT
>JAAIGE0100289490.1_pt1 | contig 15038 bp, 22 predicted proteins | sample 6487951 | NCBI WGS metagenome assembly JAAIGE01 (sample SAMN13974128, study PRJNA590717) | phyllosphere metagenome | biome: tomato field; feature: multiple bacterial spot infested tomato fields; material: tomato leaves; isolation source: leaves from tomato fields | host: Solanum lycopersicum ... | reverse complement strand
GTCGCGCGCGGCGGCGACGGCGGCGGCCCCGGTCGCGCGGAAGCTGGCGGCGGCCTTGAGCCCCGCGCTCACCAGCAGGCCGATGACGACCCGGCTGACGGTGTCCGCGTTCGCCGCGAGTCCGTCGAGCACCTTGGACACGATGTCGAGCGCGGCGATGAAGCCAGCGCTGAGGGCGGTGCCCTGGTCGAACTTGAACACGAGGTTGGAGGCGGCGTTCTTGACCTTCTGGAAGGCCGCGCCGAACGTCAGCGGGATGAGCGACGCCATCTTCTCCAGTTCGGGCTGCGCCTTCTCCAGCGCGTCGAGCACGGCCTTGGAGGTCAGCTTGCCCTCGGAGCCCAGCTTGCGCAGTTCGCCTGACGACTTGCCCATGGCCTTGGCGATGGCGTCACCGATCGCGGGAATGTTCTCCATGACGGAGTTGAGTTCGTCGCCACGCAGCGTGCCCGAGGCGAGCGCCTGCGACAGCTGGAAGACGCCGGCTGCGGCAGCCTGGGCGTCGGTGCCCGACACGCGGATGCCCGCCGACACGGCGGCGGTCGCGGCCTCGCCCTTGCGCAGGGCCGTCTCGTAGGTGAGGCCCAGGGCGGAGGCGGCCTTGATGCTCTTCGCCAGCAGAGTGGTGGTGGCGGTGTACGAGGTGCCCTGGCGCTGGGCGATCTGGTAGGCCTTCTCCGCCTCGCGGTTCAGGTCCTGCTGGTTCTTCGTCGCGAGGCGCAGCTGGCCCTGGGCCACCTTGATGGCGTCCACGACCTTGTTGTACGCGACGACGCCCGCGATGACCGTGGCGACCTTGAGCGCCCCGCCCAGGCCGCGCAGCTGGTCCATGAGCCCGTCAGCGCTGTTGCGCGCCCGGTCGGCGGCCCCGCCGACGCGCTCGATGGCAGTCTCAGCCCTCCGACTTCCGGCGACCGCGCCGGACGGGTCCACGAATATCCTGATGCGGTAGTCGGCCACCCGGTTGCGCTCCTTCCTGCCCTGCCAGCTTCTGGGCCTTCGTCTGGCCCTCAAGCCACTGGAGGTCGAGGTGGTGGACCACTTCCCACACCTCGTAGGCGAGGTCATCGCCCAGCTGGAGGTCTAACGCATATCGGCGCGCAGCGCTATGGGGGATCATGCCCGGGCCGAAGCCCTGGGGGCGCTCTGTGGACAGGCTCTCCCAGGCGTCCCACAGCCAGAGGAAGGGGCGTTCGACGGCCGGCCGGTCCATGAGCTCCGGCACGTCGAACCCCCGCTTCTCGCGCGCCAGCAGGGCGCGCAGCCTGGGGCCCCGGTCGAGGTCCCAGGCCAGGCGGGCGCTCAGTTTCCCTTGGCGTCCTCGGTGCCGCCCGAGGCAAAGTTGGTCTCATCGACCGCCTGTTCGCTGAGCAGGTCGTACATGCGCTGGTACTGCTCAAGCACGGCGTCGGCCGCCTCGTGCGAGTACTCGCCGAACTTGGCCTTGAGGGCCGGGTGGACGATCTCCCAGCCAAGGGTGCTGACGCGCACGAAGACCTGGCGGTTGAGGCGCTGGATGACCTCGGGGTCGCCGCCCCCGGCGTCGATCTGGCGGCGCACGCCCGAGGGCAGCTTCGCCTTCAGCTTGCGCTCCTCGCGGATGATCGCCGCGTTGTTCAGGCCGCCGAAGCGGGCGATGCGCCAGCGCATGAGCAGCTGGCCGGTGTTCGGGTCTTCCACGTCCACCATGACGCCGTCCGTCTCGCTCTTCGGAGCGACGAAGCTGGCGAGCGGGTCGGCCGCCGTCGTGAGGGTCGTGGCCGCCGACGCGGCGGCGTCGGCGGTGGGGGTCTGTGCGAGTTCGGTCATGGGAGGGGGTTCTCCTTCGGGGTTGGGCCGCGCCTGAACGTCAGACGCGGCGGGTGATGCGGAAGTCCGTGCCGTTCGTGCTGTCGTAGGTCGCGATCAGCCCGAGGGTGGCCTGGATGGTCTGGTTCTGCCCGGGGATCGGGCGGCCGAAGCTGGAGAAGCGGCAGCGGTCGAACGCGAAGTCGAAGCCGGCAGTGCCGCCCGGGGGCGTGAAGCCGAAGCTGGCGGCGGTGACGCCGTCCGCCTTGAACTTCTCGTAGGCCTCGTTGTCCTCCCACCAGGCGGTCATCTCGATGTTGACCTCACGCTGGCCCCAGGCCGTGCCCCGGGGCTTCTGCGACCCCAGCTTGCGGTCGGTGCGCATGTTGTTGGTCATGTCGATCGAGATGGATTCGAGGTCCAGCTGGTTCGTCAGGCCCGACAGCGTCAGCCCGGTGAAGTCCACGCCGGCCGCGACCGGCGCGGTGCCGGCGTTGACGTAGGTCGCGGTCGTGGTGATCGCAGCCGCCGTCTCCGTGTCCCAGCCCATGATCGGGAAGCGGATGTCGGCCAGGCCGTCCTGGCTGACCTCCAGCGCGAAGCCGCCCAGGCCGCAGCCCCGGTGGCGGGTGTACGCGGCGGCCCCGGCGTCGGTCGTCAGCTTGTCCTCGAAGGCCACCAGCGACTTGGCGACGCCGGCCTTGAGCACGTTGCTGACCCACGTGCCGCGCAGGGCAATCGCCATCAGCGCCTCAAGCTCGGGGTCGCGGGCAAGCTCCATCGCGAGCGTGCCGCCGATCGAGAAGCTGGTGCGCCGCGCGTCCTGCGTCGAGGCGTCGGGCCGCAGCACCTTGCTGCGCGTGCTCTCGGCAGACGGGTTGATGTCGTGGCTGACGAAGTTGAGCTTCTGCCAGGCGATGCCCGAACCCAGCGGTGCGCCGGGGGTGGGGTCCAGCGCGTAGGCCAGCTGGGATTCGGAGGTGTCCATGTGTCAGTTCCCCTGGTCGCTGAAGCGTAGGTCTGCCCGCCACCCTAGCGTAACCAGGTGGCGATTAAAACCCCCCTCGCTGGTGAGGCCAGCGACGGAGGGCGCGGTGAGCGTGATGCGGGCGAGGCGGGCCGGCCGCCACAGCGACGCGACGGCGGAGGCGAGGCGCTCCCCCGGGCCGGGGCCACCAACCGGGTCCGAGAAGACCTGGCAGAAGATGGTGCCCCGGTTCTCCTCGCGTCGGCGGCCGATCGTGACGCGGGTGTTGCCCGCCGACGCGAGGCGCACCACCACGTGGTCCACGACGCCCTCTGGCCGGTCGTCGTCATCGAACAGCAGCTGGGCGACGGGGCCCAGGAGCGGAGGCGCTGCTTCGAGCCAGTAGCCCCGGAGCGCCGCGAGGACGTCCGCCTCAGTCACGGCCGGGGCTCAGGCCAAGCTCGCTGAGGGTCAGCGCCGCCATGCCGTTCGGGGCCTGCCGCGAGGAACCGTCCTCCAGCCGGCCGATGTAGGGCACGTTGTTCTCGATCACCACCTGCTCGAAGTCCTTCTGCTGCGCGATCGTGGCGACGCCCGCGCTGATGGCGGCGGTGCCGCCCTTGTCCAGCACGCCGGTCTCCCGCCCCTTGGGCGAACCAATCGAGGTCATCCAGGCCCCCCGGGCGCGGCCGGTGTCCACGGGCGTGCGCATGACGACGCCCGACAGGGCCCCCAGCGCCAGCTTGCGCGTGACCATGCTGGCGGCCTGGCGGCTCGCGGTGGCCATGAAGGCGCGGATGCGGGATGCCTCGCTCACAGCGCCACGTCCAGGTCCGAGTAGATGAGGCCGCCGTCCGGGCGCATGTTCTTGGCGTTCGTCACCAGCAGCGTCTGCCCCTGGATCACCACCCGGTCGCCGGGCTCCGGCTCCGGCTCGATCGCGGCCAGCAGGATGCGGCCCCGGCGGCGCTTCACGCCCTCAACCTCGACCTCGCCCTCCCCCGGCAGCAGCACGCCCGCCGTGGTGGTCGGGGCCACGGTGTCGGCCCGGTCGCCGCTCGCGGTCATGGTGCCCCTCTGCCGGCGCTCGACGCGCGCCGACGTGCCGCGCTTCTCGATGAGGCGCAGGGCCAGGGCGGCCTTGTCGTCGCTCCACTCACTCACGCGCGGCTCCTCCGCCCCAGGACGACGCCGCCCCCGGCGTAGGCCTGCGTCAGCGCGTCGAGCCACGACACGTCGAAGCCGTTCCAGGTCAGCGCGCCGCTGCCCCCGGGCTCAGCCCACTTCGTGACCTCCTCCAGGTCCGCGATCTTCTCGCGCTTCTCGGTGATGAAGGGCTCAGGGGCGGTGACGGCGGTGACGCCGCCCCGCAGCGCGATCGGGGCCAGCATGGCGGTCGCCCGGCGCACGGCGTTGAGGCTCGACAGCGTGATGGGCACGTCCTCGCAGGGGAAGGCGAGGCCCTGGCCGTCCACGAAGGGCGGCCGGCCGGCGAACACGTTGAGGTCGAGGAACTCCGAGGCAAGCCGGGCGGCCACCTCCTTCTGCTGCGCGTCGGCGGCGTCCCAGTCGGCGTTCCCGCCCCGGGCGGCCCAGAAGGCGTCGATCGCCTCGACGGACTCGTAGCTGTCCGCCCCGATCGTCCCGAACCCAGTCTCCACAACCAGCGCCATCACTCGCCTCCCTGGGCCACGAACACCCGCCTCATCCGCTCGACCTTACCGCCGGGGCGCGTCAGCGTCAACACGACGGTGATGGCCAGCCGGCCGTCGAGCGGCACCAGCTGCGTCAGCCAGAACTCGCCCCGGGCGCGGTCTTCGTCCACGACCTGGATGCCGGCCTGGCGGCAGAGCGCCGCGCCGCCCTCGAAGCCCAGCTGCTCGTAGGGGCCGCACTCGACCCGGACGGGGTAGCCCAGGCGAAGGTCGATGTCAATAATTCGCGGGGCCCGGCCGTCCAACCCCAGACGACCAGGCCCCACTGGAACACGCTTCTGGCGCCCCACTCAGTCCGCCTTGGCGGGCTCCTTCGGCCAGCCAACCTTCTTGTCGTCCACGTCCTTCTTCGCGACGACTTCGAACTGGCCGGGGTAGGCGGCGTTGGCCGCGTCGAGGTCATCGACCTCGTGGAAGGTGCCCGAGGCGGTGTGCTTCACCCAGCCCTTGCGGGCCTTCGGGGGGACGCTCTCCGCGCCCCCCTCGACGGTGGTGTCTGCTTCGGCAGCCCCGGTCGCGGGCTCGACGGTGGGGGCCGCAGAGCCCTCACCGCCCTCAGCAGCGGCGGTGGACCGGGCCGCCATTACTTGCCGGCCTTCGGGGCGGACTTCGCGGCCGGCTTGGCCTTGTCGTCCGCCGGGGCCTCGACCTTCGCCTGGTCAACGGGCGTGTGCTCCGTGACCTTCGTGGTCACCGGGGCCTCACCCGTGGCGTCCGTCGCCGCGTCGATCACCGGCTGCGTCGAGCCGACCGCCGCCGCGCTGACGGTCATGTCGCCGTCCGCCTTGAGGGCGACCGGCGTGGCGTCAGGGATCGGGGTGCCCTGGCTGGCCGGGGTCGGCAGCACCGGGATGCGCGCCGGGCCGTCCGACTGGAGCGAATGCTCCTGGATCAGCTTGCGGAGCGTGTCGGCGTCGGCACCGGCCGGGGCCGTGCCGCCCATGCCGATCAGCTGGAGGCGCAGCGTCTTGAGCTCCGGCTCCGCCTGCTTGACCTCGGGGGCCTTGTGCGTCGAGAAGTCGGCGTCCGACAGGTCCTGGACCTCCAGGTGCGGGTACGCCTGGGCGATCGCGTCGAACAGCAGCGCGTCGTCGGCGTTGCGCTCAACGAACACCGCGCCCGCGTTCTGTTCCGTCTCGCCCCGGAACTGTTCCGTGGCGACCATGCGGACAGGGATGCCCCGGTCCCGCGCAGCGGCGACGTCCGACGCCACGATGCCCGCGATGTGGGCCTCCGGCGCGTAGATGATGGTGGTCTTCGGCTTGGCCATGTCGGCTCCTCCTCGGTGGTTCTAGGCCCCCAACGATCGACGGGCGGCCCGGGGGCCGCCCGCGTCGCGTCAGCGGGTGCGGATGACGATGCCCGCGCCGTCCTTGTGGCTGGCGAAGACGGGGTCCCAGTTCGACCCGGTGCCCAGGGCGGCGTCGGTCGGGTTCTCGCCGCCGTTGAGCACGTCCCAGGTGTACCCCTTGACGCCGATGTTCTCGGCGTACTCGCCCTGGATGCGGACGATCAGGTTCTCCTGGCCGGTGATGTCCTGGGTGACGACCTCGGTGCCCTCGGTCTCCTCCATCAGCGACGCGCCGACCGTGAGGCCCAGCGTGTAGTAGCCCGGCACGCCCGCCTCGATGTCGTTGGCGACCATCAGGTCCGGCGAATCGGTCACCAGGACCGGGCGGTTCATCGTCAGCGGCGACGCCGCCGCGAAGACGAGGCCCGACACGCCGCCGATGTCGGCGGTGGCCTGCTCCTTCACGAGGTCGAAGAAGACCTTGGAGTGCATGACCCAGCAGACGATCTGGCTGGCCGCGTCGCCGAACTTGGCGAGGCCGTCCACCAGGCCGTTCGAGCCGTAGCTGTTGATGGTGCCCGCGCCGCCATCGACGTAGGTGCGCGCGTCCGCCTTGAGCGACGCCCGCAGCACGCGGATCGAGGTGTTGAGCATGTCCACCTGCATGGCCTTGCCGGCCTGCTGGCCGACCACCAGGTCCATCGCGGTGCGGCTCAGGCCCGCCTTGCGGAAGCTGTCCCGGGTCGCGGCCACCGGGCCGATCTTCCGGTTGATCTTCACGCGGCTCATGTCGGCCTGCACCAGCTTGGTGTCGGGCGCGACCGCGAGGCTGGTGGGGTCACGGCGGGTGATGAGGCCGCTGATGTTCTGGAAGAACGCCATCTTCTCGAAGTCGCCCGGCTTGTAGGCAGCCGACAGCTGCAGCGCGCCGCGCGACGCCTCGAACATGCCGGCCGACGCCTGGGTGAGCGTCTCCGTGATGCCCGACTGGACGAACGGGTTCTGGTACTTGAGGTCGTTCTTGAGCGTCGCGGTCGATGCGGTCGTGGACATTTGGGTACTCCCCTGGGATGGTTAGCTGGCGAGCGCCAGGTAGGCTTCCTGGCCGTGCTGCTCGATGTAGTCGGCCCGCTCGTTGAGCGACATCTCCGACTTCTTCTTGCCGCCGGCCGGAGCGGAGCCACCGCCCTGACCGCCGCCCTTGGCGCCGCCGCCCGACTTGCCCGACGCATCGAACAGGGGGGCGAAGGCGTCCTTGGTCTTGTACTCCCCGACCAGCTGTTCGAGGGTCATGGGGTTGCCGGCCGCGTCACCGATGCGGGGGTTGCCCTCCGCATCCACGACCTGGACGGAGAACTTGCCGTCGTCCGTCTCGTTGAACTTGAGGTTGCCGAGGATGTGGGGCAGCAGCGCCTCCGTCGATCCACCGGCCTCCGTGATGGCCTTGATGGCCTCGCCCCGGCGCAGCACGCCGTCGAGCGCGCCCCGGTAGGTCTGCGCCTTCCCGGTCAGCGACTGGCGCTCCGTGTCGAACTTGCCGGCCTGGTCGCGCAGCGCCGCATCGACCTTCGCCTGGGCGATCTTGTCGGCCTCCTTCTCGGGGTCGAGCGCTTCGAGCGTGCCCAGCTTCTCCAGCTTGGCGGTGACGTCCTCGGGGTTGAGGTCGCCGAACTTGGCCAGCTTGCCCTCCAGCTTCGTCTTGTCGCCGGTCAGCTTCTGGACCTGGCTGTTGAGGCCGTCCACATTCCCGAGGCGGAAGCCCTCGGTGGGCGTCACGTCGAGCAGGAACTTGCCCTTCAGCGCCGGGTTGGCGGCGACCTCCGCGTCCGAGGCGGGGCGGTACTCGCCCTTCAGGCCCTCGGAGAGGCTGTCGATGCTGGCGAGGATAGCTGCAAGTGCCATGAGAATCGTTGCTCCAATCTGTGGGGGTTCACAGTACTCCAGCCCACACATAGCGCCCGCCCGGAGCGGCGTCAAGCCCCCACGCGCGTCACGACGCCGCGAGCGAGGCACCCGGCGCACGCCCACACGTCCTGACCCGACCGGCCGACGACCCGGCCGCCCCTGAGCCTGGGGTTCCGCCGCACCCGCACGATCGCGCTGACGGCGTGGCCCGTTGCCTCGGCACAGGGGGCGCAGCGGAACAGCCCGTCGTCATCGTCGGGGGTGGAGGCCACTAGGCTCAAGGGGGCAGCGCCCTTCATCGCCCCACCCTAGCCCCGAAGGGGCTGGGAAGCGATTATTTTCTCCACCCCACCGATTTGGGGTTTACTTTCGTTGCGGGATGCTTACAGTGGGTGGAAGAAGACGAGGAGACGACCCATGGCCCTGACCAAATCCGCAGCTACCTTCATCGACCGCGCCGTCACCGCCCTGAATGAGGGCTTCACCTCCAAGGCCGGCCAGCAGCGCTGCCTCGCGGACCTGAACACAGCCTTCAAGTACCACCGCGACGCCGCCCACAACGCGATGATCGACCACGCCAACGCCGACGCGGAACTGTGCCAGTACGGCCAGGCCCGCTCGGACTTCTTCACCGCGAACGACGTGCCGTTCGACCTCCACCAGGTCCGCGACCGCCACCTGCCGATCTTCGAGCGCTTCGGCGTCGCCCCGGCGCAGCTGCGGTCGCTCATCGACCTGCGCGCCGTCGCCAAGGCCGCCCCGGTCAACGCCCCGGTGCGCAGCGAGCCCAGCCCCTACGAGGTCAAGGCCCGCGAAACGCTGATGGAACTCATCGAGCGCCGCCAGACCCAGTACCTGGAGGCCGTCGCCCTGGGCGAGGTCTTCGGCGGCCTGCCCGTCAGCGCGAACACCCACCTGGTGACCAACGAACACGGCACCACCTTCCTGCGCACCTTCTTCTACCTGCGCGGCAAGCTCACCCCGCTCAACATCATCATCTGCGCGGCGGAGGAGCTCAAGCGCCGCGCTGAGGTTTGACGACCCGGGCCCCCTCGGGGGCCCACCCAACCCCCAGAAGACGAGGAACACGACCGTGGACAAGAAGCTGGCCGACATCATAACCGCCCTCCTGTCGGAGGCGCAGCCGAAGACCGAATCGACCCACAAGACGGTCCCCGCCGCCCTGCTCGACCAGCTGAGCGAGCGCATGGCCGACCTCGGGCGCTGAGCCCGCCCACCCCAGAAGACGAGGAACACGACACATGGCACACTTCGCAGTACGCATCGACCAGCCCGAGTACGCCGGCTCCATCCTGCTGACCTTCGCCGACCAGGGCACCGCCCGCCGGGTCGCTGAGGACGTAGAGGACGGTGCGGACAGCCGCACCAGCGCCACCTACATCGGCTCCGTGAGCAGCTTCCACGTGACGCAGACGCTCAACACGATCGCCGGGGCCCCTAGCGCCCGCGCCCAGCTGATGGAGGCCTACGAACGGGCGCTGCCGCACCGGAAGGCCTACGACGTGACGGGCATCAAGGTGGAGCGCGACGGTGACCACCAGGTGGCGCAGGGCTACGTCGTCGGCGGCCTCCGGTCGGTGGAGGGCAAGTGATGACCCGGCGCACCTTCAGCGAGAACCAGAACCGCTTCGTGGCGGTCCTCCGCCGCATCTGCGAGCGGTGGGAGGCCGCCCGGTCGCGCGGCGACCTCGCCCTGGCCGGCCGCCTGACGGCCCGCCACGTCCGCCTCCAGCACGAGTACTACAGCCGGGTGGACCCCAACCGGGCCTAGAGCCCCGCCCGCTCGAACGCCTCGGGCACCCGCTTCCTGAGCTCATCCAGCGTGTAGGAGCGGCCCGAGGCGTCCACGAACTTGTCGAGGCCCAGCCCGCCCTCGCGGAACAGCTGGGCCTTCGCCTTGCCCAGCACCTCCTCCTGGAAGGCCGCCGGGCGCTTCCTGAGCCAGTCGCTGTACGTGGTCGAGGCGGCCACCTGGCCGTCCATGCTGGCGCGCGTGCCCTCGGGGGCCTCGCCCAGCGGGATGCCAAGCTCCTTCCACGACTTGAGCACCGGCACGGTGGTCGAGCGGCAGTTGGGGTGGGCCGGCGGCCGGGGCCCCTTGTCCATCGGGTACACGGTGCCGTCGCGCGCCGCGCAGACCTCGCTGGTGCGCCCGTCGAGGGTGGACACCCACTTGACGCCCTTGATGATGTCGGCGTTGTCGGCGTAGGTCCGCTCACGGGCGGCGGTGACGGTGTGGTTGACGGCGGTGCGCACCATGGCCTCGGCAGCGCGCCGGTTGACCTCCATGATGCCGTCCCTGTACCCGTTCGCCCGGGTTCCGCGCAGCTTCTGCGTCATCTGGGCGATCGTCTGCCCCTCCGCGACGCCCTGGCGGATCATCTGGCGGGTGCGCATCCGAACGCCGGCCGGGTGCTCGCGCACCCACTCCTTGAGGATGCGGCCCTGGAAGGGGCGGCTCATCGCGGCGGCCTCCAGCAGCTTGGCGCTGGGCGCGATCACGTCGAGCGCGACCGGGGGCACCTCGCCCAGCAGCTTGACGCCGAACTTCCCTTCGTCCCGGGCCAGCTGCTCCAGGTCGGGCATGACCTCCCGCTCCAGGGCCTCCCCGTAGGCGTCGATGCGCTCCTGGACCTCCGCCAGCAGGCGCGTCAGCCGGGCCTGCCGGTAGCGCGTCGCCACCCCGTTGGGGTCGAGCGCCGCCATGCGCGCGGCCAGGTCTTCCTCCAGCCGGGCGAGCAGCGCCAGCACGCGGGTGGCGACCCCGCGCTTGTAGCGCTCCAGGTAGATGGCGCGCTCCAGGTACTCGTCCTGGATGCGGTCGTTCGCGGTGTCAGCCATTCCACCAGGCCTTCCGGGGGCGCATGCTGGGGGGCAGGATCGTGATGGCGTAGTCCACGCTCACCAGCCGACCGTCGAGCAGCCCGAAGTTCTCGCGCTTGTGGTCGGTCAGGAAGCCCGGCAGCTTGTCGGGCAGGTCGTAGCCCAGGGGCACCGGGTCGGCGCGGCGCTGGAGCAGCACCCGCCCGTCCGGGCTGATGCTGTGGACCGGAGCGAGCCACTCCGCGACGCGCTTGTTGTACTGGTTGTCGCTCCAGAACGCGTGCTCAAACACGTTGGCGAAGCGGCGGCTCTCCGCGCTCTCCACCTTGACGACCAGCGTGGGGTCGATCCGGCAGGAGTACACCGTGCGGTGGCAGCCCGACCCGATCAGGTCGCCGCACAGCAGGTTGAAGGCGTCGAGGTAGGTGGCGTCGAGGCTCACGCGGCGGTCCCCGGGGGCACGTCGTCGGGCTCCTTGGGCTCACGGGGGGCACCCGCGCCCTCATCGGCCTTGAGGCCGGCGGCGAAGCGCATGGCCTCCTGCTCCCGGGCCATGCCCTCTGCCTCCTCGTCCTCCAGCAGGCGCGACTCCTCGTCCGCGTCGAAGTCGCGGGCCAGCACGTTGCGGCGGCTGAGCTCCCGCCAGTAGGTGGGCCGGCTCAGGTCGCCGCCCGAGCGGGCGTCCTTGAGGGCCTGGAGGTCGCCGTCCGGCAGGTCCACCGCGAAGTCCATGTTGACCTCGGGCCGGCCGATGCTCTCCACCCCGTACCACAGCGCCGCGTCGTCGCAGACCGCCTGCAGCACGTCCTGGAGGCTCTGGGCCAGGTCCTTGGCGAAGGACGACACCTCAGCGGTGCTCACCGCCGTCTGCGTGGCCTTCACGTCGCCCGAGGGCCGCGTCAGCTGGCCGGCGTAGGCCTCCGCGCGCTGCTCCAGGCTCTCCAGGTCCTTGTACCCCGCCTCGACGGCCTTGCCCGTGTGCTCCAGGTAGCCGAACTTGGCGTCCGCCTTGTCCGAACCCAGGATGGTGTCAGGCCCGATCGGCTCGCTGCCGATCTTCTTGGTGTCCACCCCCGTGGCGAACATGATGGGGAACATCACCTGCGTGAGGATGTTGCGGTAGTCGCTCGCGATCTGGAAGTGCTCCAGCGTCAGGTCCGCGACCTCCGTCAGCGGCGTGCGCCCGAGGCCCACGTCCTCCTTCTCCGCATAGAGGGCGTGGAGCATGATGCGCTGCTGCGACACGGTGCCCTGGCCCTCGATCGTCCAGTTGGCGTCCGGCAGACGGCCGCCCATGTTGGTGGGCACGATGCTGGGCTGCGCCGCGACGCGCCGCCAGGTGACCCAGCGGCCGGGGAAGCGCTCGTGGATGCGCTCCTGCACGACCTGGGCCCCCAGCGCCTCGTCCCACTCCGTGGTGAGGGTGCGCCAGGCGAGGTGCGACACCCGCCCGTTGTCGTCCTCGTAGCAGCGCAGCACCTGCTCCGGCTCCAGCACCACGACGTAGGGCCGGGCGTCGAGGGCGCGCTCCTCGGCCAGGTTGCGGGCCTGCACCACCGGGTAGTCCACGAAGGCGTAGCTGAGCCCCAGCTTCAGTGCCCCCACGTACAGCCGGCGGGCGAGGCGGTCGAGGCTGTTGCCGCGCTGGTCGGCGTCGTCCGCGAAGACCTCGCCCTGCGCGGGCAGGGCGGTCGCCCCCTTGGGCGGGTTCAGCTTCGTCGGCACCTCGAAGATGCGGCCGGTGATGCGCTCGACCGACTGGCGGAACATGTTGCGGCGCAGCCGGGCGCTCTTCCAGCGGTAGTCCCACGCCGTGTCGCTCTCCTTCGGGAAGCGGGGCAGGTAGGCCTCGCGGCGCTCGCGCAGGGTCTGGGTTCCACCCCAGACGGCCCGCAGGTCCAGCAGGCGCGGGGCCATGAGGCGGTGGGCAGCGCTGGTCGTGCTGGGGTCGTAGACTACGGCCATGGGGGCTCCTTTGGGGCGAGGGGATAGCCGATTGCGCGCCCCGGGTCGAGGGCTCAGCGGTAGGAGCGGATGATCACCTCACCGATGTCGTCCAGCCCGAAGAGTTCGGTCATGGCCCAGACCAGCGCGTCGGCGCGGTCGGGGGAGTGGGCGCTGTCGAAGGTGACGCCCGGCGCGAACAGCAGCAGCTGGTCCTCCAGGGCCTTGAACGGCCCCAGCGGGCCGCCGGGCCCGACGTGGTGGACGCGCTGCTGCTCGTAGAGGGCGGAGACGGGCTCAGCCCGCACGACCTTGCCCCGGGTGGCGCGCACCCCCTTGTACGACACGTTGCCGTCGATCGAGCGCACCACGTGCTCCACCATCTCGCCCCCCTGGTTCTCCTCACCCACGATGCGGTCGGCCTCGTAGCGCAGGTAGGCCATGACGGCGGCGCGGCCCCACTCCTCGGGGCGGGCACCCCCGAGGGAGGCGTCCTCCAGCACGTAGGCGTGGCCGTTGTCGCCCAGCCCCACCACGCTGATGCCGCACAGGTTGGCCTTCTCCCCCGAGGTCGCCGGGGGATCGACCGCGACCACGATGCGCTCCAGCGTCACGTCCTCGGGCACCACCTCCAGCCGGCAAGCGTCGAAGGTGCGGGTGGAGAACAGCGCGCCCTCCACGTCATCGAAGAGCTCCGCGTACAGTTCCTGGCGGCCGACGCGGGTGCCCTGGTACAGCTGTGTCAGCTTGTCGAGGAAGCGCTTGGGCAGGTTGGCCACGTTGTCGTAGGTCGAGCCCCGGGTGAGGTGCGTGTCGGGCTGGGAGCATATCTCCTTGAGCATGGGGTGGGGGCGCGGCGTCGTCGTGACCATGATGCGCGGGAAGGAGCCCAGGCGCAGGCCCATCAGCAGGTTGTCCCAGGGGTCCACGGGGTTGCGGAACTTGGCGAGTTCGTCCACCCAGGCGGCGTGGTGCTCAGGGCCGCGCAGCTGCTCCGCGTCCTCGGCGGAGTAGTAGAACGCCATGCCCCCGTTGGGCCAGAACAGCCCCTTCTCGGAGGGCTTGAAGCGCGGGCGGTTCCAGGGCGGGGCCGTGTTCAGCAGCCCCGATCGCCCCTTGATCATGACCTTGACGGCGTCCTCGGCGTTGTCCGCCAGCAGCGCGACGCGCACCGGGCCCTCGGGGATGTGGTCCTCCCCACCCCAGGCCCAGGCCTCCTTGTTGACCAGCCCGTTGACCCACTCCGAGCCGCAGCGGGTCTTGCCGAAGCCGCGCCCGGCCAGCACCATCCACACGAACCACGGGGTCTGGGGCGGCAGCTGCTCGCAGCGCGCGTTGAGGGGCCAGCAGTAGTCGAGGGCGGCCTTGGTGGGCTCAGGCCCCAGCAGCTGGGTCAGCAGCTGGGCTGCCCGCGCCGGCTTCGTCTTCGCCAAGCTCCGCAGCAAGCTGCGCCACGACTGCCGCGACGGTGGAGGTGGGAATGTCGTGCTGGCGCTCATCCTTCAGGTCTACCTTCTTGGGGGCGTCGAGCCCCAGCAGTTCGGCGCGGCGCTTCTGGGCGCTGAGCACCATGTTGCCGGCCTGCACGCGGTCGCGGTCGCTCCCCGACATCAGCCGGAGGCCCCGGTTGATCACGCGGTCGAGGATGTCCAGTTCTTCGTTGATGAGGTCGTCGGCCACCGGGCGCTTGAGCGCTCGCAGTTCGGCCTCCACGATCGTGCGGACCCGGTGCTCCGGGTTCTTGCACTCCATGCCCACCATCTCGGCAATCTCCGAGAAGGTGTGGCCCGACCGGCGGAGCCGCAGGCACTCAGCAGCCAGCTCCGCCCGGACGATCGCCTGGGCAGAGGTGCGCTGCTTGGTGCCCCGGGCAGTGGGGCGTTCGCCGCGTCGGGCCGTCACGTGGGCTCAGTAGCGCGCGGTGCCGGGCGTGACGCTCGACGGGCTGGAGCCGTGGGCCCCGGGGTGGGTGCGCGCGGCGGTCGTGCCGGGCGAGGGCAGCTGGTTGGGGGCAGCGGTGTGGTCACCCATGCCCGTGAGGGGCTGGGTGGGCTGCTGCAGCGATCGGCCGGTCAGGGCCTGGGCCTTGGGGTCCATGCGGGGTCTCCTGGTCTCACGTGGTGCTTCGTGGAACCCCTGAGATAGACGATCGAGCGCCCCGGGGCAAGGGCGGGCACCACGACTGACCACGACGGGGCAGATGAGGCTGCGTGGCACGTCGTGGTGCCGGGGGCGATCGGGGAGGGCACCACGACGTGCCATGACGGGCCACGATGGGGCAGATGAGGTCGCGTGGTGCTTCCTGGCGACGGGGGCGATCGAACGCCCCCTCACCTTCCCCAACAACGATCGGCCGGGGGTGATGCTGGCGTCTGCCGCGCGCGCCTACCTGCACCGCTTCGGCGCGCTCGTCGGCCGGCGGATCGTGGTGGCGACGGTGCACGACAGCGGCTGGCGCGCCGCGCTCGATCTGGCCGCGGCCGGCGCCCACGTCACGCTGGCGGACCGCCGGCCGGCGGTGGCGGACGACCTGCAGGCCGCGGCCGCGGCTGCCGGCATCGTCGTGCGGCTGGGCTGCGTGCCG
>JAAIGE0101304983.1_pt1 | contig 15051 bp, 20 predicted proteins | sample 6487951 | NCBI WGS metagenome assembly JAAIGE01 (sample SAMN13974128, study PRJNA590717) | phyllosphere metagenome | biome: tomato field; feature: multiple bacterial spot infested tomato fields; material: tomato leaves; isolation source: leaves from tomato fields | host: Solanum lycopersicum ... | reverse complement strand
GTGTCTCGGGGCTTGACGGCGTATCGGCCGACAACGACGGTGTGGACCCATGACAGCACCGCGGCAGCCACGATGGAGGCAACGAGAATCCAGTTGAAATCGGTCATGACCATCATCCTATCAGGGGTATCCCAGCTTCAGCGGCGTTCCCCGGGTCAGTGACCGGGGGTGTTCGATACCATCAGCGCACCGAACAGGCCGGTGTAGAGGAGACCGGCTGCGCACACGGCGTAGAGGGCCAGCTCGCCGATGTTCGGGAGGTCGAACTTGGTGGTCTCTGCGTTCTGGTTCATGCCTATACCGTACAGCATGCCAGCGGACACCGGCCGGGTTCCTCCCTGTTAGGTGACTGGGACGTAGACGTAGAAGGTATCCAGGTTCCGAATCTCTTCCGGACTTACCCGCGACGCAGAAACCACGCCGCCAACTATCAGTGCGGCCATGATAAGACCTGCAACGACCATCTCTACGAGGCTAATACCGCCGCGGCTTGGGGTGCTCGTGTACTCTGTGTTCTCCATCTTCATTCCTTTCGTTAGGATACCGTTCCGACGATTACGGGAACAAGCCAGGACGTGTCCTTGTCGGTCGGGCTAATGCCGTCGCTGCCGTTAGAAAAGGCGATGAGGCCCGAGACGGCCACCAGCGCGATGACGATGAGTAACGCCATGATGACCTTCGCCAAGAAGCTATTCATCAGGCTGCTTCGGCGTTCGGGTGAGTTGGGTTCCATGTCTACTCTCCAACGAGGATGTACGATGCGAGAACGTCCCGCAGGCGCCAGCGGAGAAGCTCGTAACGGTGCTTCGTCTGGGCATTCCCCAGGACGTAGGAGCGGTCCCGATTGACCTCTTCTCCGATGTCGAGGGGCTGTTCGAACTGGGAGCGAGTCAGGTCGATGACGGTGCCGTCGTCGAGCTGGTTCCAGTAGTGCGATTCTCCGTTGACGATGGCGCGCCGAAGCTCACCACCGAGGATGTCCTGCACGATGAGCGCGGTGACGGCACACTGTCCGGTCTCCGGCCGGTCGTAGGACCAGTTCTCACTCGCGGACGTACCAGCGAACCAGCCTTGCTCGATGAGCAGGTACAGACCTACGGCCTGCTTGGTGGGGACAAGGTTGAGTGCGTGTGCGGTCATGTTGGTCTCCTTACCGGTGGATGAGATACCAAAAGGCGGTACCAATGGCCAGGTAGACCACCATGATGCCTATAGCGATAGCGTATAGGACTACGGTCTGGCGTAGTGTCTTCTTGTTGCGTACGCTGCTGGTCACTGGTCAACCATACCACGCACTCAGACGAATGGCACCGGGTTGCGCCGTTGGGAACCTAGTGCCATTCGTGCCCTCTATCTCTGTGGGCTACACCTTCAGTTTACTACGCCGCTGTGCCGTAGCTGACCGTTCAACTTGCCAGCGAAGAGAACGCGATGAGCGTTGCGATTCCTCCGAGTACAGCCAGGGCGAAAACGCCGAGGAAGACATCGCCCGCGCGGCCAATACGGGTCTCAGAGAGGTTGCTGTTCATGTCGGTCATGCTCCGACTGTAACACGAATGGCCCCAGTCCGCTAGGAACCAGGGCCATTCGAGGTGATGTGTCAGCTTGCGTCTTCGGCGCTGTCGCGACGCATGGCGCGGCCGAGAACGATGGCGCCACCAGCCAGCAGGAGCGCGCCACCTCCGACCCAGACGCCGAGAAGTCCGCCGCCGTCCATGCCCGTGGCAGGGAGGGTGCCGGAGGCATCCGCCTGAGCGTTGTCGCCGCCCGCGACACTGGTCGCCTGGACGGAGAAGGCCGCTCGGACACCGTTGGGCACCGAGGGCGAAGTCGCGATGACTTCGTAGTTACCGACGGCGTTGGACGGGAGGGTGATGCGGGCCGGAGCCAGCGAGCCATCCTCTCCGGCGGTGCGCTCACCGAGAACGGTGCGCTGCGCAGGAAGGTTCGCGGTAGCGAGGTTCGCTCCGGCGGAGTTCTGGCCGGAGAGCGTGATGGTCACGCTCTCGCCCGGCTGGAAGGTACCTGCTCGTACGGCGAAGGTGACGTTGCCGCCAGGTTCGACGACGACGCTGGAAACGGAGGCTCCCGGCACCGTGGGGACGTAGGCCTGGGCGACAGCGGGGACGGCCAGGGTTGCAGCAGCGGCGAGGGTGAGAACCGCAGCAGTCTTCACGAGCTTACCGCGCGTGGAGAGATTCTTCCGGGTGGGAGTTTCGATAGACATGTAGCCATCGTACCATGCTTGCTATGATTCCGCTGATAACCGGTCTTCGAGGCTACGAAACGTCGGACTTGCGCGCGCGTTTTCTCCACAGGTGGCCACGGAAGCGCCTCATTGCCTCGGTCATCATGACTTGCAAGCCGATTACAGCGACCAGCGCCGCACCCCACAGCCACCACTCGCTCATGCGACGAGCCTATCAGGTGCCCCTCTTGCAGACTGGGCAGCTTCGTCCTCGCTTCGTGCGCTCGAATACCTTCGAGGACCAGTGGTGGCCGTTCGGGCATTCCCATGCCACGACTTTCCCTGAGCCGATGAGCGTTTCGTCCGGCGAGATGTCAGCGCTTCGCCATTCTGCGAGCAGCTCGGGCGCGGAGACAGTGACGCTCGCGCTGACCGGGTTCTTGCGCTCTCTGCGGTAGACGGCGCCACCGCAGTCCCACGCCTTCTCATATGTGCCTCTGTCGTTGACTTCGGGCGCATCCAGGGCGTATCGCGTGGAGCCTTTCACGAGCGTGTGCCGCGGGTTGAGCTTGTTCCGCATACCGAACCCGTTGGCTTCGAACACGGCGCGCTGTGAGCGTTCTGCGTTGTCCTCATAGAGGATGTGGTCGTACCCGGTGACTGTTGCTTCGAGGTAGGTGACGAACGCTTCGAGGTAGCGCGGCGATGCTCCGTCGGCCGCGTACCTGTCGATGCGGAGACCGCGTTCCGGCGTCTTGTGATAGATGACGACAGCGGCGATATCGCCCTCATCCCCCTGTATACCGACCGCGGCGAACGGGTAGCTCTTGGACGAGTTCTGGGCGACAGGGGCTTCGAGTGAATACTCGGTGAGGTAAGCGTTCGCTTCGTCGAGCGTGATGCTGTCAACCTGAAGCGCACCTGGCGTCTTCAGGTTGAGCATGGAACATAGCACGGCTTCGGCGCCGGTCCGGCGAGCTTTCCAGTCATCTTCCCAGATGGTGATGAGGTTGATGCCTTGTTCAGCGCAGGCTTCTGCCTTGCTCGCATGGTAGCGCTCGGTCTTCCCAAACTTCTCGGTGTGCCAGTAGACACCGTTGGCTTCGATAGCGAGACCGCGGCCGGGAACGTACATGTCGAGTTCACGGTTCTTCACAACGCTGCGGGCTGTGGGCGTGATGTCTTCGCCGGGGAGAGTTGCGGTGACGAGCGCGAGAATGTCCCGCTCGAAGACGGATGAGAACTCCTTGCGAACACAGGTGTTGCACCCGCTGTCACCCCGGGTCCGGTTGAAGACACGGGTTTTCCAGGTGTGACCGTTCACGCACTTCCATCCGACCATGAGGTTCGAGTTGGGAAGGAGCTGGTCAGCAGTATAGTTCTCATCATCGAGTTCTGCTGCAATGTCCGGGAACTTGGTGGCGAGGTCATTGTTGCCGGGAACGATAACCTTACCCGAGCAAGCAGGGCAAGCCTGTCCAGTAGAGCGATGAGCCACGCGGGCACTCCACTTATGAGCACACACCGGACAAGCCCACATGAAGTAGACGTTCGATTGGGGCGCTACCGTAGTAGGTGAATGCCTGCCTGTTGGGTCTGCTACAAAGCTGGCAGCCAACTCTGGGTTGATAGTCGCAAGGTCATTGATACCCGGTACAATCACCCTGTTCGCGCAGACGGGGCATCCGCGACCTTCCCGCGCCCGCCGAAATACGGTAGCCTCAGAGGTCTGGCCGCAAGTTGGGCAAGACCACCTGGCACGATAGTCGGAACCGGAAGAAACCTGCTCTGGAGACTTAGCGTTGTCCGGGTGCCAGAGAGGCACGAGATGGGGATGCGTGGTTGCGATATCGTTCACGCCTGCAACGACTGAGGTGGGCATGCTAACACTCTAGCATGCCCACCTCAGTCTAACCGGACCTACATCATACCTCAGTAAGTCCAAGGAACATGTCATAAATTGGCAGGTACGTGCTCACGATGACGAGAATCATGATGAGGCCGACGGCGCCGTTCGCGATGGGCTGGAGGGCCGTGGTGAGGTTCTCTGTGCGCTTGTGTGCTTCACGACGGTAGAAGTCGGTGAGGTTGGCGAGAGCCTTGATTTCAGAACCGGAGTCGAAACCGTTGCGCATGATGAAGCCTGCGGACGGCGGGATGAGGTAGCCATCTGCAACGCCTGCGAAGTCGGATGTACCGTTATCCATGCGACGGATGTGCGCGAGGAGGTGGTACTTGTACGCCGCGTTGGAGGATGCCTCGGCGGCGGTCTTCAGGGCTTCGCGGTCGGACATACCGACTTCGAGGAGGCCGGACAGGATGGAGAACACCTGGACGAGACGCTGCGACTGGAGCACCTTGCCGAGAATCGGCACCTTCACGCTCAGACGGCCGAGCTGGATGCGCAGCTTCTCGTTGTACTTGCCCCAGAACTTGTAGTAGATGGTCCAAGCGATGATGCCACCAACACCGATGGCACCCACCCAGATGAGGCCGGTACCGAGGTCCATGACGAACTGCGACAGAGGTGGAAGCGGCTTACCCAGCGACTCGAACATGTCAGAGAACACAGGAAGCACGAACAGAATGACCGCGTAGAGGAACAGGATGATGACCGAGAAGAGGATGATGGGCTGCATCGTCGCGGACTTGATTTTCTGCTTCAAGTCCTGGCCCTCCAGCATGATTTCCGCGCCCTTCTTCAAGTTCACGGCCTCAGCACCCGACTGGGCACCAACGTGCAGGAGGTCAGCGACGATGCGCGGGAAAATCTTCTCCTCCTCGCGCATCGCGTTCGAGAAGGACTTCTGGCCAGACGCGACAAGCTGGTACATGCGCGCGTAGGCGTTGCCCAGCTCCGTCTTCTTGTACTGCTCAGCCAGCGTTGCCAGCGGACGGGTCTCACCACGGGCCGTCTCCAGCATCAGAGCCAGGATACGGAGTGACTCCGCGACCTCGACCGGCTTGACGTTGCGGTCATACTCCAGCCACTTCGGGCGGCGGTCCACCTTCTCCTTGACGGGGCGGGCTGCCTTCTCGATGAGTTCACGGAGAATCTTGTCCTGCTGCGCCTTCTGGGAAGCTTCGCGAGCTTCCAGCTTGACACGGTTCTTCTCCGAAGCCTTCCGCTGCTTGTCGAGACCCGCGCGTTCACGAGCGAGCTGAGCGTCCGTCTGAACCTTCGGGGTCTTCGCGGTCTTGGCAGCGGCGGCACCGTCGAGCTTGGCCTGCGACTTCTGGTTTCGGGCGCGCTCCTTCTCCAGGCGAGCCTGCTCCTTCGCGAAATCCTTATCGCGCTTCGCCTGCTCCTTGGGGGACAGCTCGGGGGCTACGCCTGGTGTTGAATCCGGGCTGAACGTCATGGTGGTCTCCTGGTAGAAATCTAGGCCTACTCTATCACCTTGCGGCACTTTTATGCGGCGGGGCGCAGAGAGCAGTTGGTCGGTTCTGCATCATGGGATGATGCGGCCTTGCGGCACTTTTACGCGGCGGGGCATAGAGAGCGAATGGTCGGCTCCGCATCATGAGATGATGCGGCATCGCGGCGAGGCGCAGGCGTCACTTCCAGACGTGAACTTCTTCGATGAGGAACGTGTCCGTGTCGAGAATCCAGCAGTTGCGGCTCGTCCATTCGAGGGTCGTTCCACGGACGAGGGTGGTGAAGTGACCCTCGCCTTCTGCATGGTCGAACTGCACGAGACGGTTGATGTACTCGTGCCAGTGCCCGTGCCAGAGCTGCGCGGGCATCGTCTCGCGAAAAATGCGGTCGAGCTGGGCGCGGCTTTGGTTCGCGTAGGTCAGTTCCTCGGCGCTCCAGCCGCCCGCTTTCGAGATGGCATCCAGCTCTGAGATTCCGAACGGAGCATCATGGGAGAGCATGATGTCTGGCGAGATGCCGACCCTCCGCAGCTCTGCAAGCCGCTCGATGATGCGGTCAGCCTCAGCCGGGGTGATGTTCTCCTGAAGCCACCAGTCGAAACCGATTCTGCGGTAGCGGAAGTCGATGCTGGATGCTCCGCTGACCGCTAGGCCGTACATCAGCCCTGACTCGCGAGCAGCGCTTGGACGCTCGAAGACATACCCGCGAGGGAGGATGGCTAGACGGCCGCGGCGACGGATGCCCTCATCGTTGTAAGGCTCCGGCTCATCCCTCTTCTGCCTGGCTACCCATTCGTACCCCTCGTGGTTACCGAGGACCACGTTGAGGTCAAGGTCCGTCTTGTCCAGCCAGTATTCAAGGCTGTTCGCATACGCATTCGCATCGGAGAGTCGGCCGAAGCCAAGACCAAGGTCGCCGAGGTGGAAGACTTCATCTGCGCCCGCGCGCTTGAAGGCAGGGAGGGCTTTCTGCGCCCACTTGATGTTCCCGTGCCAGTCTCCAGCGATTCCTATACGCATGCGCCTAGTCTACACGAGGGCGTCCGAGAACAGCTCGCGCGCGTACTCAACCGCCAGACCCTCTTCGTAGACTGACCGCACGACGTGAAAGGGTAGACCGTTCTTCGGTGGCTGCACGCCATCACCATTCCCGATGAGGCCGAGCACTATGCTGATGAAGGCATCAGGTTCCATGCCGCAGGAGATGAGCCACTGGAGGTCTTCCTGACTCCATGCGCGGGCGTAGTATCCGAAGACTACTCCCGGCCATGTACGCAGGCCTCCCACTTGCCAGCGGCGGCTCTCGCCTCCTGCAAGCCACCGCGAGGCAGCAAGGTCTGTGTCCGTCGCCATCCCACTCCGCTTGACGAGATGCGAAAGGTTCCGGAGCCGAAGGGCTGCGGTCTTCGGAACGACGCGCCTCGTCATCCACCAAGCCGCCTGGAAGGTACCTTCGGATAGGGACTCTCGGGACAGGCCCATCAGCTTGAAAGGGTCGTCAATGTAGCGGTGCATCCGGATAGAGCTGTCTGAGATGGCTAGGCTGGCTGCGCGCTCGAACTCTTCCGGGAACAGCCTCACGCCTTCCATCCATGCCCGAGATGCGTCCCCGGGGATGCGGGAGCTGCTTGCTTGACACAGCGCGCGCACGGCGGGGAACTGGCGCCGGGGGAAGTAGTCTGCGTAGCTGGTCACCGGCCTGAAGATGTAGAAGAACTCGGGGTCAATCACTCGCGCCATCGAGGAAGGCCTCCTTGACGTACTCCGGGGCGACTCCGTCCACGAGGACTGCCTGAAGCGCGGAGAAAGGCAACTCTACTCGGGAGAAGCTGAGGGCAGACTGGATGCCCGTGAGCGCCTTGTACGCACTCTGGAACGCAGGCTTGTCTCCGAACTCCACAAGCCACTGCATGTCTTCGGCAGTCCAACTGCTTGCGGGTCTGCCGAAAAGCAGGGTAGCCCATCCGCTGTTGTAAGTCGCGGCGGACGGATGGACGATGTTGCCGTGGCTGTACCAGTTGGCGCAGTCGATGAGAGCGTCGGGAGCCATCCCGTATCGAGAGACGGTGCGCATGAGGAACGTCACCGTCTGGTCGTATGTTCCCTCGCGGAGCAGCGGAGGAACACTCATCGCTGCGACGTAATGGGTTGCCAGACTGATTTCTTCATGGAGGTACCCGGTGAGCTTCCATGGGTCGTCGATGAAAGGGTGCAGCTTCCCTTCCTCCTGCGCCTTCGGCTTGTACCGGCTTGCTGCCTCTTCGAAGTCATCCCCGAAACGGCCGTATGCCTCTAACCACGTCTTCGATTCCGTGCTGATGCTACCAGCGAACCCATCTGCAACGACGTTGAACACGTTCGGGTGGCGCTTCTCGTCGATGTGCATGAGCTGCGACTTCGTAGGCGCGAACGCGTGGAAGGCGGTCGAAGGCACGGTCATTCTCCCAGTCTACATCCCGCTCGCACCAATGTCCAGGGGTAGTGGTACGATGAGGGTGTGACTTTCGAACCGGGTGAAGATGTAATCGTCGAACGCTTCGGCGGATTCTACGCTGACCGTGTCGCCGTTGTCGTTGGTGACTTCGTCGAGCTGGAGATGGGCGGGACCGCAATGCTGTCGGCCGTCCGCAGTTTCGACGACCCGGAAGCACAGACCTCGATGAAAGCGACCTTGTACGTTCGCCGCAGCGAAGATGTAGAGCAGGCGCTACTCGCTTTCGAGAATGACCCGAGCGATGAGAACCGTGAACGTCTGGTGTTCCTCTCATCCCAGCTCCTCCACCACGCAGAACTCGACGCGGACGAGTAGAGTCTCGATAGGGCGAGTCTTTCGCCCCTCATTCCGATTCCCTGCTCGGTGTGCTATGCTGGCGGGTATGAATCGTTCTTTCTGCTCGCAGGTATGGCGCTCGCTCGAAGCGTCTGCTATCGTGCTGCCTGGAACGTTGAACGATTCGGCATACCCGACCAAGCTCATCCTGTAGGGCCACCGCTTGTGGCCCGACCTGATACACAGCTCGAAGCCACAAGAAGCGGAAGGAGGCTCGCGAGATGAACACCACGGAACGAGAGCGTAGCGTCGTTGTCCTTGACGCGAGCTACCAGCCGCTCAACGTCGTGCCTTTCCGTCGCGCTATCGGCTACCTTCTCTCCGGGAAGGCGACCGTTGTGGAGACGGACCCGGAGGTGCCTATAGGCATCGAACTGCCGGACGGCACTGATACAGCCCCTCGCGTCATCGCGTTCACGTACTCTGTGCCGTGGATGTGGACTCACGATGTGCCGTGGAATCGGCGCCGGATGCTGGAGCGCGACAACTGGACGTGTGCCTACTGCGGTGGTCACGCGAAGACGGTTGACCACGTCATGCCTCAGTCTCGCGGTGGTGGGAACACATGGATGAACACGGTAGCCGCGTGCGGTCCGTGCAACAACGTGAAGGCTGACCGAACGCCGGAAGAGGCGCACATGACGCTGCTTTTCCAGCCACGCGTGATGACTCGGCGCGAACTCTTCAAGCGTCGTATCGCTGCGGCCGGTGTAGCTATCGACTGGCTGTAAGCGCGAAGAGGAATAGACGAAGCCCCGGAGGGAACCATCCAACCTCCGGGGCTTCGCTTGGCTTATGCCCAACCTGACTACGTGTAGGCGGCGGATTACGACTATTCGGCCGCTCTCAGCATACTCACAGTCAGTCGGTCAGCGCGTACCAGTTGTACCGAACGAGCGCAGCCACGAGAACAAGTACGGCACCGGCTGCGCCCAGGGGCGTGAAGAACGCACAGAGGGCTGCCACAACGAGAGCAGCGGGTGCGAACCACAGCCACCTGACACCGTAGCGGAACGCGAAGACCACACCGCTAACGACCGAGATGAGAACTGCGGCGAGAGCCGAGACAGAGACCCAGCTCGCGAACGCCGAGTTCATGTACGGGTCGAAGCCCGTCAGCGGGACGATAGCTGCGAGAGCGACAACAACGAGCGCCGCGCCTTGCAGTGAGGCATAGACAATGCTCTCCGGGGAGACGCCGCGCTTCCACACGGTAACCCCGAGGAGAACGATGCTGGCAGCCCAGCCTGCCAGAGCGACCCAAGAGAGGATGCCTCCGAAGACCGGCCAGAACCCTGTCAGTGCCGAGAGAACCTGATTCACGGCCCAGGCGATGCCAGCGATGAGCAGGATGACGGCGGTAGCCACAGCAAGGAAAACCTTCGCTCCGGGGCTGATAACGAAGAGGTCGTTGACTGCACGTTGATGCCGCCGGGTAGCCGCGCGAGTGGACGCGCTCTCCTTGTACCGCGGGACGCGCGTGGTGTACGCCTTGCCCTCGAAGTATTCGGTACGAGCTGTCACATCGCCCTTCTTGTTGCGATGTTCGACGAACTCCGGAAGCCCGCCCCAGGTCAAGACCTTCTTGCTATATTTTCCCACGGTCTCACTGTAGCAGAAGTCTGGCCTTGCGACTAGCGTCGGGGACGAAACGTCTTTATGTTCTTCGCGCCGGAGCCTGCGGGCGGTGGAGGCTTACGTGGAAGCAGAGCGCCCACGGCCCCGCCGAGGACGGCCGCTATGGCAGTCACCGTGCCGAAGATGCCGAGGTAAGTGAAGCGCTCAGCGCCCTCCATGTAGAAGAAGCTGGGCGTCATCATCAGATACACGATGGCCGCGGCAATCGTGACTGGAACTGTCGCCATCGCGGACCAGATAGCCCACCACGCCCGACGTAGCCGCATGACCTTCTTGACCGTAGCGTACTTCAGCACGTCCCCGACTCGGACTTGGTGCTTGCCAGTGAACGCTAGCTCCAGAACGATACCCCTACGGCCTTCTGCGGGTGTGATGTCGATAGAGTCCTTACCGGAGCGAGTCAGGTACCCATAGTACGCAGCGCTTACTCGCGCTACTTGCCCACTCGGCAGGGCAATCCACTGTCCTACGAGAGGCTCAGGTTCCAGCACCAACAGGTTCACGGGGAGTTCCTTCTCGTACCCATTCCCCGTTGCGGCGCACCTCGACGACGGTCGTCTCGGGGTCGGCAAGCTCGCGCTCGATACCGGCGACAATCGTCTCTTCTCCTTGGAGACGCTTTCGCTCCTGGTCAAGCCAGAAGAGAAACTCCGGTGTCTCCGTCATGCGGAGGAACGCGTTGCGCTTGTTCCTCTTCTGCTCTCGGTTGTCGCGGGCTTCTCCTACTGCACCGGAGGCGCGGTGAACGATTCGGACTCCTGTGCGAGTACGGTCGCGGTGTTGACCGCCTGCGCCAGAAACGGTGAACGTCTGCACGTCACAGTCGTCCAGCGTCACGCTGAACAGAGGGCTGTCGCTTCTTGCCGTCATGATGGGAGTCTCTCTTGCACTTGCTCCCACGTCACCTGTTCGGCTCCCCAGAAGCAGACAACGGGGATGTTGTTCTTTACAGCCAACATCGTAGCACCCTTGGTACCCGCATTGCGCTCACCGGGCTGGAAGAAGGCGAGAACGCCGTCGGGCTGACGAGCAATCATGCGGGCGTTACGGCGATGTCCGGCTGCCCGGTCCAGAGAGCCGTCGGGTCGGTTCCAGTCTGTGACCGGGTGCGGTTCGAGCTGCCAGCCGCGCCGACTGGCTACACGCGCACAGAGCTGGTCGGCGCCCCGCGCTGCACCGTGGATGAGCAGACCTGTGCCGTGCTTGCGCTCAACGCGTCGGAGGGCGTCATCGACGGTAGCCTCTTCCTTGTACTCGCGCGAGCCTGTAACCATGACTGTGAACATCAGTTCTCTACCACCTCGTGAAGCCAGATATTGTCCGGGATGAAGTCCCACTGCACGCGAGAGTCTTCCGAGACGGTCGCCCAGATGTCCGCTCGCGCTGCCCACTCGGTCGAAGCGTCATCCTTGTCGTAGTAGGAGAACTCTTCGACCCCCTCCATGCCGAGCACTGCGGGGAACACGTCGCTGTTGGATGTCACGACACGGCCGTAGACGTACTCAGAGTCGGGACCGACCTGTGCCGTTTCGACCATCCACAGGTCGATACGTATGGTCAGGTCGTAAGAAGACCATCGCTGGTGCGGATGCATGAAGTACGGACCGAAGTCAGCGAGAGCCGAGACAGCGAACTCTGTGTCCTGCGCGTCGCCTTCCTCCATGCGATGCCGCACGAAGTTCGATGCGGCGTACCCTCGGGGTTCGATGACTCTGAGGAAACCCGGCGCCGACTTCGCTCTCATGCTTGCTAGCGTGTCTCTCAGCTCCAGAACTTTCGTCTTCGCGTATTCTGCGTGGACAACGGGCAGAGTCTCCCGCAACTGCGCAGGGAAATCTCTGTATCTCGCGTACGGGACTCTGAAGCCAGACTCGATTCGGACGTTGCTCATCGCTCAGTCGTCTTCTTCGCTGAAGCTCCAGTCGTCGTCGAAGCCCAGGTCGTCCTCGTCGTAGAGGGTGCCGGTGTATTCCACGTCAGATGCTTCGAGAACCACGTATCGAGTGCATCGAATCTTCTGGTAGCCAGCGTGGCTGGGGACACTCACGACATCACGCGGGTTGATGCGAACGCGGAGAAGGACACCCTGCGCGAAGCCGCGAGCGTAGGCGTATGTACCTGCGTGCAGGCCAGTGGAACAGCCACGGCGCACGTCGTCGTCCACGTAGGAGCGAGGGATTTCGATGGTCGAGCCGACCTCGTTGAGAAGGCGCCCCTGCGTGCGCACACCATTCACGATTCCCGGGCCGGAGTGGATGCTGCGGTAGTCGGAACGCACGCCCTTGTAGGCGATGAAGTCACCGTCGTTGGTGATGGTGAAATCGAAACGTCGCAGGAAGCTGTACAGCGAGCGGCGGGATGCTTCGGAGGGGTTCTGGTAGAGCTTCTCCAAGAATCGGACGGTAGGCATCCACTTGTCCTCATCACCGATACCGTACTTCTCGATGGCGCGGCGGATGTGGCGGGCAACGCCCTCGTCGATGGGGTCATGGTCGTAGTAGACCTGTGAGCCGTCGAACGTGATGTTCTCGGAGAGCTTCGCGAGCTTGTCGCCAAGGGCGATGGACGGGGACAGGATGCGCTCGATGGCTTCGAAGTCATCGGTCTTGTCCGTCTCCAGCATCGCCCGCACCTGGAAGTAGAGCGGGTTGTCGGAGAGCACGGTCAGTGGGAGGCCGCCCACCCGGTAGATGGTGATAGCGGAAGGCGTGCTCTCACCCTCCGCGGGCGTGTAGATGCTGTAGGGAAGTACCATTGTCGTGTCCTCTCGGCCCTCAGTCTAGCATCACTCTTCCACCATGACGCTGTTCACGGAAGCATGCACCATGTTCGCGTAAAGGATGGCGTGGTCGATAGCCAGAGAGCTGTGCTTGGCTGCCTTCAGGAGAGGATACCGACGCAGCAGCGTCAGCTCCGTGATGTAGTCATGGCAGGCCTTCAGCCGCTCGGACAGGTCTGCATCGAAACCGAGAACGGTGAGGTTTGAGTGGACAGCACCCGTGTACGCATCCCGGTCTGAGCGGTTGTAGCGAGACCGTACGCCACGTCGCAGAAGCCCCAGGAAGTGAGTCACCTCTCTCGAAGGACGGGCGCCGCCTTCTGCGAATAGAGGGTCGTTCAGCTCCCCGATTCTGCCCTCCAGACGCGTCATGACTTCGCGGGAAGCTTCTTCGGACCACAGGGCGAGCGAGTCCTCCTGCGTGATGAGACGCTCCGCGAGGTCTCTGAGAACCTCGTCCACCACCTCAATGACGGGTCGAGCGCTGGGAACATCTTCCAACAAGCTGGAAACGCTCTGGGAGGCGCGGAGCGCGACGACCTTGTAGCCTTCCATCGCGAGCATGGTCACGAGGCTTGCTGCCATCTTGATGGTATCCACGCCTGGATGAGCTGTACGGTCAGTAGCCTGAGCGAACACACGGCCGATTGAGTGCGAGCGCTCGTCTGCGTTTGGGACAACGTACGCGACCTTGCCGCCTCCACCGACTCGCTGCGCCATCGCGCGCTGTACCTCTGTTGCATCCTCGGGCACGTCCACGAGTACACCGAAGACATGCTCGTCGAGCTTCAGATTGGTGACCGACTCGGTGTTCAGTCGCGCTCGCTCGGATGAGGAAGACTTTTTGTCGAGAAGGACGTTGTAGTCTCGCTTCTCTCGCTGGTTGCGCCGGACGTATTCCCCTCGCTGACGACGTGCGGCAGAGTCTCGACGTGCAGCGCGTCGCTCTTCGAAAGCCGCCTCAGCGATGTTCTCGATGGGGACGAACTGGGCCAGCTCGCGGAACCAGGGAGTGAACTCCTCGGCCGCAGCGGTCGTGATGTACCGCGTCTCACCGGCACCGCAGTCCATGCCAGCGCGCCCGAGCCAGCGCTCGTAGTCACGGATGTCGCGCTCAGCGGCGCTTACCGTGCTCGGAGCAGAGTCAGGCAGCACATAGACGACGGTCAGAACGTCACGGCCCTCCGGCGCCGGATGCTTCTCACCGTTCTTAGCCAGGACGGATGAGGTGTACCGAGCACGAGTCAGGCTCGGCTTCACGGTGGCCGTGAACGGGGGCGGAACGAAACGGGCATCCGCCTCGGAGATGCGAATGAAGGTACCTGTCGGCTCCCCGTTCACATCCGTCTTCTCTACACGCTGCACCGGGAAGATGGGAATGTCACCAGTCGGGATGGTCTCTCCGTTCCAGGTGGGAAGCTCCTCCTGGAGGAACTTCGGAAGAAGGCGGTGGTAGGTGTAAGCGCCGAACCGGTCGGGCTCTTCCAGACGCTTAGCGGCCTGCGCGCGGAACTCGTCGGTCCATGCCTGCGCGATACGAGTCACGTGTTCACGCGACTGCGAGACGTTGCGAATGCCTTCACGGTTGGTCTCGACTTTCACGTCACCGTTCGGGAGCGAAAGGAAGACCCGATTCGCGCAGCTCAGGTTCGTAACGATGCCGCCATCAAGTTCCGGCTTCAAGGGGTAGCGGACGCCCAGGATTTCACCGGAAGCTTCCTTGAATGACTCGACAGCTCCCTCTTCGAGCGCAAACCAGCCGAACGTACCGATGCGCTGGAACTGGGCCGGGTTGTGAAGGCTGTACTTCGGGAGCTGGCCGTTGATGAGCACCGACCCCTGCGGGTAGGTGATGTAGAGGTTGTCTGCCGCCTTGTTCATCGCAGCGATGTCCTTGACGGGAACCGCGATGGTGACACCACTCGGTTCGTCGGTCTTCTCGTAACCGACGAACTTGAAATCAGGGATGCCGTCTTCATCCCGGATGACGGCGATGGTGTGCTTCTCACCATCTTTCACCGTGATGAGGGAGTACGAGGGCGTGATGGCGAGGGGCGACTTCGAACCCAGCCCAAGACCGCCTCGCTCAGCGTTCGTCTCGCGCTTGTCCGAGCCACCGACCTTCGAGAAGACGCTGCGCACGTCGGCCTTGGACATTCCTACGCCCCAGTCGCGGATGATGAGGACCGGGTTCAGGGAACTGGGAAGAGTCACCTCGAAAGGACGGGTCTGCCCAGC
>JAAIGE0100357033.1_pt1 | contig 15071 bp, 14 predicted proteins | sample 6487951 | NCBI WGS metagenome assembly JAAIGE01 (sample SAMN13974128, study PRJNA590717) | phyllosphere metagenome | biome: tomato field; feature: multiple bacterial spot infested tomato fields; material: tomato leaves; isolation source: leaves from tomato fields | host: Solanum lycopersicum ... | reverse complement strand
GCAATCTCAACGCGCCGCGAAGCGGCGACCAGACTTCCCAGATGCCTTCCCTGGACGCCGTCCACAGAGCCGGGCAGCGACGCGTTTGAACGGCCGCGCCGATTGTCGATGTGAAGGTACGAAACGGGTTGTAGAAGGGGGTGCCTACGTGGCAACTCTCGAGATACCGACTGTCCACGTGTTCCTCCGAGCCCCGGTGCGAGCAGATGCGTTACACCCTAGTCCGAAACGTGTTCCCCCGGGCGCCGCCGCCGGCCGACACCGCCCCATAGGCCCGAGGACTGTGTCACGAGTAGCGCACGACAGCCATGAGGCCCTAGGGTCATCGAATAACAGAGGGAGGTGTAATTAAATGAAGAACGTTCTGGAACTGCAGGGGCGCGTCGGCAGCGCCGACGACGCCACCCGTGGAAGCAACTGGAGCTGGTGGGGGTGTGCCGAGAAGGACTCCGACAGCACGGTCAGCATCGTCTGCTGCGCAGGCGCCACCTGCTGATCACGTCCTAGGTGGCACGGTTCGGCAGCGCGAACCGTGCCACCTTCGCTTGGGAGCAAACTATGAAACACGGGCCGCCCACTGCCCCACGACACCGCAGGGCGGACGAGTCATCTCAGTCTCCGGACGACGAGTACGGCTGGTCCCGAACTTCTCCACCGGCAGAACTCCGGCAACACCTCGAAGCGGAAGAGAAGCACTTCGTTGCGCGCATGAACTCGCACAGCGATCTCGCATCGACGATCTGCGCTGAGTTGATCGCGATCCAGCAATCCACCGCGCCCACGGTGTCGCCAACGCTACGCGTCGGACCATGGCTGTACTGGCAGCGCAGAGCGGGCTCCGCCGCCGGTCAGCTTCTGCGCAGGCGAGCAGACGAGACCGGCGAACCCTCGGGACCAACCGAGGTCGTCATCGATGACGACGTCAATCAGGGCCTCGTTCCCGGCTATCGCAGAGACGCCACGGATGTGAGCTCGCACGGAGACGTCGTCGCATTCGCGCAAAGAGCCGCAGGGGCCCGCCAGCACGACATCGTGATTGGGCGCCCGACGCATTCCGAGGTGGCGGCGCGTTCAGTTTCGCCTGCGTTCGCGCTCTCCCCCGATGGCGGGCACCTGTACTTCCTCGTAACCGACACCACGGGACGACCATTTCAGGTATGGCAGAGGTCCGTCCGCGCGGGGCAGGCAGACAGGCTGCTTTTTCACGAACCTGACCCGCACTGCCGAGTGCACCTGCGCAAATCGCGGTGCACTACTGCTCTGTTGATCACGAGCCGATCTCGTTCGGAATCATCGATTCTCGTTGCGCTGTTCGTCGACCTTCGAGACGGCGGGGCATTGCGGACGATCCGAGAGAAGGCGGCTGGACAAATCGGTTCAGTCGAGATCGTTCACATCACGGGCACCGGCTACGTCGCATGGCTCGAGCAATCTGGCGAGGAAGATGGCGCGTGGGCCGTCGCTCTACGTCCGCATTCGCGACCGCGTCGGTTGCTGAACACCCCCGGAACGGTGCTCACGCGCATGCAGTCGCTCGAAAGCGGGCTGGCCATCGAAGTGCGTTGCTCTGGCCGGTCCTATACGGGGCACGTGGCCCGGGCTGGGCTCCAGCAGTGGGAGAGCGCAGATGCGCCGCTCACTCGCGGCGACCTTCGACTCGCGACCACGTTCGCAAGCACGCTAGGCGAGAACGCCGACTGGTCGAGCGAGCACTATTCCGTAGTGAGCACTTCGCTCACAAAGCCACCCGAGACCACCGCCGTCTCGTTTGATGCCGATGCGCACATGGTCACCCCCTCCCTGGATGAGTCGGCCGCCTTTTTCGAGGAGCGCGTGGAAGTAATGAGCCGCGATGGCGTGCTCATCCCGATGTACATCGCTCACGCTCCTCAGAACGGGCGCGGGCAAGACGCGCCCCGTAGCGTCGTAATGCGCTTCTACGGCTGTTACGGAACGATCACCGACCCTGTATTCACACCTGCAACGATGGCCCTCCTCGCCAGAGGCATCAGCGTCGCTCTCGTGCACCCGCGAGGCGGGGGTGAGCTGGGGCCAGCGTGGTGGGCCGCCGGACGAGAAGCTCATAAGGAGCGTTCCGTGAACGACGTCATTGACTGCGCTGAATACCTCATCGAATCTGAGACCGCCCAGACTGGTTACGTCGCCCTGGAGGGGCACAGCGCTGGTGGCCTTGTCGCCGCCTCCGCTCTCATTCGCCGCCCAGAGCTCTTCTCCACCGCCGTCCTCACCAATCCGTTCGTCGATCCAGTCGGAGCGCTCTCTGACCCAGATCTGCCTCTCGCGGTTTCAGACTGGGCAGAGTGGGGGAACCCACGCGACTCCGAGGAGGACCTGGACAGACTGAAGAGATTGTCACCGTACGACTCGTTGCCTACGGACTGTTCCCTCATTCCCCAGGTTCTACTCGTCGGTTCGCTCGATGATGACCGCGTTTCCATAGTCGAGCCGGCTAAGTTCGCCGCCCGAATCAGGGATAGAGGCGGTCAAGCGGTCCTTCACGTACGAATGAGCAGCGACCACTCGTTCGCTGGTTCCGCTGACGAACGAAACGTCGAAACAGCACGCCTGCTTGCGTGGATATGCGCCGCTTCCGCGAGAGCGGTGGAGGCACCGACGTCGGGGGGAGATCGGTGACCAAGAACGTCAGCGACCTGAGGCACTTGTTGAAGCTCGTCTGGCCTGAGCGGGCCACCCTCGCCGTCGCTGTTGTCGCGAGTCTTCTCGTAGCCGGAGCGAGCGTGGCGCAGCCGGCTCTGGTTGCGACCGTGATCTCTGACGTCCGTGCCGGCGAGCCGATTCTCGCCACAGCCGGCGTTTTGGCGGGGTGCATCTTCATTGCAACCGCGTTCGCGACCCTGCAAGGTTTCATTTTGCAGATCGCGGGCGAGCGGGTCGTGCTGCGCCAGCGCAAGCAGTTGCTCGACCACATCGGGCATCTCACGATAGGCGCGCTCGACGGTCAACGGTATGGAGACCTTGTCTCACGTGTGAGCTCTGACACGTCGGTGGTCCGACAGATCATGGGGCAGGGTCTGGTGGGCATACTGGGCGGAGCGTTCACTTTCGTGTTCGCAGTCGTCGCCATGTTGGCCATCGATCCCGTGCTGTTCGCTCTCGCGGTGGGTATCGCAGTCACCTCGATACTGACCGCCGCCGTGGTGGCAAGACGCGTGAAGTCGGTCAGCCGCGACGTACAGCAGCGCGTCGGACAGCTCGCCGCTGGCCTCTACCGCTACCTGGGTGCGGTGAGGACCGTTCGAGCCGCGGACGCCACGAGACGCGAAGTAGAGCAGATGAGCACTCACGCCAGAGAGGCATACGGGCAGGGAGTGAGGGCGGCCCGCGCGCAGTCGCTTGTCGCACCTTTGTCCGGCCTCACCTCCCAGGTCGCCGTTCTTGTCGTTCTGGGTGTCGGCGGGGCTCGTTTCGCTGCAGGCCAACTCAGCATCGAAGGACTCGTGGCGTTCTTCCTGTACCTCTTCATGATGATCACCCCGCTGAGTCAGCTCTTCTCGACGATGGCTTCCGTCAACAGCGCACTCGGTGCCGTTCAACGTATCCGCGAGGTGCTCGCGCTGCCCGTGGAGCCGGGAGGCGACGGCGGGCTTCGTCTCGTCGTCGAGCCCGCCGCGCCAGCCGCCGCTATCCGGTTCGACAATGTGACCTTCAGCTACACCGCTCGCACGCTGCCAGAGCCGGAGCAACCCTCTCAGCAGACCGCGACCCTGCATGGCCTTTCGTTCACGATCCCCCACGGTTCTCGAACCGCAATTGTGGGCCCATCCGGCGCCGGCAAGAGCACGGTCTTCGCACTCATCGAACGCTTCTATTCCCCCGAAGCGGGCCAAATCCTCCTCCGCGGGCATGCCCTCGATGACTTGCCGCTTGGGGAACTCCGCAGGCATGTTGGATACGTCGAGCAAGACGCCCCGATTCTGTCGGGCACAATCATGGAGAACCTGCGGCTCGGCTCGCCTGGAGCGAGTGCGGCCGAGTGTGTGGATGTACTCCGCGCGGTCAATCTGGACGGTCTAGCGGAGGACGAAGCCTCGCTTCTGGCGTTGAACGTCGGCGAAGCCGGAGTGCTTCTCAGTGGCGGAGAAAAGCAGCGCCTTGCGCTGGCCCGAACTCTCCTCGCGGACCCGCGAATCCTCCTCCTCGACGAAGTGTCCTCCAGCTTGGACGCTGGCAACGAACTGGCGACTCACGAGGCGATTGAGCGGGCGGCAGACGGACGAACGGTAGTCGTCATTGCCCATCGCCTGGTCACGGTGCAAGCAGCAGATCAAATCATCGTGCTGAATGGCGGTCGGGTCGAAGCCACCGGAACCCATGCCGAACTGCTTGCGACAAGCACCCTGTACCAGGAGCTCGCCTCAAGCCAGCTTCACAGCACACGATAGAACCCAGATGACCGCCTCAACCGAACCTTCGATGGCCGCACCGTCGAGATCAGTTCCTGGCGGCGAGATCCCGCAGCGATACAGCCCTGCCGCTCGGCGCGCGCGCCCCGATGGTGCTTCCACCGCTCACATCCAAGGTCGTTCCCGTCGTCCGGGATGACGCGTCCGAGACCAAGAAGGACACGGCGTCTGCGACATGTCGAGGCTCTGATACGTCCCCCATTGCGGCAAAGGAACTCATGTGAGCCCGCACGTCCGGGTTGCGAAAAGCCGGGTGCCCATTGTCGGTGAACCCAGGTATCACTGTGTTGATGCGAACCCCTACAGACGCAAGCGCAGGCGCGGCGTGCATCCCGAGACTCTCAGTCGCGTTCTTCGTCATCACGTAGATGATGTCGTTAGGGCTAGCGAAATGTGCGGCCGCGGACGAGATGTTGACGATACTGCCGCCGGCGGCCATCAGAGGTGCCACACCCTGAGCGAGGAGGACGGGCGCTCGGACGTTCAAAGCAAAATATGCGTCGAACACATCAGCCGTCGCAGACCCGAAAGCCGGACCCAGTAGGAATGACGCGTTGTTCACCAGTGCGTACACGTGATGGCCGCCAACGGTGTCGATGAGGGAGTGTATTTCCTCGATCAACGTCCCTGGCCCGGACGGAGTGGAGAGGTCAGCGCGCAACGGCCAGGCCTGCGCTCCCGCCTGCTGCACTTCCCGGACGGTTTCCAGGGCCGCGTCCTGCGCATTCGCATAGTGCACGATCACCGAGTAGCCGTCGGCACCCAGGCGTGCCGCGATGTACCGGCCGATGCCTCCCGAACCGCCGGTCACAATAGCGACTGGCGTGCTCACCGCTTCGGGCTTCCCTCAGGGATCGGGGTGGCGGAGACAAGCTGTACGATCACCTGCCCCGTCTGTCGCATCTCTGCAGCAGCGTCCGACCAGGACCCTCGCGTCTGTATCTGATCCCTCGTGCCGAGGCCTGCCATGACTATGACGCTGGCGACGGAATCAATATCCAGCTCGCAGGCCACACTGCCCTCGTGACGAGCTTGCAGGAGCTGTCCGACCACGAAACGGTGCCACGTCTCGAAGGGATTTAGAGCCCGGTCCGGGAAGTGGTGTCGCGATTCGGCGGCGAGACGCACTCCGGCGCGCACCACGATGTCGTTCGCGCAATTGCGCCCGACCATCTCGAAGGCATCGACCACTTTCTGCAAAGAAGAGGCATCACTCTCTAACAGAGCCTGGATAGCTGCGCGCATGCTGGCTCGTTCGTGATCGAGAACGTCCACGCTGAGATCCGCGACGCTTGGATAGACCCGTCGCAGCTGCTGCACGGTCACGCCCGCGACCGACGCGACCCCCGGGAGGTCGACTTCGACGAGCGGCTTCTCGGCGAGCAAAGTAGCGCCTGCGCTGAGAAGATCCCATCCGGGGTGAGCCTGCCCCCTCGAGGTCATCAACCCTCACCCTCGAAATAAGCGATTGCGGACGATGCCGACACCCCACTTGTCGTACGTGCGTTGACCACAGTGTCGTGCAAACGGGATTGCCCACGCGTGATGACTCGATCCCTCTCAATGTGCGCTTCTGAGGAAAACTGCGAGTAGTTGCCAGCTGGCGGGGTGGGCGTTCGGTTGAGTCTCATCCTCCTCATCCACAGCGGGCCAGCTTCACCGCGTCGCACGCCGGCAGAGGTGTAGACGAGTGCTTGAGTGATCTGACCGAGCACCACCAGGTAGTCCACCAGGGTCAGCCCGGGCCAGTAATCGGATTCAAGCCCCTTGGCGTCTGCGTTCTGAGAACAAGCGACCTCGTGATGCGCGGCCAAGGATCTCGAGCCCTGCGGCTTCGATTCGATGACAGTGCGACACTGTGTCGTGCGGAATAGTGAGCCGTAAACGCTCTCGCCTCCGGTCTCTCGCGGAGAGCAGTCATCGCCCCGCTCGAGTCGCAGGGCGACTTTGATGCTGCCCACCGTCCCCTTCACCGACAGCGCGTCCCGCTGCTGCATGATCCTCGCCTCAACTGGTACAGCGTCCAGGTCATCCCAGGGATGTGCGCCGGCGCGGAGATCTAGCGAGGTCAGACGGAGGGTCCGCAAGGCGTCGAGTTCACCACCCGTCGCGCACTGTTCGAGCAGGAGCAGTGGCAGGATGACCGCATCAACGGAGCTGAGGTGCGCGTCCCTGGCGCGGCTCTGGCTATCGACCGACCACCTCGGCGGGTAGCCGACGGTACCGTTGCCCCCCAGCAGTCCATCAATGAGGCGGCCGGACACACTGTGCTGCACCGACCGGTAGCCGTCACCGAAATATCGGTCGCCCGCAGGCCCCAATGCTTGGTCGATGGGCACATATTCCTCGGCCGCTAACATCGGTCCCCCATTCGCAATCCCCATGCCGTTACATTACAGACGGTCTCGTATGCTGGCACCCGTGCAGGGGCGGAGAGATTACATTGGCGGCATGGAGACCGCACCCGTTGGCAGACCGCCCGTAACTCGCCTCACCGAGTCGTTGCTGGATGCCGCTGAGCGCATCATGATGACGGTCGGCTACTCGGGCCTCACCGTCGATGGACTCGTCACCGGCATTGGGACAACGCGCCCCACCTTCTACCGAAGGTTTCCCAACATTGCGCACCTCGCACTTACGGTGCTGAAAAACCGCTTCGGTACGGGCACCCCCGTCGATACCGGTTCACTGCGGGACGATCTTCTAGCGCTCCAGACAGCGGAGATTGAGATGTTTGCGTCGCCCCTACTGCGAAAGAACCTGGGCGGCCTTCTGGAAGCTGCACGCGCAGACCCGGCGCTTCTGTCTCTATACAGTTCGGAGTTCATCGGCCCTCGCCGCCAGAACCTCGCGCGGGTACTGGAAAGCGCCGTGGAGCGCGGCGACGTGCGCGACGGTGAGGTCGACGTCGACTTCGTGTGCGACTTACTCTTGGGACCGATCTTGGCGCGAGCGCTCTTGCCCGGGGCGGGGGAGCTCGATGAACGACTGGCCCACCAGACCACCGACGCCGCGTTGCTGATCGTGGGAGTCGTGGCGTAACCCGATCTGCATCGAGCAACGGCGCTGCAACTGCCCCGACGTGATCCTCAGCCGTCCATCGCTGTCATCATCCCAACAGTTGACGCCAGCGGGCCCCGCACGGGCGCGCCACCGCGTGGTTGCCGCGTAGGGCTCAATTCCTGGAGCCGCGGCGCACGGTCCGCTCGGCCTCAGGTGTGAGCGGTTCAGGCGCCGTTGCGCTGGTTCTTGAGCGCCGCTTTGTAGCGCTGGTATCGACGGCACGGGCTCGACGTGGGCGCCCCGGGACAGCTTCTGTTGGTCAAGGGTCACTGACGCAGCGCACGTGTACTGCTGGGTGGCGGTCAGTGGCTCCCTCGCGTCGACGTATGCCAGAGAGAGCGTTATCTGTCCCGCACCAAGCGGCCAGGAGGCGTGAAATAACCCTGCAAATCAACAACCGGCAGCAGGCGCCGAGTTGAAGCCCGCGCCAACCTCGCGCCGTGGATAACGACCTCAGAACATCTCGGCGTCGCGGAGGGAAGCGACGGCACGGCGGGGGTCTCCTCCCGCGGCCAGCCACTGGGCGATGGACAGTCCGTTCAGCTCTTCATCGGGCGCGGTCACGAGATTACTGACACTGACGGGATCATCATCACCGAGCGCGGCGAGCACGACCCCGAGGCCACGCAGGGGCCTGTTTTCTGCTGTTCGAACTGCCAGCGGGGGTAAATGTACCGGCGTTGGGGTCCCAACCTTCGACCGTCAGTCTATTCCGTGGCATCGACATCAATCTCGGCAGGCAGGGAGCGTCACCTGTCTCACCCAACCTGCGTGCGTCGCGCCCGACCGCCTGCTACTAGGCGGCGCTTCACTCGTCGAGCCATCAACCGACTGAAGAGACCAGTACTTTATGAACGTGATGCCTGGGCTTCCCGATCCGAGTCTCGATCCGCGACTGTGGGGCGACGTCCATGGGCCGACGTTGCTCGCGGCCGCGAGCGCGCTTCAGTTGGATCCCGCCAACACCGCCTCACTGTACGCGTTGCGTCGATTGGCTACAGTCGCGGCAGAGCTTCCTGCGCGGCCTGGCGCGCGGCCGCTGTCGTCGTCGAAGGTCAAGAGCCTCTTGGCGTTGCCCGGCGTCGGAGATGCAACCACCGCCGGTTTCCAAGACCCTTACGAGGGTCTGCTCGTCGTGGAGGTACCGTACTTCGATGGCCCCCATCTGAGCATGCAGGGCCTGGCGACTCACTGCGGAAAAGTCGCAGAGTTCCTACTCACCGCCATCCTGGCCGCCCCCAACGAGACGCTTCCTGGCACGTTCGTGGTGAAGGTGCGTGCGCTGGCCGAATTGTTGTTGACCGTAAGCGACCGGGCATGCAGGAGCGCCGGCCTGACCAGGTGGAGCGTGCCCGGGGAGGACGGCACCCGGGTCACGGTGCCGTCGGCGACGACCTTGTCCGAGCGGTCTCGCTGGGTGCAGTTCGACGAGGAAGAACTGTTCGAGGGGCTCGACGAGCTGGCACGGGAGTACCTCACCATCGGCTTGGTTCGCGAACAGGGAACGCCGGTCCCCGTGGCCGGGACGGACCGCTCAGAGTGGTCGATGGTGCAGCCGCTCGTTCGTTCCGGCTCGACGCTGACCGTGCAAGCGCCGCCGGACCTTTCGGCGGCGCTTCGACATCACATCGTCAGGGCGGCCATCGAAGAGCACTGCCTTCCGCAGCTCGTGCGGGCGATGCTCGCGTCTGCCGCCCACAAAGCGGAAGAACTTCTGAACGGTCTCGTTGACGAGCCACTGCGAACTGTCGAGGAGGGCACGAATTGGGTGCGCCTGCAATCTCACTTCGACTCCGACAAACTCCTGGATCTCTTCGTGATCGTCGACGACTTAGAGCATTACGACCCGTCCTCCGCATACGGCACGTGGAACGGTGACACCGTTTTTCGAGACCTCGTGCAGAGGTCCGCCAACGGTGACCACGTTCTTCGGATCTTCCTGACCTCCGGTATCGGTCGGGACCTGGCGGTGAGCGGACGCGATTCAGGTGAGCCGACGCCGACGCTGTTCGCTGGCTGGGGTGACTTGGAGACTATCCTCCAAACCCCGGATCTCGGCAACCTCGGTCTGTGGTACTTCGCGTGCGCCTTGCTCAATCTGCGCCAGCGAAGCGAACTCCGCTCGTTCTCAACCGTGGACACCTTTGAGCTGTACCGGGAGCACGGAACGAGCTTCTACCTCAGCGACGATGCTCTGCCCGACGCGGCTGACCTTGCCGTCGGGTACGGGCAGGAGCTGAGATACGCGAACGCGTTCCGTCATGACCGCCGGCGCTTCAGGAGATACGACGGTCATGGCTGGGTCGAGGGATGGTCAGCCCACGGGCGCGCGGCATCGCCCGTGTACATCGCGCTCCTGCGAGATGGCGCCGCGTACGTAGTCGACCTGGGCGACATCACCATCTGGGTGAGAGTACCGCCAATGCACCACAGTCAGACGAAGGTCACCGCCGACACTCTCCTGGTGGCGGCGGAGGCGACTGCTTACTGGTTGTGGCAGCTGTGGCTGGTGGACACCGAACTCATTCGCCGCGCCAGCAACGACCTAGGGGTCGTCGAGCTCCTCGTACAAGGCGCGCGGAACGGCGAGACCTTCGACACGTGGGTACAGGTAACCACGACCGAAAACGCTCGCTTCCTAGAAGTGTCATCTCCTCGACCCGGCGACGGCGACGCACGGCCTGCATTACCGGAGAATCAGGTGGACCGTGACCTGCTCGCCGCACTCTACGACTCGTTCGGGGGCGAGGATGTCTCGGTCGTGGACCAGGTTGCTCCTCCCGGACCCAAAGGCATGATCCACCTCACGAACGCCAGCGCCATCACGGCCTGGGCACCGTCGAACACTCCGGTGTGGACGGGCTCGGAGGCTGTCGTCGCGCAGGTTCTCGATGGTCTCGGCCGACTTCTATCGGAGGAGTTGAGGATGCCGGCTGAGACCATCAGCGCCGACCGTCGCATCCCCCTGCTGACACAAACCGTCACGCCGTGGCCCATCGACCGGCTGCGCGACGAGCTCTTCGACCTGGACGGGAAGGGTCTTGCCGCGAAGGAGGCCGGACATCGCGTGGTCGACATCCTCGGGCGCCGTCGTTTCTCGGCCCCCTACTTCGTTAGCTACCTTCTTCCAGTCGCCCACAGCGAACCAGTCGCGGCGGGCATCAGCGGTCCCCTCTTTGAGGATGCGGTGGTAAGCCCGAACAGAAGCAGTCGATAAGGGCTTGCCCACGTGGGCGAGCATCGCGTCGAACAGGCGGAACGAGTTCTCCATCTCGACAGCGTCGTTCAGCAATGCATCGCCCGTGATGGTGCGCGTTTCGAACAGATAGCGGGTCTGCTCGGGGGTGAAGCTGCTCCCCTCAGTGCGGTTCGAGTTGTAAGCCATCTCGATCTGATTGACGTGGTACAGCCCGCCTTTGAGCCCCGCCTCTCGCTGCTCTATCAGCATTTCGCGAAACCGCTTCAGTCGATGGCGTACTCGTCTTCCACGGTCAGCTCCATCTCCGGTTGCGAGTGTGATGACCTGCCATATCGGCCGGTGACCTCACGTGGCTGCTCTGCATGGGGCATGTCATACTCCTCCTCAAAATCCTATGCGCGACGCACGCCGAGTAGCGCTCAATCCTTCCCTGCGGACGCCGAAGGCACCCGACTTCGCGCGCGCGAGGTGTCTCGAATGAAGCGCTCACCGGCCTGGACTGGCCCCATCCTCGATGATCACGGTCCCCTCGCCCGACACGCGCGAACTCACTCAGCGATGGCAACCGACCTGCCCCCGAGCTACGAGCGCCCTCACCGCAGCCCGGACACCACGAGCCCCGTCAGGCGCGAGGCACCCGCATTGACGGATCGTGACACTTCACGTGCGCCAGGCCCATGCATCGTGCGCAGCATCGCTTAGCACGTCCGAGAGATGTCCCGCCCAAAGTCGCTGCATGGCCGCGACGCCGCAAGAGTCGGGTGTGTTCAACCACTGCGCCCAGGTCCACGGGTCGTCGATCCCGTCTTGGAGCGCTTTGAGCACGATCTGCAGGTTGGGGTGGACGCGGCCGTCTCTGACTTGGAAGCTGGGGAACAGGTCGTTCCCGTCCGCTGTGCGCAGGCGCAGAACCCGAAGCTCCGAAGCCGCTTCGAGTATCGCCGTCCCTGGGAGCCTCAACACCCCACTCAAGCTGGTGACGGTGTAACACGGACCCACGATGTCCGCCCACTGACTCAACTCCGTGTTCGCGTCGGCTCTGTCGGACAGTGGAGACGCGCCACCAGTTTGCCGAGACGGCGCTTCGGTGACCGCTGGCGGATAGTTCTCTGTGTCGTCTCTGCTGACGTCGACCGTATGCAGTCCAGACAGCCGCAGCGCAGCGCGCACTTCATCGTCCCGTTCGCACGGCGTCTGGCCGCCCCCTGACGATGCCTCACGCTGTGCGGCCGCTCGCTGCGATGGTCGTGGCGCCCGCGGGCCCTCGGACTGCGTCATGTGGGCCTCACAGTATGTCGGCATCCTGCAACGCGGCGACCGCAGCGCTGACGGGCTGGCCTGACGCCAGCCATTGGGCGACGGACAACTCGTTCAGCGCTTCTAACGGTGTCGTCATCGCGTTGTTGATGCCCACCGCGTCTCCGCCTTGCACGCTGGCGATCACGTCAGGCAGACCTTCGAGCGGTTGGTTACGCCAGTTGAACTGCCAGCGCGGGTACACGTAGCGGCCATTCACCCTGCGGCCTGCCGAGAGCTTGCCCTGCCTGCGAAAGCGGTTGACCTCGGCTACAGCGACTCCCATCAGGCGCGCCACCGCAGTGCTCGACATCCATGTCGACATCTCGGCGTCGTCAGCTTCTTGCGACGCGCGAGAACACCGTTTGTTGGCCCGGCGCGCTCCAGCTGTGAAGGCCGAGGCCGGCGCCCCCGCGGAAAGCGCAAACGCCATTTCACGCTCTGCTGCGCGCGGTATTGCTTCGGCAATGTCGGCGTCGGTTCGCGCTGGTCGGGCACCTCGCGCTCGGGCGTCATCGACGCAAAGCGTGATGAGCCAATCCTCCTGCCGATAAGGCCAGCCGCGGTCGGCGCACACCTCGCACGTGCGGGCCGACTCGGACTGTGCACCCCAGATGCGCTCCTCGAGCGCGCCGGTGGGGTCCTCGGCGAGGAGCTTGACATCGAGGACACCAAGATCTTCGCCCACCCGCGCGAAACGGTAGTTCGGCGCGAGGAGGGCGAGGTCTTCGTCGAGCCTCGTGAGCAGGGGCCACCATCCCTGGTTGACGGTCACCGTTGGAAAGCCAGACTCCGTCAGCCGAGCCAACAGCGGAGCCAGACCGGGCGGGTACCCGTCACCGACCCAATTCACCAGAGCCGCGTTCTCCGGTGTGAGGTTCGTGAACCGACGCGACGACGTCTGGAGGCTCACCGGTGCAACCTCCGCACCATGGCGGTAGTTCTCGGGTGCACGTCGTCCATCTATAGATGGTCACCCTGGCGCTTCATCCCGTCAAGGGAGCATGAGGTGAGCGGAGCGAACCGACCTGAAGCAACACCGGAGGAAGCCGCTACGGAGCAGGACGGTCGGGTGTCGATATCTGCGAGCTCGCGCCTCGGGTGTCAGATGAGGTCGAAGGGCCGTTCGCTGTCGTCATCAGCCACATCCCGCCTTGCGCACATCGACGAGCGCGGGTTTACTGCGCGCCCACCGCTCAGACTCTGCCAGATCCACGACAGTCGACGGCATGGTTCTCATGCGCGCAGCGAATTATGCCTCACGGGCAGCAGAACAGCCGAGGGTCCCGCCGTCTGTCGGAGCGGAGGATCGTGGCGTCAACGACTCGCAGAGCGACCCTTGCTCTGAGGTGGCGCGCGTCAGGAGGCACCCGTGGGCAGGTTCACATACCAATCCACCGTCAAAGCTGATTTTGAGGACCGGCTTCTCGCGCACCTGCAGTCCGTCATCATGGCCAAAGTGCGCCGCGGGGAGAGTTTCACCTTCACTTGGAAGGACGACATGAGTACCGGCGGAGGACGCACAACCGTGTACATCCATCCACACGCGTCCATGGTGTTCAAATACAGCGGAGGGCGATCACCCCAACATCAACCCGTTCTGGTTGCACGCCTCGAACCGCGCCGCCAATTCCGGCCGCGGCCTCTACGTCGTCACCGAATCCGACCGGGAGCCCGCTCGCGTGGAAGCGGCAAAGCCGATGGTCTTCACAGAGGTGCCGGTTACTAGTCCCCTAGACGTAAACGGCTAAAGGCTGCCCCGTGCGAGCGTTGACGCGCCGTACGGAACAGCGAGAACCGCGTTTCACCATTCGCCCCGCCCAGCGAACACGTGGGGTGCGCTGGCGAGGCACGCCAGGCACTATTCGCGGGAAGGCACCTCCGCGGACTGGCTGTACGGCGAGCGACCAACGGAACCTACGGCGTAGGTGGCGGGATGAGTCACCGCCGGGGGCTCTTCTGTCGGGAGGAATACCAACTGACCGAACTCCAGGTTCGAAAACGAGTAGTCATCCCCGGCAGTCATGACGAAGTCCGCGTGGGCGTCAGCCGCGTAGTGCACTGTCGTACGCTCCTCCACGACTCCTTCGTCCGATGCGTCTGCGTAGTACCACGCTGCGATTTCGAATGAGAGCAGGACGGTGAAGTCCGTGCGGAAACGTGCTTCGTCGAAGTATTGGCGTATTTCGATGTCGCTGACGTCGGGTTCGCCGATGTCCAGGACGGTAATAGCAACAGGGTCCCGCACCAGTCCGTTCTCGCGCGGGAGGAGCTCCACGGGCGAGCGTTCCCACAGCGCCGTTTTCACCACACCGGCGAGTTCGCCCGCTGTTACATCCACACCCCATCGGAGCTCGTCTTCGTAGATGCCGGGCACGGGAAGCTCACTTAAACCTCGGAGCCAGCGAAACCAAGGAACCGCCTCTAGTTCCGCAAGGTCCCCGACGAGGTGCGGGTGCAGATCATTGGATTTCGCGTTCGCACCGAAAGCCCGACGGTCGTCACTGATGAAGACGATGTCCTCATAGTCCGCGTATTCGCGCACCACATCGAGCACTGTCGCCCAGTGCAGCGCGTCCCGGTACCCGCCGCCCTTGTCATCGAACGGCCGGCGACGGGCCGTGGCCATCGCAACGAGCTTCGAGTGACTTATCCGCGGTGCGCGCACGATCTCGACGCCCGCGGCTTGCAACTCGCGTTTCAAGATCTCGGGGTAGGTCTGAGTTTCCGCATCCAGAACGCCAATTGCTTGCGTGAGTAAGTCGCTGACAGCTCTCGAAGACGTGCGCTTTAGGGCAGTGATCTCAATCTTTTTCGTCTCGCGAAGCCGCTGGTACGCGGCAACAGCCTCGTCGAAAGCGAAACGCGGGAGCTTGACGGAGGTGCGTCCTGCCTCGATTGCTCGTCGCAGCTGATCCCACGCCGCACCCCGAAGCAAAGGGTTGGACACGATGACGTTGGCATCGACGATCACGATCACCCGCTCAGAATATGGCGGACCCGAAGCGATGGCGGCGCGGCACCGGGTAGACGGCATGCTGGACAATGACCCCATGAGCTTCTTCAAG
>JAAIGE0100762019.1_pt1 | contig 15073 bp, 17 predicted proteins | sample 6487951 | NCBI WGS metagenome assembly JAAIGE01 (sample SAMN13974128, study PRJNA590717) | phyllosphere metagenome | biome: tomato field; feature: multiple bacterial spot infested tomato fields; material: tomato leaves; isolation source: leaves from tomato fields | host: Solanum lycopersicum ... | reverse complement strand
GTACCCCAGGGTCTGGTCAGTCAGGCAGTGTTGGTGACCGCACGCTATCCCAGCGGGCACGGCGCGCCTGTGCACATCGGCAATCATGAGGCGCTCGGCATCTCCGATCTACAGGCGCCTGATTTTGGCGTGGTGCCGCCTATGGGCCCGGACGACGTGCCGGTGTTCTGGGCGTGCGGGGTGACGCCACAGCAGGTCCTGCCTCAGCTGCCAAGCGCCTACTGCATCTGCCACTATCCTGGCCACATGTTGGTGCTGGACCAGCGGCCGGAGGCGTTCGGATAGGTTGGACGCTGCGAAGCGCCATGCTGGAGCTCTGGATGCGTTGCAGGTCCTTATCGTTGTGCTGTGTGACGGTGACGGCTTCTACCGGCTACGGGATATGTCTTCAGCAACCGAGATCTGTCCATCAGTTGCGTTGGCAATCTGCCACCTCAAGTGACGACAATCGTCGCCACTTGCATTACGTCACACCTATCAAACCCAGTCTTCGTACACGAGGCCGGGAACCCGGCTGAACTCACGCATATTATTAGTGACCAGGGTGCAGCCGATCGCGATTGCATGTCCCGCAATGGCTGTGTCGTTCGGCCCGATCGGTGTACCGGCCGCATTGAGCTGGCGCATGACCTCAACCGTCGCGTCGACCGCGCGCGAGTCCCAGGCGATCATAGCGTCCAGTCGCCGAACGAATTCGTCCACCAGAACCTTGTGCTTGGCTGAGGCTTTCTTGCCGATCTGGCCGTAACGCATTTCCGCGTAGGTGATGGCCGAAACCACGATGCGATTACCGCGCTCGACCTCGGCAGCAAGGCGTCTGATCACAGCATCTGGATGCTCCCGCATGATGAACGAGCAAATGCAGGTATCGAGCATGTAGGTGGTCACAAAGTGAATCTGCCTTCATCACTGGCCACTGCGATGCGCTCCTGCAAGAAGTCAGCGTCAGCTTTAGGCAGCTCCGTCAGAGATGTCCAGGACGGACGTGCCGGCCGCAGGGTGATGACGTCACCCTCCTTCGAGATTTCGAGCTCGCCTATGCCATCAAAAGCCATGTCCTGGGGCAGCCGGACTGCTTGATTCCTGCCATTCATGAAAATCGATACAGTGCGCATGATCTGCTCCTTTGGCATATGCGTGCCATATGCCAATATAGCGCACTGTTTAGACACATACAAGGCATATGCGTTGAAATGGTGGGAGCGCGTACCCAATACGAAGGCGGTATCAAATCTGCCCCAGTGCTACTCCAAAGCGCAGGTGCATTGGGTTGTGGCTGGCATCAGCCTTGCGCCGCGCTCATGATGGCGTTCTGGGATGGACTGTGAGCACGATTCGCCCGGCGGCGGGTGTTGAGCCTTGGCTCCACCGCCTATGCGGTGCTATTGAGTTCGATGAAGCTGCTTATGGCCCAATGCAACATCTGACTCGCGGCGATGGCGGTGCTGGTGTGCTGGTAGCCGCGCTACCGAAGGCCAGTGTGCAGCTGGTGGGCTATCCCGCCTATGCCGAGCCCGGTGCGCTATACCGGCATGGCCATCGCCGGATTCTTCGATGACTACCAGCAGGCCAACCTGGAGATCGGGCCGCAGGGCCCACGCCTATGCCCTGCTATTGTTCTGTCTGCGCAATCCCTAGGTCTGTCCGCTTCTCGCCGTAGGGGATGCCGGCGATCCTCGGGTACCCTTGGCCGGGCCGGCCATCGACATCCGGACTATGCTGCCGCGCCATCGGTCAGCCTCCTACCCAAGAATTTCCCGCTCTTCCTTCTATCACGCGCGGGGCGCGTTAGGTTAGTGAGGCGCCCGGGCACAGGGGTGCAAGGGGTCGGAGTAAGAGGTATGTGCAGCGCTAATGCGAGTCATAGGGGCAATGCTTATAAGACGTTTAGGCGCAATCTGAACACTGAGAACCAGTAGCGGCAGCTGATAGCGCATCCCGCTGCCCCGAAAGGTCGCGACAGCCGGCAGCCGGGTGGTTCTCTGGCAGCTGCGGGCCGGCGCTCCCGAGTTTTTCGCGCAGGGTCCCCAGGGGGTACGCGCGCTTGTAGACCCCACGCCGCTGCAGCTCCAGAACCAGTAATTCCACAACGTCGACAAAGGTCTCGTGGGTGCCTATTGCTATTTTTACCGCCAAACGCTGATGCTTTGGTCGATTACTAAACGTTCTCGGAGGTCATGATCCGGAGAGCTACCTCGTAGCGGTGACGCTGTGGATCGAAGGGAGTGGTCTGCAAATCAACGAGGATCTCGATTAGGGCACTAGCCACCTGTTCTTGCTGAGCATCGAGGATGATATCCACAAGCCCGTGACGCAAGGCAGCTCTGTTGGGTACCGTAGATTCCAGCAGCACGGTCGTTACCTGTGGTCGGTTCGGCAGTTGGGAAAGCGCTCGTAAGACCCCATCACCACCACCACCTACCACACAAAGTGCCTGCAGATCATTATGGCTGGCAAGAAGTTCGAGTGTGGCCTCTTCGGTGATATCCTCATTGTCGAGATTGACAATAGGCTCGAGCAGGCTGAGTTCCGGTGCGTACTGTTCGAGGTAGGTGCGCAGACCCTCTATGCGCTGCTGATGAGAAACAAAACGGTGTCCGCCTAATAGTACCCCGACACTGCCCTGATGTAAGCGCCCGGTGCGCACTATCAACCACCCTAATGTCCGACCAACCTCAGTGTTGTCCGTGCCCACATAAGGTCCCACCGGCGCGTCTTGCAAGTCGGAGAGCAGCGCTACAACAGGGACGCCCCGGGCGCGGATTCGAGCCACTGCAGCCTCTATAAGCGGATGGGCGTAGCTGACTATTGCCAGTCCCGAACGTCCCTCCGCTAAGACTTCGATTTGCTTCGCGACGACAGCCGGCCGGCGGTCGGTCATCCAATCGAAGGTGGCGTCCAAATGCACGTTTGGATACCGCGCGGCGGCACAGGCAATTGCGTCAGCGAAACCGCGATAGAAACTCTGCGAAGTGCCCAGCAATAGGATGCCAAAACGCAGAGCGCGTTGACGCTCTTGGAGTCGCTGACCAATGAGTCGTGCCGCGAAGTAACCGACCTCCTCAGCCGCGGACAACACCCGGGCAGCGGTCTCCTGGCTTACCGGCGCGCGAGCGTTGAGGACACGGTCGACTGTAGCCACGCTGAGCCCGGCCTTAGCAGCGACGGTCGCGATGGTGGCGCGTTTGTTTTTCTTGTTCATTCGTAAGCTCCATAAGCCATGATGGAAAACTATCATGGCTTTCGCAGCCGAAATGATAGCTTGAAAGAGAGTGTAAGCAACCGTCTTGAGCCTCTCCTTGCCACTCCCTATCTTTGGATTGGCACAGTTATAGCGGTGTGACTTTTCGGATTTAACGCGCGACCGGGAAAATTTCGGAGAGCAACAAGATGAATAATAAACAATCCTCAAGCCCTTTTAAACGACGTGACTATCGGTTAATCGGGGTAGAAGCCGAGCGTGCTTTCGAAAAAGGTTTAGTATCGGCCGCTTGGTATCAATCACCCGTTGAGCGCAAACACCTCAAGCAACTCATGCAGCGCTGCGACGGCCCTGCTCTACGTGACACTGCTATATGGCTGTGTTCGCTTTTCGCGAGCGGCTTTGGTGCGTACTGGTATTGGGGCAGTTACCTATCCGTCCCGTTCTTCATGGCATATGGCGTACTTTACGCATCTGCTTCAAACGCTCGATGGCACGAGATGGGTCACGGTACCGCCTTCAAGACCCGTTGGCTGAACGATATCGTTTATCAGTTAGCAAGCTTTATGACGATGTTCGAGCCGCATGTGTGGCGCTGGAGTCATGCACGCCACCACACCGACACCATAATCGTTGGCCGCGATCCAGAAATCGTTGAACCCCGGCCCCCGGCGGTGGGCAAAATGCTGCTGGGTCTGCTGCAAATACCACATGCTTTAAAGACCGGCAAAGCCGTCCTGCGGCATGCAAGCGGCCGCTTAGGCGCTGATGAGCAAACCTTCATCCCTGCGTCGGAATGGCCGAAGATTATTCTTACGGCCCGCATTTGGTTGGCGATTTGGCTGGCGGTAATCGGTGTCGCCGTGTACATACAAAGCTGGCTTCCCGTAATGTTCGTAATTTTACCCGTATTTTATGGAGGCTGGCTTAGTTACCTATTTGGCGTCTCGCAGCACGTAGGTTTGGCCGAAGATAGCCTAGATCACAGAACCAACTGCCGCACCATATATATGAATCCTGTGCTGCGTTTTATATATATGAACATGAATTACCACTTGGAGCACCATATGTATCCCATGGTGCCCTATCATGCCCTCCCACAACTTCACGAAGCAATAAAGCACGATTGCCCAGCACCCTATCGTAGCTTGCTAGAAGCCTACCGTGAAATCATTCCGACGTTGTTGCGCCAGCGCAATGATCCCTCATATTTCGTCCAACGGCCGCTTCGCGGCCATGACTCCGAAATGGCAAGAAGCGCCTTGGACTCTTGAGCGGTAAGCGCCTCCTTCGATTCCCCATATGAGAACAACAAACATGAGCGAACTTTGGATAGCGGTATGCGCCATCGATGACATCGATAAAGAAGATGTGCTTCGTTTTGATCACGGAAAGCACACCTATGCGATCTATCGTTCCGTGGATAGCACTTTCTACGCGACTGACGGCCTTTGCACTCATGAAGCCATTCCGTTGACCGATGGCTTAGTGATGGATCACGTGATCGAATGTCCCAAACATAACGGACGCTTCGACTATCGCACTGGTAAGGCGCTCGGGGCACCGGTATGTGTCAATCTGCGTACCTATCCGATACGAATCGAAGGCGATCTTGTGCTGCTGGGAGTACCGGCATGAGAGCCGCAAGTCTTGACCCACTGATCGTACTTGGCGCCGGACACGCTGGGGGGCGTGCAGCTCTAACATTGCGTGCTGAGGGTTATCGGGGACGACTGCTGCTGATTGGAAATGAGCATCAAGTTCCTTATGAAAGACCATCTCTATCCAAGGGGCTGCTACTTGGGAAAGAAGATCTGAAGAGCTGTAGCTTAGCCACGCCAGAACGGTACGCTGAACTTAACATCGAATTCACCAGTAGCCGTCCGGTCGCCGCTCTAGATCCAACTGATCACTGCCTGCGTTTCGCCGATGGCGCAGCCCAGCCATACTCAGGGCTGTTACTTGCAATGGGTGGCAGAGTCCGACGTCTGCCCGGAGTATCAGACGAGCGTGCTGGCGTGTTCTATCTGCGTAGCTATGAAGATTCCGTGCGGCTACGAGAGCGGCTGAGGCCTGGCGCACATTTGGTGGTCGTCGGGGGCGGGTTCATCGGCCTAGAAGTCGCCGCCACAGCACGCTTGCTGGGCTGCAGCGTAACCCTGCTCGAAGCAGGCCGGCGGCTCGCGGGTCGCGCCCTTCCAGCGCGACTATCGCAGGCGTTGTACGAATTGCACCTTGCGAAAGGGGTTGATGTGCGGCTGGACACCGCTATCGAATCTTTAGATGGCGTTGATCACGTTGAGGCGGTGCGGCTGGTCTCCGGGGAATGCATACCCTGCGATGCGGTGCTGGTTGGTATCGGCATGCAGCCTAATGTCGAGCTGGCCCAGGCCGCAGGTTTGGCGACGGGTTCCGGCGTACAAGTGGATGACCGTCTGCGTACCAGCGCACCGGACGTCTATGCAGCAGGGGATGTCTGCGAATTCCGCCTGTCCTCCCACGCGCCCTATCAGCGTCAAGAGACATGGCGCAATGCAGAGGCTCAGGGGCGTCACGCCGCGCTCAACCTTCTTGGTCGGGATCTGATCTATCGTGAGTTACCTGCTTTTTGGTCGGATCAGTACGACCGCGTGGTCAAATGTGTTGGCAGCCTGACAGACGCTGCCACCGAGGTGACGCGCGAGCAATCCGAGGGTTTCCTGCAACTGTTCCTTGATGACCAGCATCGCCTGCAGGGTGCCTGTAGTTGGGCTGTCGGCACAACAGGGGCCAAAGACATCAAAGTCTGCGAACATTTGATCGCTAGCGGCATGCCGCTTATGGCGCAAGCCATCGGCGACGTGGGGATACCGCTTAAGCATTGGCTGAGGAACTGATATGAGCCAATTAGTCGTCTTTCAATCCCTGTGGGCGATGCAAAATCATCAGGGCCGACTGGAGCAGAATCTCGATGTTCTCCTTGCACGGATCGCTGCTGCGGGCTTCGACGGCGTAACAGACCATTTCTGGGATCCTGCATCCGTTGACAGGCTGGCGCGAGCCTCCGCCGCACACGGATTACAGATTGAAGGACAGTTGTTTCCACGCTCCGTCGACGACCTAGCACGCGCCCTTGAAGTGATCTCCATCTGGGGTTGTCACCAGGTAACACTGCAAGCGGATCTGCGGCTATCCGACATGGGCCAGGCGGTGAAGCTAGTTGCCGGCTGGCTTGAGCTCGCCGCACAAGTCCCCTTTCCAGTACTGCTGGAAACGCATCGATATCGCCTTACTAACGATTTACCTTTCACCTTGCAACTACTGTCAGAGTTGCCTGAGCTACGGTTGCTTGCAGATCTGTCCCATTTTGTAGTCGGCCGCGAGTTGCCTCTTCCACCTGCGCCCGATGATGAAGCACAAATATCTGCGATCCTGGCAAACAGCTGGGGCTTTCACGGCCGCGTGTCGAACGGCGAACAGATCCAGGTACCACTGAGTTTCTCCCAACATCGTCCCTGGGTAGAGCAATTCTCTAAATGGTGGCTGGAAGGCATGGTAGATTGGCTTGCGCGCCCCAGACGCCCCTCAAGTCTAGGATTTACCTGCGAGCTGGGACCACCGCCGTACGCGATCACCGACGCAAAAGGCAAAGACATTAGCGATCGCTGGAAAGAATCCGTGGAGCTACAAAAACTCGCGCGTCGACTTTGGCTGAAGGCGAACCGCAACGGATCATTTGAGCAAAAAATTTAGTCACTCTGGTATCGCTCACGTGTTTACTGCCATCGAGTCGAAGCTAGTTATTTACCGTAGGTCGAATTCTGCAACGCGACTACCCGCCAATACGCCGCGGGGTCAAAATCTTCTGTGATAAAGTATGTGGCTCCGGCTCGGCAGATGGGCGGTGGCACGCCAGAAGGCTGCGAAAATGCGCTGCAGCATTTATTACGTCACTCGCCAAGCGCTAGAAACCTTTTTGACCAGTGCCCACGAATAACGAGCTTCGAGATTGCATGCAATCTAGCTGTTATCTCTCAGTAGGTTGTTCATTCTGGGGCTTCCGGAATTCTGGAAACGCGACCGACACAGTCTTCCAAGAGCCTCGTTTGAACCTGCATAGACATACCCTTCTTACCCCTTAAGCCCTTCTCTTACAAAGCATGCTCACCGGGCTGCGTGTCGAGGTTGCAGCACATGCGATGGGGGTCAGTGTCCGCGCAACATACAAGTGGCCCAGGCGCTTTCGTAAAGGCGAGTCAGTTCTGAAGTGTCGTTTATCGCGTCCGCATTCATGCCTGTATGAGACATCGGGCGACCCGGTCAACGAGCCAGGCACCTACCCGCGTGGCTGCATCACTACAATTGGCACAGGCCGCATTCCAGCCTCAACTACACCCCCAATCGGTCGGGCTCCTTTGCCACTGAAAAAAATACTGGGTTTACACAAAATTTTTCACGCTAATTTTAAAATTAGGAGCTAAGTACGCACCGCACGCCTTCTGTGCCAAATATTTTCTCCTGTCGACACATAACTCATCGGTCGGAAGCTGTTCGTCGGAAACTAATTATAGAATTCGCTAGTCATAACTATTCGAGAAATGCCCCAACTGCAGGGGCAAAACTATTATCAGATGGCTGCGGATGCCTAGACTGACGCTTTACAGTGAGTCTTGGGCGAATTTACTCTCGGTCAGGGGTACGTTCTATACGACATAGGGCCCCTATTAGTGCGGGCCCTTCGTCGATCAAGTCTTTGCTAAAGGATGCGGTGACTGCCCCACCGTATGGCGCCGCCACCTCAATACTTCTTCCTTTCGACTTCAGGTTGTATGGCTACTCATCCTTCCAAGAGAACTGCGGCTTGAAGCCCAACACACGCTTGGCCTTCTCATTTGACAGCAGCACCTCATTTCCCGAGATCGGTTTCCTGCGTTCGATACCGGGATAGCAGATATCCAAAAGCTCGTTGCTCGGCGTGCGCATCACAGTGTCGTCGTTCGTAATGAAGAATTCATCCTTGCCTCGCATGTCATGGTGCAAGGCAAGCTCAATCGCCTGCGCAGCGTCGCGATTGTCTATGTACGTCCAGAAATTCCATTTGCGAACGGACGGATCGTCCTGCCAGGCTTCGAATCTTTCGTACTCTTCGGGATTCATTACGTTAGAGAGCCGCAGGCAAGTGATCCGCAGGGAAGGATCATTTAGGCAGAACTGTCGAGCCATCTCTTCACCGAGCACCTTGGTGAGCGCATAGACGTTATAGCCGCGCATTGGATAACTTTCATCGACGGGCACGTAAGGCGCGTCGGTCTTGTCGTAGGGTACTCCTGTACCCACTTCACTCGCGGCCCAGACGATGTCTTTGATCCCGAGTCTGCGCGCCGCCTCGAACACGTTGTAGGTCGCCATCAGATTGAGGCGAAATTCATTGCTGTCGGGCACCATCCTCGGATGAGGCATGCTCGCCAGGTGAATCACCGCATCAAAGCTATTGGCCTCAGCACGTGCGTAGACGTCTTCCCCTACTGATGAAAGTGCATCCAAGGTCTGACCGAAGTCTTCCAGATCTGCCTTCATCATCAGCTCATCGGGATCCGAGGGGCCGTCTTGATCAATCACGAATACTTCATGGCCCTGCTTGCGCAGGTATGGGATCAGAACCTGACCTACCTTGCCGTGACCACCCGTGACCGCAACACGCTTTACAGATTTAGCCATTTTCTCCTCCAGATAAGACGACGAAAGATTTCGTCATGCCCTGAGATAGACAGGACGGCGGTGTCATCGACCTTGGTCTGGAAGCTAATGAGTTGTTGAGAACGGCTCATTGATATGAGGTAGATAGCGTGTGGAACCGCACCCCAGCCTGCAGCGGAAGACATTCGTCTCGCAGGCCACTCAGCCGGCTGGATCTGAGCGCGCTAGGCAGCGATCCGATCCAGCCGGAACAGGTACACCCCGTGGGCCATACCTACCATTGCGATAGCCAGATAGATCAATCGGCCCTACGAATCGTGGAGCGTTTTTCCACGAAAACAGAGAATGCAAAGCACCCAATGCCAAGGACTGCGAGCGCTGAGCCAACCCAGCCGGTGGACGCCCACCCCAACCCACTGGCGATCGCAAGTCCTCCTAGCGATGCACCTACCGCGTTAGAGATATTGAAGGCACTGTGGTTGAGGGCCGCCGCAAGCGTTTGAGCCTCACCTGCGACGCTCATCAACCGAACCTGCAGCGCCGGCACCAGTGCAAATCCCCAGCCAATTAGGAAGAGGACAACCAACGTCGAAATGGCAGAAAAAGCGAGGATGGAGAACAGGGCAAGAAACATGACGTTCCAGATCATCACGTAGAAAATCGCAGGAACAAGGCCCCTGTCAGCGAGCCAGCCGCCAACCAGATTGCCAACGATCATGCCACCGCCCCAGACCGCCAGTACCAGTGGTACTTCGCTAGCGGCGAACCCGGTGACCTCTGTAAGGGTAGGCGTGATATAGCTATAGACCGAGAACATGCCGCCGAAGCCAATTGAGGCCGTCGCCAAGGTCAACCACAGCATTGGTTTCTTGAGACCGCTCAATTCCGATGCAGGACTTGCAGCTTTGTCAGCTGAAGTAGACGGTAGGAACACTCGAAAAAGCACGGCAGTCATTATACCGCCAATTGCCATGCCGGCGAAGACTCCTCGCCACCCTATCACCTGGCCTAGCCAGGTTGCCGTTGGTACGCCAACCACATTGGCAGCAGCCAAACCCGCCATGACATATCCTGCAGCTTGGGCTCTGCGGTTCTCAGCCACCAAGGACGCAGCGACTAGGCACGCGACACCATAGTAGGCCCCGTGTGGCAGACCACCGATGAATCGCGCGGCTAGCAACGACACATGGTTCCAAGCCAAGGCACTCGCGCCGTATCCAAGAACAAATAGCGCCATGAGCGCCATTAACAACACCCTTCTGCGCCAACGCGCCGCGAGGATTGCGATGAGAGGCGCGCCTATGACGACACCCACCGCATAAGCGGTGATGTATCCCCCCGCTACCGGGATGGACACGCCGGTGTCCTTGGCCAAGCCGGGCAACAAGCTCATGGAGGCAAACTCGCCAGTCCCGATGAACAGCCCTCCTACACCCAACACAGCAATGGCCGCACCGACGCCGTACGGGGGATGGATAGCCTGTCCAGGCCCTCCTGCGCTTTGCATAACCTCTTCACTATTCATGTACAGCCTCGTCAACGAGCGTCCTCGCTCAGATGCAAGAACCGGCGCCAGGCCGCACCATCTATTAGTTGATAAACAGGGGGAACCCAAGATACTTACATGCCGACCAATATGCCTCAGCCGGCAGATTACTCAGCATTACCTGAAGAGACGTCAGCCACATAGGATGCAAATCCGTCCGCATAATCTTTATGCCAACGTGATAAAGCAGGACGTTTGAAGATCAAGTCGTCGGCAGCCCACTGCATACGCCGTTGATCGAGCTCCCAGGGTGTTTCGTTATCTTCACAAAATATATAGAACTGTCCGCGTGCCAAATCCTCGATCAAGCGATCCGCGACTTGGTCGGCTGTCCATGGCGCCGAAGGTTTTTCGCTACCAGGTGCCGCGTTCGGGAAGTTCATCGGGGTATAGGTATAGCCTGGAATAAGCAAGTGAGCCGTAACTCTATCGCCGACCTTTTCGCGTAGCTCGTGAGCCAACTGCTCAGTGAGTACTCTTATCGCCGCTTTAGAAACGGAGTACGCTGCATTGCCTGTCCGAGTCGTAATACCTTCTTTGGAACCCAGGTTAACGATCGCCGCATGACCGTCTTGAAAAAACATCGTTTCTACAAAGAGTCGTTGAAGCGTGAGCACGCTCCAAAAATTGACATCCATCAGTGCACGCCATTTGGACGGCGCATCCCATGGCCCTGCGCCTTTGATAGTCGCTGCGTTGTTAATAAGTAATGAAACCTTACCGAATTCACATGACTTTTCATAAAGGCTATGCAGATCATGCTCCGAAGTCACATCTCCCAGCAGCGCGAGCGCTTTCACATCAGGAAAGTCGGCGGTAATCATTTCTGATGCTGACTGTAATGCTTTCGCATCCAAATCAAACAAGACGACATCCATGCCTTCTTTTGCCAGACGTTGCGCAATCGCAAAGCCAATCCCTGCTGCCGCTCCAGTCACTACCGCGACGTTACCTTTACGGATAGCAAGATGGTTCATTAAAGCCTCCCAATCGCATTTCAAGTTTTAGGTGAGTGAATAGTGATCTCGGTAAGTTCGGACACGACGCCTATACGCATCAAGAAACCGTTCCAGAGCCCTGTGCCATTACTAACGTATAGGTTCATTGCTCCGACCTTATAGTGACCAGAGACATATCCCTGATTGGCGTAGGCAACTAGCGCATCAAGTCCCCTGACCATACCGCCATGGGTATGCCCGGAAAGTTGTAGATCAACACCCGCCAGAGCAGACTCCCATGCCCCCTGAGGCCTATGTTTCAATAAAATTACCGAATGGTTAGGATGGACTCCATTCAACGCTCCGCTCAAATTCGGCTCTTCCATACCAAAAGACGGTGCGGCCTCATCAGTCACTCCAGCGACCACAATCTCTTCGCCTGATCGCTTCAGCACTAGATGGCTATTGATCAGAACAGTCATATTCAACCGCTGAAACTCGCGGAGCCACCTATCGCAATCAAAGTAATACTCGTGATTCCCAGGTACCGCTACTATCCCTAGAGGCGCTTGAATATTCTTGAGCGGCGCTACATCAATACCCCGACTCTCAATATTTCCGTCAATCAAATCGCCGGTTATAAAGACGATGTCCGGGTGCAGCTGGTTGACCTTGGAAACTACAGCGCTAACCCATTCTTGTTGGAAGGCGCGACTGATGTGCAGGTCGGAGAGCTGTACGATCCTCAAGCCGTCGAATGATCTTGGGAGGCCATCGATGGTCATTTGAATCTTTTTTACGTCTGGAACCTTGATAGCTTGGAAGACTCCGACAGCTGACAACGACAAGGCAATCACCGCAATTGACATTCGAACCCCTGTATTTTTCGCCTGACTGCCGGGTCGCACTTTTAATAACGCACTAATGAGTGACGCTGCGTCGCTTATTAGCAATAACACGAACAGCAATACGAAGCTGCAGAAGAGCCATTCCGCAACTATCACAAGCCATCGTGGAAATTCTGGCGAAAACATCGTTCCGTACATCACCACTAGAATCAGGTGATATTTCGAGAAAACCAGAACACATGCGGCCGTGAATACGCGGGATCGCACGCTCAGGGGAAGCGGTGCAATAAATCGCCACAGGACATAGAGATAGGCAAAAAACAAATATAGATGAAACACGGGTAACGTCGCCTGTAGCATAGTTGAGCTGAATTGATGCTACACTAAGAAAAACACCGAATTTGTTACCCACGCTTTTAGAAGCTTTGAATCCTGCTCAATGATAGGAGCCCAAATGCCGGTACTGCCCACTGCTCGGCTGTCTCGCGCCGACCTCGCGGACCTCAACTCATTTCTAACAGTGGAACGGCTGCGGAGCTTTACTAAAGCCGCCATAGAACTGGGGATCACCACGTCGGCGTTAAGTCATTCGATCCGCAACTTGGAGACGCGCTTAGGCGTTCGTCTGCTCAATCGCACCAGCCGTACTGTTTCTCCGACCGATGCAGGTACGGTGCTCGCCAGACATCTAACAATCGGATTTGCCGAAATCAGTGGGGCTTTAGCCGCTCTTGACCGACATCGTGGTAGGCCCTCTGGACGGCTTAGACTCAACGTTCTCAACGATGGCGCTCGGTTGCTATTGACTAAATATCTACCTAAGTTTCTGGAAAGCTATCCAGATGTCTCTGTCGAAGTTGCCGTCGATGACCGTGTGGTCGACATTTTTGAAGCTGGATTCGATGCGGGCATACGATTTGGAAATACGATTCCCGAAGATCTGATCGCTGTACGCATCAGCGATGAGCTACGCTGGGTAGCCGTTGCTTCCCCTCGATATCTAAATGCCAAGGCAGTTATTCGCGTCCCTGAAGACTTGAGAAATCATCAATGCATCCAGATCCGCATGGGAAATGGGGTCATATATCGTTGGGATTTTGAGAAGGAAGGTGACCATCGATGCATCGATGTACCAGGCCAACTGTGCGTTAATGAAACGACCTTCGGAATAGAAATGGCATTGGCCGATCAAGGCATAATGTACTGCTTGGAGGGGCGAGTCAGAACGCATTTAGGGCGAGGGGAACTCCAGGTGGTACTCCCTGACTGGGCGCCTATAGAGCCTGCTTTTCATATTTACTACCCTGGAAGGCGACAGATGCCACCAGGTCTTAGAGAGCTTATTGACGTACTCAAATCCGAGATTGGAAACTAAGCATTCTTCTTGTGGTATCGCACCGACTATTATATTAAAAGAGGCATACTTTTGGAGCGATTAAATCGTCTAAGAGCCGCCGAGCTTGATCATATAAGGCGACGCTGTTCTTTGCAGCGCCGACCCTTATCAATAAGCCTTAAAAAGCTATCCTTTAACCCGGGCATTCTTGGCGTGCTTCGCTGCCTTAACCACCTCGGGGGTCGTTTTATTCTCCTCGGCTATTCGCTTCGTATCTTCGTCGCCACCTACGACATGATCGATATCGTTTAGTAGTGCTTCAATTCCCTGACGAGCCACTTCGACCTTATCGTTTTTCTTGGATTGGCCAATCAAACTGCTGCCCATTCCAGCGTTCTTGTGGAAATTGCTATCAGTAGCTCCTGGTAGAAGCGCTGTCACCGTGACCCCGGTTTTGCGGAGTTCCTCGCGTAGGGATTCGGCAAACGAAAAACCGAAAGCCTTAGACGGCCCGTAGACGGTTTTATATGGTGTTGGTTGGGTAGCCGATATTGATGAGGTAGTCAATATACGTCCGCGTCCATTGGATACCATATGGTCAACAACCCGCTTTGCCATGTGTACGGTGCCGGTAATATTGATCGAAATAAGCTTAAACTGATCGTCAAGCTTATTTTCGACAAACGCAGATCACCGGGGTCAACTCCATCATGTACTACGGCACCCAGATCCTCACCGATTCCGGATTTGCAACGAAGGGCGCTCTGATCGCCAACGTTGCCAATGGCGCCATCTCGGTACTGGCCACCTTCGTCGGCATCTGGCTGTTGGGCCGGGTCAACCGCCGCCCCATGCTGCTGATTGGTCTGCTCGGTACCACCTCCTCGCTGCTGCTGATCGGGGGGCTGTCCCTGATCCTCGAGCCGGGCCTTACCCGCGGCTTCGCCATCCTCTCCCTGACCGTGGCCTTTCTGGCTTTCCAGCAAGGTGCCATTTCGCCAGTGACCTGGCTGATGCTGGCGGAGATCTTCCCCATGCGCATCCGCGGCTTCGCCCTGGGCATGTCCGGCTTCGTACTGTGGCTGGTCAACTTCCTGATGGGTTTCTTCTTCCTGCAACTGGTGGCCTGGTTCAGCATCTCCACCACCTTCTTCCTGTTCTTCGCGCTAGGGCTGGTGGCCTTAATCTTTGTGTTCCGCTACCTGCCGGAGACCCGCGGCCACTCGCTGGAATCTCTCGAACGCTACTTCCGCAAGCTGGGCTGATGCGCACGCTAGCCCTTTCCACTCTCAAGAAGATCGCATCCAGGAGTCATGTCATGAAAATCGCCATCGATCCCTACATGTATCGCAACCTAAGTCTCGCAGAGACCTGCCGGCGGGTAGCGGATACAGGCTTTAAATATCTGGAGCTTTCGCCGAGGGAAGACTTCCTGCCCTGGTGGAAGCGTCCGCGGGCACATTCGGAGCGCATCGCCGAACTCAAGAAAGCGCTCAAGGACCACGGACTGCAAGTCGCCTCGCTACT
>JAAIGE0100183080.1_pt1 | contig 15079 bp, 18 predicted proteins | sample 6487951 | NCBI WGS metagenome assembly JAAIGE01 (sample SAMN13974128, study PRJNA590717) | phyllosphere metagenome | biome: tomato field; feature: multiple bacterial spot infested tomato fields; material: tomato leaves; isolation source: leaves from tomato fields | host: Solanum lycopersicum ... | reverse complement strand
CGCGAGCGTCTTGCGCGTGGCTTCGGCGCGGGCGGAGGAGAGCATCCAATTGTTCATGCTCTGGCCCGAGCTATAGGGCAGGCCGTCGGTATGGCCCCGCACGATCAGCGGGTTGGGCATGCCGCGCACGACGCCTGCTACTTCGCTGACCAATTCGCGAGCCTGCGGGAGCAGATTGTCGGTGCCCATGGCGAACATCGCGAAGTTGGCTTCGTCGATCAGGTCGATGCGCAGCCCTTCGCGCGTTTCGGTGAAGCGGACGTTGCGGCGCAGCTTGTCCATGCCCTTTTTGCGGGCCATGCGCGCTTCCAGTTCTTTCTTCACCGCTTCGAACTTGGCGCGGTCGATGGCGCGGGTGGCCTTGCCGCCCTGATCCTTGGTGCCGCTGGCGTCACGCGGGATGGTGATGGCGAGGTTGCCCTGGCCGCCCGTGGTCGGGTAATTTTCCTTGCTCATGAAGCTGTCGCCGCCGAACAGGCCATTGGAGCCAGCCGATCCCGCCTTCTGCTCCACCAGGGTGGGCGTGAAATAGTCGGCGAGACCCTTGCGCTGCTTTTCGGTGGTCGCGCCCAGCAACCACATCAGCAGGAAGAAGGCCATCATCGCCGTCACGAAGTCGGCATAGGCGACCTTCCATGCGCCGCCATGGTGGCCGCCATGTCCATCGACGATGATCTTCTTGACGATGATCGGCCTTGGTTCAGGCTCGTTCGCGCCGCGTTTCTTGTCCGCCATCGCTTATTTGCCCCGCATACCGTCGAACACTTCGGCGAAGCCCGGCTGGTTGGCGTGGGTCAGACCCGACCGCGCGGCTTCGATCACCAGCGGCTGCGGATGGCCGTGGAGCGATGCGACGATGATCTGCTTGACGACATGATAGATCGCGCCGTCCGCTTCGATCACCGCGCGGCAGCGGTTGGCGAAGGGATTGACCATGCCATAGGCGAGCAGAATGCCGAGGAAGGTGCCGACCAGCGCCGAACCGATCATCGCGCCCAGAATGGCAGGCGGCTGATCGATCGATCCCATCGTCTTCACGACGCCCAGAACCGCGGCGACGATGCCGAGCGCGGGAAGCGCGTCAGCCAGCCCTTGCAGATTGTCGGCGGGTTTGATCGCTTCATGGTGATGCGTCTTGAGCGTGTTATCCATCACCTCCTCGACCGCATGGGGATCGAGCGTTCCTGACGAGATGACGACGAGCCGCAGCGTGTCACTGATCAGGTGGACGAGCGCCTTGTCCTTAATCAGCTTGGGATATTCGTTGAAAATCGTGGAACTGGACGGATCTTCGATATGCGGTTCCAGCGCGACCGGCCCCTCGACCCGCAGCGTCTTCATAAGCTTCGATACGAGGAAGATGCAGTCGAGAAAATCCTGCTTCTTATATTTCGCGCCCTTGAACACCTTGGCCATACCGCCGCCCAGCGCCTTCAGATCCGCGCCGCTGTTGCCGATGACGAGCGCGCCGACCGCAGCGCCGCCGATGATCAGCATTTCATGAGGCAGCGCGTGCAGCACCGGGCCAAGGTCTCCGCCGGTGAAGGCGAAGCCGCCGAACACCATGACGAGCAGGATGACAAGACCGATGGCAGCAAACATGGTGATCCCCGAAAATGCGCCCGCAGGCTCTGACCAAATGCGCCGAATCTCTGGCGCTCGGTCACAGGGTTAATGTGGAATGGTTAGCATCCGATTTAGGACGTGCCGGATTTCGACGGGGATAGCGGGCAAAATGACGTCGCCGGAAAACAATCGCGCCCGCATCGACAAGGAAGCGGGCGCGATTATCGTTAGATTAAGGCAGAATGGCCGCGATCAACTGATCAGATCGAACAGCGTCTTCTGATTGATCCGTGCAAAAGCAGACTGGGCGGCGTCCAGCTGAACAAGCTTCGCCTTCACGTCCGAAATAACCTTCGCGAGGTCTGCCGATTCGAGATCCTGTCGGCGTTCCTTCAGATCGATATCGACATCCGTCAGGCGATCACCCACGTCATCGAGACGCTTGGAGCGGACGCCCTGCTTGGCAAGTTCGATGGTTATGTGCGTCTGCGCCGTCTTCACCCCGTCGAGGGAGGAGGCCATTGCGGAATCGTCGCCGCTCTGGATCGCCGTCATCGCATTGTTCAATATGTCGTCGATCGACATGGGCGTGCCGTTGACGTTTATCCCTTCCGACACGTCCTGCCTGGTGCCGACGACATCGAGATTGAGGCCGCGGCTGATCGGCACCAGCACGGACTGGGTGTCGTCGAACACCGGCGTGCCCTGAAAATCCTTTTGATTAAGAAGTTCGCCGACGGCGGTACGGATCGTCTTCAGTTCTTCCAGGAAAGCGGCGCTGCTGCTGTTGGTGAGCGTGCCGTTGCGGGCGTTGGTCACGACTTCCTGCGCGCGTACCAGCAGGGCGTTGATCTCGTCCAGATTGGCTTCGGCATTGCCCGCACGCGTCTTGCCGTAACTGACGTTAGCCTGCCAGGCGGCCTGCTGCGCCTGTGCGCGGCCGAGATCGGACACCTGCACCCAGGCAAGCGGGTCGTCCGACGGCTTGTTGAGCGTGATGCCGGTCGAGATCGCGGTCTGCCCGTCGACGATGCTTTGGGAAAGCGCCTGTTGCCGCCGCATTTCGGCGAGCATGACTTTGTTGGTGATGCCGACCATGGCTCAGAGTTCCTTGCGCTTCACATGATTTGGAGGATGGCGTCGATCGTTTCCTTGGCGATCTGAAGCACTTTGGCCGAGCCTCGATAGGCTTGCTGGATGCGCAGCAGATCGGCCGCTTCCATGTCGAGGTCGATGCCGCTGACGGCCTCGCGCGCGGCGACCGCCTGATCGTCGCGGCCCTGCGCCGTCGTCTTTTCCGCCGTGACAGCCGCCAGCATATTGCCATGCGCAGCGATCAGCGACGTCCAGTCCTGTTCGGAACTGCCGTTACCGCGTAGAATGCCGGGCGCGCGCAGCAAGTTGCCATTGCCCACGCCATTGGTGCCCTTGACGGCAAGATCGGCCGGATTGGATGTGAGCGCGGTCACGGTGGCTGCGGTTGTGCCCGAAAGCAGCGCGCCGCCGACCACGCCCGCATCCGTGACGCCGCCCGCGTGCCAATCATTGACAGCGGATACGAACTTGTCCGCAAGCGTGTCGAGACTGGCACGACGATCGACGACGGTGGACGCCACCGAAAAGAGGCCGCCCAATGCGCCGTTGGTGGGCGCAGAAATCGGGGTGCCGTCCGTCAGGCCAAGCGACAGGCTGCCGTTCGCGTTGGTCGTAAGGGCAAGGTTCGACGCGGTCTTTCCGCTCACCAGGGTTTGCCCGCCGAAGCTGATCTGCGCCGTATCATGCGTGCCGAAGCTGATCGTGACATTGAGGTTCTTCGACAATGTCTGAAGCGCGGAGTCGCGGCCATCGAGCAACTGGGCATAGGCCGACGTGCCCGGCTGCGCGCGCAGCAGGCTGTCGTTGATGTCGGCAAGGGAATTCAACGCCTCATTGGCGTCGCGTACGGCGAACTGCGCTTCGGTCGAAATCCCGCTGGCCACGGTTTTGAGGTCCGCCGCTGTCTGGTTGAACGACTGGGCGATGCGGTTGATGCTGTCGAGCATCGTCACGCGCAGCGATTTGTCGTTGGGGCTGGCGGCCAGCTTTTCCATGTTCTGGAACATGCCCGTCATCAACTGGCCGACGCCGGTAGAGGTGTCGTTGAGCGCGGTTTCCGCATCGGTCAGCCAGCGCGATCGGGCATTGGCGCTGGCAAGCGTCATGCCGGTGATGCGAACCTGGGCATCGAGATAGGGGTCATTTGCCCGATCCACGCTGCGGATCTGGGTGCCGCCGAAATTCGCTTGCGAGACATAGGTCGCCATCGTTGCCGTGGAGGAGCCTGCCTCCATCGTCGATACCGATCGCCGGGAGTAACCCGTCGTGCTGGCGTTCGCAATGTTATCGGAGATCGCCGCCATCGCCGCGCGATAGGCCTTGGTGCCCGAAGCACCGATGGCGAAAAGGTCGCTCATTTACCGTCTGCCTTCGCTGGCGTCGCGGCAGGCGTGTCGGCCATGCGCGCGCCGAACTGCTTCATCAGCAATTCGGCGATGCCCATGCTGCCCTTGCCCGCCAGCGCGTCGGCGGTGCGCGAGTCGGCGATCGACTGAAACTGTTCGGTGGCGCTGGAGTCGGTGATGCCTTCGGCGAGGCTCGCCGATCGCATCGATCCGATCATCTGGCGCAGGAAGATCGCCTCGAACTGCTGCGCCGCCTTTTGCAAACCCGCGCGCGTCTCGCCGCCTGCCGCCAGGGCAGTGGTTGTGGTCGCCGTCTGTGTTCCATTTACCTGCATCACAACACCACCAGTTCGGCCTTGAGCGCGCCCGCCTGCTTCAACGCCTCCAGGATCGCGACCATGTCCGCCGGGGAAGCCCCGATGGCGTTGACCGCCTTCACTATATCGGCAAGCGAGGCTCCACCTTTAAAGTTGATCATCGGTTTTTTCTGTTCGTCGATGCTGATGTTGCTCGATTGCTCGACGGCGGTGCGGCCCTGGCTGAAGGGCGCGGGCTGGACGACCCGGGGGCTTTCGTTGACGCTGACCGTGATCTTGCCGTGCGCGATGGCGGCGGGGTGGATCTTGACTGCGCCGTTGATGACGACGGTGCCGGTGCGGGCGTTGACGATGACCTTGGCGGGCGCGTCGGCAGGCGCGATCTCGATATTCTCGATCATGCCCATCATCATGATGCGGCTTTCCGCGCCCTGCGCCGCATCGACCGCGACGGAGACAGCATCGACGGCGCGCGCGCGGCGATCGCCGAAGGCGCGATTGATGCCGTCCGCAACGCGCAGCGCGGTCGTCAGGTCAGCTTCGGAAAGGTTGAAGGTGAGGGTGGGTGCAGTGTCGAAACCGGTCGCGACGGCACGTTCCACCGTCGCGCCGCCGGGAATGCGACCGGCGGACGGCACGTTGACAGACACCTGGCTGCCGTCCGCGCCCGTGACGCCGAGGCCGCCAACGGCGAGATTGCCCTGCGACATCGCGTAGATTTCGTTATCGGCACCGCGAAGCGGCGTCATGATGAGCGTTCCGCCGCGCAGCGACTTGGCCTTGCCCAGTGCCGAGACGGTGACGTCGAGACGCTGGCCGGGCTTGGAGAAAGCGGGGAGGTCCGCCGTCACCAGCACTGCCGCTGCATTCTTGAGCGCCGGATTGACCCCCTGCGGCAGCGTGAGGCCGAAGCGCGAGACGACGCCCTTCATGCCTTCGGTCGCGTACTGGATGCTGTCATCGCCGGTGCCAGCCAAGCCGACGACGATGCCGTAGCCGGTCAGCTGGTTGGGGCGCACGCCCTGGAAGGTGCCGAGATCCTTCACCCGTTCGGCATGAGCGGGCCAGGCGATCAGCGCCAGCATGGGCAGCAGGAAGCGGAACAGGCGGGTCATGACAGATGCGCGCTCCATCAGAAGGGGCTGATCTTGGAGAAGAAGCTTTGCAACCAGCCCTGACGGCTGGCGCGGGCTATTTCGCCCCGGCCGGTGTAGATGATCTTGGCATCGGCGACGCGGGTCGATGCGATCCGGTTGTCCGGGCCGATATCGGCTTGGCGGACGAGACCGCTCAGCTGGATATATTCGTCGCCGCGATTGAGCGTCAGCGCCTTTTCACCCTTCACCAGCATCGTGCCGTTGGGATAGACTGCCGCGATCGTCACGGTGATTTCGCCGTTGAGCGCGTTCGACTGGGTCGCATTACCCTTGCCGGTAAAGGCGTTCTGGCCGCTCGCGCCGATATCGGTGGACGAGAACAGCTTGGACAGCGGGCCGGTCGTCGGCGGCGTCAGCCCGATATTGCCGTTGCGCGTCGTGTCGGCGCTGTTGGTCTTCGTCGCCTGCGTGCGTTCGACGAGGACGATGGTGATGATGTCGCCGACGCTGGTCGCGCGCGCGCCGCTGGTGAGCGGCGTGTAGCCGAACGACGCCTGAAAGATCGATCCGTTGGCGGGCACGGCAGTCGGCTGCGCAATGACCGTCGGCGCGTAATATTGCCGTTCCTCCTCGCGCTTCTTCTTGCCGGCGAAGGCAGGCGAGGCAGCAAGCGCGACCAGCGAGACGGCGGCGAGGGAGGCGTGAAGGAAGCGCATCAACCGGCTCACAGATTCTGGTTGCTGTACTGGAGCATTTCGTCGGTCGCCTTGATCATCTTCGAATTGACCTCGTAGGCGCGCTGGGTTTCGATCATGTCGACCAGTTCTTCGACGATGTTGACGTTGGATGTTTCAAGGCTGCCCGAACGGATCGCGCCGCGTCCTTCCAGCCCCGCGACGCCGACCTGCGCATTGCCGCTCGCCGCCGTTTCGACGAGCAGGTTGCCGCCGATCGACTGTAGGCCCGACGCGTTCATGAAGCTCGCAAGCTCGATCTGGCCAAGCTGTGTCGGCTCCGACTGCCCCTGCAAGGTGGCGGATACGGTGCCGTCATTGCCGACGCTGATCGAGGTCGCGCCCTGCGGTACGGTGATCTGCGGGATGAGGGGCAGGCCATCGCTGGTGACGACGGTGCCTTCGGCGGTGACGTTGAAATTGCCCGCGCGGGTATAGGCGATCGAACCGTCGGCGCGCTGCACCTGGAAATAGCCCGAACCTTCGATCGCTAGGTCGAGCGAATTGCCGGTCTGTTGCAGCGTGCCTTGGGTGTTGATCTTGCTCGTGCCCTGAAGCGCGACGCCCGAACCGAGGTTGAGGCCGGTGGCGAATTTGTTTTCCGTGTCGGAATTCGATCCCGCCGCCACGATCTGCTGATAGGCGAGCGATTCGAAATCGGCACGGTCGCGCTTGAAGCCGGTCGTGTTGACGTTCGCCAGGTTGTTGGCGATCACGCGCATCTTGGTATTCTGCGCATCGAGCCCGGTGCGGGCGACGTGAAGGGCGGCGTTGCTCATCGTTTCACTTCCTCGAACAGCGTCCCTGACGGACGATCATGACCAGCTAAGCAGCAAGGTTCGTGCCAAATTAACTATCCAGCCGCATGAGGGAGGCGCCGCCATCGTCCAACTGCTTGGCGGTGTCGATCATCTTGACCTGCGTTTCATACGCGCGGCTCGCCTCGATCATCTGGACGAGGGCGTTGGTAGTGTTGACGTTGGAGCCTTCCACCGATCCGGCGGTGACGGTCGCCAGCGGATCCTGCGGCAATGCGCCGCCATTGACTTCGCGGAACAGGCCATCGACGCCCTTGGCGATGCCCGATCCCGCCGCGTTGACGAGCTTCAGTCCATCGACGCGCTGCGGGTTGGCGGGGTCGCCGCCCTGCGGCACACCCCAGATGCCGCCATCTTCGGAGATGGAGGCGCTGTCCAGCTGCGGTAGCGTGATCGGCCCGCCATCGCCCATTACCGGCATACCGTCGCCAGTGGTCAGTAGGCCGCTGTCGGAAACCTTGAGGTCGCCGCGGCGCGTATAGGCTTCCTGCCCGTCGGGCGCCTGAACGGCGAGCAGAGCATCGCCGTTCAGCGCCACGTCGAGCGGATTGCCGGTGGCGGTGACCGCGCCCTGCGCCATGTCGGCCGCGATCACCTGTTCCGACGCCTGCGCGCGGGTGTCGAAGGTTTCGCCCTTGATCCAGCGCGTCTCGGCATTGGCGACTTCGGCGCGGAAGCCGACCGTGTTGGCGTTCGCGAGGTTGTTCGCGACCGCCGCCTGCCGCGCCATCGCGCCGCGCATCGCCGTAAGAGCCGTATTGACGAGCCGATCCATGGACTGACCTTCCCTATGCCTTCAATCGATCAGGTGCGCATGTTGACGACGGTGGTCGTCAGCGTGTTGGCGGCTTCGATCGCTTTCGAGTTCGCCTGGAAATTGCGCTGCGCCGAAATCAGGGCGACCAGTTCCTCGGTGATGTCGACGTTGGCGCGTTCCAGCGCACCTGACCGGATGGAGCCGTACAGGCCGCTGTTGCCGACGCCGATGCGCGGCGCACCGCTGTCCGAGGTTGCGGTCCAGTGCGCGTCGCCCTGCTGGCGCAGACCGTCCTGGCTATTGAACGCGGCCATGGCAGTATTGCCGAGATAGACGGTCGTGCCATCGGCATAGACGCCCGAAATCTTGCCTTCCTTGGATACGCCAACGCTGTTGAGCTGATTGCCCGCGCCGCCGGCCGGCCAGTTGGTCGGAATTTCAAGGTCTGTCAGCTGGGCCGACGTCAATGTACCAGCGGTAAGATTGGCGGCGACAGCCGCAGTCGGCTGACCGGTGGTTGGATCGACGGGAATGACCTGCAAGCGAGCGCCGGTCGTATCCACGACGAAGCGATCCTGCGTGATCGACAGGGCGCCGTTGCGCGTGAAGCTGACCTGGCTGTCGCCGGTGCGCTTGACGGTGAAGAAGCCTTCGCCCGTTATGGCGAGGTCGAGCGTCTTGTCGGTACCTTCGATGGTGCCCTGCGTGAACTGCTGCGTGATCGCCTGAACGCGAGTACCCTGACCCGCCACCTGCGTCGTCGTCTGCATCGGCGCGGCGGCGAAGATGTCGCCGAAATTCGCCTTGCTCTTCTTGAACGCGGTCGAATTGACGTTCGAGACATTGTTGGCGATCGTGGCAAGATCGGTCTGGGCCGCCTTGAGGCCCGAAAGTGAGATATAGAAGGACATGGCGTTGCTCCTTGGGTGAAAAGGAAGTTGGGGGGTGAGAGTGTTTAGCGGGTGATTACATCAGGCTCAGCGCGTCAGTGGGCTTGTAGCTGCCGAGCGCGGTGATGAGTTTGGAGGACGATCCGTCGGCAGGGGACTGGACAGCGGCGATGGTCGCCCAAGTCGCCACCTTGCTGGGTGTCGCGCCGCTGACCTTCACCTGGAGAGCAGAGGTTGCGATACGTTCGCCCGCCTCATTCTTGCCGTCCCAGTAAAAGTCCACGGGACCGGCCTTCTGCGCGCCGAGCTCGATCGTCTTGACGGTTTTGCCGCTGCCGTCGACCAAGCTGACGCTCGCATTTTCCGCGTCGGCGGGCAGGGTGATCTGCCCGGCATAATAGCCGGTGGCGTCGGGCGCGGCGATATTGCTCTGGACCAGCATCGACTTGCCGATCCAGCTCGCCGCGTCACCAAGGCGCGTGCCCGTCAACTGGCTGGCGAGGTTCTTCAGCGTCTGGTTCATCTCCGCGACGCCGGTCGATTGCGTGATGGTCGCCATCTGCGACACCATCTGCGCGTTGTCGACGGGCGCCATGGGATCCTGATATTGCATCTGCGCCGTCATCAGCCGCAGGAAGTCGGCCTGTCCCATCTCGGCCTTGCCCGTCGATTTGATCGTCGTCGGATTATAGACCGAAAGGCCCGCGCTGTCGGTGGCGGTTGTCGTCGTCATTTGCCGATCCTTATGGTTTCCATCATCAGCGACTTGGCGGTGTTCAAGACCTGGACGTTGTTCTGATACATGCGGGCGGTCTCGACCATGTCGACCAGTTCCGCATTGCTATCGACCGCAGCTTCCCAGACATCGCCGTTCGCGTCGGCGAGCGGGTGGTTGGGATCGTGCCGCTTGGTGGGCTTGGCGTCGGTCGTGATGACGTTCTTGACCTTGACGGTCGATACGCCGGGGCTGTCGGTGACGGATTCGAACACCGGCTTGATGGCGCGATAGGCGTCCTTCTCGCTGCCGGTGACGTTGCCCGCATTGGCCATGTTGGACGCGGTCGTGTTGAGGCGCAGCAGCTGCGCGCTCATGGCCCGGCCGGCGATGTCGAAGACGTTCATGGGTCCAGAGCCGCTCATGCTCATTCTCCCTTCAGCGCGCGGTTGATGGTGTTGATGCGCCCCTCGAGGAAGGAGAGGGTCGTGCGATATTTGACCGCATTTTCCGCAAAGAGCGTCTGTTCGGTGCTGAGTTCGACGGTGTTGCCGTCGAGACTGGGCTGAAGCGGCGTACGATAGCCCATGCTGTCATCGACGGCCTTCGACACATCGGCCGCGCCGCCGCTCGTTTGCGTGGTCGCTTCCTTGAGCGCCGCTTCGAAGTCGATGTCGCGCGCCTTGTAGCCGGGCGTCGATGCGTTGGCGATATTGGACGCGAGCAGGGACAGGCGCTGCGAGCGAAGCGCCAGCGCCTTTCCATGGATCCCGAACAGACTATCTTCCACCGACATTTTTTGCCCTTCCGAGGCGCTAAAGCTTTTCGTCCCGCCGCCGTTCTGATGCCTGATGGCGTCCGAGACGGGCGATCCAGCGTGATATCCGCAAGAGCCGTGCCAATTTGCGTGGGTGACGCAGGGCGGCAGGCGAAAAGCCCGGTCTTCGGGCCTTTGGCGGGTGGAAGCGGCAAGGGCGGCAAGAAATTGCCGGGTGGCGGCAGGCGATTGCCGTGGCGATTGCGGTGGCGATTTCTGGGCAAGGATTTGGGGACGGGGCATGGCCGTTGTGGGACAGATGTTCGATCCGTTGACGCTGCTGGCGATGCTGGGGGGCATCGCTTTGGTGGCGCTGTTCCAGAATGGCGGACAGGCGATGGCGCGGGGCTTTGCCGCGCTGGTGCCGCTGCTGCTGGCCGATCCCGCGCGGGATCGCGATGCGGCGCGCGGCGCGATGCTCAAGATCGATCAGGTGGCGCAGTTGCGCGGCCTTGCCTGCACCGACCGGGTCAGGACCGCTGATCCCTTCATCGCAGAAGCGGCCCGTCGCCTAGCCAACGCGGACAAGGTCGAGCAGTTCGACCTGTGGGCGGCGCAGGCGATCGCCGACCGCGCGCAGCGGCATGGCGCCGCGCAGAAGATGTGGCTCTCGGTCGCCGACGCCGCGCCTGCGCTCGGCATGGCGGGGACGATCATCGGCCTTGTCGGCATGTTCGCGGGCATGAACGATCCCGCGACGCTTGGGCCGTCGATGGCGCTTGCCCTGCTCACCACATTCTATGGCGTCGTCATCGCCAATATGATCGCAGCGCCGATCGCTGCGCGCCTCGCCGACCTGTCAGAGCGCGAACTCGCCTGGCAGCGCGAAGTGGTGGAGCGGATGCGTGCCATCGCTCGCCGGGAAACCGCACCGGTGCGCCGCGCCGCGATCCGCGAGGTCGCATGACCGCCATCGCCTCCACGGCAACCGCCCGGCGCAATCGCTGGGCGGTGAGCTTTGCCGACCTGCTGCTGCTGTTGCTCGGCTTCTTCGTGCTGCTTCAGGCGAGCGGTGGGAAGCGTGACGCGATGCTGGCGAACGTCGCCCAGCAATTTGGCGGGCGGGCGGTCGGGCAAGCACGCGAATTCCGCGCCGACGATCTGTTCGTTCCGGGCGAGGCGCTGCTGACGCCCGTGGGGCGGCGGCGGATCGAGCAGGTCGCACAAGGGCTTCGCAGCGGCAAAGGTGACACTGAACTGGACAGCTTCGGCTTTGAGGCATCGGCTGGCCGGTTCGACCAATGGGACTTGTCGGCGGCAAGACTTGGCGCGGTGGCGCGGGCTTTGCGGGCCGGTGGCGTTCCGCAGGACCGGCTCAAGATTCGCGGACTGGATCAGGCGGACAAAAGGGGCGGGGGGCAGGTCATTCGGATCGTGCCCGCTTCCTGATCCTACAGCCTGATCCTATTGGCACGGCTTTTGCTTTAATCTCCGGCAAGATCGCTTGCTGGAGATGTGCCGTGTTCCGACTTATCCTCGTCCTGCTTGCCCTGGCCGGCGTGAGCACGCCTGCCATCGCGCAGCAGAAGTTCGAGAATCTCGATCGCATCGACAGCCTGGTCGCGATGACCGTGGGCGCGAACCTTGGCGAACCGGGCGGCCCCGCCGCGCCGGTCGATCGCCGTTTGAAGCTTGCCGCCTGTCCGACTACGCCGACCGTCGAAGGTCCGGTGTTCGGCGCGGCGATGGTCCAGTGCGCACAGCTTGGCTGGCGCATTCGCGTGCCGCTGGTCGCAGGGGGGGCGGCTGCCGCGTCCGGTCCGGTGCCGCGCACCGCATCCTTCAACCGCAGCGCCACGGCCCCCCGCAACATGCCCAAAGAAACCATCGTCAAGCGCGGCGATCCCGTTCAGTTGATCGCCGGCAATGCCGCCTTCAGCGTATCGCGCACGATGATCGCGGACGAGGACGGCGCGCTCGGCGAAGCGATCCGGGTGCGGGAAGACAAGAAGTCCGACCCCGTCATCGCACAGGTCGTGGACGCGGGCATGGTGCGCATTCCGGGATTTAATGATTTTTGAACTTGTCCGTTATACTAGGGTAGGGACGAGTGAAGGATTGAAACCATGATCAACTCTGTTGGCCAGAATATCAGCAGCGGCATCGAAGCCGCCCGCCTGCGCGAAAGCGGCAAGGCGCGGGGCGCTGCCGCCACCGGATCGGCCACGGCCACGGCCACGGCGTCGGCCTCCGCCTCCGCCAGCCCTGCCGCGCGCATGGCCGCAGAAGGCGCGCCGGTCGATATGGATCGCATCGCCGCGATCAAGGCCGCGATCGCGTCCGGCAATTATCCCGTCAACGCGCAGGCGATCGCCGACCGTATGGTCGAGCTGGACCTGCCCGCTGGCCGTTGAGCCCATGACGCAGGGATCGGCAGCGCTCGACGATCTGTTCGACGCGTTCGAAGACCTGCGCGATGTGCTGGACGGGGTCGATGCCCCGGCCATCGAACGGGCGAGCGAGCGCGTGGGCCGCGCCGCCGCCGCCGTGCGCTCTTTGGGCGCATGGCACAGCGATCCGCAGCTGATCGCGCGCCTGAATACGCTCCTCCCCCTGATCGACAGCGCCCGAATGCGCGTCAACCTGCTCGCCGACCATGCGAGCCAGCGCCTCTCCCTCCTCGCCGCGCACGGCGCGACACAGGCTCCGCTGACTTACGGGCGGTGAAGGGCTGCTCGGCGCGAGGCTGGTTACGCGACATTCTGCTTTCCTCTCAATAGACACGATCGTCATCCCCGCGAAGGCGGGGATCCACCTCCGGACGGCGGCGCTGGCCGATATGTCAGGAGATGTATTCCCGCCTTCGCGGGAATCACGGCATTGGGTGAGTAGTGATACTTGCCGCTGATAATAAACGACGGCATAATCCAAATCGTGGTCAGGAGTAACATTCTTCAAATTGGTCGTGGATTGCTGATCACGATCCTGGCTAGTGCTGCCGGAGGAATGTTGGGGGCTGGAGCGGTGGGCATAAATCCGCTTGGCGGTCTAAGTGTTATGCCTATGACGCTGTTTGGATCGTTTGTTGTACTCGTTCCAACTTATTTCATATCACGCGAAACGTTAAGAATGAGCCGCGCCCAAGCATATGCTGCGGTAATTTCAACGGGATTTTTAGGGGGCGTCATAGCTATGGCGCTGTTTTTTGGTCGTGGTCCCGTTGATGCTAAATTTACCGGCGCATTCGCTATTTGGAGTTTAGGTGGTGTGTTCGGATTTTGTAGTGGCGTATCGTGGGTCTTGGCACATCATTTTACTCGATCCAAGCCGCCTGCTGTCAAACCCCTCTAGAGGTTTCTCGTGATCGCCGAACCCGGATCAAATCCGGGATGACGTGCGAGAGGCATCGTTCGACGCGCGGTCGCGAAAAAATTTCGCATTCCGACTAAAGTCGCAAGCTTCCCCGCCGTTCTATCGTCATGACGCAGACTTTCCTGCGCGGGCGTTAACCAAATCTTGGCACTAAAGCTGCTCTAAGGAGCCTCGCTAGCAATGGGGTTTCAAAGAGAGTCATCGTGTCGCTGTTCGCTGACATAACCAACGCCGCAGGATCTGCCGGTAATCGCGTGACCAACGCGATCGCCATGGCTAGCCGTCGGACGGGCGTGGACTTCGGCTATCTGCTCGGACAAGCGAAGATCGAGAGCAGCCTCAACCCCACTGCGCGCGCCAGCACTTCTTCCGCCACCGGCCTTTACCAGTTCGTCGATCAGAGCTGGCTCGCCGTCGTTAGCCAGCATGGTAGCGAATATGGCCTTGGCTGGGCCGCAAACGCCATCAGCCGGGGCAGCAACGGTCGCTATTATGTCGCCGATCCCGACATGCGCAAACAGATACTCGACCTGCGCAAGCATCCTGAAACCGCGTCGGTCATGGCGGCGGAACATGCCGCCGACAACAAGGCGTTTCTGGAGCAGCGTCTGGGCCGCGAAGCGCAGCCGGTCGACCTGTATCTCGCGCATTTTCTGGGTGTGGGCGGCGCGGCCAAGTTTCTGTCCACGCATGACCGCGCGCCGGGTGCCAGCGCAGCGTCACTCTTTCCGGCGGCGGCTGCATCCAACCGCTCGATCTTCTACGATAAGCAGGGCAATTCGCGCAGCTTCGCGGAAATCCGCGACCGCTTCGCCGCCAAGTTGCAGAAGGGCGTCGATTCGCTCGGTGACGGCAACGTCCAATATGCCGAAGCATCCCTGCCTGCCGGTGCGAAGACGGTGCAGCCCGCCGACTATGTGCGAATCGAAACCCAGCGCCTGGAGCAACAGCCCGACGTCTCCGTCAGGCCGCAGCCGCAGACCGCGCGCCTCGCCTATCTCATGCTCGCCACCCTCGGAAGGTAACGGCCTCTCATGTCCCCTGCCCAAGTGAAGTCGAAGATCTGGATGAGCACCGCCAAGGGCGCGGTGCTGCCCATGGCGACGCTGATGGTCGTGCTGTTCATGATGGTGCCGGTGCCCGCCTTCCTGCTGGACGTAGGCTTCATCACCAATATCATGATCGCGCTCGCCGTGCTGATGGTGGCGCTGAATGCCGCCAAGCCGCTCGACTTTTCCAGCTTCCCGACCGTGCTGCTGTTCGCCACGCTGCTGCGCCTGGCGCTCAACGTCGCATCGACGCGCGTCGTGCTGGTGTCGGGGCATGAGGGGACGGACGCGGCGGGGCAGGTGATCGAGGCGTTCGGGCACTTCCTGATCGGCGGCGACTATGTCGTCGGCATCTTCGTTTTCGCCATCCTGATGATCATCAACCTGGTGGTCATCACCAAGGGCGCGGGCCGCGTGTCCGAAGTGTCGGCGCGCTTCACGCTCGACGCCTTGCCCGGCAAGCAGATGGCGATCGATGCCGACCTCAACGCCGGCCTCATCACCCCGGACGAGGCCAAGGTCCGCCGCGTCGAGGTCTCGACCGAGGCGGATTTCTACGGCTCGAT